>Ga0187891_1000180_pt1 | contig 66105 bp, 59 predicted proteins | sample June2016WEW_21_4_FD_132990 | JGI IMG/M metagenome (GOLD analysis project Ga0187891, IMG submission 132990) | Peatland microbial communities from SPRUCE experiment site at the Marcell Experimental Forest, Minnesota, USA - June2016WEW_21_40 | ecosystem: Environmental > Terrestrial > Soil >... | reverse complement strand
TCTGGTAGCCAAGACAAAGGCCAAAACCAAGAAGGAAGCGGCCTGACGGCCGCATCACTTTGTACCACAAACCGGACAGATCACTTGCTAATAAAACCGGACAACTTGAAAAGCTAGCGACAGGAATTTGTATGGGGGACAGGTCGGTTTCGCCATGCGGAACGGGGCTCACATTCTGGGCGCAAGCTAAACTGTTGTTAGCGCGTTGGTTACTGTAATTTCTGACGAAAGCGTCGGGGATTCAACGCTGCGGTTGCGACATTGATTCATTTTGCATGATAAAACAAATGAAAGCCAATGGCGTCGTTGCTCTGGCGCGCGGAAAATCTGGCAGGTCCGTGCCAGACATGGCGTTCTGCGCCGCTTGTGTTTTGCATAGCAGAATGATACAAAAGGTGAAGTTTATTCGGAATCCTCGTGAAGACCTCTAACCAAAGCCGCTACATGGTGAAGTCCCTCGTCCACGCTTCGCGCGTATTGGAGGCGTTTCACTCAGCCGGCGAAGTTCTGCGCTTGCGCGACGTCGTCGGTCGTGCCGGCTTGAGCAAAGGCATATGTTTCCGGCTACTCTTCACGCTGCACCAATGCGGATTTCTGGACAAGGTCGGCGAGAATCATTACCGGCTGACTTCGGAAGTGCGCCGGCGCCAGCACTATCGGATCGGCTATGCGGCGCAGGGGCAGGATAACTCATTCGACCGCGAGGTCCACATAGGGTTGACGCGTGCGGCCGAGCGGGCACAGGTCGAGCTCATCGTGGCGGACAACCGTTATCAGCCGAAAATCGCTCTGCGAAGCGCGGATTTTCTGATCCGGGAACAGTTGGACCTGATCATCGAGTTTCAGACTGACGAAATGATCGCGCCAGCCATCGCCGCGAAATACATGGAGGCCAAGATCCCGTTCATCGCGATCGATATTCCGCATCCGGGCGCGACCTACTTCGGCGCCGACAATTACAAAGCGGGCTTAATGGCTGGGCACTGTCTGAGCCGGTGGGCAAAAAGGCACTGGGAGGGAGAGGTCGATGAAGTCCTCCTGATTGAATTAAATCGGGCAGGTTCGTTACTGAAGGCGCGCATGCGCGGGATAATCGCGGGAATTGCTGACGTCATGCGAATGTCCGAACGGACACAGACCATTTCGATCGATGGCGATGGCCAGTTTGAAGCCACGCTCGGACGCGTGCGCAAGCACCTCAGGGAGACCAAAGCCAAGCGTATTCTGGTGGGCGCGGCAAACGACTCGAGCGCCCTCGGCGCACTGCGCGCCTTTCAGGAAGCCGGGCGCGAGAACGAGTGCGCCATCGTCGGGCAAAACGCGGAGCCGGAAGCTCGCGCCGAGCTTCGCTCGCCACACACGCGCCTGATCGCTTCCGTGGCTTACTTCCCGGAGAAATATGGCGACGACCTCATCCGCCTCGCTCTGGACATTCTGGCCAGGAAGGCGGTGCCCCCAGCCATCTTCACCAGCCATCAGATCATCACTCCCGAAACTGTCGACCACTTCTATCCCAACGACAGTCTCCTGACCACCTTGGCATGACCGCTGCCGGCATGCTGCGCTGCCGCCGGGCGGGCAATGAAGCCCACAGTCTGAAGCTGGTGCTGACAGATCCCACCGATAGTGGATAATTCATGGCTGGACGAGGCCCATTCTACGGTCTCACCCCAGAAGACGCTGCCCTCCCCGCTTCGATTCGCCCCTCGCTACAGTATTGTTAGGCACTTGCAGGGCTATTAGCCCGGGTAATAAGTGATCTCCCGGCGCACGACGTTGGAACGCTCGAAGTTGGGGTTCGGCGACAGACGGCTCCACACAACTCGCTCCGTCCAGTTCCCCTGTGCGTCGTATCTGTATTCAAAACGGGTGTCCTGCGTATAGGAGTTCTCCTTCGTGGGGCGTAAGGTCCCTTCCTCATCAACCTGCATCTCGCGTGAGGTGTCTTCAGTGGTCTCTTCAATCGGATTGTCGTGATTGTCATAGCGGAAGGTCGTGCGCTGATCGCCAAGCGTCCCCATCAGGATGCGCCGCTCCAGGAGCCGGCCCTCCTCGTCGTGCGCGTAAGTCGTGCTTGACACGAGGTTAGCAATCACCGCCGCCACCGCCTCGCGAGCCCGTGGCGCGGCATTATCGAGCGCCCTTTCGAGTTCCGGGAACGGAATCTGTTCGCCGAGATGCATTTCCTCTTTAATTAGCCGCCCTGCACCATCCCTGGTGAAGATCACATGCTTCAAGAGGCGATGGTCCTTGTCGTAAAACAGGACTTCGTCAGGGTGCCCACGATCGTCGTGTCGAGTCGCGATTGTCGCAGCGCCAGTGGCGGTATATGCCTGCGCCGTGCCCTCGATGCCATATGCAAACCCTGCATTGGTTCCCAGCTTCGGGACAGAATACACTTTGGTCTTCGTGCCGTCCGGGCTGTAGTGGTAGGTTTCAGATTCGCGCTCTGTTCCATCCTGATCTACGCTGACCACACGAGTTAGTCGCCCTAGCCCGTCATAAAAGCAGATGTTTCTGCTGGTTGGCCCATCATTCATCCGGAATTCCACTCCTTGCATTCGGCCCACCGAGTCGTACGCATAGCTGCATCGGGAGACGGACCCGTCCGGATTGTGGCTCTCGCTTTCGCTCGTTCTTCCGTCGGGATGGAACCAAACCAAAGTGAGAGATTGGGCTGTCTGCCACTGTTCCAGGCTCAGATCCCAAGCGGCAAATTCGGTCCGTAAGGTGTGCACGGGACCATGGACGTTCCATTTGGCCAAGTCGCTCATTTGGCGTGCCTCCTCCGTCACTACTCCGAGCATAGCGAAAGATCCGAGGCGTTCGCCCATCGCAGATCCGGGGGCCCGTGGGCCGGCATCCCAGATACAGCTTCCTGCAAATCGCCCGTTGTACGAATCGTCGCGTGACGTTAAACTGGGCGCATGCTTCGCCGCGCGCTGCTTGCACTCCCTCTCCTGTCGTTGTTCGCCTATGCAGACGACCGCATGGCGAGATCCCCCGCCGCCTGGGTCCAATCAGGTGTGATTTACGAGATCAACCCCCGTACCTTCTCGCCTTCGGGCGATTTCAAGGGGATCGAAGCGGGGCTCCCGCGGCTGGAGGAGCTCGGAGTTACGATTTTGTGGCTCATGCCTATACACCCTGTCGGCCAATTGAACAGAAAGGGGAGCATCGGGAGCCCCTATGCGGTGCGCGACTATGATGCAATCAATCCCGACTACGGAACGGCTGCCGATCTGAAACACTTAGTAACGGCGGCGCACCGGCGCGGGTTTAAGGTCATCATCGACATCGTCGCCGACCATACGGCCTGGGACAGCGTGCTGATGAAGCATCCGGAATACTACAAGCACAGCCCGCAGGGTACGATTCAGCCTCCCGTCCCCGATTGGGCCGATGTCGCCGGTCTCGACTATCGCAACCCCGAACTGCGCGAGTACATGGCCGGAATGATGGAGCGCTGGCTTCTCGATTTCGGCCTGGACGGCTTTCGGTGTGACGCCGCTTCCATGGTCCCCACGGACTTCTGGGAAGCCACACGCGCGCGGCTAGAAAAGATCAAGCCGGATATCGTCATGATCGCCGAGGCAAATGTGCCGGACTTGGTCGTGAAAGCCTTCGATCTCGACTACGCCTGGCCGTTTCACTCCACGCTCACCGGCGTTTTCGAAAACGGCGCACCGGCGTCGGACCTCGGACGCATCTGGCGATCCGAACGCGACCGCTATCCCAAGGGTGCCATGCCCATGCGCTTCTCCGATAACCACGATGAGAAGCGTGCTATCGCGCGCTTCGGCGAAAAAGGAGCACTGGCCGCCTCCGCGCTGGTTTTCACCATGGACGGCGTGCCGATGCTGTACAACGGTATGGAGACCGGCGACACCACCGAATCCGGCGCACCTGCGTTATTTGAGAGGCTCCCTGTGTTCTGGCAGATCGGCGAACGGCGGCCGGAGTTTCCGCGCTTCTACCGCGAGATCATCGCGTTGAGGAAAGCGCATCCTGCGCTTCAGCAAGGTGAGGTCGAGTGGGTGCGCAACTCGGAGCCGGACCGGATCTTGAGTTACTTAAGGCGCGGACCGGACGGTGAGTTTCTGGTGGTCATCAACTGCTCGAACCGGCCCTTCCTTGGCCTCGTAGATGCTGCCCCGGATTTCCAGAATCTGGCCGAGTTGCGTCCGCAACCCACAGCGCTGCCGTCGGTGGCACTGGAGGCGTGGGGGTTTCGCATCTTAGAGCGTAAGCGCGCTGGAAGATGACCGTCGCGCCCGGTTGAACGCGCAATTGTGGGCCGCGGCGTCGCGACAGCGTGTAGCTCGAGCGCTCAACATGAACACCACCAAGCGCTACGTTCACCCGCAAGAGGAGACGATCCTCGAGGCTATGGAAAAAGCGCACGGCGTAAAGAGTACGGCACAATAATGGGCAAAACGCGAAGACTGCGACCGGAGCCGCGCGCGAGGAGTCCGCAATCAACTGAAGGCAAGGCGGATGAAGTGGTGGGCGGTGAGGGGTTCGAACCCCCGGCCTTCTGGGTGTAAACCAGACGCTCTGACCGGCTGAGCTAACCGCCCGTTCCCACTCAAGTGTAACATCCAGGCAGCGGCGCTCTTGCAGTACGCGGTCGAATGTGGGGACCCACGCCATCCTCCGGCCCGGCCGGGCTACTCAACTTGCCGCACTCTGCCCCGCACGTCCTTGAAGTGTTCCGGCGCACTCTTCCGGAAGGATACGGTAGCCGCCGCCTCGACAGCGACCTGGGTGTCCAGACACTGAACTGAAACAGTATCCAGGCCAGGCGTCATTACTGCGCTAGCCTTCGCGCGATGGCTTGGGCCAGGCCCACCAGCGCGCGCTCCGTTTGCGGCGTGTCCTGGTACGCCACCAGGCGAACAAAGAACCGGCCCCGGCTAAATGTCAGGCTCTGACCATAACTCCTGCCCGCATCGCCGATCGCCACCGGCCGGATTCCGGCGGACGGCTCGGAAGCGAAAATCGACGCCGCGCCCGACGGCGCGTCCATCAGGTGGATGTCCGCGACAGCCTCCACCGTGTCGCCATAACGGTAATTCGCCGTGAGGGTGCGGCGGACGCCCGCCCGCAGGTACCGCTCGGCGTCGCCATCCACATATTTCCAGAGATCGGCGGCTTCAAACAGACGTGTCTCGCCCCGCTTTGTCCATCCCGGCGCGTCGCCACTTTCCGGGAGCCAGGACATGGGTTTGGAAGCTCGTCCCAGCAGGATCTGGTTGGTCTGCGACCGGCTCTCGCCGGCACTGGTCACGTAGACGGCCGGGCGATTCTTTATAGGGCACACAAACTCACACGCGCCGCAGCCGACGCAGCGCTCGGGATCGATGTACGGCTGGCGGACCTGCCTGGTGTTCCCGGCCGCATCGGTCACTTCGGCCGGCTGCAGGTAGACGGCCTTGGGCGAGGTCGGGCACCACTCTTCGCACACGATGCAATCGGTGGCCATGGCCCAAGGCAGACATCGGCCGCGGTCGTAGAAAGCCGTGCCGAGACGGATCGGCTGGGTGTCCGCTGCGGACCCGGAGGGCACGCCGGCCCAGCCTTTCTCCCGTGACGTGAACTCCCAAATCGCGCCGGTGGGGCATACCTGGCCGCAGAGAGTGCAACTGGGTTCGCAATATCCGACGCGCGGCACCAGCACGGGACTCCAGATGCCCTCCCACCCCGCTTCGCTCACTGCTGGATGCAAGGCGTTGTTTGGGCACACTTTCATACACTCGCCGCAACGGATACAGCGCGCCAGGAACCGCTTCTCGTCGAGCGCCGCCGGAGGCCGGATCAGCCGTTCGTGCGGTTCGGCGCTTAAGCCGGTATTGGCACGCAACAGGGGAATCGCCGCTGCGCCGGCTGCCAGCCCGGCCAGCACTTTCCTCCGCTTGAGATCCGCGCCCTCAACGGTTGCAGGGCTGGGAGCCGACGGAAAGATGCGGAATTGAATCCCGCCCTCCGGGCAATCGGCTACGCAGTTCATGCACAGATGGCATTCGGCTTTACGCCACGGCGCGCCGGGAATGGGATCGTCCCCGCCCTGGCAATGCAACAGACAACGGTTGCAATCCTCGCAATGGGCCGGCTGTTTCTCCAGCCCCAGAATGGACCAGCGCGAGGCCAGGCCCAACAGCGCGCCGAGCGGGCACAGCGCGCGGCACCAGAACCGGGTCACGCGCAGGTTAAGTGCCAGGATGACGATGAAGATCACTCCCAGGAGGAAACCCTGGCGGAAATGCGGTTGCTTGAAGCTGAGGAGGGCGGCCGGCAGCACGGAATGACCGTGGCCGAGTTCGACCAATGCGTTCAACGCGTAGTTACCTGCCGGCAAAACCGAAAGTGCGAGAGATCGCACGGTCAGCGCCACGGGATCGAGAATCCCCACCAGCGCGCCACCCAGAAAGGCCGCCGCCAGCAACGCGAAGAGCAGATAGTATTTCAAGCCTTGCCACGGTTTGTAACGGTTGGAAGCAATGCCTCGGAGGCCCGATTTTTTCTCCGATCGAACGTTAGAAACCAGATGGTTCAGGGTCCCCAGCGGGCATATCCAACCGCAGAAGAATCGTCCCAGGAACAGCGTTGGGATGAGGATCGCCAGACTCCAGAGCAATCCGCGATAGAGCGCGCGCGTGGCCAGCGCGTTGGCGATGGCGACTAACGGGTCGGTCTCCAGAAAAAGGCGCACCGGATACGGCAGGCGGAAATCGAGCCCGCCTGGGCGGAAGGAGCCGGGCAATTCGGTTTTCCAGAGAAGGACCAGGAACAGCCCGAGAAAGAGGGTCTGCGACAGCCGGCGCAGCCTGGGCAGGGTCAACCAACTCCGAACAATCGAGCGGTTGCTTGCGGGTTGTAGCCTACGAGACCCGCGAACCAAAGTGTTCAACTCAAGTATACTGCCTCTCGCGCCGGCACCGGCGCGCGAGGCACACCACTATCGGGGATGGCGCGGCTTACATCCTCAAACAGACGCGTGGATCGACCCCACCGTGAATCGCCCGTAGACAACTCATCATTTCGGAAGGGGGCCCTTTTGGGCGGGACGATTGGGTCGCCCTCCACCATGAGATAGCTGCCCTATCGGAACGGGGACCCCGGACAACTCTTCAATTACGACTAAGCGCCCGTTGGCTTGGCAGCTTGCGCCCGCTTCGCGGCCCAGCGCTTCTTGGTGGCGGCGATGATTGCCCGCCTGCCAGCCGCCGAGAGCTTCCGCTTCGGCTTAGGCGCTTCCGGCGCGGTTTGCTGCTTCTTGGATTCGGCCCATCGCTTCCGCTGTGCTGCGGCGATCGCCGCCCTGCCAGCCTTGCTGATCTTTCGCCGCTTACGCGAGGGAGGTTTGGAAGGGGCGGCGGCTGGCTTCGAGCCCCCGTCCAGCATTTGCCGGATCTCGGCTATTTGGGCGTCGATCCGTGTCTTTTGGATCTCTAACCCGTCAATTGCAGCAGTGAGAATTTCGGTTGTAAGTTTTGTCGGCATGGATAACTCGATTGACAGCCTATGTCAGGCCTATTGTACATCGGAAAAGACTCTTAGGGGATACTCAGTTGCCGGTTAGTGGCGACAATCCTACCTCAGCCAGGCGCCTGTACGGCCGGGTGGGCGGGTCCGGAAGGCTGTCAGTTCAGACCGGCGGGATTGGCTGCCATGCGCTTAAGCAGGCATTCACCGCCGGACTCGCAAGCCCTCGGAACACTAAGTCCCTCGACGGTCACTTCCTGAATCGCCGTCAGGAGTTCCTGGCTTCGAAGCAAACCAAGGGGAAACTCGAAGGTGACTTTCCGGCCGTCTTCCGCGAGCCAGGAATCACCCACCAGCTTGAAGTGCGCCGGATCGTCAGCGCCCTGAATTGCGACTCTCAATTCGTGACCCTCAAGTGCCAGGATCAACCCCTCTTGACTCAGACCATCCGCATAGAGAATATGCATTGCGTCCTCCCCTCCCTCTTATCCAACAGATGGAGACATGCTCCCACGCCCACGGAAGAGCGGGCAAGTTCCGTCAGCGCCAAGAGCGGTACTGCTAGTCCCTCCCCCAGCTAGTACTTTTGTTATGAAGCTTCGTTTTTCGGCAGTCAATGCCCGACCGGCGACAGGAAGCTGTAGAGCATCGGCGCCGGCTGATGATCCTCTTGCCTCCTAGCGCGCCAACGCGGGAACTCCGGTTGCCAGGTCCTCGCGTCTGTCGCCGGCTGGTTTGATTGCCCGGCGTTGTGCCGCTACCTGGCAGGCGGGTGCCAGCGCGAAAACAGCCGCAGTGGGGAACCGGATCAGCGAAACGATCGTCTTGAGCGGCCATGCGTGCGAGTAGTGTGGAATCACCCACAGCGCCAGTTCGCCCGCTCCGGTCAAAAAGATGCCGCACATAAACGCCGCCCAGCATTTGGAGATCAGCCCATTACCCAGATGGACAACCGATCGCCGGAGCAGCATGGCTTCCAGGAACAGCACGCATAGGATGGGCAGTCCGGCCAGCGAGATCCAGTCCTCGGCGCCGATCGGCCTGCCCGCCAACGAGGCCGCGCCGGCCTCGGCGAACCGGCAGAGAGTGAACAGGTAGATAATCGAGGACACCGCCCAATCGGCCGCACTGGGACGCACCCAGAAGCCAAATTTCCGCAGGACGCGCAGCGCCGCCAGCATTCCCGCCGCCAGCAGGGCCAACTGCACTGGGCCGCCCGCGATCAGAGCGCCGCGCCGGATCTGCTCGATCAACCCGGATCTCACATGGCCGCCCCACATTAGTGGGTTCAGCAGCCAATTGGATCCCAGCAGTTGCGCCAGTGCGCCGGACGCGGCTTGTGCCGCCGCCGCAAAAGTGATCAGCATCCATGCGGGCCGCAGCGCCGCGCCGCCAGGAAAGCTTCGCAATACCAGCAAGCAGAGCCACAAACTCACCGCGGCCATTGCCGTCACCGACAGCGCGGAGCCGCCCCCCGAGGTTCCTTGAATCGAGAAAGCATGTCCGGCGATGTTCCAAAGGTAAAGCGCGAACAAATGGACAATCAGATATGCGCCCAGGAACAGGAGGATCCATCGGGGCGCCGACTCGATCCCATCCAAGCCGCTCTTTGGCGTCATCGGCATGCCCTTCCGGCCGGCTCGGTCCACTCCAGTCCGCGGAAGACATCGTCTCGAACCGCCTCCGCCGCGCCGGGCCCCAGAAACACTTCGAGCATCTCGTTGGCCTTGCCGAACATTTCCTCCACCTGCATACCGGGGCGCTCCACTGCCAAGGCAGCCGGGGAGCCAAAATACGTCTCCATCTGCCACCGCAGCCGGGCCTTCAATTCGGACGCCGCTGCGCCGTTCCGGCCTTCCCGCCAGGCGGCTATCGCCGACAGCACCGCGGCCAGGCCTTGCCCGCTCTCCATTGCCGGTGCTGCGGCGCGGGCCGATAGCTTCTCTCTCTCGCTTCGTATGCGCCCCAGTTGGTCGCGGCACTTCTCGCATTGCGAAAGGTGCCTGGCGATCCTGCGGCTTCGGCCCGCGCCGGCTTCCGCATCGCAGAAGGCAATTAAGGTAGCGCTCCTAGGATGCATACCGTTCTTCTCCCGCCACCGTCTCGCGCGTGTCCCGGTCCTTGCAAAGACCCTCGCCAACCGCCTTGCGGATTTTATCGTGCGCCCTGGCGAGCAATGCGCCGACCGTGCCCGCCCGCAGCCCCAGCACCCCGGCGATTTCCTCATAGCGCAAGTCTTCCATCCGCAGCCGGACGCATTCCATCTCTCTCGGCGTGAGACCGATTTGCCGCAGTCCTCGCAGCAACTCGAAGGCGCGGCCATCGGTTTCCGTTCGCTCGGCCGGCCCCGGTACGTTGTGCAGCGACTCCATGCCGACTTCGTTCCGCCAGCCCGCCTTCTTCTGATCCAGCAAATAGTTGCGCGCCACGCGGAACAGCCAGCCCTTTGGCGACCGGATCCGCTGCCCCGCCGAACGGCAGAGGAAGAACCGGAAAAACGCCTCTTGCAGCGCATCGTGGGCCGTCTCCGGACTGGCCGCCAGCGCTCTGGCGTAACGGAGCAGACCGCCGGCTTCCCTCTCGTAAAGGTCGACGATTTCCCGCTCGATTCCCGCTCTGACCGGGTCGCCCGAACTTCGGTCCATCGCACCCGATCTTACTCCCGATACCGCCCTGCTTATAGATGGCCATTGAGTAGCATTCCACCCACCAACCTTAGTTAACCACGCGCCGCCTCATCAAGAGGCCCCCGCGAAAACTGCCCGGTTTCGTAAAGAATATTTGCCAGCCAATCGTCTTTATTGCATGCAGGCAAACCGCAGCTTGCCGGTCATGACTGAAGTGTCCTCCACCGGGAATTGCCGGGGTGAGGCGGGCGGTCCGGAGTCACTCATGCAGAGCAATCAAAAGAACCCGCCTGGTTTACGCAGGCGGAACCAGCGGGGGATGTCGCCGGAATTAGTCGAGTTCACGCTGGTGCTGTTGCCCTTCTTAGGGTTTACCTTCCTCATCCTGAATATCGCGTACGCCGTGTACCAGCGGTCGACGATTCAGTACGCTGTCGCGCAGGGTGTGCGCTATGCGGTCACCAGCCAGACCATGAGTGGTCTGGGTGCAAGGGCCTCCGTACAGACATACGTTCAGCAAAACGCTTTCGGGACGTTGAATAACAACCCCGGCACGAATCCGCCCAGCTTGGGCACCAACGGCTGGTGCGGTATCTATGTGGACTGGTATATTGTCGACTCGGCGAATGGCACGCTCGACGATGAAGACGGCGTGGTTGGCGGCAACGGCATGCAGGTGGACGGGACGCTCCCGCTGGTCGAGGTTTCCGTGCAATCCCTCCCGGGGAAGCTTTTCGTGCCTTTTGTCCAGTCGCCCGGGATGGGCGTACTCACTGCAATCACATTGGGCGCCGTATCCTGGGACCGCATGGAGCCGCCTCCGGTCGTTAATGGAGCCTACTCGGTTCCGGCGCAGTAGGGGGAAACGCGATGCGCAATCGAAAACTGACAAATCGGGGCGGCTCCATGGTGGAATTCACCATGCTGGTTCCGGTCTGGCTTCCGCTGCTGATCGGCACGCTCTGGATCGGATCGTCCATGATTCGCGGACAGCAGGTCACGCAAATGGCGCGGGATCTGGCAAGCATGTACAGCCGCGACAGCACCAACCTCAATTTCGCGGCCGCGCCCACTACGTCCTCGAACGCTGTTCTCGACGATATAACCAAGCAACTCGGCACACTGACCTCGACGGGAAATGGAGTTGTGATCTTTTCGACCATTACCTACGCGGGGAACAGCTTTTGCGCCTCGGCCGGCAGCACCTATGGCGCTACCACCCCGAGTCTGTCGCACACCGGGAACTGCACCAATTACGGGCATTTTGTATTCACGCAACAATACGTGCAAGGCAACACATCCTTGCTGACGAGCCGGTTCGGCACGCCGCCCGCCTCGGACATGGACGCTAATTACAACGTTTCGACCGTCACTGCCCTGACGGATACGGCAGACGTGTCCACCTTCAATCTGATTTCTCCGGTGCCGCAGGAAAATGGCTCGGATGGTTACCAGTCCGGCCAACCGATATATGTGGTGGAAGTCTATTTTCAAAGCCAGGGGCTGGCGGGATACACCAAGGGAGGCGATTATGCGTATGCGGTATTCTAATCCGCCGGTTACCAGGCCGCGGCTGACTTCCGATCCGCCCCGGCGGAGACGGCAGTCCGGCAACATTATGATCATGTTTACCATGCTGCTGCCGTTCATTCTGGTTCCGCTGGTGGGACTCGCCATCGATGCCACGATGTTGTATAGCGTGAAGGTGAAGTTGCAGGCGGCCGTGGATGGAGGCGCCCTCGCCGCTGCCCAAGCCCTGAGTGCAGGCCAGAACGACACCGCCGAGAAATCGGCGGCGTACTTCGCGGCGGACCAGTTCATTCGGGGCAACATCCAAACTGGCGCTACAGCCGGGGCCGGCGGTTACTGGGGATCTTTCAACTTTAACGACACCAATTGTGCGGTGGACAGCAACGGGAACGAAACGCCGACAGGCTCGGGACTCAGCGGCGGCATGACATACTCCAACGCCCTCAACACCACCTGTTTTAGCGTCAGCGGGCCGGTGAACCATGTGCGGACCGTGGCGGTGGTCGCCAGCGTACAGGTTCCGCTTTTGTTCATGCGGATCCTCGGTTTTTCCACCGGAACGGTAACCTCAAGAGGCTCGGCTTCCCGCAGGGATGTCGTGATGGTTATGGTGATCGACCGGTCGGGCTCCGAGGCGGCCGAGACGGACGCCCTGAAGTCCGGCGCGGAATACTTCGTCAACCAGTTTTCGGAGGGCCACGACCAGCTTGGCCTGGTGCTGATGAACGGAAGCTCCATAGTCGCGTATCCGTCGGGGGATTGGGGCCTAAATCCGCCCACGACGCTGGGTGGAGGAGGTGGCGCGACCGGCCCCGATGGTAACTTCAAGAGCACGACGCTCTCTCCCAATATGCTCACGCAGATTGCGAACTTTGCCAATAACAACGGCAACACCGGTATGGCCGAAGCGCTGATGCTGGCCTATTATGAGCTATTGGCGGCGAATCAAACGGGAGCTCTCAACGCCATCGTGCTGTGGACGGATGGCCAGCCGAACGGCATCAGCGCCGACTTCAACAACACTCTCAATAACGCCGTCAAAGCCAACTGCAAATACTGGTCCGGAGGCACCAACTCCGGACTCAGCGCCACCGGAGCCTATCCGGAGGCCACCAGCAACTCGTTGGTAGGCTGGTTTGCGCAGTGGGGCGGCTACGCCGCTTCAGGTTCCGGCAACGGCGACGGAATTTTCGTACGGTCGCAGACCGACACCAACATTTCCTTGTCCAACTGGGTGGCGTTAAGCGGGGGTGCAAGCGGTAACGAGCCTCTCCTGCCGAATAGCGCCGGAGCCACCAATTGCAGCTTTGCAAGCAATCAAAACAGCGGCGATGTTCAAAACGACATCAATATACCCGCTCAGGACTACTATGGAAACTCGACCCTGGGGTCGAGCACCTCGCCATACACGCTGACCGACTACACGCAGTCTTACATCTGGACCAGCTCCCAAACCACCGCCGGCAGTAACTGCAACGTAACCTCCAACGTCAGCAAAAACGGCCAGAACGGCGCCAACCAACTTCAGCTCACGGGCAACCTCCCCGACGGGGATATCGCGTCCGGCAACGCCTGCCAGGTCGGACTGGCCTCCTGGAATGCCGCGGATATGGCGGGCAAGAAAATTCACGCGGATACCAATATCACGCCGAGAATCTACACCATGGGTTACGCAGGCAATGTCACAGGCAGCGGAGGCGTGGACACCACGCTTATGCAGCGCCTGGCGAACGTCAACACCAACAATATGGCCGTCAACCCCTTAACGAATAAGGTGTATAACACGGTGTATAATTCCGCGGTTCCATCCGCAATGTACATACAGATTCAACAAACCGCTGACGTTGCGCCTGCGTTCAACCAACTTCTTGCACAAATTGTGCGGCTCTCGAGGTAGCCCGTCCGATCCCGCCGTGAGCCGGCAGTGGAGCGGTCCCACATAAGCGCCCACCTAACGCGCGGAAGAACACAGCCCAGCGCGCGGGCTCGGGGGCAGGGATGAGCGGCCGGAAAGCCCCGGAACGGGGCGAAAGAACTTCCCGCCGGTGGAATTCCTACGCCTCCACCAGACGCCATAAACGGGGGCTCGGACCCACGGTGACGCGCCGCGGGCTACTCTCTGACACGCTCCGGGCCAAAAAAGCGCCGCACCAGCGAAACGTTTCACGCTCGAAATGTCCTTAAGTTTCCTAGGACCTGAGGAAGCCGGCCGATTGAGAAGCCGGCTGTGCGTATAATGAGTAATTGCGCTCCTCGTTTCTTTCGCTATTCCTCCTGGCCTTCCCCGTTGTTGCCCAGCAGCCTGATGCGCCGCAACCGCCGGCCCAGCAGACGCCTGCCGCGCAACATGAAACGGTGGTGGTGACCGGCACGTTCGAGCCGCTCTCGCTCGACGAGATAGACCGCGCCATCACGCTGTTGCCGGCGCGCGTCAACGACCTGGTGCTCAACGCGCTGGTGGACCTGTTGCGCACCGACCCCACGCTCGACCTCCAGGAGCGCGCGCCCAACGGTGTGCAGACCGACCTTTCGATACGCGGCGGCACGTTCGCGCAGACGCTGGTGCTGCTCGACGGCCAGCGCCTGAGCGACCCGCAGACGGGCCACCACGACATGGATATCCCGGTGCCGCTCGATACCATCGAGCAGGTGGAAGTGCTGCGCGGCTCCGGCTCGACGCTGTACGGCTCGGACGCGATTGGCGGCGTGATCAACATCATCACCGCGCCGCCCGAGGATCTGGAACTGCGCCTGCGCACCGCCGCCGGTAACGACGGCATCAACCAGCAGCGCGCGTCGATTGCGGACACGTTCGGGCCTGTGTCGGAGCAGCTCAGCTTCGCGCGCGATTTTTCCACTGGCTTCATGCCGGATCGCGACTACCGCAATCTGAACTTCGCTTCGAGCACTCACCTCATCACCGGCTGGGGCCCGAGCGATCTGACGATAGCGTACATGGACCACCCCTTCGGCGCCAACGACTTTTATGGTCCATATCCGTCCTGGGAGGACACCAAGACCTGGTGGATCGGCTGGCGGCAGGCGTTGGGCAAGAAGACCCAGGTGAGTTTTGCCTGGCGCCGCCACAGCGATCTGTTTGTGCTCTACCGCTATCAGCCCGAAATCTACACCAACCATCACGCCGACGATAGCTACCAGGCTGCGCTGCGCCGCAGCGAAACGCCAGCGCGGGCCATCACCATCTCATACGGCATAGAGGGCCTCCACGAATCGATCGTCAGCAACAATCTGGGGATTCACGCGCGCAGCCGCGGTGCGGCCTACGCGGCGGCCGACTTCCGCGCCCTGCGGCGGTTCTCGCTCACCGTGGCGGCGCGGGAGGAAGTCTGGCGCAATCTTTCGGCGACGCTGACGCCAACCATCGCCGGTGGCGTATGGGTCAATCCGCGATTCAAATTCCGCTCGTCGGCGAGCCGCGCCTTTCGCGTGCCCAGCTACACCGAACTGTATTACTCCGACCCCAGCGACTTTGGCAATCCCAACCTGCGGCCGGAGAGCGCCTGGACCTATGAAGCCGGCGTCGATTGGCAGCCCAGCTCCCGTGTGCGCGGCGAGGCGACCGTATTCAACCGGCAGGTGCGGGACGGCATCGATTATTACCGCACCGACGTCGACGCTCCCTGGCAGGCGTTGAATATAGACCGGCTGCGATTCACAGGCGTGGAAAGCGGACTGCACCTTGCGCTCACCCGTTCGCAAACGCTCGATCTGCATTATGACTGGCTGATCGGCACCCAGGACAGCGTGCCTGGCATTTACACCAAGTACAGCTTTAACTACCCGGCCGATTCCGGCGTGGCGGCATGGCAAGCCAGGTTCGGCGAGCGCTGGATGGTGCGCAGCCGCCTAGGCGCGCTCAATCGCCGCGGTCTTTCCCCGTACGCCCTCTGGGATGTCTACGCCGCTTATGCAGCCGGCGCCGTCCATCCGTTCTTGCAAGTTTCCAACCTGACTAACTCGAGCTACCAGGAAATCCTGGGCGTACCCATGCCCGGCCGCACCATTGTAGCCGGTGTGGAACTGTTGGCACGGCGCAAATGACAGCGAAGTGTGAGGGCCGCGGAACCGGCGCACAGAGAACGTCTCGCGCCACGCGAAAAATGGGATGCAAACGGGAAGCAAGATTGGGTACACTCTGTCATAGCAAAAGCCGTTTTCTCGCCGGCCCTAGTTGCTGTGTGGGAGCTCAGTTATTCCATGAAAAGCGGCCCTTTGCAATAGTTCGGTGAGAAATCCGGGCTAGAGGACGCCGTGGACCTGGTTTCCATCGTCATCCCGTGCTACAACCCTGGCGAATGGCTTCTCGACGCCGTTGCTTCGGCGCGGGCACAGACCTATCCCCGAATCGAAATCGTGCTGGTTGACGATGGAACTGACAGAGCGGACAGCCTCGACTACATCCGCTCGGCCGCCACCCAGGTCGAGCTGTTCCGCGAGCAGGCGAACCTCGGGTTGCCGGCGGCGCGCAACACGGGAATACGCACTGCCGGCGGCCGATTCGTTGTTCCACTCGATGCCGACGATCTTCTCGAGCCGCGTTACGTCGCCGAATGCGTTGCGGCGATGTCCGAGACGGGTCCGGCTTTCGTCTACAGCGACTGTCGTGTGTTCGGCGAGCGGCACTATATCGACACGCTGCCTGAATACAATTTGTACAACCTGCTCGATCGCAATTTCCTCACCTACGCAGCCCTGATTTCGAAGGACGATTGGGAGTTGGCGGGCGGCTATGACGAATCGATGCGGCTCGGCTACGAAGATTGGGAGTTCTGGTTGCGGTTGGGAGCCGCTAACCGTTTTGGGCGCAGGCTTCCGCAACCTCTGTTTCGTTACCGGAAGCGGAAAGAGTCGCTCTACGATGTTTCGCTCGCCCACCACGCGGAGATTGCCGCTTATATACAGGGCAAGCATCCCGAGTTATATGACGACCCCCACCGGGCCCGTATCAAAGCTCTTTGGGCCCCGGCGCTATGGTTCGCCGGCTCTCGTCCGGCGGAATCGCAGACAATCGAGGATATTCGTTTCGCCCCGGCGGCCGATGGCGCGCTGCTTCCGGGAGCAGCCGATGCGCCGGCCTTGCTTGTGCCCGGATCGGGCGCGTTGGACCGGCAGAGTGGCGAGCTTGCAGCTTTGGCCGTCTGGGCCGGGCACCAATCGTTACGGCTGCCGGACGGTTCGATGGCTGTGTCGCGGGAATATGCCGCGAAACACAAGCACCGCCTCGGGGCGAGCTTGCGGTTGGACTACGGCCCGGCGCCGCAGCCCGCTCCTCGCGGAGCATGGTATGGGACCACCCTCTATCGTCACCTCGCCAATGCGGAGATTCTCTCCCCAAAAGTGTGGGCCCTGCACCCGCTGCAGAGCGCGTTGCGGCTGATTCCCCTGCGCCTCAAGGAACGGATCAATCGGGCGTTGGGACGCCCTTTCTTCGATTTGACCTTTTACCTGCGATTTCAGCCGCGGAGCTTATGGATTGGGAACGCTCCGATCCAGCCGCTGCGCTATTGCCCCCGGATGTCTCCGGGCCGGATTCGCGTGGCGTTGATTACACCCCACTTGGGACACGGCGGTGCGGAAAGGGTCCTCCTGGAACTGGCCCGTGTTTTGCCGACGGACCGATTCGAGGTTCTGCTGCTGGCGACCCAACCGGCGGATCATCGTTGGGCCGAGCGCTGGCGCCAGTCGGTGGCTCATGTATACGACCTGGCTCGAGTTGTTCCACCGCAGAGGATCGTCGCCGCGGTTTACTCGATTGTCACGAACTGGAAGTGCGCCACCGTCCTCGTCCAGAACAGCCTGGCCGGTTATGCCGCGCTTCCTCACATCAAACGCGACCTGCCTCACGCCAGATTGATAGACGTGGTTCATTCCGTCGACGAGAACTGGGACTTGATTTCCGTCACCGCCGGTCTTGCGCGGCAGATCGACGTGCGGGTTGCGGTTTCCGATGCTGTGCGATCCCGCCTGCTCGCCTGCGGAACACCCGAGAGCCATATTTCGCTGGTGCGAAATGGCGTGGACCTCGAACGATTCCGTCCATCGTTGGAAACGGCCCCGCATGAGCGAAAGCAGATTCTCTTTGCCGGGAGGCTCGACCCGGTGAAACGCCCTTCCCTGCTGGTCGACATCGCGGACGAGTTGCTCTCTCTTCGAAAAACGGCGGACTTCGTTTTTGTCCTGGCTGGGGAGGGGCCGGAAGCCTCTTTGGTGCGCACTCTGGTGCACCGCAAAAGTCTCGGTGGGGTCTTCGAGTTCCTCGGACATGTGGAAGACATGCCGCCCCTGATCGCCGCCGCCGATCTCGTGCTGCTGCCCTCGCGGTCCGAAGGCGTGCCGCTCATCGTGATCGAGTCCCTGGCGTGCGCGACGCCCGTGGTGGCGTCGAAAGTGGGAGCCCTGGCCGAGGTGGTGGATTCGAGTTGTGGTGTTCTGATCGATCCGGCCGGTGGCGAAGCATCCGCCTTCGCGACGGCCATCGATCGGCTCCTGAATCATCCCGGCATTTGCCGGGAAATGGGCGCGGCTGGCAGAAAGAAAGTTGCCGCCGAATATGACTTGCGCCGCGCCCGACAGTCCTACGCCAGGCTCTTCGCCTGACACTCGGCAAAGGGTGAAGGCGCTGCCTGCATGTTAGAATCAAGTCTCGTATGAGCGGAACTCTCTGTCATGTGGAGCGGTGAATACAGCTTTCTCTTGCCCAATCTGATCCAAAAGGATTTCAAGATCCGTTACCGGAACATGTCTTTGGGCATCTTCTGGTCACTATTGAATCCGCTGGTCATGATGGGCGTGCTGACATTCGTGTTCACCAGGGTCTTTCCCAACAACTCAATACATCACTTTGCTCTGTTTGTTCTTTGCGGTCTGGTGCCTTTCAACTTCTTCACGCTAGCGTGGCTTTCGGGAACCACTTCGCTACTCGATAACGTCGGCCTGATTAAGCGCGTCACCGTGCCACGCGAGACCATTCCCATCGCGGCAGTCCTTTCCAACGCGGTTCACCTCCTGATCCAGATCGGGTTGCTCTTTGTGGTCGCATTCCTGTCGGGCGTCTTTCCAAACCGGTATTGGTGGTTCCTTCCGCTCCTCTGGGGCATGGAGATCGTATTCGTATGCGGACTCAGCCTGATTACCGCCGCGCTGAACGTCTTCATACGGGACGTGCGATACGTGGTGGAGTCCTTTAACCTCATGCTCTTCTGGATGGTCCCGATCTTCTATCCGTTTGAAGTCATTCCTTCGCGGTATAAGGAACTATATGAACTGAACCCGGTAGCTGCGCTGGTGATGGCTTTGCGAAACATCCTGCTGCAGGACTCGGCTCCGCATGCCGTCCTACTGCTCAAGCTGGCCGCCTCATCGCTGGCAATGCTGGCGATCGGCTGGCTGGTATTCCGGCGCGCCCAGGATCGGTTTTACGATTACATGTAACGATCATGACGGCGATTGAGTTTGAAGGCGTATCGAAATCGTTCCGCCACCAGGGCGGCCGTGGGTTGTTGCGCCAACGGCTTGTCGATTGGGCGCGGTCCTCGGGCAGAACCCGCTTTTACGCCCTGAAGAACGTGAGCTTTCGCCTCGAGGCCGGCGAGGGGATGGCGGTGGTCGGCTCTAATGGCGCCGGAAAGAGCACGCTGCTCAGTTTGGCGGCGGGGCTGGCAAAACCCGATTCCGGCCGCATTCGGATCAATGGGCGGATGGCGACGTTGCTTGAGTTAGGCTCCGGGTTCCACCCGGACTTGACCGGTGCTGAGAACATTCGCATGAACGCGTCGCTGATCGGTCTGACGCGCAGGCGAACGACTGATCTGTTCGACGGCATCGTCGACTTCGCCGACATTGGCGATTTTATTAACGAACCGGTTCGAACTTACTCGACCGGGATGACTATGCGTCTGGCGTTTTCCGTCGCCATCAATATGGATCCCGACATCATGCTGTTGGACGAAATCCTGGCGGTAGGGGATCAGGCGTTTCAAAAAAAATGCCTGGACCGTATTTTGGCGGCCCGCCGCCAGGGCAGGACTTTTCTTTGCGTCTCGCACGCCATCGCATTGGCGCCGGAGCTTTGCGACAACGCGATATGGCTGAATCACGGAGAATTGATGATGAACGGCTCCGTCGGCGAAGTCATGGACGCGTATAGAGGCTTCACCACCGCGGGTGCTTGACCGGCGGCGAGTGACTATCGGGCCTCGCCGGTTCCGCGAAACCAGGTCCGCAGAAGCGTGCCGACGAAATCGCGCACTAGCGGCATCACGCGATTGCGGTCCACTTGCCATGAAAACGTCCGGAGAGTGCGCAGGGCGTCGCCAAACAGCCGGAGACGGATCAGCTCTTGTATGGTGCCCCGCGCCACCTGCTCGAGAAACCACCCCTTTCCCAGGCTCTCCAATTCGGCGGCAGCCTCCTGGCGGACCCGATCGAAGGCCAGTTCCGGATCACGGCTCGCAATCACCGCCATACGTGTGTATAGCGCCTGCTGCCATTTCCGGCCCAACGTCATGCCGGCGACCGAGAAGCGGTAGCGGAGCAGCGGCTCGGGAATGTTCGCGAGCTTGTAGACTTTGGCCACCCGCAACCACAGATCGTAGTCCTCGGAGTTCCGGAACTCCGCCCGGTAGCCGCCCAGACTCAGAATCTGCCGTCGCCGCATGATCACCGAAGGATGGTAAATGCAGTTTTCGCGTGCTAGGGTGCGGACGATCTCTTCGTGCCCTGCTGGCAACTGCACCAGGTGGTCGTCGGCCGGCCGGCGGCCCATGTGGTAAACGAAGCTGCCAGCTACCGCGATCTCGGGTTGTCGATGCATAAACGCGATCTGGGTGCCGATTCGCTTCGCTAACGCCACGTCATCCTGATCCATCCGTACGATTAGGTCGCTACGGGCTTCGCTGAGACCTTCGTTCAAAGTAGCGGCCAAGCCGGCATTCTCGCGATGAAAAATCGGCCGGATGCGCTCATCGGACTCCGCATAGTGGCGGATGATCTTCGCGGAATGGTCGGTGGAACAATCGTCGATGAGAAGAAACTCGAAGCCGGGGTCGTCCTGTTTCAGAATCGATTCGATGGCCAGGGGCAAGAACGCGCCACCGTTATAAACCGGGAGGAGTACGGAACATCTCATCGAAAGGACGTAACCGGATCGACCGGAACCTGGTTGCGCCAGGCCGATATCATCGCACGAATACCGGAGGTAAGGTCGACAGCCGGCTGCCAGCCCCGCTCCCGCCTGGCTTTGGCGACGTCGAGCACAACCCAATCCGTCAGCCACTTCCCTTCACCCTCATTGACTTCCAACTCGATGGGCCCGCCATGGCTTTCCCGAATTGCCTGCAAGATCTCAGCCACCGAATAGCCGCGGCCGGAGCCGACGTTGAAGACCTCGAACGCTCCGCGCGGCACCGAGACGCGATCCGCCATGGCGCAGATGTCATCGAGATGGACATAGTCGCGCACGTTGCCCAGGTTGCCGAACACCCGGACCGGAATCCCGTTCAAAACGCTGTTCAGTGCCACTCCAATCAGACCCTGCATCCGGTGCCGCGGCAGGAGTGTGCCATAGGCGTTGCCAACCCTCAGGACCGTGGCTGTCAGATAGCCTCTATCCGCGGCCAGCCGCAAATACTGTTCTGCCGCCAGCTTGAGAATTCCATAAGAGGAAGATGGGCTGCACGGATCGGTTTCCCGATAGGGAGATCTGTTCTCGTTTCTGGCATACACTGCGCCGCCACTGCTGAAATAAACGATTTGTGGCCTGGCGCCGGCCCGCTCGACCGCTCGCAGCAGATTCAAGAGCGGCTCTAGGTTGACCCGCACATCGTTCGGCTGATCCACATCCGAATTCACCGGTGTGTTTTCGTGGGCGAGATAGTAAATTACCGCAAGCCCTTCGACGAACCGTTCGCAGTCCGCCCGCGAGTGAAGATCGCCTTGGTAGATCTCCGCGCCCGCGGGCCCCGTATCGACGGTGTTTCTCACCAGGAGACGCAGCGAAGTACTGCCGGCTGCAGCCAGCCGCCGCGCCAGAAAAGATCCGATAAATCCGCTCGATCCAGTGATCCCCGTTAACATCCCTACCGCCATTCAGCGTACTTCGCCTGGAGTTTGCCGCCAGTGCTTCGATGGTAACGCACCGTGCTGGCATGACGCACGGATAGACATCGAAGAAATCCGCGCGCCGATGGAATCGAGAGTATTCTCGCAATCGGCCTCCTAACACGGGCAAGATCCGGCAGCCACGCGCGCAAAGAAATCCAAGGACCGTGCAGCAGCTGCGGGCCAGGAGAATCTCCGCGCCCGTATCCGGCCACTCTCACTCAACTCGGCCATCAGCGATGGCGACGTCAGCAGGCACTCGATCGCATTCCGCAGCTCGAACCGGCTGCGCGGGTCGATCAACACGGCCGCGCCGCCGGTGACTTCTGGGAGCGACGACACGTCCGACGCGATCACCGGCACGCCCGCCGCCATGGCCTGCGCCACGGGGAATCCGAATCCCTCATAGAGCGAAGGATAAACAAAAGCTGTGGCGCCCGCGAAGAGCGACGGTAGGTCGTTTTCGGGTACGTAGCCCAAGTAGCGCACGTTGGGCGGTGAGCTCTTCAGCCGGCCCATCGTCGCCTGGCTAGCCCATCCGTGCGAACCCGCAATCACCAGATCGAACTCGCCTGAAATCGAAGGAGCCAGGTCGCCGTATGCATCCAGCAGCAAGTCGACATTTTTTCGCGGCTCGATGGTTCCCACGTACAGCACGTATCGGCGTCCGGGACGCAACTCGGCACACACCCGCCGCCCATCCAGTTGGTCGCTGGAGAAATATGCTTCCGGAACCCCCGGATAGATGACCTGTATCTTCTCCTGCGGAATGCGCAATAGCCTCACCGCATCGTTTCGGGAACTCTCCGAGACCGCAATCAAGCCGTCAGCGCGCTGCCAGATTCTTTCCGCGAAGCACTGCTCGAAAGCAACGTTGGCCGGCAAATGGGCGTCCGGGAGAAGCCAGCAAGTCAGATCGTGAATCGTGGCCGTGAGTCTCGCTCGCTTGGGTGGGTTGAGTATCCTCGTCGCATGGAACACGTCCGTGGCGGGAAACCAGGGCTGGGAGAATCCCGCCGGCAATCGATTCATCAGGAAAAACAGGCCCAGGCGGAAAAACGTGGGGATGCGTCCCGCTAGCGCCCTGCGATGATCCAGACTGGAGGCCTCTCCCAGAAAGGGAAACAAACACACATCCGCTCCGGGCTCCCTCTGCAAATGCCGGATCCAGTAGTACAGGTAGTTCTTCACTCCGGCACTTCTGAAAAGCAGCGGCAGCGCGTCTATCGTGATCCGCATAGGCATTCAAGCCAGTTGCCACTCGCTGAGGAGGCGGTCAACCTCCCAGTATAGTCGTGCAGGTATGTTGAAGGCCGGTCTCTGAATGTCAGGACAGCGGAAGGTTCCGAGTTCCGGCGGCCAGCGCCCGTTCGGGCGACAGACACGTAGCCCAAGGAGTGAGCCTTGGGAGAACGGTCGACGGCGCAGAGCCCCGGAATGGGACGGAAGAGGATCCTCGGCCTCGCGCCCCGTGAAACCGGTGCACCGGCCCGGGCAGGCCCGGCTTGACGCGGGTATAATTCAGTATGTCGTTCCAGGGCATGCGGGTGGTGGCGTTTGAGAGCCGGCGCGCGGTGGAAATCGCCGAACTGGTTCGCAAACAAGGCGGGCAGCCGTTTGTCGCGCCTGCGGTGCGTGAGGCACCGGTCGAAAACACCGCCGCCGCGTTCGCGTTTGCCGAGCGCCTTTTCGCGGGCGAGTTCGATACGGTAGTCCTGCTGACCGGCGCCGGCACGCGGCGACTCAGCCGGCTGATCGAGTCGCGCTATCCGGAGGGCGCCTTCGCCGATGCGCTCCGCCGCGTCACGCTGGTGGCACGCGGCCCCAAGCCGGTGGCGGCGCTGCGTGAGATGGGTTTGGCGCCGGCAATTGTGGCGCCGGAGCCGAACACATGGCGCGCATTGCTGGCTGCCACCGCCAGCCACACCGGGCGCCGCATCGCGGTGCAGGAGTACGGCCGCTCGAATCCGGAATTGCTGGCCGGGTTGGCCGCGCGCGGAGCCGAGGTCACGCCGGTCCGGGTATATCAATACGACCTGCCGGAAAATATCGAGCCGTTGCGGGAGGCCGCGCGCCGCCTGGCTGCGCGTGAATTCCAGGCAGCGCTGTTCACCACCGCGGTGCAGATCGAGCACCTCGCCCAGGTGTCCGCGGAGCTGGGGATTGAAGCCGCCATGCTGGAGAGTCTGCGGAAGTGCCTGATCGGCTCCATCGGTCCCACCACTACCGAAGCGCTGGAAGAATTCGGCATCCACCCGAACCTCGAGCCCTCTCATCCCAAAATGGGCCTCCTGGTTACGGAGACCGCCGCGCGCGCCGGCCAGTGAGGCTCTCGGGACACCGGGCGCAGTCGCCGATTCTGCGAGACTCTATTATGAGGAGTCTGTGCCATGACCTTGCCTTGCCAACCACCCTCCCAAACCTGGAATGCCGCCGTCTATGCGGCCAACGCGCACTTCGTACCCACGCTCGGGCAACCGGTAGTCGACTTGCTTCAGCCGCAGCCCGGTGAGCGCATCCTCGACCTGGGTTGCGGAGACGGCGCGCTCACCGAAAGGCTGGTCGCGCTGGGTGCGCAGGTGGTCGGCATCGACAGTTCTCCGGACATGATCGCAGCCGCGCGCCAACGCGGCCTCGACGCGCGGATGATGGATGCCAGGTCGCTGACCTTCGAGAACGAATTCGACGCGGTCTTTTCCAATGCCGCGCTGCACTGGGTGAAGGACGATCCGGACGCGCCGGTCTCGGGCGCCTTCCGCGCCCTGAAGGCTGGCGGCCGGTTCGTGGGCGAGATGGGCGGCCATGCCTGCGTCGGCGCGATCACCGTGGCGTTGCTGGCCACGCTGGAGCGCCGGGGCGTCCGGGATGCCGCTAGATGGATGCCCTGCTACTTCCCAACGGCCGACGAATACGAAATCCGTCTTCGGCGGGCCGGGTTCGTGCCGCAAAGCGTACAACTGGTTCCGCGCCCCACGCCGCTCGAAACAGGAATGCGCGGGTGGTTGGAAACGTTCGCCAATCCGTATTGCGCCGCGCTGCCGCGGGATGAGCGCGACGCGTTTCTCGATGAAGTCACGGACCTTCTCAAGCCCGTCCTCTGCGATGGGCAAGGCCGCTGGACCGCGGATTACATTCGCCTCCGCTTTGCCGCCGTCAAAATCTGATGCCGCAAGCGGATCTCCGCCCCGGCGACCACGAACGCGCCGGGATGGTCGGCTAGCCTTCCTTGTACATATACTTGATGGCGGGCTTATAGATCAGCACGTTGGGTTGGCCGTCGCGATTCACCTTGAGGCAACACTTGTCATACCACTCGATGATGCCATGCAAAGTTTCGCCGTCGCGGAGCACAAAGACCATTGGAGTCCTGGCCTGCATCTGCTTCACATAATAAAAATTCTCCGCATTGGTCTGGTCTGGCGGGACTGGCTTCTTCTGCGACTGCAGGGCCGGGCGGCGGGGTGGACTAATCTGCTCTTTGATCTCGTTCAGCGACGGACGAATGAGCTTGCGATTGACGGTCTCCACTGAATGCCATCCTTAATGAAGAGAATCTGATTGACCGCCGCAACCCGGCACAGCAAGAGCGGCTTTTTCGTTGGGTTCGGTTTCTCGGCTTGACTCATAAATACCATAATGAGACCCGCGAAGCAACGAGGGTTCGGGGAGAGGCGACCCAGCGATTCCGCAAACCGGATGGCTCTGCCGGCAGGCAGTCGGCGGCGGGCCAAACCAGTGGGACGTGAAACGGCGCGCTGACGATCGCCACCGCGATGATCGAGGGTAGTCCTGCAAGACCGGTACGCCCTGGCCGCCAGCAGTAAGCTGCGGCACCAATCTGAGCGCAGAACTCCGTTGCGGTTCGGCCGGCGGGCGGTTTCGCAGCCGAGGTCGAAGACCGGCTCGGGCGACTGACGCTTGAGCGCACAGCCGATGGTGCCGTCGCTGATCGGTTCAACCCGCTTGACCAAGGCCCCCCGGCGCCGTTCGGCTTTCATCTGCCGCGGACTGGGCATCGGCTCTTGGCTCAGCCTCGACGAGGGCGGAAATCTGATACTGAGCATGCAGGTTGTTGCCGTCGGCGCAATGGCAATTGCGGCGGCGACAATTGCGCTTGCGTTCGACGACGAAGCTTGGAAGCATCTCGCCGAGAGCGCCTCGGCTGCGGACGATCCTGCCGCGGGATTCGAGCTCCGGGTCGCTGCGTCAGAAAAACATCCAGTCAAGGGTCATTTGAGATTTGCCAGAATGCCGCAGACAAGCATCTGGCAGGAGAAGCCCTCAGGATCAATGACCTCGATTCCTGCGGCCTTCGGGTTCACGGAATTAATGGATCTCGCCGGGCAGGTTAACCATAGTTGAATATAAAACCCGAAGGCCCTACACTCAAGAACGAGGTAAAAGCCATGAAGCAGCAGTGCCACATCTCGATGATTTATCTTTCGTGGGCACTCTACTTGGGCGGACTCGCCGCGTCGGCCTGGTATTCTTACTGGGCCCTCGGGGCGTTCTGGTTAGTAACCGCCCCCGTCATTCAATGGCTGTACATTCGTAAGTTCCCGAGCCTGTCGGCCACCATGGGATACGGTCGCATCATAGACGAGCCTGCCAGGACAATTTCCCCTACGCCTGCGAAGGTCACTCTTTACACCGCGCTCGGCTGCCCATTTTGCCCGTTAATTGAGCAGCGCCTGAAGAGCCTGCAACGGACTATGAACTTCTCTCTGGAAGAAATCGACGTTACCCTGCGGCCGGATCTTCTAGCGTCCAAGGGTATCCGTTCAGTCCCAGTGGTCGAAGTGCTAGGTCGGTTCCTTTTCGGATTGGTGAGTACGAAGGATCTCGCTGCCGCCATTGCACCGCCTGTCGAGCCGGGTTTTTCCGAGGGTCAACCCGCTAGCAGCCGATGACGTGTGATGGCTTCAAGAGCCTCATTCGGGGGGATCGTTCTTGCGGCCGGATTTGAGTATCCAGTCACGAAACATGGCGGTGTAGCCGCGGGCTTCGGAATCGTCGCGCAGTTGCTCGATCGAGAACCGCATTTTGCGGCCCCAGTTGGGGTATTGCCAGATGGTGCCGGGCAGGTTCTGCTGCTCGGTTTCCTTGGTAAGATCCTCCTGGTTGATGGCCAACAGTTGGGATGGCGTCAGCGCCAGGAAGCCGACTATGGCGTTATGCAACTCGCCCGAAAGCGCCGGATAGTCTTGTGCGCGGCGGGGCAGGAAGGGCGGCATCAGTTCGAGCTCGAAGAGCATGTCGAGCATCTTCTGCTTCTCTTCGAGGCGGGCGCGGGATTGCGCTTCAAATCCGGCCTGGTCCAACATGCCGGCGGCGCGGCGGGCGTAGAGATCGGCGCCCACCCACATGCCGGCCAGCGTGGGCAGGTCATGGGTGGTGGAAGAAACCAGCGCCTGCCGCGGGTATTCGCGGTAACGGCGGAACTCGCCGTAGGCGCCCTTTTCAAAATAGAACAAGCGGTAGCTGAGGACGCCGAATTGCTCGAGTGTTTCGCGAATACCCTGTTCCACGGTGCCCAAATCTTCGCCTACGATGAGCACGCGGTTGCGTACGCTTTCGAGCGCCAGAATGCGCAGGAAATCGAGCGAGACTTCCTTGACGTAGGCGCCGTGCGCGGCGTCGCAGCCATCGGGGATCCAGTACAGGCGGAACAACCGCATTACGTGATCCATGCGCAGTGCGCCGCCGTAACGCGCGTTGCGGCGGATGGTTTCGGCGAAGAGGCGGTAGCCGTCGGCGCGGTGGACGTCGGCGTTGGGCGGCGGGAAGCCCCAATCCTGGCCCCCGAGGGCGAAATCGTCCGGCGGCGAGCCCACCCGGCAGCCGGCGACAAAGAAGCGGCGGTGGGCCCACAGGTCGGAGCCGAAACGGTCGGTGGCGAGCGCCAGGTCGTGGTAGAGGCCGATCGACATCTTGTGGCCGCGCGCCCTCTGCTGCGCGTGGTTCAATTGCAGGCCGGTCTGCCATTGCAGGTACTCGTAAAACATCACCGAGCGCCAGTGTTTTTGGCGGAACGCGCGGGTGGCGGCCGAATCGGGGTCGCGATACTCGGGCGGCCAATCGGGCCAGGTCCACAGCTTGGGATCGCGGCGGTGCAGCCACTCGTCGAGGGCGCAATAAAGGGCGAATTTCTCGAGCAGGTCACTTTCCCGCTCGCGAAATTCGTTAAACGCCGCGGCGCGCAGCGATCCAGTCCGCCATTCGCGCAGAAACTGTACGAACAGAAGCTTGAGAAAGCGCAGCTTGAGCGCGGCCACACCTTCGTATTCGACGAACGGGGTTTCGCGAAGCCGGCGGATTTCGGCATCCACCGGGGAGGAGGCGCGCAGCCGCACGGCGCGGGCGGAACGCGGGAAATCATCCATCCCTTCGACATCGAGGTAAATGAAATTCTGATAGAAGATGCAATTCGGCAGGTAGGGGCTGGTATTGAAGGGACGGCGATTGTGAATGGCGTGCAGCGGGTTGAGGCTGACGAAGCTGGCCTCCAGATCGTCGGCCACCCAATCGATGACGCCCAGCAGGTCGCGGAAATCGCCGCATCCCCAGTTGCGTCCGGAGCGAACGCCGTAGAGGCTGACGGCAACTCCGGCGGCGCGCCGGCCACGCGCGGGCAGGTGATCGTTCCAGGCGCGCTCGGGAGTCACGATGTACCGGGTTTCGGCGGCAGCCGCGCCGACAGTCGCCTGGACGCGGTGGTAGCCCAATGGCAACGCCACCGGCAGGCGCGCCACCTTGCGGACCCAGCTTCGCCCGTCGATTGCGATGGAAGCGGATACGGGGAGGTCCGCCAATCGGATCTCGAACGCCGCCTGGCTGCCGTCTTCCCGGTGGATGGCGACGCGCGCCACCGCGTGCGCGCAATCGGCCGGAACGTTGAGCGGCAGCTCTGTTTCGGCGGCGACGGTGACCACCACGGCGGGCGGCAGCAGGCGTTCCCATTCGCCGCGGGTGCGGTGGGCGAGCGATTGCTCGAGTTCGGCCGCGCTGCCGGCGGCAACGCCCCGCGCGCGGAGCAGGACCTGCTTGGCTTCCAGCCTGATTTCATGCTTGTTGCCCCAGATATCCCAAAAGTACGGTTCGATACCGTACAGGGAAGCAGCGCGGTCCAGCAATTGCTCAAAGGTTTCAGACGGCATCGGGTGGGTACTCTTCGATTCTACAAGAGCGCTGCCGGCCATGCGAAAATGGAAACATGGAAAAGCCCATGGCCAGTGGCCCCGCGGACCTGTTCGCACGGCTCGACGACTACACGTTCTCGAACAGCGCCGCCGCAGCTTCCGAGGGCATCCTCCTCACTTCGCTCGACAAGGCGGTGAACTGGGCGCGCAAGAATTCCATCTGGCCCATGTCGTTCGGCCTGGCGTGCTGTGCCATCGAGATGATGTCGATGAGCGCCTCGCGCTTCGACATCGCCCGTTTCGGCGCGGAAGTGTTTCGCGGATCGCCGCGGCAATCCGATCTGATTATCATTGCCGGCCGGGTCTCGAACAAGATGGCGCCGGTGATCCGGCATTTGTATCAACAGATGCCGGAGCCGAAGTGGGCCATCTCGATGGGTGCGTGCGCCACTTCCACCGGAGTGTTCCACAATTACGCTCTTATCCCCGTCAATCAGGTGATCCCGATCGACGTTTTCGTACCCGGATGCCCGCCGCGCCCGGAGCAGTTGATCTACGCGCTGCTCCTGTTGCAGAAAAAGATCCAGGACCAGAGCGGAACGATAAAACAGGTTCTCAATTTAGCGTAGTTGCCGTGCGAAGCGGGCGAGCGGCTGGCAAGCAACTTCTTGTAGTACCGGCAAGGATGGCGGTCCTGTTCATGCCGAACCCGCCCAAATGGCCCACGCGGATTACCTGCAACTTGTGACCAGTCATTGGGTAGGCACCGGGCGCACCCAGATGGTTCAGGCGTGGTGCGCTGAGGCGGGCGGGGTTTGCAGGGAGTGGGCTAATCTACGGGCCGCTCGCCAAACAGGCTATTGGCCTCAGGCGAGCCCCATCCGACCGTGGATGGTTTCATAGTAGCGGTAGGTATCGTAAACGGGCGCGTCAAACCTGCGAACCCGTCGAGCAACAGCGTACAACTTGGTGCAGTGATGTGCGAGCGCGAGAACAACATTAAGCATCGGGCTGTTGCAGCGCAGGGCGTCCATGACCACGCGAATGAATTCGTCGATCACCGTCTGGACTTCAGGGTCAGCCCTCCGCAGCGCATCGGCTAGGCGCTCCTGGTTTTCCTTTTCTAGGGCTGACCTGACCGCAAGCGAGGCCCGCATGAAGGAAACGATCGTGAAGGCATCGAGTTCCGCGATGTATGTGTTCATGGCGCGGTAGAAAACCTTAAACACCATGCTGCTCTGTGGCAGCGTGCCTGTCGCTGCCAGGTACAAGAGCTTGTCACGAGCCGTGAAGAATCGATGTTTTAGGTAATGTTTGCAACAACTTTACGGTATTTTATTAACGAAAATAGTACTAAATCTTAGGTAAACCCATGTGCGGCGGCCACAAGTCACCGCGCTCACCCGCGTTCGAGCAGTTCCAGCAGCTTCTCCTGCACGCTTTCGGCGGTCGGGTTGTCGGGCGCGATCACCAGGATAGTGTCGTCGCCGGCGATGGTGCCGACCACTTCGGGCCAGCTCTCGGCATCGAGCGCGACGGCAACCGAGTTGGCGTGGCCGGGCGACGTTTTGAGCACCACCAGGTTCTGCGCGCGCAGCACGTCGTGGAGGAACTCGGCTGCCAGCAGCGAGAATTGCGGGCCCGGCTCCTCGTCGGCAATTTCCTTGTAGCCCTCGCGGGTCTTCACCAGCCGCAGGTCGCGAATGTCGCGCGACAGCGTCACCTGCGTGGCGGCGATGCCCTGGCTCTTCAACTCCTGCGCCAGCTCTTCCTGGGTGTTGATCCGCTTGCCGCGGACCAGCTTCAGAATCTGCCCTTGCCGGTACGTCTTGGTCATGATGCCATCTCTTTCAGCCGCTGCCTGGCTTCGGCCAATGCCGCGGCTACCGCCTTCGGTCCGGTGCCACCGGGAATCTCACGCGTTTCCAGGCCGCGCCGCGGATCGAGCAGCGCCGCCATTTCGGCACTGAACTCGGGCGCGAACGCGTGCATTTCTTCGGCCGTCCATGCGGAGGGTTGCTTCGACTGGCGCACGCTCTCCAGCACGAAGCGGCCGACAATCTGGTGCGCCTGGTGGAACGGCGTGCCGGCGCGCGCCAGCGCCTCCGCCAGGTCGGTGGCCACAACCCAGCTCTGCTCGACCGCGGCCAACGGCACGCCCGGTTTCAGCACCGCCGATTCCACCACCACCTGCGCCATCTCGAGCGAGCCAGCCACTTCATCGGCCGCCTGGAACAGCGGCACCTTGTCTTCCTGCATGTCGCGATTGTAGGTCATCGGCAGCCCCTTCATGGTGACCATCAGCGAAGTGAGGCAGCCCATCAGGCGCCCCGCCTTGCCGCGAATCAGCTCGAGCGAATCGGGGTTCTTCTTTTGCGGCATCAGGCTGGAGCCGCTGGTGACGCCGTCGCCCAAATCGAGCCAGCCGAATTCTTCCGACGAATACAGAATCCAGTCTTCCGCCAGCCGGCTCAAGTGAATCATGGTCACGGTGGCCGCGTAAACAAAATCCAGCGCGAAATCGCGGTCGCCCGAAACATCCATCGAATTGCGTGAGATGGAGTCGAAATCCAAATCGCGCGCCATCGCCTCGCGATCGAACGGGAAGCCGCTGCCGGCCAGCGCGCCGGAGCCGAGAGGCAGCACGTTGGCGCGGCGCCGCGCTTCGCTGAAGCGCTCGAAATCGCGTGCGAACATTTCGAAATACGCCAGCAGATAATGCGGCCACAGCACGGCCTGCGCGCGTCGCAGATGCGTGTAGCCGGGAATCACGGCGTCGGGATAGCGGCTGGCAAGATCGAGCAGCGACTGCATCAGGCCAGCGAGCACGCCACTCGCGCGGTCGCACTCCTCGCGCAGCCAAAGACGCGTGTCGAGCGAAACCTGTTCGTTGCGGCTGCGCCCGGTGTGGATCTTGTCCGCGACAGCGCCAGCCTTCTCGTTCAACTTGCGGATTACCAGCGTGTGGACGTCCTCATCGGCAGCGCCCTCATAAAATGCCGCCTGCGCCGCCTCCGCGCGAATTTGATCGAAGGCAGCAACAATTCGCGCCCGTTCTTCCGCGGTGAGGATGCCGACGCGCTCGAGCGCCCGCGCGAAGGCCTGCGAGCCGCGGATATCGGCATCGATCAGCCGCCGGTCGAAATCGAGCGAGCCGGAAAAACGCTCGAAGACCTCCGAAGGCCCGGTCTCAAACCGCCCGCCCCAGAGCTTCATCCGCTCACTTCGCTTTCTTGGCCAGCGCCCGCACTTTGATCGGCAGGCCGGTCAGATTGATGAAGCCGAGCGCGTCCTTCTGGTCGTAACTGGCGCCCATAGTGAAGCTGGCGATATCGAGCGAGTAAAGCGAATTCGGCGACCGCCGCGACACCGGCTCGATGTTGCCCTTGTAAAGCCGCAGCTTCACTTCCCCGGTCGCGCTCTCGGAGACCTGCTCGAAAAATGCGTCCAGCGCCTCGCGCAGCGGCGTGAACCACAGGCCGTTGTACACCATCTCGGCGTAGTCGAGCGCGCGCTGCTGCTTGTAGTGCAGCGTGTTCCGGTCGAGCGTCAGCGCCTCCAGTTCGCGCACGGCGAACATGATGAGCGTGCCGCCGGGCGTTTCGTAACAGCCGCGCGATTTCATCCCCACGAAACGGTTTTCCACCAGGTCGATGCGGCCGATCGCGTGCTCGGCGCCGATCGCATTCAGCGTTTCAAGCAGTTCGAACGCCTTCATGCTCTTGCCATCGACCGAAACCGGCACGCCTTTTTCGAAGCCGATAGCCACCTCGCCGGGTTTGTCGGGCGCCTGGGCGGGGCTCTTGGTCAGCATCCAGATTTCGTCCGGCGCCCGATTGGCCGGGTCTTCGAGCGCGCCGCCTTCGTGCGATATATGCCAGATGTTGCGGTCGCGGCTGTAGATCTTTGTGGTCGAGGCGGAGATCGGCACGTTATGCGCGTGCGCGTATTCGATCGCATCTTCGCGCGAAACGATGCTCCACTCGCGCCACGGAGCGATCACCGTCAACTGCGGCGCCAGCGCCTTGTACGTGAGCTCGAACCGCACCTGGTCGTTGCCCTTGCCGGTGCAGCCGTGTGCCAGGGCGTCGCAGCCGCGCGCCAGCGCCACTTCCACCTGCTTCTTGGCCAGCAGCGGCCGCGCGATGGAGGTTCCCAGCAGGTACTTGTGCTCGTAGACGCCGCCCGACCGCACCAGCTTCCACAGGTACTGGCTGACGAACTCCTGCCGCATGTCCTCAACGTACACTTCCGAAGCGCCGGTCTTGCGCGCCTTCTCTTCCAGGCCGGTCAGCTCATCGCCGCCCTGCCCTATATCGCCGCACACCGCGACGACCTCGCAGCCGTAGTTCTCCTTCAGCCACGGAATGATGACGGATGTATCCAACCCGCCCGAATATGCCAGCGCCACCTTCTTAGGTTTGTTCATAACTTGTCATCCTAGAGTATATCGGCCGGCCGTCATGGCGCAGGCTGTCAAGCCTGGAGGTAGGACAGACCATCGTTTTTCGTGGTCTGTCATCCGTCGCCAAAGGGCGGGGGTTGACAGACGACAAAAACCGATCGTCTGTCCTACCTCAGCCCAGCAACATCAGCAGCAGCGCTTTTTGCGCGTGCAGCCGGTTCTCGGCCTGATCGAAAATCACAGAGCGCGGCGATTCCATCACGCCGTCGCTGACCTCTTCGCCGCGCCGGGCCGGCAGGCAATGCATGAAAACCGCGTCCGGCGCGGCGAGCGCGAATAGCGCGTCGCTCACCTGGAACGCACGAAACGCTTTCTTGCGCTTCACCGCTTCCTGCTCCTGCCCCATGGACGCCCAGACGTCCGTGTATACCACGTGCGCCCCAGCCAGCGCCTCGCCGGTATCGTGGGTGATCTGCAAGCGCCCGCCGGTTTCCGCAGCCAGGCTCACGGCCAGCGCGACGATGTCCGGATTCGGATCGTACCCATCCGGGCACGCGATCGCGAAATCCATCCCCAGCCGCAGCCCGGTCAGCATCAGCGAATGCGCCACGTTGTTGCCATCGCCGATGAAGGCCAGCTTCAGTCCCTGGATCCGCCCGAAATGTTCGCGGATAGTCTGCACGTCGGCCAGCGCCTGGCAGGGATGATACGAGTCGCTCAGCGCGTTGATCACTGGTACGCGCGACCATTCGGCCAGCCCTTCCACGGTGGTCTGCGCGAACACGCGCGCTACTATTCCTTCCACCCAGCGGTCCAGGTTGCGCGCCACGTCTTTCAGCGGCTCGCGCACGCCGATCGGTCCATCCACGAAGACCGACCCGCCGCCCATCTGCTTCATGGCGACCTCAAACGTGAGCCGCGTCCGCAGCGACGGTTTCTCGAACAGCAGCGCGATCGATCTGCCCGCCAGCGCCTGCGCGTAATCGCCCGGATTCCGCTTCACTTCATCCGCCAGATCGAGCAGCGAGACCAACTCGTCGCCCGTGACATCCTGGTCGCGGAGAAAATCGCTCGCCGCCAGTTTCCGAATCCGCCGCGGCTGCTCTTCTCGCGCCGGAGGCTTCGACCCCGCGTCGGACGCCAGCGGCACGACCGCCATGGCTCGCCGCCCCGGCCCCGCAAACCGTTCATTCCGTTTCAGTTTGACCGCCGGCACGGGCTTGCCTCCAATGAATGTTTATTCACTATAGTGAATGATTACACATTGAAGGGCGGGCGTCAAGGGTGATCCGTGCGCAACCCATTCCCAACATCTGGGCGCAGTCGCCTGCTTCTCGGCGACTTAACAGGTTGACTTCCAGCGTGACTCTAGCTATGATTGTTTCGATGGCCTTATCATGATCGCGCCCAATGAGAACCAGCTTCGGAATACGCTGACGCTGCTTGAAAAAGAGCTCCAGTCCGTCGAGGCTGAGTTGGCAAGGACACAACACCTCATTCAACGACGGGAAACCCTCCTTCACACCATCAATGGCATCAAGTTACTGTTGAGTCAGCCCGGATCTCCGCCTGGCACTGGCCTCACCCAGACGGGCATAGGGAACGCGGGCCCAATTTGGAGCGGCGCTCAGAAGGTCTTGGCCGAATCAAAGCAGCCGATGGCCGCCGCGGAGGTCGCTAGGACGCTGGAGGCTTTGAGATGGCCTATGGCGACTAAGAACCGGTCTCAGATAGTCAGAAACGCGATGCTCCGCAAACCTGACATCTTCCAGAGGGTGGGAGGCGGCAAGTTCAGGTTGAAAGCGATCCCGGAGCACGGCGGTGGAGCAGCATGACGAAAGACCGCGACGACGACATTCGAGAGACGATGAAGGACGAGGGGAGCCGCGGAACTCGTCGCCCGAATAGCCCCGAGGCAGCACGCGAACACGCAAAGCGAGTTCGTCAGATGAGAAAGCTCTTGGAAAAGGCCACCGAGGAGGAAGTAATTACAGCGATTAGGGCCGCCGGGCTGCGCGACGGGTCGCCCGAGGCTGCGAGGGCATTGCAGATTTGGCGCGAGAACCGATCCTAGCAACCGCGCCATCAAACGCTCGGGTCTTTACCGCGCGTTCTTGAGGCGATAGCCTTGCGAAATGGCCTTCGAAGATGGCTGCGAGTTCCTCTACAGCCTTTTCCTGATTCTTACGGTGCCGCACAATTCAAGTTTAGCGCAAATACTTCGTGAAGACGAACATTATGTAGTTGGTCTGGCACAGCCCGCGCTTCACCTTTTCAGCGGATCCTCCACCCAAGGCGGCGTCGCATCAATCAACCGGCCCAACTCCGGCTCCAGCGCCTCCATCGCTGTTTTCATGTCCCAGGCGATTTGGCGATAGCTGAAATGGCCTTTCACGCCACTGCGCAGTCGGGAGATGTATTCGGCTTCGGCGAAGTCCATCTTGAAGAGAAAGCGCGAGCGCTCGCCGAACGGGAGCAGGTAATGGGCGCCGGGCGCGGGCAGGTCGCGCATGGCGGTGAACGCCGCCTTCATCGAGCGCTGGTAGATCTCGCTCGCTCCGGCTTCGGCGATCAGCGCGGGCGTTTCGTAGCCGAGCGCGCCGGAATATTCCTGGCGGAATTTCTGGCAGCGGCGATGGCGTTGCATATCGCGATAAGCGCCGATGTCGATGACGAAATCGTAAGCGTAGAGGCCGCCGCGGAAGCCGCTTAGGATTTCATCGCGGCGGGTGCGGGATTGGAGCGCGACATCGATCACCTCGGCGCGGCGCGGTCCGCTCCAGCCGCACGCCATTTCATAGAGCTCGCGGAATGGGCGATCCGTGACCGGATAGAGCAGGGTCGCCACGATGTCCGCGGCCACCTGCGCCGGGCGCACCAGTTCGACGCGCGGAGGCTCCGGGCCTCGAGCGCGCGGCGGCAGATTCTGCGCGGCCCACTGGCGCAGGTCGTGGCGCGAGCGTATGGCGTGCTCGTCCGGTTCGGCGTGGCGAGCCAGGGTCGGCGCCAGCGGTTCAGACGCGGCGTTCTGGTCCCAGCGGCAATCGGGCTCACGCGCGCAGGCTTCGGCGATCTCTTCGCCCAGGCTCCGCAACTCGCCATATTCGGAAGCTCTGAGCCGTCGGATCTGTTTTTCCACGGTGCGGATGCTGGCCACCTGGCCGACGTTGGTGGGCACGCCCCAGAAGAGCAGATAGCGCGCGACGTCGAACGCCCGCGCCGCCAGATTGCGCCGGTAGGCCTCGGGCTTCATGTCCTCGGGGCGCGGCAGGCGGGCGGAGAGGCAGTCGAACGCCAACCGGTTCACTTGGCTGTAGGCGGCCAGCAGCGCTGCGCCGGCGGCCTGGTAGCGGGCGGCGTCAGCGGCCTCCAGTTCAGGCGGCGTGATGAAGCCGGAGCTGGAAAAATCCTGGTAGCGCGATGACTTTGCCTGGCCGTCCCACAGCGGCTCAGCTTCGATTTCCGTGGCCGCCAGCTCGGAAATGCCTTCGAAGCACAGCACCGCATGGCCGAGATCGGCAATCGAGGCGTGGCCATACTGGAAGTAGAAACTTTCCAGGAACTTCTCCGAGCTGTGCGTGCGTACCCATTCCATGGAGTCGCGAATGGAATCCGGCGACCGGCTGTAGCGGGCCAAGGCAAAGGCCGACTTTTCGGGTGGCATGGGCGCCACGGTGATGACGCGTTTCGAGTGGTTCAAGACGTTATGATAGCGGGGAATGCGCATACGAATCCAACCGATTCACCCCAATGCGGTGCTGCCCGAATACGCCCACGGAGCCGAGGAAGACGCCGGCATGGATCTGCGCGCGGTCGAAGATGCCGTGCTCGCGCCGGGTGTGCCACGGCTGGTGTCGACCGGTCTGATGATCGCGCTGCCGCCGGGGTACGAGGCGCAGGTGCGGCCGCGCAGCGGGCTGGCACTGCGCCATTCGATCACCATGCCCAACGCGCCGGGCACCATCGACCCGGGCTATCGCGGCGAAATCCGCGTCATTTTGTTGAACCTGGGCAGCGAGCCGTATACGGTACACGCCGGAGACCGCATCGCGCAGATGATTGTGGCGCGCTACGAAGTGGTGGAGTGGGACGCCGGGGAACTGCCGGAATCGAACCGCGGAGCCGGCGGGTTTGGATCGTCGGGCCGGTGAGGCGCCGCAAGAAAGCGCACCCGCAAGCGGGCGTTGGCAGGTTGAAGCCGGCCCTTGGCAGGTTGAAACCTGCCCAACTTTTGCGTTGGCACGATGAAGCATGCCCCACCGAGGCATTGGTATAGTGGAGAGACTCTAGAGAAGGCATGCGATTCCTCCCGCTGATTCTGAGAAACTCCTGGCGCAACCGCCGGCGCACGCTTCTCACCATCGCCAGCATCGGCGTTTCCATGTGCCTGCTGGGCGTGATGATCGCCATGTACAGCGCGTTCTGGCTGGCCAAACCGAAGGACAACCAGGCGCTGCGCCTGGTGGTGCGCAACCGCGTCTCGCTGGCCGTGTTTCTCCCGCTCGCCTATCAGCAGCAGATCGAGAAGATCCCCGGCGTTCGCATGGCGATGATCGACACCTGGTTTGGGGGAACCTACAAAGACGCGCGGGAGGCCCGCAACAATTTTCCACGCTTTTCCTGCGAGCCGGAGAAGCTGTTCCCCCTGTTCGCCGAATGGACCATTCCGGAAGACCAGAAACAGGCGTTCATTCACGAGCGCACGGCGTGCGTGATTGGCCGCGACCTGGCCGACGCGTTCCACTTTCAACTCGGCGACCGCATTCCCTTGCAAGGCGACATTTTCCCTGGCAACTTCGAATTCACGGTGCGCGGCATTTTCGACGCTCCCTCCAACAGCAACGTGATGTTCTTCAACAAGGAGTACATCGACCAATCGCTGCCCGAACGGCGCCGCGGCCAGGTGGACACGTTCTACATTCTGATCGACGACCCGCAGCATTCTTCGCAAATCGCCAACGCGATCGACGCCCTATTCCACAATTCCACCGCGCAGACCAAGACCGAATCCGAGCAGGCATTCGTGGTGGGATTCCTCTCGCTGCTCGGCGATGTCCGCATGTTCCTGGTGTGGATTTCCGCCGCCGTGATGTTTACGATTCTGCTGGTTTCCGCGAACACCATGGCCATGTCGGTGCGCGAGCGAGTGCGGGAGGTGGGAGTGTTGAAGACACTGGGCTTCACGCCGGGCACGATTCTCTGGCTGATTCTGGGCGAGGCAGTGGCGATTTCGGTGGCCGGCGGCGCCATCGGCTACGCCATTTCCACGTTATTGCTCAAGGGCGTTGAGCGTAGCCCGATGGGCGGTTTTCTGCCCGCGCTGCGGGTGGTGGATCCGGGCGTAGCCGCGGTGTGCATCCTGCTGGCGGCGTTGATCGGGCTGGTCAGCTCGCTGTTCCCGGCGATGGGAGCGTCGCGCGCGCCCATTGTCGAGGCTCTCCGAAGCACGGACTGACACCGATGGCGATCCCCCTTTCTTACAATCTCCGCAACCTGGTGGTTCGCCGCACCACCACGCTGATGACCGCGCTCGGCATCGCGCTTACGGTGGCCGTGCTGCTGGCGGTGCTGGCGCTGGTGAACGGGTTGCGCGTGACGCTCAGGACTTCGGGCGACCCGCGGCATGTGCTCATCATGCGCAAGGGCGGCACTTCCGAGCTGACCAGCCTGGTAACGCGCGAGCAGTTCCAGGATCTGAAGTTCAAACCGGGGATCGCCGCCGGCGGCGACGGGCAGCCGCTGGCCTCGCTCGAGCTGATCACCATCATCAGCCTGGAGGCCGAAGGCAGCGGCACCGGCGACAACGTGACCATTCGCGGTTTGATGCCCGCCGGCATCGCCATGCGGCACAACGTCAAGCTGATCGCCGGCCGCTGGTTCCGCCAGGGCGTGAATGAAGCCGTAGTGGGCAAAAGCCTGTCCGACCGGTACCCCGCTGCGCGCATAGGCAAGAAGCTGCGGATGGGCCGCAGCGATTGGGAAATCGTCGGTGTGATGGACGCCGCGGGCGGCGCGCAGCAAAGCGAAATCTGGGGCGACGTCAACCGGGTGGCCGCGGACTGGAACCGCGTCCTGTATATGAGCTCGGCGCTGGTGGAGGCCCCCGACGCCGCCACGGCGAAGGCGCTGGTGAACTCGATCGGCGACGACACGCGTCTCGATCTGGCCGCGCAGCTCGAAACGGATTATTTCGCCTTGCAAACCCAATCGGCCGAGCCGATCGAATACACCGGCATCTTTGTCGCCATCATCATGGCTATCGGCAGTTCCTTCGCCGCCATGAACACCATGTATGCGGCGGTGGCGCGGCGGGCGCGCGAGATCGGGACGCTGCGCGTGCTGGGGTTTTCGAAGCTCAGCATTCTGACCAGCTTCTGGGTGGAATCGGTGCTGCTCGCGGGGTTGGGCGGGGTGATCGGCTGCCTGCTCGTATCGCCGCTGAACGGCGTCACCACCGAGGTTGGCGCCAACTTCTCCCAATTGGCCTTCGCATTTCACATCACGCCAGGGAGCATGCTGGCGGGCGTGGGTTTCGCGGTCGCGCTGGGCAGCGTGGGCGGCCTGTTCCCGGCCGCGGCGGCCGCTAAAAAGGAGATTCTTTCCGCGCTGCGGGAAATCTAAAGAGCATGGATGCGGAACTGAAAAGCCTGCAGATCGATCGCGGCCAGCGCAGCTCGGGCCAGCCGTCGCGCCGGGCCGTGGGCTGGTGGATCGCCGGCGCCTTGATTTTTGCTCTTTCCCTCGCGTGGTACCTTTTCTCGGATAAACTCGATGCCGCGCCGGTGGTGGACGTGCAAAGGGTCAGCGCCATGAGCGCGGCCAGCGCGCCGGAGGGAGTGGTGCTCAACGCAGCCGGCTACATCGTGGCGGCGCACCGCATCGAAGTGGCCGCCAAAGTCATCGGCAAGGTGAAATGGATCGGCGTCGACAAGGGCGACCGCGTGCAGGAAGGCCAGGTGATCGTGCGTCTGGAGGACGACGAATACCAGGCGCAGTTGGAGCAGGCGAGGGGGCAACTGGCCAATCTCGAAGCCAAGCTGGCCGAGGCGCTGCACGGCTCGCGGCCGGAAGAGGTGGCGCAGGCGCAGGCCAATCTGGAGTCGGCCAAGGCCGATATGGACGATGCCAAGCTGAGCATCGACCGCGCCCTGAAGCTGCGCAAAGAAGGGCTGACGCCGCAGCAATCCGTGGACGACGCGCAGACCCGCTACGACGGCGCGCTGCACCGCGTGAACTCACTCCAGAAAACGTACGAACTCGTCAAGCTGGGGCCGCGGCAGGAGGAAATCGATTCCCTGCGCGGGCAGGTCGAGCAGGCCAGGGGCTCTGTGGCCTACGCCGAAACCACCCTCGCCAACACCATCATCCGCGCGCCGGTCACCGGCACGATTCTCGAACGCGAAGTGGAAAAAGGCGAATTCGTCACCACCAGCTTCGTGGGCGACCGCGGCGCCAAAGGCTACGTGGTTTCGCTGGCGGATTTGAACGATCTGGAAGTGGAGCTGGACATCGCGCAGAACGATTTTGCCAAGCTGCACTCCGGCCAGCACGGAACCATCACCACCGACGCGTTCCCAGACCGCAAATACGACGGCTTTATCAAGGAGATTTCGCCTGAAGCCAACCGCCAGAAGGCCACCGTCCAGATCAAGGTAAAGGTAACCAAGCCGGACGAGTTTCTGCGGCCGGAAATGAACGCGAGCGTGGCATTTCTGTCCGACGCCAAGCCGCAAGCGGCCTCTGGCGCCGCGGCCAAGCCGGTGGTGATGGTGCCGGCGGCCGCCGTGCGCGACAACGCGGTTTTCGTGCTGCTGGATGGCAAAGCGGTGCGGCGGCCGGTGAAAGTCGGTGCAGCCTCGAGCGGAGGCGTGCGCATCGAGCAAGGTCTGATCGGCGGCGAAGACCTCATCGCCAATCCGCCCGCCGATCTTAAGGACGGCGCGAAAGTGCGGCGGAAAGCATGACCGGACCAGTAGGACAGACCATCGCCTTGCGTCGTCCGTCATCCCCCGCAAGAGCACGACACGTCGACAGACGACAAAAACCGATCGTCTGTCCTACCTTTGGCAGCCAACCATGAGCGAACCAATTATCGAAACCCGCAACTTGACCAAAGAATTCCTGCGCGACGAGTTTCACATCATAGCGCTGAAGGACGTGAGCATCCAGATTCCCAAAGGCGAATTCGTGACCTTGATGGGGCCGTCCGGCTCGGGCAAATCGACCTTGCTGCATCTGATTGCCGCCATGGACCGGCCCACCGGCGGCGAAATACGCGTGCTGGGCCATAACCTGCGCGAGTTGAACGACCGCGAGATCGCCCATTGGCGCAATGAGCACGTGGGGTTTGTCTTCCAGCAGTTCAACCTGATCCCGGTGCTGACCGCCATCGAAAACGTCGAACTGCCGCTCAAACTCACCCGCCTCAAGAAGGCCGAGCGGCTGGAGCACGCCACCACCGCGCTCACGCTGGTGGGTCTGGGAGACCGCCTCCGCCACTTCCCGCGCCAGCTTTCCGGCGGCCAGGAGCAGCGTGTGGCGATCGCCCGCGCCATCGTTACCGACCCAGCCCTGATCCTCGCCGACGAACCCACTGGCAATCTCGATGCCGGCTCCGCGCAGGAGGTGCTCAGCATTCTTTCCAGGCTCAACAAGGAGTACGGCAAAACCATCGTGATGGTCACCCACGACCCGCACGCCGCGCAATTCGCGACGCGCGTCCATCACCTGGAAAAAGGCGAGCTGATAGCCGACGCGGCGGCTTAGGGGCGCTTGCCGAGCCGAATCGCCACTCGGCCGGGCATGCCCGGTCCCTACGTGCTATTGTGGATCGTTCAAGGCGGCGATCAGCCCCAATACGAATGGCGCTTGACAAGAGCCGGATTCTGCGCAATCCTGATAGAGATTGGGATCTTACAGCCATTTCGAAAACGTAGCAGCTTCCGACCTCCTGCGGTGGGCGATCGAAACGTATGAAGAACGCTTCGCCATCGCCACCGGTTTTCAGAAGGGGGGCATGATACTGCTGGATCTGGCGTGGCGCACGCGACTGCCGTTTCGGGTTTTTACGCTGGACACTGGGCGGTTGCCTAAAGAGACGCTTTCGATGCTGGAGACCGTGCGGCAGCGTTACGGCATCAGCGTGGAAGTGGTGACGCCCGACCCGGCCGAAACGCGCTCGATGGTGCAGTCGCATGGGCTCAACCTGTTCTATGACAGCACGGAAATGCGCCAGATGTGCTGCAATGTACGGAAAGTCCGGCCATTCGAACACAAACTCCAGGAGTTCGACGCTTGGGCGACTGGTCTGCGGCGGGGACAAGGCAGGACCCGCACGGCGGTGCCGAAAGTGGCGGAAGAAGCAGGCCGCCTCAAGCTCGCGCCGGTAGCGGACTGGAGCCCGCAGCAGGTGGACGCCTATCTCCTCCGGTACGATGTTCCGGTGCATCCGTTGTACGAGCAGGGGTACACCAGCATCGGCTGCGCCCCTTGCACGCGGGCGGTGCGGGAAGGCGAAGACGAACGCGCCGGCCGCTGGTGGTGGGAGTCGGACTCGAGGAAGGAGTGCGGCATCCACTTCGCGCCGGAGGCCTCCCGCGGGGCGGTTTCCTAACGCGCCATTTCGCATTACGATTATGTTTTGTCGCGTAGACGCGGGCGGGGCGTGCCTCGCCCCGACAAAACGGCGCCGGCCCGCCTCGGCGACCGGACTTTTGAAAGGGTGTGCCTGGCAAATGCATAAGGGTTTCACGCTGTGGTTCACCGGCATGTCCGGGGCGGGCAAAAGCACGATGGCCCGGAGTCTCGAGGATCGCCTGCGCACGCACGGGGCCAAGGTGGAGGTGCTCGACGGCGACGAAGTCCGCGCCTACCTGTCCAAAGGGCTCGGTTTCAGCAAGGAGGACCGGGACGAAAACATCCGCCGCATCGGCTACGTGTGCGAGTTGCTCTCCCGCAACGGCGTGATCGCCATCGCGGCCGCCATTTCGCCCTACCGCGCGGTGCGCGACGAGGTGCGGGCGCGCATCCCCAGCTTCGTCGAAGTGTACGTGGAATGCCCGCTTGAGACGCTTGCCGCACGCGACGTCAAGGGCCTGTACCAGCAGGCGCTGGCGGGTGCGATCCCGCAATTCACCGGTGTTTCCGATCCTTACGAACCGCCGCTCCGCCCGGAGGTGACCGTCCACTCGTCGCGCCAGACCCCGCAAGAAAGTGCCGACCAGATCTGGGCTACACTGGAGCATCTGGGTCTAATCTGTTTTGATCGATCTGCACTCGCACACGAATGAATCCGACGGCAGTCTGGCGCCGTCAGGACTGATCGAAGATGCGGTCCGCGGCGGCGTGACCGTACTGGCGATCACCGACCACGATACGTTGGCGGGCTATGACCTGGCGTTGCCCGCGGCGCGAGCGGCGGGCCTGGATCTGGTGTGCGGCATCGAGCTTTCCACCAAGCTGCGCGGCCGCTCCGCGCACCTGCTCGGCTATTTCCCGGCCGCCGGCCCTCGAGAGGAGTTTCGCGCCTGGGTGCGACTGCAACAGCAATCGCGCAAGGACCGCAATATCCGCCTGGTGGCGCGGCTGCGGGAGCTGGGCTTCGACATCACCCTGGAGGAGGCCGAAGCGCGCGGCCGCGGCATGACCGGCCGGCCGCATTTCGCCGCCATCCTGCTCGAAAAAGGCTACGTGCGGACTTACCGGCAGGCTTTCGACGATTACCTCGACGAATCCGCGCAAGCGTACGTTTACCGCCACGAGCCAACGTTTGCCGAGGCCGTCGCGGTGGTCCGCCGGGCGGGCGGAATCGCCTCTTTGGCCCACCCGACACGCGTGCATGGCGACGTGGCGGAAATGATGACGGAACTCTGCGCCGCCGGTTTGAACGCCATCGAAGCCTATCACAGCGATCACGGCCCGCAAGAGACCGAGTACTTCGTCGAACTGGCGCGCCGCTACGGTCTGCTGGTCACCGGCGGATCGGATTTCCATGGCGAAGCGATCAAACCAGGCGTCCGGCTCGGGTCGGGTTACCACGGCAACCTGCGCGTTCCTCCCGAGGTGATGACCCGCCTGCGCAACGGCGCCGCTGTCGGTTCGGAGGGCGTTCGTTAAGAAAGCTCTCGTCCGCCGGGCACATGCTACAATAACCAAACCGGCGAGAAAAATGGAACGCTTGAGCAAGCTCATCCGCGGCTTGAGACTGCCTGGCGACATGATCACGGAAAGCGATCTGGCCTGTGCGGCGTGGCCGCAGGCGGTGGGCAAGCGGATCGCGGCCCACACTCGCGCTGCCAAGCTGGTGCGGCGGCGGCTGGTGGTAGAAGTCGAAGATCAAATCTGGCAGCGGCAGCTTTTCGTGCTGGGGTACCACATTGTGCGCAACCTGGAGCGGCAGCTCGGCCCGGACGTGGTGGAGGATCTGGAATTTCGCGTGGTGCCGCGGCGGCGCGAGCCGCAGCGCGCGGCCCGGTCCGCTCCGGCGCTCACGGCCGATGAAGCGGACGCGATCGCCGACCCCGTGCTGCGCGGCCTCTACAAAGCTTCGCGGACAAAGGCGCGGGCGTGAAGATCACCGAACAGGAAGTCCGTTACGTGGCCGGCCTGGCCAACCTCAAGCTGAGCGACGCCGAAGTTGCCCGTTTCCAGGGGGATCTCGACCAGATCCTCGAACTCATGGGTAAGCTGAACGAGCTCGATACGGGCAGCGCGTCTCCCATGTCCCAGGTGCTGTACGAGGCGGAAGACACTGCCACGCTGCGGCCCGACGTGCCCGTGCCGCCGCTCGGCAACCAGGCGGCCCTGGCCAATGCGCCGGATTCGGGAGCCGGATATTTCAAGGTGCCGCAAGTTATCGAACGCTGAGGGAGTTGTAGGACGGATGCGCCCGCAAGCGGGCGTTGGCAAGCTGAAGCATGCCCCACCAACATGGAAATTGCCTCCTTAACCATCGATGAGATTCGCGAAGGCCTCCTGGCACGCCGTTTCCGCGCCGAGGAGTTGGCCGCCGAGGCGCTACGCTTCGCCCAAGCAGAGAACCCGAAGACCGGTGCATACCTGCATTTCTCGCCGGAGCGCGCGCTCGACGCCGCGCGGCGGGTGGATGAAAAAGTCGCGCGCGGCGAAGATCCCGGCGCGCTGGCCGGGGTGCCGGTAGCGGTGAAGGATGTGATTGTCACCCGCGGCATTCGCACCACCTGCGGCTCGAAACTGCTCGAACACTACATTCCGCCGTATGACGCCACCGCCGTCATCCGTCTGGAAGAAGCCGGCGGCCTGATCGTCGGCAAAACGAACTGCGATGAGTTCGCGATGGGCTCCTCGACCGAGAATTCGGCGTTCGGGCCGGTGCGCAATCCGGTGGCGCCGGACCGCGTTCCGGGCGGCTCGAGCGGCGGCTCGGCGGCGGCGGTGGCGCAGGGCACGGCGGTGGTGGCGCTGGGTTCCGATACGGGCGGCTCGATCCGCCAGCCGGCTTCCTTCTGCGGGGTCTGCGGCGTAACGCCAACTTACGGTCGCGTTTCGCGGTACGGCCTGACGGCCTTCGCCAGTTCGCTCGACCACATCGGGCCATTTGCCCGGTCAGTGAAGGATGCGGCGCGAGTGCTGGGGGTGATCGCCGGCCGCGATCCGCGCGATTCCACCTCGGCCGAAGCCCCGGTACCGGATTACACCAAGGCTTTGGACGGCAATGTAAAAGGGTTGAAGCTTGGACTGCCTCGCGAGTATCTAAAGAACTTGACGAGCGAATCCGGCAGCCTGATCCACCGCGGCGTGGAAGTGCTGCGGAAACTCGGCTGCGAAGTGCGTGAGATCGGCCTGCCGCACACCGATTACGCCATCGCCAGCTATTACATCATCGCCACCGCCGAGGCCAGCTCCAACCTGGCGCGCTACGATGGCGTGCGGTACACGTTTCGATCCGCCGATTCGGCGACCCTGGCCGATATGTATCGCAACACACGCGGCGAAGGGTTCGGCGCCGAATGCAAGAGGCGGATCATGCTGGGAACCTACGTACTCAGCGCCGGCTATTACGATGCTTACTACCTGAAGGCGCAGAAAGTGCGCGGTCTCATTGCGCGCGATTTTGAGCAGGCGTTCGAAGAAGTGGATGCCATAGTGGCGCCGGTGTCGCCTTTCCCCGCTTTCCGTCTCGGGGAAAAAGTGGACGATCCCCTGGCCATGTACTTATCCGATATTTTCACGATTACCGGCAGTCTGGCGGGCATACCGTGCATGAGCGTTCCGTGCGGAAACACCGCCGAAGGCCTGCCGGTGGGAATGCAAATCCTGACCCGGCATTTCGGCGAGACCACCATGTTTCGCATCGCCGATGCGTTTGAAAAAGCCGGCGGATTGAATTAACTGGGGCGGGCCGGGCATGCCCGGCCCAGACACGTAATCGCCTGTACCGGCCGGGCATGCCCGGCCCGAGGGGAAGAAACACCCACAAGGAGAGGGAGAGACACACACGATGCCATTCACGCTTCCACCGTTGCCGTACGCGCCCGAGTCGCTCGAGCCGTACATCGACAAGACGACCATGGAGATTCACCATGGCAAGCACCACAACGCTTACGTCACCAATCTGAATAAGGCGCTCGAATCGGCGCCCGACCTTGCCGGAAAGACCGTCGAGGAATTGCTGGCCGCCAACTGCGCCATAGTTCCGGAAAGTATCCGCACTGCCGTGCGCAACAATGGCGGCGGCCACATCAACCACTCCATGTTCTGGAAGATTATGAAGCCCGGCGGAGGCGGCCCTGCCGTGGGTAACGTGGCGCAAGCCATCTTGGGGACGTTCGGCAGCTATGACGCCTTTAAGGAGAAATTCAGTCAGGCTGCGGCCACCCGCTTCGGCTCGGGTTGGGCGTGGCTGGTGAAGTCGGGCGGGAAGGTGGATATCTATTCCACGGCCAACCAGGACAGCCCGTTGATGGAAAGCAAATTCCCGGTGATGGGCCTGGACGTCTGGGAGCACGCCTATTACCTGAAGTATCAGAACCGCCGGCCCGACTACATCGCCGCCTGGTGGAGCGTGGTCAACTGGCCGGAAATCGAATCGCGCTTTAACTCGGTGAAGTAACTCGGAGGTGGGACAGACGATCGGTTTTTGTCGCCTGTCAAGGTGTTCGTGGTTTGGCTAGGCATGACAGACCACGAGAGGCGATGGTCTGTCCCACCATCCTGCCCCGCGCGGAGTAACCCGGTCGTGGGAGAATAGGCAGGCGTCACGGGTTCGACATGCAGAAATACGACCTCATCGTCATCGGCTCCGGTCCGGCAGGACAGCGGGCCGCGATTCAAGGCGCCAAGTGCGGTCACAGCGTGGCAGTCATCGAGCAACGTGAAATTGTCGGCGGCGCCTGCGTCAACACGGGAACCATCCCAAGCAAGACCATCCGCGAAGCCGTCCTGCACCTTTCGGGCTATCAATACCAAGGCATCTACGGCATCAACTACCACGTCAAGGAGAAGATCTCCATCGCGGACCTGGGCTTCCGCGTCAACCAGGTGATCAAGACGGAAGTGGATGTGACGCAGGCGCAGCTTGCGCGCAACGGCGTGGAAGTGATCTACGCGCGCGCCTCGTTCCTCGATCCCACGCACGTCCACGTGGAGAACGCGCGCGGCCAATCGGACCTGGAGGCGCCGGTCATACTGATTGCCACCGGCACCAAGCCGGCCGCCTCCCATGCCGTGCCCATCAACGGCCGCAATATCATCAATAGCGACCAGATCCTCAACATGCCGGAGATCCCGAAGACGTTCATTGTGGTGGGCGGCGGCGTGATCGGAGTGGAATACACGTGCATGTTCGCTATCCTCGGTTCGCGCGTGATCCTGGTGGAAAGGCGGCCGCGGCTGCTCGAGTTCGCCGATCAGGAAATGGTGGAAGCGCTCTCCTACAACCTGCGCGATCACCGCGTGACGATGCGCTTGAACGAGGAAGTGGCCAGCGTGGAAGAGGCACCGGGCGGAGGCGTGATAGCCAACCTGAAAAGCAACAAGCGGATTGCCGGTGACGCTCTGCTCTACGCCGTGGGCCGCCAGGGCAATGTGGACGATTTGAACCTGGCCGCCGCCGGCCTGGATGCCGATGAGCGCGGGCGCATAGCCGTCGACGAGAACTATCGCACCAAGGTGCCCAACATTTTCGCTGCCGGCGACGTGATCGGCTTTCCCAGCCTGGCTTCGGTTTCGATGGAGCAGGGCCGCATCGCCGCCGCGCGCGCTTTTGGGCTCAAGATCGAATCCAACCGCGCCACTTATCCTTACGGCATTTACACCATCCCCGAGATTTCGTTCATCGGCAAGACCGAAGAACAGTTGACCGAAGAAGACGCGCCGTACGAGGTGGGCTTGGCCTACTATCGCGAGACCGCGCGCGGCCAGATTCGCGGCGATACCACCGGCCGGCTCAAGCTGATCTTCCATCGCGAAACGCGCGAGCTGCTGGGTGTGCACATCATCGGCGAGGGCGCCAGCGAGCTGTTGCACATCGGCCAGGCCGTGATGATCCTGAAAGGCACCGTGAATTATTTCGTGGATACCGTGTTCAACTATCCGACGCTGGCCGAATGTTATAAAATGGCGGCCTTCAACGGTATCAACAAGCTGACGCGGATTTGAGGAGGCCAGGATGGGTTTGCGCATAGGGGTGTTGGTCACCAATTACCTGTGGGCCGGCGCGGTGGAAGGAACCACATTGGGCAGCGCGCACTCGTACCCGGAGCCCGGCGAAGCGGACCGCGTCGATCTGAAATCGCTGCATGCGGACGAAATGATTTCCGCGATCCGCGAGCTGATCGCCCAAGTGCGGCAGGGCGCGCTGGTGGATTCGGTGGGCGCCGGAATCCCCGGCGTGGTCCGCAACGGCGTGATCGAAGAAGCGCCCAACCTGGGCCAGTTGAAAGGGCTCGCCATCGAGTCGCGGCTGGGCGAGGCGCTCAAGGCCGACGGTATCGAGGCGCCGGTCATCGCGCTCAATTCCGCCGATGCGCTGGCCGCCGGCATCGCCGCCACCCGCGGCGCGATGGAAAAGCTGGTGCGTGTCTGGAGCCTGGGCGATGGCGTTGGCTTCGGCCGCTACCCGCGCGGCGAAGGCGTTTGGGAGGCCGGCCATTCGGTGGTGACGCTCGACCCGAAGGAGCGCTATTGCGGCTGTGGCGGCGTGGGACACCTGGAAGGCATCATGGGCAACCGCGCCATTCGCCTGCGCTTCCTCGATCTGGAGCCGGAAGAGGTGTTCCTCGCCGCGCGCCACAACGATGCCCGCGCTGTCGGTTTCGTCCGCCTGTGGCACCGCGCGCTGGCTGCCGCCACCGCCACCAGCGTCCACTTGGACGGTCCCGGCCGCTTTTACCTGGCCGGCCCCAATACCGATTACATCGATGCCGGTCTGGTCGGCATGTACCTGCAGGAAATGGTGAAGATGACCTCGCTGCAAGGTAGCTTCTTCGAAATCGTGCCCGACAGCCACGACCTGGCGTTGATTGGCGCCGCCGTGTGCGGCGCGATGCGGTAGGTCCGGCGGCACACAAACGCTACGCTCCCGGGCTGAGCTGCATGGCGAGCGCGAAACGCATCTCAGAGCGGGCGGAGCCGCGGATGGTGCCGGTAATGGGGGCGGCGAGGCGGGGGTCGGCTGCGGCGGCTACGGCGATGTGGCGGGTGGAGGCAGCCAGGCCGGCGGAAGGGTCGTAACCGCGCCAGCCGCCGCCTTGCAGATAGACTTCGGCCCAGGCGTGCAGGGTGGGTTTTTCCTGGCTGGCGGCTCCGGCTTCGTAGCCGCTGACGAAGCGAGTGGGGATGCCAACGGCGCGCGCCGCGGCGGCGAACAACACCACCAGGTCGCGGCAGGTGCCAGCCTTAAGACCAAGTGTGACTTCGGGCGGGTGCGGTGGGCCGGTGTCGCGTACCTCGTGGCCGAATCCCTCGAAAAGCCTGCGGTTGAGCACGGTGAGGAATTCGAGCGTGTGGCCACCGGCGGCCGCTGCGGCCGACGCGGCGAACTGGCGGACGGCGGCGGATGGCTTCGACGACTCCAGGTATGGCGCCAGCGACGCGGCCACCGATTCCGGATACACCGGAGCCAGCGCTAGCATCCCGGCCGACGCGACGAAATCGAACGGATTCTCGCGCAGGGTTTCGATCTCAAATTCGCTCTCGATGCGCCAGTCGGTCAGCTTCTGATCGAACCACGCCTCCACCGCCACGTTGCCATCCTGATCCAGGCAGTCGCTGCGGCCGGCAGGCGCGGGAGAGATCTCGAGCCGGTAGGAGAGCAGGCGTTGCGCGCCGTCATCCCGCGGGCGCAGCCGGAAAGTGTGCGGTTCGAGAAAGACCGGGCTGTCGTAGACGTATTGGGTCGAGTGGTTGACTTGAATTCGCATGGGCAACGAAACTAGAGCGGGATCAGAAAGCCACCGACGAGCCGGTTAGCCGGGAGAAAGCCGCCTCCACCCACTCCGAGGGCAGGTCCTGCACGCTGCGCCGCATGCGATCCTGCCACCAGTTGGAGATCTCGCGCAAGTCGTCCATATCGTAGCGATGCTCCACCAGTTCGAAGCTGCCGCGCGAATAGAGCAGCACATCCACCGGGAAACCCACGTCGGCGGCGCAGAGGCGGGTGGCGTCAAAGGCCAGCAGTCCAACCTTGAAAGCGTAGAGCATGGAATCGGCCATGGTCAGCGAACGTTCCAGGATGGGCTTGCCGAAACCGCTGGCGCCGATGATCTGGTAAGGCGTATCGGGGCCGATCTCGACCCAGTTTCCTTCCGGGTAAACCAGGAACAGGCGGTGCGCCGAATCGCCCGCCATCTGGCCTCCGATCAGGGCGTGCGCGTTGAAGGAAAGCTCGGCGCGCTCGAGCGCGGCGCGGTCCTCTTCGGCCACGCGGCGCACCTGGCTGGAATAGAGGTTGACCACTTTATAAAGGCGGTCGCGCGCTACCGACTCTTTGGCGAAGGCATCCTCGAAGTGCAGGAGGATTTTATCGCGCAGCGAGCGCAGGCCGGAATTCATGACAAAAAACGCGAAGCCGGGCCCCTGGTAGCTGGCGGTCTTCCTGGCCGTCAGGCATTCGTTGCCAGTGAGCACGCGCGTATCGGCGATGCCCACCAGGCCCTGTTCCACGTTGATCCCCAGACAGAATGTCATCGCTCTCCCCTCGGGTGGGACAGACCATGACCTTTCGTGGTCTGTCATGCCTCGTCAAAGGACGATGCGTTGACAGACGACAAAAACCGATCGTCTGTCCCACTTTATCTCTTCAGGCCCAAACTCCCGGCCCCTTCCGGGCGCGGGGCAAAGAAGTCATTCCCGATACACTCATCGATTGTATTCATTTTTGTCTGCAGCGCGTCGAAAAACTCGTGCAGGCCGCCTTCCAGGATGGCCTCCACGCGGGCAAAATCCAGCTCCGAGCGTAGCAGGCCGAGGCGTTGTTCCGAGGCGCAGGAGAAACCGCCACGGGGCGTGCCGGTTATCGAGTGCAGAGCCTCGTCCGCCTGGCCGATGGAGTAGCGCACGGCGCGCGGGAATTGGCCGTCGAGCAGCAAAAACTCGACGATGCGATCGGGCGCGATGCGGCCATACTTCTTACGGTACATCTCAAAGCCGCTGACGCTCTTGAGCAGCGCCGACCACTGCACGTCGTCGAACGGCGTGCCGACGTCGCTGAGCGAAGGCAGCAGGATGAAATACTTCACGTCCAGGACGCGGGTGGTCTTGTCGGCGCGTTCCAGGCGCCGGCCGACGGAAATGAAATGCCAGGCCTCGTTGTGGCTGACGGTCGAGTGAGTAATGCCTTCAAACAGGTGGCAGCCCATGCGCACTTCGTGGCAGAACTCGGGCAGCGACTCGGGAGCGGCCTTGCGCGCCTCGGCGGTGATCATCAGGTAGAGCGTGTTGATCTGCTGCCACATTTCCGAGGAGATGGTCTCGCGCACCGAACGGGCGTTTTCGCGCGCCGCCAGGATGCAGGAATAAATCGAATTCGGGTATTCGGCATCGAATGCCAGAAAGCGCACCGCGTTCTGCTGGGTGGCTTCGCCATAGCGCTCGGCGAACAGCGCGCGGTCGCCGGTAGTATTGATGATGGGCTGCCACTGGCTCGAAAAGACGCCGGGCAGATCGAGCATCAGGTTGTGGTTGACATCGAGGAAGCGGGCCACATTTTCGGCGCGCTCGATGTAACGCGCCATCCAGTAGACGGCGTCGGCCACGCGGCTCAACAGCGGCTGGGCAGGCGTAATCATGACTGGCCTCCCGGTGCGAGCACCCAGGTATCCTTGCTGCCGCCGCCTTGCGACGAGTTGACTACCAGCGAGCCCTTCTTCATGGCCACGCGGGTGAGCCCGCCGGGCAGAACGAAAATCTCCTTGCCGCAGAGCACGTAGGGCCGCAGGTCCACGTGGCGGCCTTCAAAATGATCGTCGACGATGGTCGGAGCGCGGGAAAGCGCCAGCGTGGGCTGCGCGATGTAATTGCGCGGATTGGCTTGAATGCGGACGGCGAATTCCTCCTGCGCGGCCCGCGTCGAGTGCGGGCCCACCAGCATTCCATAGCCGCCCGATTCGTTGGCGCTTTTCACCACCAGCTCGGCCAGGTGTTCGAGCACGTACTGCCGGTCGGCGTCGCGCCAGCAAAGATAAGTGGGCACGTTGGGCAGGATGGCGTCTTCGCCATCGTAGTAGCGGATCATGGCTGGGACGTAAGCGTAGATGACCTTATCGTCGGCCACGCCGTTGCCGGGAGCGTTGGCCAGGGCGACGCGGCCGGCGCGGTAGGCGGCCATCAGCCCGGGCACGCCCAGCATCGAATCGGCGCGGAAAACTTCCGGATCGAGAAAATCGTCGTCCACCCGGCGATAGATGACGTGGACGCGCTCCAGGCCCTTGGTGGTGCGCATAAAGACATCGCCCAAGGAAACCACGAGGTCGCGCCCTTCCACCAGTTGCACGCCCATCTGCTGCGCCAGGAAACTGTGCTCGAAATAGGCCGAGTTATAAATGCCCGGCGAGAGCAGTACCACGCGCGGATTCTGTTCGCCAGGAGAGAGAGACTCCAGCATCTCGAGCAAGCGGCTGGGGTACTCGTTGACCGGCCGTACCGACAGGCCTTCAAACACGGCGGGGAAAATGCGTTTCAGCACCTCGCGGTTTTCCAGCACGTAGCTGACGCCGGAGGGCACGCGCAGATTGTCTTCGAGCACGTAGAAGCGTCCGTCGCGGTCGCGCACCAGGTCGGTTCCGGTGACGTGACACCAGACGCGCCAGGGGGGATTGAGTCCATGGCACTGCTTGCGGTAGCTGGCGGCGGAGAGGATCACGTCGGCGGGGATGACGCCGTCCTTAAGGATCTTCTGGTCGTGGTAGATGTCGTCGATGAAGGCGTTGAGGGCGTGGATGCGCTGCACCAGGCCGCGCTCGATGAGATCCCACTCGCCGGCGGCGATGATGCGGGGGATCAGGTCGAAGGGGAAAATACGTTCCGCGCCGGCCGTATCGCCGTAGACATTGAAGGTGATGCCCATTTGCAGCAGCAGGCGCTCGGCGGCGCGCTGGTAGCGCAGCAGGTGGCCATCCGACAGGTTCTCGATGGTGTCCACCAGCAGGCGGACGTGCGGCCGCGGCGTGCCGTCGTCCTGGAACATTTCATCGTAGAAGCTGTCGGTCCGATACGCTGAGAACCGCAAGGTGTGCTCCAGTGTACAAAGATCCAGTATCCATGCTCTCGAAATCCGCGTGCAAAGGGAAACCGAAAGATTTTATGGCGCGGATTCGGGATTTCGATGGACGCGCGGCGGGCGGGCTCGCACCGGATGCTCTGGAAACACCTGCAGCGCCTCTCACGGGGCCGTTGGCCGGTCGGGACCGGCCCCACGCTATTGCTACCAGTAGAGCGGAGCCATGGAGACGAGGGCCAGGCCGCAGGCATAGAGCACCAGCATGATGGCGATCAAGGCGTTGACCTTCAGGTCGCCGCCGTTGAACTCCTTCCAAACCAGCAGGCCCCAGAGTGCGCTGATGAGGGTGGCGCCCTGGCCCATGGCATAGGCGGTAGCCGGGCCGACGTGAACTTCGGGTGGGGCTTTGGCGGCCACGAATGCCGCCACGGCACCCAAGCACCAGATGGCGCCGCCGGCGATGCCGAGCAGATGCTGCCAGAAAACCGTCTTCTTAAAGTAGTCGCGCAATTCGATGGGCGGACCTTCAATCGGCAGGTTCATGAAGAACAGGTTGTACACCAGGGTGGAAACGAACACACCCAGGGCGAAGACGAATGCGATGGCGTAGGGGCCGAGTCCCACGTCGCCTTCCGTGCCCATCTCCACCAGCGGGAAAAAGCAACCCATCAGCACGCCGGCGACGATGGCGATGACCACGCCTTTCACTCTGGTGGGCCGCCGGGTGCTCTTGGCTTTTCCGAGTTTGGCCAGATCTTCGTGTTGGATGCGACCCAACAGGGCGTAGGCATATGCGTCCGCCACAATCGCGATCAACACCAGCAGGCACCCTCCGAACAGCAGGGTGGCATTCCCGGCCGGCCTCAGGATGAAGTTGAGCAAAACGCCAATGATCAGCGCCAGCCCAATGCCCACGGGAAAGGCCACCGCCATGCCGGCTACGGAGATGGCTCCCAGCAGCAGCATGTTGGCCAGGTTGAAGACCGCGCCACTGGCGAAGCCGAGAAGCCATTGCCGCTTGCCGGCGTGCATGAGATCGTCCGTGAACGAGAAGCCGTCGAACCCCAGGCTGCCGGCCGTGTATGCCAGAATGACGGCGGCCAGCAGGAGACCGAAGGCAAAGTCGAAGTAGTAAAGCTCGAAGCGCCACTTTCCGGCCAGCTTATAAGTGTTGGCCCAGGATCCCCAGCAAATCATGCTCAGGATCATCAGAAACAGCGCGGCTGTGTAAGTCTGCGGCAGAATCATCGATCAAGCTCCGGAATCGTGAGGGTACAATGCGCGACACGGGCAGGTCAACCATTCCAGTACTGCCTTTAGCGAGTCTCGAATTCGAGCGGGCCGCCGGGCGCCTGGAAAACATGAAGAGGCCGGCCCGCTGCCGGGCAATCCGGCAAGGGTACGACCGAATAGTAATTCAATCCATAACGCCAGCTCCTGTGGATCGGCTCCACGCAGACGCGGTCCGCCGGGGCGGAAACTCGAAGCCAAAGCGGGCGCGCGGAAGCCACGCGGTCCACTTCCGGCATCACGTTCCTCTTCAGGTATAGAACTCCCAGAGCCGCGCCGCAAGCCACACACACCACGGCGGCCAGGCGGCGCTGGCGGTTGGCGAGCGCCCACGCGGCCGCCGCCACCGGCAGCGGGGCGAGCCAGACCCAATGGAATGCCGGCAGAGGCGTGCGCGAAAGGCCGGCTAACAGGGATCCCGGCAACATGGACCCGGCAATCGGAAACGAGACTAACAGCAGAGCGCAGAGCGCCACCAGCCCAGGTGCCCAGGCGGTCTCTTCCACACCCAGGGCCATCAGAATGGCGCAGGCGGGAACCAGCGGGAGCACGTATCCCGGTAGCTTGTTGACGGAAGCGGAGAACAGCAGCAGGCCCCACAACACGACCAGCAGCAGAAACAGGCGGCGCGGATCGCGATAGAAGCCGCGGCGGATAGTCGCGAATATGAGCGGCGTCCAGGGCAGCAGCGCGCCGGCGAGCACCGGCAGGTAGAACCACCAAGGCTCGCGATGCTGGAGGACATCGGAAGCGAAGCGGCCGAAATGGTGCTTGAGAAAAAACTCCGTTAGAAACGCCGGGCCATTGCGGAAGTAACAAAGCCCGTACCAGGGCAGGCACACGGCGACGAGTGGCAGAACAAGGCGCGGCAGCGCGCGCGCAAGGCCGCTGCGATGCTTCCAGGCGGGCCAGGCGAGCGGCGCGGCCAACGCCAGCGGCACCAGTCCTTTAGCCAGCACAGCTACGCCGAGGAACGCTCCCGCCGCCGTGAGACCTCTGGTTTCGCCGCGCTCGACCCAAGGCAGCGCCAGGAGCAGGGCCGCGGTGAACGCAGCCACCATCGGCAGATCGGTAACGCCCACCTGGCTGAAACCGATCCATTCCGTGCTGGTCGCCACAATCAGCCCGGCAAGCCAGGCCACTGACCCGCCGAACTCGCGGCGCAGCAGCCACCAGAAGAAAACCAGAAACGCGACCGAGCACAGGACCACCGGCGCGCGCGGGGCGAGGTCCGGGCCCAGACCGAGGCGAAACGCGGCGCCGGTCATCCAATACAGCAGGGGTGGTTTTTCGAACCACGGCTGGCCCCAGAGGCGGGGCGTGATCCAATCGCCCGAGTGCGCCATCTCGCGCCCGATGGAAGCGTAGCGCGGCTCGTCGGGGCCGAGCACGCCAGCCGCATCCAGGCGATAGAAGTAGACCAGGCAGAGGAGCGCCAGCGCGACCCAGGCCAGGAGCGGGATCTTCGAGTCGTGCAAGCGGGCTTTCAAACGGGCGGACATTTTTTTTGGCACTGCGGCCGGGCTGATGCCCGGCTGCGCCGATTGGCAATCGGCCGAGCAGGTTATCAACCTGCCCCACAGAAAGAATGTCATCCCATCAGCGCGTTTTCGTACGCGGGGCGGAGGGCGGCGATTTCCCAGGCGCCCAGCGTGTTGCCGCGCTGGCGGATCTCGAGACCGTTTTCAACAGTCGTCCCGATGACCACGGCTTCGACACCGTGCTGCTCGGCGATGACCAGTACGGCCTTCGGATTGGCTGTGGAAACCAGGATGCGCGACGGCCCTTCGTGGAAGAGCAGAATCTCCGGCCGCAGGTCGGAATCGAGATCCACCTGCGCGCCGATCTGGCCTGCGCCGAAGCAGCATTCGGCCAGCGCCACCCCGAGGCCGCCATCGCTCAAATCGTGGGCGGATTCGGCGAGGCCTTCCGCGGCGACCTGGCGCATGGCTTCCTGCACGCGCTTTTCCTTATCGAGATCGAGCGCCGGCGGCAGGCCCCAGAGTTGGCCGGCGATTTCCTTGGCGTACTCGGTGGAACCGAAGCGCACGTCGTCGCACGTGCCGACGCCGCCGAGCAGCACAATCGCGCGGGTGGCGTTGACAAATGGAATGGCCAGCGGCAAGGCAATCTTCATCAGCCCGACGATGCCGAGGACGGGCGTCGGATAAATGCCGCCGCCCAGCGTTTCGTTATAGAGGCTGACGTTGCCGCCGGTGATGGGCGTATCGAAAAAGCGGCAGGCATCGGCCATGCCCTCGATGGCCTCCACCAGTTGCGCCATGATTTCTGGCCGTTCCGGATTGCCGAAGTTGAGGCAATTGGTGGCGGCGACGGGCAACGCGCCGACGGTGGAGAGATTGCGGCAGCATTCGGCCACGGCGAGCTGCGCGCCCTCGCGCGGCGAAAGATAAGCGTAGCGGCCGTTGCCATCGAGCGAGAGAGCGATGGCGGTGCCGGTTTCCTTGATGCGCAGAATCGCGGCGTCGGTGCGCTCGGGGCCGGCGATGGTGTTGGTGCGGACCTGGTAATCGTACTGCTCCCAGATCCAGCGTTTGGAGCAGATGTCGGGCGCGGCGAGCAGGCGCGGCAAGGCGGCCACGATGGCGGGCGCGTTCCAGTCAGCGGGCGGAGCGGCTGGCATGGTGGGCGGCGCGGTATGCGGCCGGTCGTAGAGCGGGGCTTCATCGGCCAGCTCGCGGTTGGGGATCTCGGCCACAACGTGTCCGTGATGGCGCACGCGCAGCCTGCCGTCGCCGGTCACCTTGCCGATTTCGACCGCTTCCAGTCCCCACTTGCGGAACACCTGGAAAACTTCCTGCTCGCGACCCGAGGCGGCCACCAGCAGCATGCGCTCCTGCGATTCGGAGAGCATGATCTCGTACGGCGTCATGCCGGTTTCGCGCTGCGGCACCTTGTCGAGCTCGATTTCGATGCCGACCTCGCCGCGGCTGCCCATTTCGCAAGTGGAGCAGGTGAGGCCGGCCGCTCCCATGTCCTGAATGCCGACGATGGCGCCGGTGTGCATGGCTTCGATGCAGGCTTCCAGCAGCAGCTTCTCCATGAACGGATCGCCCACCTGCACGTTGGGGCGCTTCTGCTTGGATTCCTCGGTGAATTCGGCGCTGGCCATGGAGGCGCCGTGGATGCCGTCGCGGCCGGTGCGTGCGCCCACGTAGATGACCGGGTTGCCGACTCCGGCGGCGCGCGCGTAGAACACGTCTTGCTTACGGCAAACGCCGAGAGCGAACACGTTCACCAGCGGGTTGCCGTCGTAGCAAGGTTCGAAGAGGCACTCGCCACCCACCGTGGGCACGCCGAAGCAGTTACCGTAGTGGGCGATGCCGGCCACCACGCCGGAAAGGATGCGCCGGTTGCGGGCGCCGGTTTTCTTGTCGTCCAGACGGCCGAAGCGGAGCGAATCGAGCACCGCGATGGGCCGCGCGCCCATGGTGAAAATGTCGCGCAGAATGCCGCCGGAGCCGGTGGCCGCCCCCTGAAACGGTTCGATGAAGCTGGGGTGGTTGTGCGATTCGATTTTGAACGCGGTCACGTAGCCGCCGCCGATATCGATGATGCCGGCGTTTTCGCCCGGCCCCTGCACCACCAGCTTGCCGCGCGTGGGCAGCTTCTTCAGATGCAGGCGCGAGCTCTTGTAAGAGCAGTGCTCGCTCCACATCACGCTGAAGATCCCCAACTCGGTGTAAGTTGGCTCGCGGCCCAGAATCTCGACGATCTTCCGATACTCGGCCGGCGTGAGCTGGTGCTGGGCGATCAGGTCGGGGGTGATGGCGATGGTGCTCACGGCCGCACCGCCCCGACCGGCCGCGCGGCTTCGACGGCGGCCAGCATGGATTGAAAGACGCCCAGACCGTCGGAGGACCCCATCAGCGGATCGGAAGCGCGCTCGGGATGCGGCATCATGCCCATCACGTTGCGCTCACGGTTGAGGATGCCGGCGATATCGCGCAGCGAGCCGTTGGCATTATCGATATAGCGGAACGTCACGCGGTCCTCCGCCTCCAGCTCATCGAGCGTGCGCGGTTCGGCGAAGTAACAGCCTTCGCCGTGAGCGATGGGCACGCGCAGCACCTGGCCCAGACGGAGCGCACCGGTGAAAGGGGAGCGGGTGGTAGCGACGCCCAGCCGCAGCTCGCGGCAGATGAACTTGAGGCCGCGGTTGCGGATCAGCGCGCCGGGCAGGAGTCCGGCCTCCACCAGAATTTGAAAGCCGTTGCAGATGCCGAGCACCAGGCCGCCATCGGCGGCGAAGCGCTGCACCGCCTGCATCACCGGAGAGAAGCGGGCGATGGCGCCGCAGCGCAGGTAATCGCCGTAAGCGAAGCCGCCGGGAAGGATCACCGCATCCACGTCGCCGAGAGAGCGCGAATCGTGCCAAATGTACTCGGTCGGCTGGCCCAGGTTGTGACTCACCGCGTAAAACGCGTCGTGATCGCAATTGCTGCCGGGAAAGACAATGACGCCAAATTTCATGAGCTTGTTGGGAGGGGAGGCAACTTTGAGTTTATCAAACCGCAGCGCGATACGGAGCCGCGCGCGTCAGCGGGCGGATGGGCGCAAACCAGGAGCCCGCCATTGGCTGGGTGCCGAGACCCTCCTGCTGGACAATGATCGCGGCCACCGGGCCAATGGCTACGAAGAAGGGAAAGTGGTAGCGGCGGCGACGGGCTTCCTGGGGCTAAGTTGTCAGAACCTATGGCCGAATCCTCCACTTAGATCGGGCTACAGGGGGCCCGGCCAACCATGCAAATAAAATGAAAAAAAGTAGTCAGATATCCAACTGACTTCTTATCCTGGGGCGCGGAGATATCAATGAAAGTGAATGAAGGTAAATGACGGGCTCTTGATCGTCACAGCCGGGCGGTTGCTCGGCGGCGCGCCTGCGGTTGGCCAGCGCGGCACGTCTGGAATAGCGGTCGAATCGCGGACGCGAAGGCGGCGCACTCATTGCAGTCGAGCCGCTGACGTGCGCAAGTCGGCTAAAGCTCTGGGCGCCGCGTAGACTGCCGGCGTTACTGCTTGATCACCGTGCCATCGCGCCTTCGGATCTCGCCCCACCCTCCGTTCAGGTTGTTACTGCCCGGGGTGAACGGCGCTTTCGCCGCGGCTTTCTCATCCACCTCGATGCCCCAACCCGGCCTCTCGTTGGCCCACAGATAGCCGTCCTTCATCACCGGGCAGCCCTGGAAAATTTCCTGCGCGCGCTCGTTGAAGGGCGAATATTCCTGAATGCCAAAGTTGTAGCTCACCAGGTCTAGCGTCACATTCGCCATGTGGCCGATGGGTGAAACGTCGCCCGGGCCGTGCCAGGCCGTCTTCACACCGAAGTTCTCCGCCAGAATCGCGATCTTACGCGACGGCGTGAACCCGCCCGCCTGCGAAACGTGCACTCGGATGTAATCGATCAACCGCTCCGCGATCAAGGGCTGCCATTCGTGCGGGCTGTTGAACAGCTCTCCCATGGCGACCGGCGTGGCGCATTGCTGGCGAATCTGCCGGAAGTAAGCGATATCTTCCGGCGATAGCGGGTCTTCCATGAAGAACAATTTGAACTTTTCGGCGTCCTTGCAGAACTGCACCGCCTGGTTCGGCGAGACACGCTCGTGCACATCGTGCAGCAATTCGATCTCGTCGCCCAGTTCCTTTCGGCAGAGTTCGAACAGCTTGAGTGCCCGCCTGATGTAATAGGCCGGCTCAAACACCGGCCGGTTGTGCAGCGCCTGGACGGTGCTGGCGTCGCGCGCGCTGCCGTAGCCTTCCATGCCGCGCACGCCGACCTGTACGCGAACATGGCGGAAGCCTTGAGCCATGAAACGCTTCGCCGCCTCGATGGTGTTTTCGGGTTCCGCGCCCGCGGCATGCGTGTAGCAATCCACGGCCTCGCGGCACTTGCCGCCCGCAAGCTGGTAGACCGGCATGCCCGCCTGGCGGCCTTTGATGTCCCACAGCGCCTGGTCTACGCCGCTGATTGCGTTGTTCAGCACCGGGCCGTTCCTCCAGTAGGAGCTGTCGTAACAGGACTGCCAGATATCCTCGATCCGGTCCGTGGTCTTGCCCAAAAGAAACGGCTTGAGGTACCGCTCCACGGCCGGCTTCACCAGGTCGGCGCGTTGCGTAAAGGTGGCACAGCCGTAACCATAGAGGCCATCCTGGTCGGTGGTAATCTTGACCACGGTCAGCCGCACGCCGTCGGGCTGGCACTCGATCACGCTGATGTCCTTGATTTTCGGGATGGGCAGGGCACGGGTGGCGCGGGCCGCCTGCTCCTGCGCTTTCTGTTCCCGTGGGTTGGCGAGGCCTAACAGCCCTGCCGTCCCGATTGCCTGCAACAGATTGCGACGCTGAATCGCCATGTCAGAAGTATAGCTTCAGCGCGAACCGCGTGCCGCCATGTACGCGACGAGGTTTGGAAGGCTCCTATCTCACGACCACCTTATCCGTGGCTTGATTGGCGCAATCGTCTTCCACGCGGATAGCGATGGTGTGTTCGCCTGGGGCGGCCTCGAGCACCTGGGCGTAATCGAGCTCCAAGGAATCGGAGAGCCCGGTCACTGGGGCGGCCACGGTCCAATCGCCGCCATCGAGCGAGTATTCCGCCTTGGCGATATTGCTGAGCGCGTCGGCGGCGCGCCAGCGCACTTCGAGTTTGCCGCCATTGCGGGCCGCGCTCAACCCGCTGATGCGCGGCGGCGTGTTATCGACGGTGAAAGAGTCGCTCACAAGCTGCCCGGTGAGCGAATCGGCGGGCGGATTGGAAGGCGCGTCGGAGGCCGTTATGCGGATGCGGTAATCGCCATCCGGGAAAGCCGTGGAATCCCAGGAGAAGTACTTTTCGGCAAGCTTCTGCTTGAGGGGCTTCCACTCGGTTTCGGCATCGCCGCGGATCTCCACGGTGTAGGTCATGGAATCGCCATTGGGGTCGGACGCCACCCAGCGCGCGCCGATCCATCCCTTGGCCCACTGCAAAGCGGGCGTGCTGGTGGCTGGCGAGTCCAGGCTGGGCACGGGCGCCGGCGCAGTGCGTTTTCCAAGCGGCGGCAGCGTCAGGGATTGCGGCTGCGAGCCGATTGCCGGCAGCGCGACCGGGGCGGGGAACTTGTAGTTGGCGGGTGTGATTTCGATCTGCTCCACGCGCGGCGCCAGGTTCTTGGACAGGTAGGCCACGTCAACCGATTCCAGTTGCGGCGAGCCGCCTTCCGCGTTGGCGGTGAGGGTGGCCTTCCATTGCAGGAAACGCGCCGCGGGGGAAGCGACCGGCGCACCCTTGGGATCGGCGATAGCGGCCGACCACGAGCTCCAGTTCTTCTGCGGCTGATCGAGGTTGCCGCTGCGTGTGGCCAGCGTCACCTGCCCGCCGTCCAGGTGGGCCTCGAAGCTGAGCCGTCCCCATTGCGAAAACAAAGCGGCGTCGAAAACGTCGCTTTCGAGCGTGCCCTCGCGTTCCAGGCCGGGCCCGATTTCATATAGCTTGCCCACGTTGCCGGTGACGGCGTAGAGCCGGCCGCCGGGCCCGCTGGCGAACGCCGTCACCTGCGTGGAAGCGGTTGTCAGCAGGGCGGCATAAAGAAATGGCGTTTCGATGCGATACACACTGCCATGGTTGCCGGCGCCTAAAATGGCGCGGCCTTCACCATCGAAACCGATGGCGTAAACCACATCGGCCGAGTTCGTCCAGACACGTTCCGGGTTGCCGTCGGGGTGAATGCGATAAACGTCGCTGCCGCCGGTCACTCCGGTGGATGGCGCCAGCGCCGTGGGCGGTGGCGCTACCACTTGCGGCGTGGGTTGCTGCACGGTTCCCGGCGCTACGGGCGTAGCCACCGCTGTGGCTGGCAGCGCCGGCGCAGGCAGCAGGGCTGGCGCCGGCGCGGACGGCGCCGATTTTCCGCCCGCCGCGGCGGCGTAAATCGAGCCATCGGCCGCGACTGCCACCGCAGTCACTTCCTTTTTCGGCATCTGGTAGAGAACGAAGCCCTCACCGGCGGGCGAAACGCGCAATACCAGACCGCGGGGTTCGGTGCCTACGATCAGGTTGCCTTTTGCGTCCAGCGTCATCGACCGCACATGGGTTTCGTCGGCGTGGAAGAAGACGGCGCCTTTGCCGTCAGGCGTGACGCGGTGGATTTCGCCCGGGTCGCCGGTGGCCACGTAGAGGTTACCCGCCGCATCAAACGCCAGCGCCCAGATGTACTTGGTCTTGGGATCGAAGAAGACTTCAGGCTTGGCCTTGCCCGCGATGCGGTAGACTTTGCCATCGGGCGAGGTGGCCGCGTAGACGCGGTCCTCGGCGTCGATGGCGATGGCCTGCACGGCGAGGCCTTCCAGTTCCGCAGCCAGTTCGCCTTTGCCGCCGGGCGGGACGCGGTAGAGCTTGGCGTTGGAGCCGCCGCCCACGTAGAGCACGCCCTTCGAATCGCGCGCCAACGCCCACAGGTAGGCGAGCGAAGTGTCGAACATTTCGCGCAACTCGGGCGCCAGAGTTACCAGGCCGTCGCTGCGCAGCGACAGTTTCTTGACGTTGCCCTTTTCGAAATCGGCGTATTCGCTCTGCGACCAGAAGCGGGTGTCGCCAGCGTGCAGAGCGGCACAGGCAACCAAAACGGCCGCGGCGCGACGGAAAGCAATCGATAGTTGGTTCATAGAGAGACTCATACTGCGAGCGCCCGCCAGGCATCCGCCCGGCTGCGCCGATTGACAATCGGCGCGCAGGTTACCAACCTGCCCCACGCCTGCCCAGCAACGCTGCGCCGTTTTCATTTGACGTGGATGTGAAGCGAGAAGCTGCCCGTGACCACGTAATCGAACGTCAGCGCCGTCTGCTCGACGGCGGTTTCGGGCGTGGTGATGAAGGAACGGCCGGGCGAACGCCCAGCCTGCATCACGTTCAGCACCGATCCCGGCAGGCTGGGCATGGTCTTGTCGTCATAGTATGCGGTGGGGCTCGCTTCCACCAGCGAAACATACAGCCGGTTGTTGGAGCGTTCCTGGTTCAGCAGCGAAACCGTTTCGGGAATATCCATAAAGTGGCTCATCATGCCCGCCATGTTCTGCATGCGGTTGACGGTTCCGGCATCGCTCAGCAGGATACGGTGGTCGCCCTTAGCCAGGCTTGCGGGAATGCGGATGGTGAAATCGCGTTCGATGGGGTTGCCACGGTAGGGCCGCAGAAACACTTTGACCGGGAGTGGCTGGCCGGCTTCGACATCCTCATCGGCGACCCACGCATTTTCGATGGCGGCGATCCGCCGCTCCGGCAACAGATCCACCGTGACGTTGACCCGCTTCACTTCGGGCGTCTTCACATTGTTGAGGTACAGCCGGTTGAATTTGTCGCCGAACCAGCCGGCCAGGAGCATTGGCGCGGGAACGGGTATTTCGCCGGTGGTCTGCATGGTGGAAAGCGCGATGTTCCGGTCGCCGTTCATTTCCACCTGGCCGCTGAGCCGGTAAGTGGCTTCGTCGGCGAACTCGTTCAGCTCGGAGAGGGAGTTATACAGCGTCAGCGTCATCAGGTAAGGCGTCCACTTCTCCTGCACGAAGACGTGGAAGTGAAACTCCTTTTCGCGGGAAGCGCGGTTCTTATCGTCGAAAGCGCGCACGCGAACGTCGACCGGAATCATCCGGCTGACGCCGCCGAGCACGCCTTCGACGCCGCTGTGCCGGTCCTGATGGAGCGCGCCGGCGATTTCGGTCGCGTTGGCCATCTTGTTCGGCTGGTAGGAAGAGGCGAGCGTCATCAGCACTTCGCCCTTGCTCATCGGCATGTCCACCGGCCCGAGATTGAAGAAGGAATGCCCGAAGGCCAGCACGCGCTTGCCGTCGTTGTAGGTCACCGTGCCCAGGCCGGTGACGGTAAGATCGCCATCCACCAGCACGCCGGCTACGGCGTCGCCCGGATTGAGCGCGTGTTCCCAGCCGGGCGCCGGCTGGCCACCGCGCAGATCGCCGCCGGCTCCTCCCTGCACCACGTGGATGCCCATTTGGCGGAACAGCGGGCCGAACTCGCGCAGCGTGTCGTCGGTGAAACCGGAGAACGCGAGCGGCGCCTCGATCGGCTCCATCATCGGCATGTCGGACGGCAGCCCCCCGCTTACCGCACCCGCAGCCACCAGTTGGCCCAGCACTTCGCCCGGCACTGCAGCCTGACTGATACCCGGCGCGGGCCTGGACGGCGTGCGCGAGTCGTCGGGCCGCGATTGGTCGAGGTCTTGTATCTCCAGCATCGACTGAATGGGGGTGATGCCGCAAATCGCATCCGGAGAAAACACGCTCAGCCGCAGCGCGATGGCGCCCACCAGTTTGCCATCGATGTAGACCGGCGTGCCGCTCATCCCTGCGGCGACGTTGGTACGCAGCGCCTTGCCGCCCATCTTGGCGATAATGACATCTTGTCGCGGCCCCCACATATCCTTCCAGCGGCCGACGATTTCGATGGGAATAGCTTCCGGCTCGGTGCCCTGGAACACGGTCCAGGCCACGCCTTTCATGCCCGGCTTCACCTGGTCGAGCGGCAGGATTTCCACTTTGCCCGCTTTCGGGCGCGCTATGGGCGCATCGGTGGCGAGCAGTGGGAGCGCAGCGACCGCGAACCCCAGGAAAATCGCGGCAGTCGGCAATTTCATGTAAATCGAGAACTCCAGTTGTTTCAATTGTACTATGGAGGGCCCAGCGGCCAGTCTTATCTCATACAAGATGAGCCTGGGGCTGGCATTGGTTTCTCATACAAGATGAGCCTGGAGGGGGCGAAGTCCGGCATGCTGGGGGTTGATCGTCAACATGCAGGTAGCAGAAGGG
>Ga0187891_1000179_pt1 | contig 67170 bp, 70 predicted proteins | sample June2016WEW_21_4_FD_132990 | JGI IMG/M metagenome (GOLD analysis project Ga0187891, IMG submission 132990) | Peatland microbial communities from SPRUCE experiment site at the Marcell Experimental Forest, Minnesota, USA - June2016WEW_21_40 | ecosystem: Environmental > Terrestrial > Soil >... | reverse complement strand
TAATCGTCGATATCGTCGCCGAGCCTCGGTTCGCGCATGCTGTCTCCTACTGCCTAAGCCGTGGTGGACTGGGCCGCCGGCTCAGGCTCTGCGGCGTGTTTGGGCTCTGGCAGCGCCCACTCAGCCGGTTCGAATCCCACGTACTTGCATATCCGCAAGCGGCCGTCGTCGCACTCCAGCAGATCGCCCACCTGGAGCGGATCGCCCGCTTCGCGCGCCGCGCGCCAGGCGTCGTACTCGTTCAGCCCTTCCACCTGGCCGAGCTGCTCGAAGTCTTTAGGCTTCACCGAAACGGCGCCGCTCACGTGAGGCGCCAGGCGGAACTGCTGCCGCGGAGCGTCCTTCATGCGGTAGATCCGGTACAACGCCATAGCTCTACATTGTAATCGATGTACCCGCGCGAAGCGCGCGCGTCCCGTCCCCTTCGCCCAACGCGAACCAGCGCGCGATGGCCGGCCCGCTCCAGACTACTGCGTCGCGCAAGCGGCCCAGCGGCACCGAAGGCTCGATGCGAATCACTTCCAGCGCCGCGCTGGGCCGGCGCTGCCGGAAGAGCGAATGCACGGCGCGGAACCCCCAGCCGGTAAGCGAATTCACCGCGATCGCGCGCGTGGCCCCCATGGCTTCAGCCGCCCACAGGGGCAGCGCTCCGCGCAGGCCGCCATCCACATAGTATTTGCCACCGATGCGCACCGGAGGAAAGCAAAAGGGGATGGTGCAGGAAGCCGCCAGGTGTTGCCACTCGATCTCGGAATCGCGCACCAGGCGCACTTGCAGGCGCGGCACTTCCACCACGGTCAGCCCGAACGGAATGCGCGGGCGGAAGCGCGCATAGAGCTCGCGCGACTTCCGGTATAGCGCGTCCGGCCGGAGCACGCCCGCCGAATGCGGGCCCCACCGGAGAATACGGCCGGTCGCCGGATCGAGCCATTCCCGCTCCAGTTCGTCCACCGTGGCGCCGCCGGCGATGGCCCATCCATTCCAAGCGCCGGCCGAAGCGCCCAACACCAGGTCGATCGCGATGTGCTCGCGCAGCGCCTTCCAGACGCCCACTTCCCAAGCCGCGTACATGCCGCCGGCGGAAAGCACGAGCGCAGTGGGCACGTTCCCATCGTAGCCCAGCCGCGCGCTCTCGCGACAAACGTGGCCCCGCACAACATGCAGCCGGCGCTTCGGCGCGTTTAGCGGGCCGAAAGGACGATTTGATTGCCCTCCGAGTCCTTCATCACGGTGAACGTCCCCCACGGCTGCTTTTGCGGGGGACCGGCGAATTCCACTCCCTTCCCCTGCAGCTCGGTATAAGCTCTGTCGATGTTATCGACTTCCCAGGACGTGTTGACGAAGGTGCCGACCCGGTCCTCGTGACCCTCGGGCGTGAAGAGTGCGACGCCCGTATCCGCACCCGGAAGCGAAAGTTCAATCCATCGCTGGCTGTCCGAGAACTGCTGATCTGTGAGTACGCGGAAGCCGAGAATTTCCGTGTAAAACGTCAGTGCCCGGTCCTGGTTGCGGACCGGAATACCCAGGAACTTGATTCGCTTGATCATGCCGTCCAGAATGGCAGGACGAATCTGAATAATCAAGAGTCAATAGGATATTCCCTGAAGCCATTGCTATAGCTATTATTACTATAGCGATGAAAATAGATCCATACCTGATTGACACCCTGATGCGAGACCTGGTCGCGCACAGCCGCTCCACCGCCGCCTTTCTCGTTTATGTGCAGCTCTATCGCCACACCCACGGGGCCGGCCGGGAGTCCGTGGCAATCAGTCACGCCGTACTCGCGGACTTGATCGGGATTTCCAAGCGGTCGGTGCAGATCGCGGTCGGGCACCTGGCCGGCCGGCGCCTCATTCGACGGAGAAAAGCGCGGCCCACCGCGGTCCCGGTTTACACAGTCCTGACGCCATGGATGCGCCAGGAAAACAGCCGATCCTAAGATCGCAACGCTAGCGGTTATCGGGCGCCCGCCAATATCCGGGACGAACCTGAATTCGCCGCGCCATCGGCGAACTCACGTACACCGAGATCTGGTGGAAGCCGGCCTCCATCTTGTTGTTGGGACTGTAGCTGAGCAGATACTCGCTGTGCAGTTCCTCGCCAATGCGCGCAATGGCCTCTTCCAGGCCGTTGCGCCGGTAATAGCTGAACTGGCTGCCGCCGGTTCCACCGGCGAAGATTTCCACCGGGTTGCGTTTGAAGATGGCCTTGGCGTCCCGATAGATCTCGAGCAACAGGGGCACGAATTGGGCGCTGTCGCCTTGCGTGCCGTAGGTCTGCATCACGGTGTTGGGCGTGGCGGGCACGTTCGACGGCAAGGGGTACATCGCAGGCGGCAGCGGGTCGGGCCGCGGCATCGGCGGCGGCGCGGTGAGCTTTTCGATCAGCCGCGACATGTCGACCGCGTAGAACGCGATGTTGGACAACTGCATGTTGATCAGCGTTTCGCGCCCGCGTGCTTCGCTGCCGACATCGCGCGTTTCACCGATCAGCAGGATGATGCGCCGCCGGTTCTGCGGGCGGTGTTGCAACATACGAATCGCCTGCTCCGTGGCGTCGATCATGTGGCTGGAATCGCTGCCGGGCTGGATCTTGCGCACCGCCTGGGTGATCTTGTCGGAGTCGGAAGTGAACTCCTGCAGGGTGCGGACGCGATGATCGAAAGCGATCACCGCGGCTTCGCCCTGCGTACCCAGAATCAGCGGTTGGATCAGGTTGCCGATCTTGTTGATGGTCGGCAGCATTTTCTCTATCGCCGAGTTGGCCTGTATCAGGATCACCATGGAAATCGGCTGAAAGGCCACATCGACATGGATATTCTGCTCCTTGTCGTTGTCCATGAGGTGGAACTGGTCGGGCTGCAGGCCGTTGACGAAATTGCCGTCGCGGTCGTAGACCAGCACCGGCGCCAGCACGTTTTGCACTACCACGGCGATGGTGGGAATGGTTCCTTGTTCCTGGGCGGGCGGGGGATTCGTGGCGGGCTCTTGCGCGAGCAGCGCACCCGCGAACAACAGCACAAAAACCGATCGAAGCATGTTAATCCTGCGCGGCAGCGGTATGGCCGGTCTGCCCCGCGAGTAATTCCAGCACGTGAGGCACCAATTCCACGATAGCATTCAGGCTCTCCACTGCGGCTTTGGGGGAACCGGGGAGGGTGACGATCAGTACGCGCCCCCGCGTTCCGGCGAGCGATCGCGAAAGCGAGGCGAGCAGAGTGGACTCGCGGCCGCGGGCGCGCATCAGTTCGCCGAACCCCGGTATTTCGCGGTCCAGAACCGCGCGCGCAGCCTCCGGCGTGACGTCGCGCGCGGCGATACCGGTGCCGCCGGTGGTGAATATGGCGGCCACCGCGCCCGAGTCGGCCAAAGCCGCCAGTCTGGCGCTGATCGCGGCCCGCTCATCGGGAATCACTTCCACCACTGGCACGTGCCAGCCCAGTTGTTCCAGCCGTTCACGCACGGCTGGGCCGGAACGGTCGGCGCGCGTGCCGGCGCTGGCGGAGTCGCTGATGGTCAAAACGGCTGCCTGGATCATGCTTTCTCTTGCCGGCGAAACGTGCCGCTCTTGCCGCCGGTCTTTTCGATCAAATAGATTTCGCCGATCTCAATGGACTTGTCGAGCGCCTTGGTCATGTCATAGATGGTGAGCGCGGCCACCGCTGCGGCGGTGAGCGCTTCCATCTCCACGCCGGTCGGCCCGGTGGTGACCGCGCTGGCCTCAATGCGGACGCCGCGTTTTTCGACCCGCACCTCCACATCGGCGTGCTCGAGCGGCAGCGGATGGCACAGCGGGATCAACTCCGCGGTGCGCTTGGCGGCGGCGATGCCGGCGATGCGGGCGATTTCGAGCGGATTGCCCTTCGGGTTACGCGGCAGCTTGCGCAACACCGCCGCGCCGATGCGTACGAAAGCGTGAGCGCGCGCGGTGCGGCGCGTCGCCGGCTTGCCGCTTACATCCACCATGCGCGCGGCGCCCGCCGAATCGTAATGCGAGAGCTTCTTCATAAGGACCTGTTTTCAGAGCCGCGACCGTCAGGGGGCGGTTGCCGGCCATCGACTTGTTATTTCATCACAACCCCTAGGTTCGCGATCTTCACTTGAGCAGCACCCGGATCCAGTCGCCCGCCGCATAAACTTCCTTGGCCGGATCGGCCACCAGAAACGCGTTGGCGCGGGTGAGTGCGGGAACGTCGCCGGAGCCGTGCCACGCGACCGGCGTGACTTCGGCGCCATCGGCCGTGAGCCACGCAGGCAGAAAACGCGTCAGGCCGGGCCGATGGCGAAACTCGCGCGTCAGCCTCGCCCAGGGCATCGCCAGCAGCGTTTCTGTCTGCCCGCCAAGCAGCTCCAGCGCGGCGCGCGCGAAGACCTCGAAGGTCACCATGGTGGAGGACGGATTGCCCGGCAGACCGAAAAAGAACTTGCCGGAAGCGCGTCCGAAGACCAGCGGCTGGCCGGGCTGGATGAGTACGCGGTCGAAGTAGAACTCGGCGCCGAAGCCGGCCAGTACTTCTTCCACCACGTCGTACTTGCCCGCCGAGACGCCGCCCGAAAGCAGCAGCAGGTCGGCCTCGAAGCCGCGGCTCACCATCTGGCGCGTGTGCTCCACCGTGTCGCGCGCCAGCGGCAGGATCACGGGCGTACCACCGGCGCGCGCCAGCTGCGCCGCCAGCGAATGCGCGTTGGAATTGCGTACCTGGAACCCGGCGGGCGTTGCGTCCACCTCCACAATCTCATCCCCGGTGGCAACGATGGCGACCGTTGGGCGGCGGTAGACCGCGACGCGCGAGTGGCCGAACGCGGCCAGCGCAGCGATGCCGGTGTAATCGAGCCGCGTGCCCGCCCGCAGCACCATCTCGCCCGCGGCGGCTTCCGAGCCGCGCGGATTGATCGCCTGCGCCGGCTGCGCGGCGCGATCGATGCGCACGCGGCCGTTGCCGGAGTGTGTGTCTTCCACCATGATGACGGCGTCCGCGCCCGCCGGAACCGGAGCACCGGTCATAATCTCGACCGCCTGTCCCGGCCCCACCGCACCGGCGAATCGTTCGCCCGCGCGCACCTCGCCGATCACTTCTAGCTCGCCCGGAAGATCCGCCGCACGCACCGCGTAGCCATCGCGCGCCGAGCGGTCGAGCGCCGGCGAGTCTCGATCCGCAGCCACATCCACTGCAAGCACGCGTCCCGCCGCAGCGTCCAGCGCCACCTCTTCCACCGCCGGGACCATGCGCGCCCCGCGAACCACGTCGATCACTTTCGCGCGCGCCTGGTGAAAATCGAGCGGAACCACCTCACTATTCTATGCCGGGGGGTGGATGGGGCTGCGAAGGCGCGCAGTTGCTTGTGGTCTGGACAAGCCAAAAAATGCCTCACTTACGGTGTTGGGTTCCGAGGCAACGGAACGTGGTGATGCGCTCACCACGAAGAGCCCGGTCGCAATCCTTGTACACAATCAATGCACACAAGAGTTGACTCCTGTCTTGGTTCGATGTACTATTTGAATGCGTACAACAGATCATAGGGAGTCACTGTCATGCCGAGAATAGCGGTTGAAGACAACAGCCGGATGTCCTTGCGGATTCGGGCCGAGGAAAAGGCGGTGCTCTTGCGTGCGGTGGCGCTGAAGCACACCGACCTGACGAATTTTGTCATTCGTCACGCGTTGCGTGCTGCCAAGGCCGTCATCGAAGAAGCAGATCATCTGCAGCTATCGGAACGGGATAGTTTGAGGGTTCTGAGTCTGCTGGAGAATCCGCCTGCGCCGAACGCAAAGCTGCGGGCAGCCGCCCGAGCGTTGCCAAAGCGGTCATCATCGTGACGGCATGGCACGAAGAGCCGATCAGCAAGAAGCACGACCGGGAATCGTTCGATTGCGGCGAAGAAGCGCTGAATGAATTCTTGCGCCGCTATGCTCGCAAGAGTCACGAGCTGGGCGGTGCGAAAACATTCCTTGCCATTGACGATGCCGACAAGAAGACCATTCTCGGCTTCTATAGTCTGAGCACGGCCTCGGTTGACTATGCCCGAACGCCGGAGATCGTACGGCGCGGGCTGGCACGCCATGATGTGCCGGGCTTCCGCCTGGCGCGCCTGGCGGTGGACCGAGGGTGGCAGGGGCAGGGACTTGGCGGACAGCTTCTGCTCGCGGCGGGCAGACGCTGCCTGCTGGCCTCGGCGCAGGTTGGCGGCGTGGTGCTTGTCATCGACGCTAAGAATGAAAGGGTGGCAGGATGGTATGCGAGCTATGGCGCTGTACCCCTGCTGGACGCGCCATTATCGCTGCTGCTGCCGCTCGCGGTCATTGGCGCTGCGCTCAAGAAAGCCGGGAAATAGCCCGTACCAAACGTACATGAAATCGCTTCTGCGCGAAGCGCTCGCCAGAGAGGAAAGACGGCGGGCAGGGTAGCCCAACATGGACTCCCGGCATCTTGAGTCAGCGTGCCCCTCTACCTCTGCCGGTCCGTCGAAAAACCCGAGAATACACCATACGCCGCAGACGGCGACAGACTTAACATTATGGGCGGCGGGGTTCGCTGGGCCCTTACCGGGCTCGTTCCCGCCGCACGGCGACCCGAGACAATACGGGTCGGCGTCGACTCATCCTTACTGCAGACACTCCGCAATAGCCTTCTCGTCCACCGCGCCGGGTTTGATGAGACGCCAGTAAGGTTCGGTGATATCCACCGTCGTGGCGCCGAGGCCGTTGCAGGCGCCGCCATCGAGCACCAGATCCACGCGGCCATCCATCAGGGCGAAGACCTCGATGCCGCTGGCGCAAGTCGGGCTGCCGGACATGTTGGCGCTGGTGGCGATGAGCGGCTGGCCGGTGAGCGCCACAAGTTGGCTCGCCACTGCCGAGCGTGGCTGGCGCAGAGCCAGCCGGCCGGTGTTGCCGGTGACCTTCAACGGCACCCTGGCCGAAGCGGGCACAATTATGGTGAGAGGGCCGGGCCAGAAGCGGCGTGCCAGCAGAAAGAACCGGTTGTTTAATTCGCTCGCCAGCTCTTCTGCCATCAGCGTATCGCGGATCAGGATGGGGAGTGATAGGTGCGGCTCGCGGCCTTTGGCACCGAACACCTGGGTAACGGCGCGCAGGTTATACGGGTCCGCCACCAGCGTGTAGAGCGCATCGGTGGGAATGGCCACCACCTGGCCGCAGCGAATGGCGGCGGCCGCGCGTCCCAGCACTTCCGGCTGGGGCGACTCGGGATCGATTTCGACCAGGTCGGTTGCCATGAATCTTCAGCGCGGTCCGATGGCCTCGGCCACGTCGAGCGCCATCTGGTAGCGGCCGAACGGCGCGCTCAATTGCACACCCTGGACCATTGTACGAATCCGCTCCACCATCTGGCGCGCTATGGCGACGCCTTCGGCGCGCGCCTTTTCGGCGTCATCCACGCGCCGCATGCGCTCCACGAACTCTTCCGGAACGGGCACGCGCAGCTCATTCACCATGAACTCGGCGTTGCGGTAACTGGTCAGCGGCCAGACGCCGCAGATCACCGGGAGCCTGGTGTGCTCGATGCGCTTCAGAAATGCTTCGAGCAGATTCAAATCGAACACCGGCTGCGTCACCACGTATTCGGCGCCGGCTTCAGTTTTCCAGTCGAAGCGGCGGATTTCCTCGTCCAGATTCACCGCGCCCGGATTGGCGCCCACGCCGGTGAGCAGCGCCGTCTGCGAGCCCATCGGGTTGCCGCCGATATCCAGCCCGTGATTCAAATTGCGCACGATGTTGACCAGGCCGATGGCGTCCACGTCGAAGACCGCGGTGGCATCAGGATAGGCGCCCATGCGCGGCGGATCGCCGGTGATGCAGATCAGGTTGCGTATGCCGGCGGTGTGCGCTCCCAACAGCTCGGATTGGATGCCCAAAATGTTGCGGTCGCGGCAGCAGAAGTGGAGCACGGCTTCGATGCCTGCGTGCTGCTGGATGAGCTGGCAGGTGACCTGGGCGCTCATCCGCGCGCTGGCCCGCGGTCCGTCAGGCACGTTGATGGCGTCGATGCCGGCTTCGGCGCAGCGGCGCGCCCCTTCGATTTCGCGCGAAGCCTCCACGCCGCGCGGCGGCAGAATCTCGACGAAGGCCACGAACTTCCCGGCGGCCAGCTTGGCGCCGAGTTTCGATTTCTGCGCCACCGGCACCGGGTCGAGCGCCTGCGACCGCGCCTCGTGTTCGTCCACCGTCACCGCCAGCGTTTTGTGCGCCGGCTGCAGCGAGCGCGTTTCGGAGCGAATCAGCTTGATGTGATCCGGGGTGGTGCCGCAGCAGCCGCCGACGATTTTCACGCCGGCCCACAGCATGCGCCGCGCGTACTGGGCCATGTACTCGGGCGAGCAGAGATAGATATTGCGGCCTTCCACGCGCATCGGCAAGCCGGCGTTGGGCATGGCGCTCATCGGCTTGTCGGAAAACGCCAGCATCCGCTCGATGGTTTCGAAAGCGGCCTTCGGGCCCACCGAGCAGTTGAGGCCGATCACGTCCACCGGCCACGAATCCATCTCTCGGGTGAAGGTTTCCGGATCGGCGCCGCCGGGCAGGTGGCCGAAATCGTCGATGGTGACCTGGGCGATGATGGGAACCGCGCCGCCCGTCGCGTCGTGGCCGGCCAGCACCGCTTCGCGCAACTCGTCCAGGTTGCCGAAGGTCTCGAAGATCAGCACGTCCACGCCGGCTTCCACCAGCGCGTCCACCTGCTCGCGGAACGCGGCCCGCGCTTCGGCGAAGGAGGTCGGCCCGAGCGGCTCGATGCGCACGCCCAGCGGGCCCACGGCGCCGGCCACGAAGGCCGTTTCGCGCGCCGCTTCGCGCGCCAGGCGCACTCCGGCGCGGTTGATCTCCTTCAGCTTCTCGGCCATGCCGAAGGCCGCCAGCCGCACCCGGTTGGCGCCGAACGTGTTCGTTTCCAGGATCTCCGCGCCCGCCTTGATGTAGTCCTGGTGGATGCCGCGCACCAGGTCCGGCGATGAAAGATTCAGCTCGTCGAAGGAACGGTTGAGGAACACGCCGCGGGCGTACAGCATGGTGCCCATGGCGCCATCGGCCACCAGCACGCGGCGCGACAATTGGTCGCGGAACTCCTGAGCGCGTGTGCCAGTGGCTGCCATCATGGGGAGGCTCGGCGTCGCACAGACGGCTGGAGGCCTGAATTGCGACATTTGTGATTGTAGCGCACTCGGCCAAAATGAAGAAACTTCAGGGGATTGGCACTCCTGCCGGCGTGTGGCCGCCCGATCGCGCAAAAACCCCGCGAAAAATCTCAACGCACCCGCAGGACTGCCCGCATCACCCCGGCGGCCACCCTGTGCCTGAAGCGGCCCGCGGCGCCGCGCTGCCGCGGTGTAGTGTGAAAGATATGCGATTTTTCGCGGCGGTTCTGTTGAGTGCCTCGGCCCTGCTCGCCCAGGGCGTAGATTTTTCGCCCGATCTCCTCGAAGCCGCTTTGCGCGGGCGCGATGGTCAGGTCAAGGCATTCCTCGACGACGGCGCCAACATCGAGGCCGTTGACAGGGACGGCCGAACCCCGCTCATGCTGGCGGCGCAACACGGCCACCCCACCACGGTCGAGTTGCTGCTCGGCCGCGGCGCCAGGGCCGATGCGCGCGACCGCGAGGGAGCCACCGCGTATGTCCTGGCGCTGTTCTTTCCCGCCGGCCACGGCAATCACGAGGCGGTTCTGAAGCTGCTTCCCACCCCGCCCCGGCCGAAGCTGGCGCTCGACGTCCGCTGGTCGCCCGTCAGGCTGGCCAGTTCCTGCTTCGGCACCCGCGAGGAGGTGGCGCGGGTGGTGGATGCCTTCCACCCCGCCGAGCAGTTTCTCCGCGCGTTTGCCGCTTACGTCCAATCTTCCGGCCGCAACCTGGTGGAACTGGTGGGCCAGCCCTCCGATGCGGACGCCCTGCTGCGCGTCGACCTGCAGCCGGCATCGGCCTGCGCCGCTCCGGCCGGCGACCACCTGAGCTTGTCCGTCGAAGTGCAAGTTCTCCGCCAGCCGGGCATGGAGACGATCTTGCACAAAGTGTTTGGCGGCGGCATCAAGGGATTGCACGCCCGGACTGTGGCCAACCTGGAGCAATACGCGCCGGTCATCCAGGCCTGGATCAAGCCGCAGGCCGGCCCCATTTACTGGGCGGCTGCCGCGGAACTTTACCGCTCCCCCGTCGCCCGCCCCTGACCGCCCGGCACACTTCGTCCTGCCGCGCGCCCCTAACGATTTCGTCCATTTCCGCCGATGGGAAGGGCAGAAGGAGTTTGGCGAGATCCCTTGGCCGGCCTGCGGCATTCCGCGGAAAGTGCCGGCCTCTTCGGGAGCGACTGAGTCCGGATGACGCAGCCCTTACCATCCGATGCCCATTGGAAACCGCTGGTGGTCTGTCCCGATGACGACCTGGCGCGGCGGCTCGTTTCGGCGCTGGCTGCCCTCGGTTTCGCCGAGGTGCCGCGGCTGGCCGAGTATCCTGCCCTTGGCGCCATGGCAGCGGCGGCGGCGCGGCATCAAGCCAACATCTGCTTTCTCGATATGTGCGCCGACCAGGAGCATGCCTTGCTGCTGGTCTCCGAGTCCGCGCCCACCATGGCGGTCGTCTCGCTCAATCCGCAAAACGACGCGGAAATGATGCTGCGCGCCCTCCGCCGCGGGGCCGCGGACTTTCTCTCTGACCCCTCAGCCGCGCAAGTGCGGACCATTCTCGACCGGTTGAGCGCGAAACACCCGGCCGCGGGCGCCGGGAAGTCGGCGGTGGTCTGTGTCGTCTTTCCCGCCAAGCCGGGCTCCGGCGCCAGCACCCTGGCCGCCCAACTGGCCAGCGAAATGAAGCGCATGGGGCTGGAGCGAGTGCTGCTGGCGGATCTGGATTCGATGACCGGCAGCATCGGCTTCCAGTTGAAGCTGAAAAGCGATTTCAGCATCGAAGACGCCGCCGAGGATGCCGCCAGGCTGGATGACGATCTGTGGCGGCGGTTGACGGTGGCGTGCGACGGGTTCGACGTGCTGCTGGCGCCGGCCGATGCTACGCCGCGCATACGGCTCGGGCAACCCGGAATGCTCGACCTGCTGCGCTTCCTCAAGCCGCGTTATGACGGCGTGATCCTCGATCTGCCGGGTGCCGCGGCCGCGCTCGAAATGGCCTGCGTGCAGGCGGCGCAACATTTGCTGCTGGTCACCACCAACGAGCTGGCGGCGTTGCATGCGGCGCGACGCTCGCTGGAGTTTCTCGATCGCGGCGGCGCCGACAAAACCCGCCTGCGCCTCATCGTGAACCGCTACACGCCGCGCACCGGCCTCAAGCGCGACGACGTGCGCACCGCCCTCGAGCTCGACCCGTACGCCGTGCTCAGCAACGATTACGATGCGGTGCAGAATGCCATCCTCGAAGGCAAGCCCGTCGCCAAAGGCACGCCGTTCAGCCGCGCCGTGAACCGGCTGGCGGTGGATCTCTGCGGCGAGCCGCCGGCCGCACCTGCGGCGCCGCGCCGAGGCGGCTGGCTCAGTCTCCTAGGCCGCAAGAAATAAGCCATGCTCCGGCGGATTCGCCGGCGATTTTGCCCTCTCCGGTAGGACGTTCGCTCCATTTTCAGATCCGCGGATCTGAAGTACCTTAAAACTCGAAGGCAGATTGCAGCGCTCGAAAGGCAGCAAATATGAAGGCAACTTGGATTCGGTTCTGGCAGGATACGCAAGGGCAGGATTTGGTGGAGTACGCACTAACGGCCGGTCTGGTGGCCGTGGCGGCGGTGGCCGCCATGCCCGCGCTCGCCACCACCATCGACAACGTGTTTTCGAAGATCGGTTCGGTCATCGCCTCGGCAATTTAGCCGGTGCGGCCGGGCTGCAACAGAAAACTTGCGGGCCGCCCGCCATGCCAGCGGCCCAGGACCATACAAAAGGAGACGGATTGGAATGCGTAACGTGATGCTACGAATCGTTCACGCCCGGTTGTGGAAGGACACGCAGGGCCAGGACCTGGTGGAATACGCTTTGACGGCCGGTCTGGTGGCTGTGGCGGCGGTGGCCGCCATGTCCGGCCTCACCGCTACGGTAGATAACGTCTTTTCGAAAATCGGCTCGATCATCGACAGTGCCGTGTGAGCCGGCGGTTTCCGCCCTTGTCGGCGGCGTCGATTCCGCGCGAACCTCGCGCCGCAGTCCAGTGCGGAGGGGCGCGCGGAACCGGCGGTTCCGCTGATTCCTCCCCGCGCGGCCGTCAGGCGGCTTCTATTGCGATCCCCCGCAGCACGATGGCCCGCAGCAGGCTTGCGGCTTCCGGGCGCGTATGAAGGCGCTCATGAACTTGCCCTCCACCTGCGGCGCCAGCGCATCCACGTCGAACCCCTGTCCGGCCAGGAACTGCCGCGCGTCCTCCGCGTTGTACACCCGGGTCGGTTCCACGGCGATATCCTCAAACCCCGCCTCGGCCAGTTTGCTCACGTACTCATCGTTCCGCAGCGCGCCGGCGATGCAGCCTATCCACAGCTCTACGCTCTTGCGCACCTCGTCGGGCACCTCGCCTGCCACCACCACGTCGGAAACCGCGAACCTGCCGCCGGGCTTGAGCACACGAAAGCTCTCGCGCATCACGCGGTCCTTGTCGCCGGAGAGGTTCACCACGCAATTGGAGATGATCACATCCACCGAGTTGTCCGGCAGCGGGATGTTTTCAATCTCTCCCTTCAGAAACTCGGCATTCCGGATGCCCGCTTTCTTCTGATTCTCCCGCGCCAGCGCCAGCATCTCGTCCGTCATATCCAGGCCGTACGCTTTCCCCGTCGGGCCCACGCGCCGTGCCGAAAGCAGCACGTCGATGCCGCCGCCGGAACCGAGATCGAGCACCGTCTCGCCCGGCGCCAGCCGCGCCAGCGCGGTCGGATTGCCGCAACCGAGCGACGCCAGCACCGCCTCTTTCGGCACCTGCCCGGTTTCGCTGCCGTCGTAGAGCGACGACGTGATGGGGTCGCAACAGCCCTCGGCGGACGGCGCCGACCCGCAGCAGGAGCTGCCGCCGGTAAGGGCGCGCAACGCCGCTTGCCCGTATTTTTCCTTGACCACTTCTTTGATATCCGGTGCGCTCATGATTTCTCCTGTCTGGAAAATTGTATGACCTCGTACGGCTTGACGGCCCGGTTGCGCGTGCAGCATTCCGCATACAGGAAACCGAGCAGATCCCGCAGGGCCTCCGTGTTCGCCGTGTACCAGAGGAACGTGCTTTCCCGCTGCACCTTCACCAGGTTCTCGCTCTTCAGCTTTTCCAGGTGATGCGACAGCGTCGAATTGGGGATCTCCAGCTCGCTCTGGATCTCGCCGGCCACCAGGCCGTCCGGGTGAGCCGAAAGCAGCAGCCGCATGATGCGCAGCCGCGGCTCCGTGCCCATCGCCGAGAACATGTCGGCGTAGCGGACGATCTGTTCCGCGCCTGCCTTCGCTTTGACCATATTTCGACAATAGCAGAAATATGGAAATTGTCAAGGCCCGGGAAGGCGGACGGCAAAGCTAAGAGCCTGCTGAAAAACACCAACAGATGACGCGGCATTGTGGGGCGGTTGATAACCTGCGCACCGATTATCAATCGGTGCCGCCGGGCAACGCCCGGCCCCAACCGCCGCCACCGTCTGTTTGGTTGCGGCTATAGGCCGCGCTAGCTTCATCCACTTTTTTCGGGCTTATTCAGCAGGCTGTGAAGCATCCGCACCCTGCCGGGCTATTCTCGAATGAACAGCGACAGCGCCATGCCGAGTCCGATGGCGATCACGATGCGGCGCACCGTCTGCTGCCCCATGCGCCGCGCGGTTCCAGCGCCGCAGTAACCGCCCAGGATGGCGGCGACGGCCATCAATAAGACGTATGGCCAATACACCATGCGGGCCCAGATGAAATACGCAGCCGCGATGCCATTGACCGATCCGCCGAAAATAACCTTCAGGCTGTTCATCTCATGTATATCCTGCAAGCCTAAAATGCTCAGCGCGGCCAGCATGAGAATGCCGATTCCGGCGCCGAAATAGCCCCCGTACAAGCCCACGCACAACTGGAACAGCATGCCGCCCGCCAGCCACCGTGTGGAGCGGTGGGCCGCGGCATCGGCGGTCTTAAGCATCCTCTGCACAGGCTCCTGCGCCATGAACAACAAGGTGGCAAAAAGGATCAGGAACGGCACCATCGAATCGAACGTCGCGGTGGGCGTATGGCGCAGCAGGACGGCGCCGGCGAGCCCGCCCACCAGGCTGGGAACAATCAGCGCCAGAAAGCGCGCCTCGGCTGTGCGCAGTTCCCGTCGGTAACCCCAGGCGCTGCCTACGGTTCCAGGCCAGATGGCAACCGTGCTGGTGGCGTTGGCTGCCACCGAGTTGAGGCCCAGCCAGATCAAGGCCGGGAACGAGACCAGGGTGCCGCCGCCGGCCACGGAGTTGATGACGCCGGCCAGGAAGGCAGCGCCAAAAGCTGCGGCCGCGCGCGGCAAGTCCAGTGTTGACGTCAAGATTGCAGCATAGCGCGGGGCGGGCGGAAATGGGAACCTCCGTTCAGCCCCCTAATGCGGCCATACGACCCGCATAAATCGCATTTTAGAGTCTGATTATAGTGTTTAGAAACAAGCTTGTTTACAATTTCCGACATGGCGCAATTTCAGGTATTACAGCCGCAAACTACCTATACCGGCTCGCGCATCCAACCGCTCCAGAAAGGTCTGCCGAAAAGCACCCGGTCACTCTGCCCGGAGTGCTCCCAACTTATTGACGCTAAAATACTTGAGGATTCCGGCAAGGTGGTGATGGAGAAGCGCTGCCCGACCCATGGCGAGTTTCGCGACATCATCTATTCCGACGCCAAACTGTACCTCAAGATGGAGGAATGGGAGTTCGGGGACAACCGCGGGTTAGCCAACCCGGCGGTGACGACCGCCAAGAGTTGCCCGGACGATTGCGGCCTGTGCAACCTGCACACCAGCCACACGGGCCTCGCCAACCTGGATCTGACCAACCGGTGCAACATGACCTGCCCGGTGTGCTTCGCCAACGCCAACGCTTCGGGCTATCTCTACGAACCGGATTTTGAGACCGTGCGCAAGATGTTGCAAGCCTTGCGCGACCAGAAGCCGGTGGCGTGCCGCATTGTGCAGTTTTCCGGCGGCGAGCCGACCATCTACCCGCGTTTTTTCGACGTGCTGCGCCTGGCCAAGGAAATGGGCTTCTCCCACACGCAGGTGGCTACCAACGGGCTGAAATTCATGGACCTCGAGTTCGCCCAGCGCGCCAAGGAAGCCGGCCTGCATACTCTCTACCTGCAATTCGACGGCGTCTGCGACGACGTTTACCGGCGCACCCGCGGCGAGTCGCTGTGGGAGAAAAAGATGTGCGCCATCGAGAACGTGAAGAAGGCTGGCCTCAAAATTGTTTACGTGCCCACCATCGTCAAGGGCGTCAACGATCACCAGATTGGCGACATCCTGCGGCTGGCGCTCGAATACATCGAATGCTCGAGCGGCATCAGCTTCCAGCCGGTGGCCTTCACCGGCCGCATTTCGCGCCATGAGCTCGAGGCGAAGCGCTTCACGCTTTCCGATTTCGCCCACGCCGTCCACCAGCAGACCGGCATCTGCGACCCGTACGAGGATTGGTTCCCGCTCTCCTGCGTGACGCCGTTCTCGAAGCTGCTGAGCGCGCTGCGCGGCGATGAGACTACCACCCTGAGCTGCCATCCGCACTGCTCGCTGGGCACCTACCTGTTCGTCGATCAGAACCGCAAGGCGGTGCCGGTGACGCAGTTTGTCGAGGTGGGCCCGATGCTGCGCGAGATGGACGAGCTGGCGCGCAAAGCGGGCAAGCGCCGCATCCAGTTCTTCACCAAGATCTCGGCGTGGAACAACCTGCGCAAGTTCTTCCATGAAGAGAAAGCGCCGCAGGACCTGACGTTCGACAAGTTCCTGCAAACCCTGCAGGGCATGACCGACAAGAAATACGGCCGCGGCTCCAGCGAAGCCCGCGGCTTCACTTACCGCACGCTCATGCTGGCCGGCATGCACTTCATGGATTCGTATAACTACGACGTGGAGCGCGTGAAACGCTGCGTAATCCACTATGCCGCGCCTAACGGCCTGATCTACCCCTTCTGCGCTTACAATTCCGGCCCTGTCTATCGCGAACGGATCGAGAAAGAATTCTCCATCCCGTTCGAGACGCAGGAAGAGATGCGCCGCCTGACCGCGCAAGCGAAGCAGGGCTGCAACGCCTGCGTCAGCGAGCCGGAGCTGGTCGGGTAGCGGCAAAGCCCGAAACGACAGCCGCAGATCGACGCAGATCGACGCCGATCACAGCCTGAAAAGGATTGTCCTATCTGCGTTCATCCGCGGCTCCCACATTTCTATCGGCGCACGCGCTGCCGGCCATTTCCATCGCAATCTGTTGTTACAATGGCGTGGGTCGCGCGTCATGCGCGGCCCGATCGCAGCGTTGAGCCTTTCCTAGCCGCCATGCGTACCAACCAGAAGAGCATCTTCATCACCGAGGACGGCACCAACCTGCTGTTCACGTTCCTCCTCGTCAGTTCCCTGTTTCTGCTGTGGGGAGTCTGCAACGGGATGATCGACGTGATGGACAAGCACTTTCAGGAGGAGCTGAGCCTCAGCAAGTCGCAGTCCGCCTGGGTGCAGTTCGCACACTATCTCGGTTATTTCATGATGTCGCTGCCGGCGGGCTGGCTGGCGAGCAAGCTGGGGTACAAAGCCGGCATCATCGCCGGGCTGCTGATCGTCGCTGTGGGCGGGCTCTGGTTCATCCCGGCCACCCATATCAATGCGCTGGTCCACCAAGGACGCGTATCGCCCACTATGGCATTCGTGGCTTTCCTGGCCGGGGTTTGCGCCATCGCCAGCGGTCTTACCTTTCTCGAGACCATCGCCAATCCTTACACAACGGTGCTGGGCCAGCGCCGGTACGCGGCCACGCGCATCAACGTCGCCCAATCCTGCAACGGCGTCGGCTGGATTTGCGGGCCCATCATCGGCAGCGTGTTCTTCTATGGCCGCGACGCCGCCGGCCACAGCACTGGCAGCCAGACGCTCTACATTCCCTATGCGGCGATCGCGGGCGTCGTCCTCGTGCTCGCCGTCATATTCTTTTTTGCCAATATTCCCGATATCAAGACCGGCGACGAATATCATCTGGACGATTCCTCGCCGCAGGTGTCGCATTCCATCTGGTCGCACCCGCACTTCGTGTTCGCGGTGGCGGCCCAGTTTTTCTACGTGGCGGCCCAAGCCGGAATTTTCAGCTTCTTCATCAACTACATGACGGCGGAAGTTCCCGCCATCCCCGGCTCCTGGGACGCGGGCCTGACCAGGCTGGCCGCCGACTCCGGTCCCCTGCACGGCTGGCTGCAGGGATGGTTTGCAACCAATCACGCGGGCCTGATCGCCATCAGCAACAAGGGTGCGTCCAATCTGGCATCGCTGGGTTTTGTGTGCTTCCTGGTGGGCCGCTTTACCGGAGCCGGCCTGCTGAAGAAATTCGCTCCGCACAAAGTGCTGGGCCTGTACGCCCTCTTGAACGTCGCCGCCACGCTGCTGGTCTTCAGCAAGCTCGGCTGGGTCTCGGTGATTTGCGTGTTCCTGAGCTATTTCTTTATGTCCATCATGTTCCCGACGATTTTTGCGCTGGGGATTTTCGGCCTCGGCGCCCGCGCGAAGAAAGCTTCCGCGTTTATCGTGATGGCCATCATGGGCGGCGCGGTTCTGCCGAAACTGATGGGCTACGTGGCGGACAAGTTCGATATGTCGCGCGGTTTCATCGTGCCCATGTTCTGCTTCGTCCTGGTGGCTCTGTACGCCTTCAATTGGCCCAAGCTCAGCAAAGCGGAGTCGATGGCCGGCGCGCCAGTCTCCCTCGGTCATTAGTCTCTGCCATGTTCCGTACGGGCCGGGCATGCCCGGCCCGCGCCTCCGCCCGTGCCCGTGACAACCCCAATCACCACTCCACTCTCCCACTAACTCAATCACTTAGCCCAAATTTACTCCTCAAATCCCTTGACATACCCCGTATCCTTAAATTGGGACTGTGGCGCTAAGCTCCGCTGCTGGTTCTTACTTGTTGGCCAACAAGCGTTGCACTCAGGTGGTACTGAACTTCCGGCGCCCGTGAACGGCATGCGGGGTCCCCCTTGGGCTGGACTCCCGACGGAAGACTTTGGATTCTGGAATCCACAACCGCCGGCGGTATACGGATAGCTATGATTGCCGCCCGCCGGATAGCAGAGAGTAAGGAACGAATCGACCTGATATTGTCCGCCATACAGCGGGCTCACATCAACGAAGTTACTACTCAAACCATCGGGTGGCCGGAACGCACGGCGATAAGTCCGCGAAGCCCCGGCCACCCGCAACGCATCCATCGTTTCATTCACTCCCCAAGCCCGTAGTGTGCCCGTACCCTGCGTTCATCGTGCGAGCACCTTATATCGGGCCCCTTCCGCCCAGCACGTTGCGGAGGATGTCGCCGTACACAATGCCGCGGCCATTCATTCCGAGATAGACCCGGCCGTACACGCGCGAATCGGCCGCGATCACCGAAGGGCCTCCGTATTGATGCGCGTCGTCATTAACGCGCACCCAGGTCGATCCATTGTCGTCGGAGCGATAGATGGCGACTATGTTCGCTGGCTGTACTGCGCCATAGACGAAGATCGATTGCACTCCCGTGCGTGCGCGGGGATTGGCCGCTCCTACGGCCACCAGGTTGGCCTGCGAGACGCCGGACACGGCGGTCCAGGTGACGCCGCCGTCGGTGGAATGATAAAGACCGTAGTTACTCAGCGGCAGCCACAGGTCGCGGGCGCGCGCGAAGTTCGCTACCGGCGCATGCCCCGTCGCCACGTTCTGGAACGTGGACACCTTGGTGAAAGCCGTTCCGCCGCTGGTCGTCGTGCTGTAGAAGTTGACGCCGTCGAAGGCATAGAATAACTTTGGCGTCACCTTATCCGCCACCACCGTCAACAGGCTGGGAAGGCCGGTGGTTCCGCTCCAGTCATTGCCGTTGTCGGTGGAATACTGCGGCAAATTGGAACCGCTGGTGGTCCACATCATCATGGTGCCGCTTGCATCCACCGCGATGGTCCCCGTGCCATTGCCGGCGCCGGCGGCGCAACCGCCGAACGGCTGCCAGGTGGCGCCGCCGTCGGTCGAGTACCCGCCATAGTTACATGGACTGGTCGAAGTGGTGTGAGGCGAGCCGACGCGGGCTATGAACTGGGGGTCTTGTCCGGCCCAGTCCATGCTGCTGGTACTGGTCGTCACCGGGTTGGTGTACATACCGCCGGCCGGCGAAATGGCGAAGTTATCGTGCCGGAAACCGCCGATGTCGCCGACCCCGCTCAACAGGTGAGCACCCTGGTTGGGGCTGATCAACGCGTTCACCGCCGTCTCCTCAATCCCCAGCGCCTGCACGTACCACGTCGGCGCCTGGCCGGAGTCGGCAGCAGAGACGTTGTCGGTGGCGTACAGCGTTGCTCCGGTCGCGAACATCAGGTGATTGGGGTTGACCGGGTCGATCAAAAGCGAGGACATCCACCAGCCGAAACCCGCCGTTGGCAGCGGCGACGAGAGAGGATTCGTGTCGCCGAAGGTCAGCCAGGGTGAAACCGGCGTGAATACCGAAGGATTGAAATAGAAGTTGCCGTAAGGCGGCCCATCGGCGCCATTGGCGGAGGTGATGGCGCCGAGATCGACCCACGTATTGCCGCCATCGTGTGTGATATAAACCGTATCCACCGGGTACCAGCGGTCCAGCGTGGCGACGGCGATCGTGCCCGCACGGTTCGGATCCTGGCTGATGCCGCAGAACCCACCGCGCTGCGCCGGCTCGCCGAACGATTCAAGCGGCGGCGTGACGTTGGTCCACGTGCCTGCGGAGGGAGTGAACTTCTCCACCAAGCCATAGTTCATGTTATTGGGGCCGGGATAGTCGCCGTAAGTGACATACAGATTGCCGTCCGGATTGAGAACCGCGCGCATCGGCGCCGGAGGGTGTGTCCCGCCGCTTACGGTGTAGGGCCATGCCAGCGGCTGTCCGGGCAGCGCATTCCAGGTTACGCCATCATCGGTGCTCTTATAGACCGATGAAGTCGTATAGACGCCGGCATAGATAGTGCCCGAGTTTGCCGGATCGAATAGCACCCAATGCACGCCGAAACCGTCGGGGGAACTCAGCACAGGAAAGCTTGTCACATGGGTCCACTGCTGGGCATGATTTTCGCCCTTCCACAGCCCCTGTGTGCGTGTGCCCATGAAGAGCTCGCTGGGGTTGAAGGGATTCACCGCCAGGCGCTCGCCCGCGTCACGCCCGTCATTGTTGGCGCCCATCGGAAACGACACCAGGTTCGTGGTGAAGGTGGCGCCCTGGTCGGTGGAAACCAGGATCGCCGATTCCCCGGTCGTGTACATGCCGGCCGCGATGTAGACGCGGCTGGGATCGGTGGGATCGAGCGCGACGCTCTCCGGGCCCTGCAGGTTGTAATCGCTCGGCGCGCGGAAATCGGTCAGCGGAATCCATTGCTGAGTCGCCGGATTCCAACGGTACACGCTGCCGATGTCGGTGCGCGCATAAATCAGGCCGGACTGGGTGGGATGCGCGATCAAGCCCGGGATGTAACCGCCCGCCACGATGCGGATCGGTGCCCACTTATAAGGAGCGAGAACCGGAGAGGATTGCGCCGAGCTTTCGGGACCGTACAAGCAAATCCAAAGTGCGATCGGACATAGCGAAACCGCACCGAGCAGCACACGTTGACTGGTAACCATGAAGTTTTCCTCGGGTTGGAGTGCACCTTTTGGGACCGCGAGCCAACCCAGTGGCTCCGGCCCTGACGATAGTGATTTTATCACCGGTGCTCTATGCTGATACCAGGACAAGCGCATGGCTTATCGTCTGCAACCCGGCGAAGCGGTGCCCGTGGGGCTGCGGCGCATTGCGCGCGAGGAGCTCTCTTCCGCCGCCGGCGGTCTCCGCCAGGCCACTGCTCGCACGCGCGACGACGCCATCCACGAGGCGCGCAAATCCGTCAAGAAGGTCAGGGCCATCCTGCGCCTGATGCGCGTCGAGCTCGGCCGCACTTACACCGTCGAAAACCGCCGGCTGCGCAACGAGGCGTGCCGGCTCTCGGTGTACCGCGACGCAACCGTGATGATCGAGACGCTCGACCAGCTTCGCGATCGTGGCACGGACGATCGAGCCGGACGAGCGCTGGCCGTGATACGGCGCGGCCTGCTCGAAAACAAGCGGCGTCACCAGCGGGGAGATCGCATGACCAGCGCGATGCGCCGGGTGGCGGACGCCCTGCTGGCGGCCTCGTCGCGCGTCGACCGGTGGCGCCTGGTGATGGATGGGCCGGTGGCATTGGCGCCGGGCTTGGAAACGGCCTACCGCCGCGGCCGCTCGGCCCTGGCGGACGCCCGCCGCCACCCGCGGCCCGAGTACTGCCACGAATGGCGCAAGCGGGTGAAGGATCATTGGTATCATCTCCGCCTGTTGGAAGAACGCTGGAATGCCGCCGCGCGCGCCCGCGAAAAAGACCTCAAGGCGCTGGAATCGTGGCTGGGCGAGCATCATAACCTGGAAGTGCTCTCCACGCGTCTGGCGGCCAAAGCGGTTCGTCAACGAACACCGGACGCGGCGAAACTTTGCCGCGGCCTCATCGGCGAAATGCAGCGCGAGCTGCGCCACAAGGCCCTGGCGCTGGGCCAGCGGCTCTACCGCGAACGGCCCGAGCTGTTCCGAAGGCGCCTGCTAGAGCTGTGGCGGCCTCGGCGCAGCGGTGGAGCAGGCCCCCGGCCTGCGTAGAGATCGCCGCCGATTGTTGAGGCGCGCCTTTCAGCGTTCGCCGAGTGCACGCCGGCCGGCTTCGAGCGCGCGCAGAATCTGGTCCACATCGTAGACCGCGCCGCCCCAGGTGCCGCCGCTCGCCTCCTGCAGTGCGGCCCAAAGGCGTGTGTCATCGGGCAGCGCGGGATCGGGCGCGAGCCCGGGCCATGGCGCGCGTCCCTCGAGGATGCGCGACCCGTCTTCCACGCCGCCCGGTCCGACCAGGTTGACTTCGCCCTCCAGGCGATTGCGGTCGATGACGATTTCGATGGTGTCGCCCGGGCGCACTTTCCCGAGCGGCCCGCCCGCCAGCGCTTCGGGCGAAACGTGGCCGATGCAGGCGCCGGTGGAGACGCCGCTGAAACGCGCATCGGTGACCACGGCCACGTGCTTGCCGAAATCCAGATACTTGAGCGCGGAGGTCAACTGGTAAGTTTCCTCCATGCCCGCGCCCATTGGCCCGCGGCCCATGAGGACGACGATATCGCCGGCCTGGATGGCGCCGCTTTTGATGGCGGCGATGGCGGCACGTTCGGAGGTGAAGACGCGCGCCGGGCCGCGCTTGCGGTAGACGCCATCGGCATCGAGCACCGAGGGGTCGATGGCGGTGCTCTTGATCACCGCGCCTTGCGGCGCCAGGTTGCCGTGGGGGAAGCAGACGGTGGAAGCCAGGCCGCGGCGCGCGGCTGATTCCGGGTCCATGATGACGTCGCCGGGATCGATGCCGTCGCGCTCCTGGAGCGATTGGCGGAGGCGCGCGCGGCGCTCGGAACCCTCCCACCAATCGAGCATGCGTCCCAGCGTTTCACCGCTCGCGGTGAGCGCGCGCGTCTCCAGCAGGCCGGCGCGGCGCAGGTGCAGCATCACCTCGGGAACGCCGCCTGCCAGGAAGACCTGGACGGTGGCGAAGTTGCGCGGACCATTGGGCAGCGCGTCCACCAGGCGCGGCACGCGGCGGTTCACGTCGGCCCAATCGGCGGCGGTGGGGCGGCCGAGGCCGGCCGCATGGGCGATGGCGGTGAGGTGCAGAATGAGATTCGTGGAGCCGCCGAAGGCCGCGTGCGTCACCATGGCGTTGCGCAGGGCGGCTTCGGTGACGATGTCGCGCATGAGGATGCCGCGCGCCTCCAGCTCGAGCGCGGCGCGGGCCGAGCGGCGCGCCATGTCGAGCCAGATGGGGTGGCCGGAAGGCGCCAGGGCGCTGTGCGTGAGCGACATGCCGAGCGCTTCGCCCACCACCTGCGAAGTGGCGGCCGTGCCCAGAAACTGGCATCCGCCGCCGGGCGAAGCGCAGGCGCTGCATCCTGCGCGGGCGGCTTCTTCGAGCGTAATCTGGCCGTAGGCGAAGCGCGCGCCGATACTCTGCACGCGGGCCGCATCTTCGCCATCCGCGGCCAGCAGGGTGACGCCTCCGGGCACCAGCACCGCCGGCAGATCGCGCGTGCCGGCCAGCGCCATCATCATGGCCGGCAGGCCCTTGTCGCAAGTGGCGAAGCCGATCACGGCGCGGCGGGTGGGCAGGGAGCGGATGAGGCGGCGGAAAACGATAGCGGCGCCATTGCGGTAGGGCAGGGAATCGAACATACCGGTGGTGCCTTGCGTGCGGCCGTCGCAGGGGTCGGTGCAATAGCCGGCAAACGGCACCGCGCCCGCCGCCTTCAGCTCTTCGGCCGCGGCTTGCATCAGCAGGCCCACTTCCCAATGGCCGGTGTGATAGCCCAGCGCGATGGGCGTGCCGTCGGCGGCGCGAATGCCGCCGTGAGTGGAGAGCAGCAGCACTTCAGCACCGCCGAGGCGGGCCGGGTCCCATCCCATGCCCGCATCCTGCGTCCATCCGAACAGGTCGCCCGAAGGGCGCTGGCGCAGCATCTCGGCGGTGAAAGGCAGCGCGCCCGCCGGGCCGGGGACGCGCGTGCGGATGTCGTAATCCTCCTGGCCGGAGCCGACGATTTCTTCGAAGCGGAAGCGAGGCGTCACAGCCTCAGGATAACGGGTCCGCACGAGCGAGGTGGGACAGACCACCGCCTTGCGTGGTCTGTCATTACCGGCCGCAGCTTGACAGACGACAAAAACCGATCGTCTGTCCTACCACCTATCAAACGCCGGTTGCCAGGGCCGCTTCCGGCGGCACGACGGGGCTGATCGTGAGCAGGTCGGTGCGCACCTTCTCCCACTCCCGGAGCACGAATCCGTGGCCTTCGAAGAACGCGTGAATGCGCGCGCTGTCCCAGCCGACGATCTCCTCCAGGATCGGCACCAGCACGCTGATCGCGTTATCGCTCAAAATGGTGCGGCGCGCGATCTGGGTCAGATACTTGTTCTCCGATGCGGCGATGGTGAGTCCATCCAGCCGGCTGACGTGCAACATCACGTGAACGTCGGAAATGCCGTCGCCCACGTAGACCACGCGGTCCCGGGCGATGTTCAGCGTCTCGCGCAAGCGGTCGAGCACAGCCACTTTTCCGTAGCCGGCGGGCACGCTTTCGATGGATTCAATCTCCCCCGTCTCCGCGTCGTAGCGGAACCGCGTGCCGTGAATGTGGTCCGGCGGAATGATGCCGTCGAGGGCGGACTGGATGACTTCTTCCGGCGCGGCCGAAACCACGTAAAAGGCAAAGCGGTGGCCTTCGATGTCTTGCAGCAATTCAAACAAAAGACGGATGTTTTGTTTCAGACGAATGCGTTTGCCGACTTCCACCAGGTGCTCGCGCCGCACCCGGCGGTACTCCGGATCGTGAAGCAGCAGGTAGGCCAGCTCGCCGCCCTGCTGCACCAGATGGATATTCGACAGCCCTTGGATTCTTTCGCGGAACCCCGTTACGCCAATTAGTTCGCTGAGCGCTATGCCAGAATCGTTGAAACTCAGGGTCTGATCGAAATCGCTCAGCAGAAGATACTCTTTGGTACGCGGGTCATTTCCCATGGAGATTAGATGCGCCGCGGGTATAAGAGTTCCGTCGATTCTTTCTGCGGGGGGCGCAAACAAAATTGCAGGCAGTTGATTTGGCGGGCCTACATCCCCAGCGCGTAGGCGATGGTTTTTTCCCATTCGCCGAGCGCGGTCTTGCGGCCTTCGCGGTTCCGCCACCAGGACGCGGCCTGAAAGTAACGGTCGGGCGCGGCCACCATGCGCATCTCCAGGCGGAAGCCCAGCGCGCGCTCGGCGTCGCGGAAGGTGCGCGCGGCGCGGGCGGTGTGATACTCGCTGGTAACCAGAATCACGCTGTGCACCCCGCGCTGGCGTAACTCGCGCAGCAGCACGAAGCTCTCCTCGCGGGTGGACATCGCTTCATTGCGCAAGGCGACGAACCACTCCGCGGGGTAGCCCTGGCGGACGATATAGGGAATGGCGAGGTCCGCTTCGTTCACCTCGTACGCTCCCGGAGAGCCGCTGATCAGCACCACGGGAGCGTAGCCGGCGCGCACCAGGCGGGCGGCCGTTTCGAGACGCATGCCCCAGGCGTCGCCGCCCAGCACGACCACCGCATCGGCTTTCGCTGGCCCGTCGTCTTCGACCAGGGCGCGGCCCAGCGCGCCGAGCCACAGAATGCGGGTGAAATAAGCCGCCAGCCCCAACAGGAGCAACGCCGCGCCGAGCAGAAGCGCAACCCTCCGGCGGCGGGCCATGGGCTATTTTTCGTCCGCGGAATTCTTCTGGTCCAGATTGCCGACCGTCTTGAGGCGTTGGTACAGGCGTTCGACCTCGGCTTCGTCCTCAGGCCGCAGGATGCGATAACGCGGCGGCAACGCCGCCTGCTTGGTTTCGGCCACCGGCGCCAGCACCTCGCCCCAATACTGCCGGTAAGGAACACCGTCGATCAGCGCGTCGCGGGAAGCGCGGCGCAATTGTCGCAGCAGGGCGTTGCAGGCATCCAATTCGCCCGGGTACAGCAACACCTGGCGCGAATCGTCGAACAAAGTGACGCGCACCACCAGCGGCGAAACCCATCCCGTCCGGTCCAGCCGGCGAATGTCCACCCAGGGAATCACCTTGCGGCCAATCGAAAGATAGCCCTCATGGACTTCGATGGGCGGACGAAAGGCGAGTATCAGAAGAAGGCTCGCGGTAAGAACGAACAGCATGGAAGGCAGGAAGGCCAGGACGATACCGGGCCAGGAGCCGGGGTCCCACGCCAGCGCCCGCCACATGGCGAAGGCCGACAGCGCAAGCGCGGCGATTGCGAACCGAAGGTAATGGCGCGCTGGCAGGTAGCGAGTCATCAGCGAAACCCCGTTCTTCCTTTAGACTACTCCCGAGGATTCGGTGCGTCAATGCGCGCGTACCATGGCGACGCCGCGCCAGGTGTAGTCCACGCCGCTCCAGACCGTAAACGCGGCCGATATCCAAACCAGCGCCGCCGCCGGAATCGACAGATTCGAATGGCCCAACATGCCGGCGGTGAGCGCGGTGACTGCCGTCACAATCTGCACAAAGGTGGAAGCTTTCCCCCAAACGCTGGGCGGGAACTTGCGGCGGCGGGTGAAGCGGAGCAGAATCGCCGCCGCCAGCAGAAGGTAGACGTCGCGGCCCAGGACGATGGCGACGAACCACCACGGCACCATGCCCGCGCCGGCCATGGCGAGAAACATGGCGTTCAACAGGCACTTGTCGGCGATCGGGTCCAGGAAGGCGCCCGCTGCCGTCTCCATTCCGAAGCGGCGGGCGGCGGCGCCATCGAGCACGTCGGTCGCGGCGGCAAGCATAAACAAGGCCAGCGCCAGCCCGTGCCGGCCGGACCACATCGCAGCCACGATGGGCGCCGCCAGCAGCAGGCGGAGCGCAGTCAGGCAATTGGCAGCGTTCAGCCAGCGCGGCATCACTCAAGTGTAGCGTGGGGTCTCTGCGGGAAAAGAAAAACGGCGGGGTGGCGAAGCCGGCCCGCAGCCCGGCAAACCAATGCCTGGCTCAGTTCCCGGCCTTCGGAATCGCCTCAAGATTGCGCACTGCCCCAGCGCCGGCGGAGGGGTTGCAGCGGTAAATCCTGGGCGTCATCTGGAATCGTCGTTCGTAGAAGCTTGCGATGCGCGCGGCGAATCCGTCCGCCGCGTCCGGACGCAGCATAGTGACGGTGCAGCCGCCGAAACCGCCGCCGGTCATGCGCGAGCCGTACACGCCTTCGGTCAGCAGCGCCTGGTCCACCAGGAAATCGAGCTCCGCGCAGCTCACTTCGTAATCGTATTGGAGGCTGCGGTGCGAGGCCACCAGCAGCTTTCCCATGCCATCGAGATCGCCACGCGCGCTGGCGGCGACGAATTGCTCCACCCGCTCATCTTCGGTAACCACATGGCGCGCCCGCCGCGCCACCACCGGCGGCAGCAGGTGGGCCACCGATTCGAATTGATCCAGGGACGCGATGTCGCGCAGGCTGGCGGCGGAAGGCAACTTCTGCTGGATGCCGGCGACCGCCGCGGCGCATTCGGCCACGCGGTCCTTGTAAGCCGAGCCCGCCAGCGCGTGCTTGACCATAGTGTTCACGGCCACGAACGCGACACCGTCCGGCAATTTCACCAGTTGATGATCGAGGCTGCGGCAATCGATTTTGACGGCCGAGTGTTCGCGCCCGAAGACCGATATGTACTGGTCCATGATGCCGCAGGGCATGCCGACAAATTCGCGCTCGGCCCGCTGGCAGAGCTTGGCCAGCTCGAGCGGCGCCATCTCGCGGCCGCCCAGGAAAGCCAGCGCCGAGGAAACCTCCAGCGCGGCCGAAGAGCTGAGCCCCGAACCTTCCGGCACCGTGCTGCGGATCAGCATGTTGGCGGGCTCGATGGCAAAGCCCAGGCGCGCCACCTCGCGGGCGACGCCGATGGGGTAGTCGGTCCAATGATGGGCGGGAGCAAGCTCGGCCAGGCGCGCCACGTCGAATTCGCGCGTCTCCTGGCGCTCGTCGGAGTGGATGCGAAGCTTGCCATCGGCCGCCGGCGCGGTGGCGACGAAGGTGGCCAGGTCGAGCGCCACCGGCAGCACGAATCCGAAATTGTAATCGGTGTGCTCGCCGATCAGGTTGACGCGCCCCGGCGCACGAAACACGCGCAGCCCGTCGGCAGAGCCGTACAGCCGGCGGAAGGCTTCAATCATCGGCTTCTGCCCGCGGCCAGGCGGGCCATCACCAGCAGAAACACGCCAAAAATCAGCATGGCGCCGCCGCTATATAGGTTGACGTTGAAGTCAGTCAGCGCCGCGCGCGCATCCGGCGCGAACAGGCCCATCCCGACCAGAATGACGCCCAGCAGCGTGAAGAACCAGCCCGAAGGCACTCGTAAGTCCATATTAGGCAAACCAAATGTTCAGAATGACGGCCAAGACCAAAACGAAAACCGCCAGCACCACGGGCCGTTGATACCACTTGACGCCCTCTTCGTGGCGAATCTTCGTCAATCCGTACACCAGCCCTTCCAACTCGCTCTCCTGACGCGGCGGTGTAAACGCGGTTACCAGGATGGTGACCAGGAAGCACGTGGTAAAGGCAACGATCGCGATCCAGAAATTCTGCGCCATCGTGGACGGGAACGTGTGCAAATGACCGAGCACGCCGCCTTTGCCCTCGGCTACCGTGAAGCACCAGAGCAGCACCGCGCCGAAGGTTCCGGTGACCAGCCCGGTGAATGCGCCGTGGGCGGTCGTGCGCTTCCAGAACATGCCCAGCAGGAAGGTGGCGAACAGCGGAGCGTTGACCACGCCGAAGACGAACTGCAGGATATCCATGATGTTGTTGTAATACCCCGCCAGGTACGCGGCGCCGATGGAAAGCGCCACCCCCACGATGGTGGTCATTTTGCCCACTTTCAGGTAGTGCCGGTCAGGCTCTCCCTTGCGGATGTAGGCTTGGTAAATATCGTAAGTAAAAACCGTATTGAACGCGGTGACGTTGCCGGCCATGCCGGACATGAACGAAGCCATCAGGCCGGTCAACCCGACACCGAGTATGCCCGCCGGGTAAAACTTGCCCATCAGCGTGGTGAGCACCTGGTCGTAATCCGGGACATGGACGCCGCCCACGCCGAGTTTCATCGGCAGCTCGTAGAGATGCGCGCCACCGGCTCCGGCCATTTGCGCCAGAGCCACGGCGGCGATGCCGGGCAGAATGACGATGAACGGCAGGAACATTTTCGGAATCGCGCCGATCAGCGGCGTTCGCCTGGCCGCCGACATGGAATCGGCCGCCATAGCGCGCTGCACCACCAGGAAGTTCGTACACCAGTACCCGAACGACAGGACGAAGCCGAGCCCCGCCACCACGCCGAAGACTTCCACCCCCATCGGGTTCTGGCTGGTGCTGCCGAGGTGCGTCCATGAGTGCGTCATATTCGACGGCAGCCGCGACACGATGCCGTGCCATCCGCCGGCCTTGGCGCAGGACAAAATGGCCAGCGGCGCGAAGCCGGCCACGATCAGGAAGAATTGCAGCACCTCGTTGTAAATGGCGCTGGTCAGGCCGCCCAGATAAGTGTATGCGAGAACGATTACCGCCGTAGCCAGCACCGACACCGTGAAATTCCAGCCCAGCACCAGGTGCAGCAGCAGCCCCAGGGCGTACATGGAAATGCCGGACGAGAAGATGGTCATGACGGCAAACATGAAGGCGTTGAAGCCGCGCGTCTTCTCGTCGAACCGCATCTTGAGAAACTCCGGCACCGAGCGCGCCTTGCTGCCGTAGTAGAACGGCATCATGAACAGCCCCATAAACACCATGGCCGGAATGGCGCCGATCCAATAAAAGTGCGCGGTCATGATGCCATACTTGGCGCCTGAGGCCGCCATGCCGATCAACTCCTGGGCGCCCAGGTTGGCGGCAATAAAAGCCAGGCTCGTGATCCAGACCGGGACGGCGCGCCCTGAGGTAAGAAAATCGCCGCTGGTGAAAACTTTCTTGCGGAGCATCCATCCGATGCCCAGCACCATGGCAAAGTACGTGGCCAGAATGACGTAATCAACCGGAGCGAGCTTCAAGGCTTTTTTCTCCGAAAGTCAGATTTTGAGAATCTAGAGTCTATCACATAGCGAATTAAGGAGCCCGCTGAGAGAGCGTGCGCCTTGGGCAGCTATGCTATACTCGAAGAGTTTCCCGTTCGCAAGGACCCTCGGAAATTCTATGCCTAAGCTCAAGACACACAAAGGTGCGGCCAAACGGTTCAAGAAAACCGGCACGGGGCAAGTGATGCGCAGTCACGCTTTCGGCCGGCATATTCTGACCTCAAAGCCGCACAAGCGCAAGAAGAAGCTGCATCAGAGGGTGCTGGCCGATCCGACCAACCAGCCTTCTCTGAAGCGCATGCTCCCCTATTGAACGGGTGAGCGGTTTGCGCGGACGGTGCGCGTGGCACGTGCCCGTTCCGCCAATTCCATTTCAAAGGAGAATGAAACGTGCCCAGAGTCAAACGTGGTACCCACCGCCGGGACGCCCGGAAAAAGACGCTCAAACAGGCGTCGGGTTATTTCCTTACCAAGAGCAAGCTGAACCGAGCTGCGCAAGAGGCGGTCGAGCGCGGCCTGAAGTTCGCTTACGTCGGGCGCAAGAACAAGAAGCGCGAATTCCGCGCGCTGTGGATTGTGCGCATCAACGCCGCCTGCCGGGAGGCCGGCATTTCGTACAGCAGGTTTTTGAACGGGCTGAAGGCTGCCCGCCTGGAACTGAACCGCAAGGTGCTGGCCGAGGTGGCGCTGCACGACGATGCAGCGTTCCAACAACTGGTTTCCGTGGCGAAGTCGGCGCTCGAAGTCAAGGATTCCGCGCGCGCGGCGTTGGAAAAGAAATGACGCCTACCCAGCAGCCGGATCCGCTCGCCAGCCTGGAGGAGCGCATTCAGCAGGCGGTCCAACTGGTGGGCCGATTGCGGCAGGAAAAAGACGCGGCGCTGTCCCAGGCCGCCGAGGCCCGGGTGGAAACCGGGCGGCTGGCGGACGAACTCACGGCGCTGCAAGCTGAACGCAAACAGGTGCGGGTCCGCATTGAAAAGCTGCTCGAACAGATCGATCGGTTGAGCAACGCATAGAGGATTCCGCCGGCGGAGCGAAGTATGGAAAGCCCTCCTCCCGAGAAACAGACGGTGCGAGTCACCATCCTCAATCGGCCGTACACGCTGCGTGCCGCGGGCGATCCCAGGGACATCGAACGGGTGGCGGCGCAGTTGGACGATCTGATGCTGGCCCTTGCCGCCAAGGCGCCGAACGCGGATTCCACGCACATAGCGGTGCTGGCTTGCCTGCACCTGGCCGACAGGCTGACCGCTCTCGAGCGGGAGATGGAGGCGCAGCGCCAGCGCGTGGACCAGGGGTCGGAAAAATGCCGCGGCATGATCGAGGAGTTGATTGCGACGGCGGGAGAAGGCATGTGATGCCGCGCATGCTGCTGGGCCTGATGGCCGCGCTGGCGGTGGCGGCGGGACCGGCGCTCGAAAACGAAATCGCCCAGTGGCGCCTCGAGCGCGCCTCGGCACTCCAGGCCGAGGGCGGCTGGCTCTCCGTAGCGGGCCTCTTCTGGCTGCATGACGGCGCCAACTCCTTCGGCAAAGACCCCGCCAGCGACATCGTGCTCCCCGATGGACCGGCACACGCCGGCTTTTTCGAGCTGCGCGCCGGCGCTGTGACGGTGACCATGGAGGGCGAAAAAACGCGGCGCGAGCTGCAGCCCGACTCCTCCGACGCCGTCAAAGCCGGCCGCCTCAGCCTGTTCCTCATCCAGCGCGGAGACCGGCTCGGCATCCGTCTCAAGGACCCTGAGAATCCCGCGCGCAAACAGTTTCGCGGGCTGGACTATTTCCCTGTCAGCGAGGCGTACCGGGTGACCGCGCGCTGGGTGGCTTCGCCGCGCCAGATTCCCATTCTCAATGTCCTGGGCCAAACCGAGCCTTCCCAGTGTCCCGGCTATGCCGAGTTTCGCATTGGCGCGAAGCAACTACGCCTCTACCCGATCCTCGAAGCGCCGGATGCACAGGAGCTGTTTTACATTTTTCGCGATCAGACCAGCGGTCGCGAAACCTACGGCGGAGGCCGTTTCCTCTACTCGGCCCTGCCCAAGGAAGGCCGCGTGGTGCTCGATTTCAACAAGGCCGTCAATCCGCCTTGCGCTTTCACTCCTTACGCCACCTGCCCGCTGCCGCCGCCGGATAATCGGCTGCCGGTGCGGATTGAGGCCGGCGAAAAGAAGTATCATTAAAGTCGATTCAGACCACGGCCTCCGCAATAACTCGAATGTTGCGACCGTTCTGATGAAAACCGGAGGATAAATGAAAAGCGCAAAACTATCCATCATTCTTGCCGCAGCGGCTGCTCTCGCCGTTTCAGCCGTGGCGTTCGCGGACACGCCGGGACGCCATCCACGATATCTGCACGCGCGGACCGATCTGCGCACGGCGCAGTTTCTGCTGCGCGTCCAGGACGAGCCCAACGTGATGCGGCACGTGCGCCAGGCGGATCGGGAAATCGACCAGGCGGTGGTCGAGATCGACCGCGCGGCGGTGCTCGATCGCAAGTATATCGAAGACCATCCGCCGATCGATCGCAGCCTGGACCGGCGCGGAAGATTTCGCAAGGCCATGGCTTTGCTGGTGGGCGCCCGCGCCGATATCGGCCGTGAGGAAGACAATCCACGCGCGGCCGGCTGGCGTAACGCCGCCTACCGCCATATCGACGCTGCGATGGACCAGCTCCGCCGCGCGGCGCGCGATCTGCACATGGACCACCTGGAAGGGTTCTAGCCGGGCAGTCTGACCGGAGAACGTAGCGCACGCACTCGTACCGGCGCCTTGGAGTTTCCACATTTCCGCGAGAAAGCTGCAGCGCCAGCGGTCTGGTCTTGCCGCCGGTTCCTTTGCAGCGGGTCCATGCGCGGACAGCAGCATGGCAAATCGTTGAAAACAAGGCAACTCAGAAATGGTTTAGGACATGACTTGACGGTCCCGGACGCACCTGGCTCCGTTTCGCTGCCGCCCCGCAGTGTTAACGTTTGGATACACACATTGGCGTCCGCCAGCGGAAATCTGCAAAAAACAATTTGCAACTCGAATGTTTTTTGTTATTCTGGAATCGCTCTGGTCACCACGACTACCGCGCGAGGAATATGGAGACAGTTGCACAAGGTATATTGACTCGCGACGAAATGGAAAGCAGGCGCTTGTCGGCCGCACAGGACCTGCAGAGGGGACTTACCCAGTCCCAGGTTGCCCGCAAATTCGGCGTCAGCCGCACCACGGCTTCCCGCTGGCATCGCGCATTGAGTGGAAGAGGGATAGACGGGCTCCGCAAACGGCGCGCGCCCGGCCGTCCCAGCCGCCTCAACGCCGAACAGTTGCAGTTGGCCGCCGAGATCTATCGCTCCGGCCCGCGTACTGCCGGTTTCCAGGCGGACCGTTGGACCACGGCGCGTTTTGCCGGCGCCATACGAGCGCGCTTCGGCGTTCAATACGATCCGGACCACGTGGGCCGCATCATCCACCGCCTGGGTTTGCGCGAGCGCGTGCGCAGCCATCGCAGGCTGGAGGACGTTCTCTACGGCTCCCTCCCCGCGCCGGCTCCGGTTCTGAGCCACGCGGAAGCGCTGCCGCCGGCTTCCTAAACATAAGCGGTTGAGCCGCCTGTAGGGGCCGGGCATGCCCGGCCCTGCATTTCGGTTTAGGGAAGCGAAATTCAGGAACGCGAAATCTTTCGCGCTTTGCGAAAGGACGCGATTCCATACCAGGCCATGATGCCGGTGCATACGCCGGCTATAGCCGAGCGCATGACGTCATGCGACCAGGCGTAACGCGCCGTCCGGATGGCGAAAATCGCCCCGAATGAAAGGAAAAGAAAGCCGATAACCTCGTTCCACAGGGCGTGAATGGGCTTCACGATGGCCGGCACCACATGCCGCAAAAACGCTCCACCCTGTTGCCACGCCGTCGGCTTCCGCACCTCTTTATCGTAACAAAGCCGGGTTTGCCCTCCCATGCACTGTCACGTCCGGCTGATAAACTGCCGATAGAGAGAGTGGTTTAAGCTTGTGAACGGGCCTGCCGTCTTCTACAATCGGATTGGGGTGGATGCTAGGCCTGTTAGCGGGAACGCCGGTCGTTTCCGGCGCGTCCGCTAACTTTAGGAGTACTCTGTGGACGAACCATTGAAGCACCTCATGCAGGAACTGGGGAATGCCATCAACGATTCCCTGTCCGAGTCCGACCGGATCGCGGAGGCGATCGGCGAAATCAAGCGCGCCGGATACGACGTGTTTCTGGTTCTGGAAGCAACTATCGGCTTCAACCGGCGGGACGAATCCGCCGATGAAGAAGGCGAGCTTGAGGTGAGCGACGAGGACGAACCGAAGCGCACTTTCGAGGCCACCGGCAAGATCAAGCTCACCACCCAGGATCATCGTTTCCTGCGAGCGCTGAAAATCGCGGTCGACGAAGAAAACCGCTAGGTTCCCACCAGCCCGAGCAGGTCCCGGTAGACGTCCCAGGTTTCGCGAACGGCCTTTCCCCACGTAAAATCTTGCACCCGCGCCTTGCCGCGATGCGCTAGCTCTTTCCGTAACTCCGCGTCGCCGGTCAGTTGCCGCAACGCGGACGCCAGCGCAGCGGTGTCTTCCGGATCTACAAGCAGAGCGGCATCGCCGGCCACTTCGGGCAGCGCGGAGCGGTTTGAAGTCACCACGGGCGTGCCCGCGGCCATCGCTTCCAGCAGCGGCATGCCGAAGCCTTCATCGAGCGATGGGAACGCGAACACCGTGGCGCGCGCGTACCAGCCGGCAAGTTCCGCCGGCGTGATGTAACCCGGCATTGAAATGCGGGACCGCGCCGGGCTGCGCGCGATGCGCTCCAGAATCTCCGCCGCGCCGAAGCCCGCGGCACCCGCCAGCACCAGCCTCCAGCTCTCGTCGAGCGCCTCAAACGCCTCCACCAAACGAACGATGTTCTTGCGCGCTTGCAGCGCCCCGACGTGCAGAATTACCGGCTCGCGTGGGGCGCTCGGGAAGTCCAGCCGGCGCGCCCCGTGATGCACCACCCGCACGCGCGCTTCCGGCACCCCCAGCAGCGCAACAACCTGGCGCCTGGTGGATTCGGATACGGTGATGATAGCGTCGGCGCGCCGGGCCGCGTCTCGCGCCTGGGCGGTGAAACGGGCGCGAAATTCCGGCGTCGAATAATCGCCCGTCATCACGAACAGGTCGTGGAACGTGACCACCGTGGCGCGCAGGCGCATCGCCGGCAGCCGCTGGTTCAGGCCATGATAGAGCGCCGCCCCGCGCGGCCCCAACGGCCCGGCCAGCAGGCGCCGCCGCGTGTTGGGCCTCGCTGCCAAACCGGCCGCGCGAAAAAAACGGTGCAACCGCAGCCAGTATTCGAAGCGCGTCTCGGGCCGCAGCGCTGCCAGCCCGTCCAGCATCTCGCGCGAATATAGCCCGACCCCGCTAAGTTCTTCCCCAATGGCATAGGTGGCGTCGAGCGCGATTGTCAATCCAGTCCGTATTCTTTCATCTTTCGATACAGAGTGGTGCGGCCCATGCCGAGCAGCCGCGCGGTTTTGCCGCGCTCGCCGTTAGCGGCGGCCAGGGCGCGCTCGATGGCGTACTTTTCGCTTTCGGTGATGGTGAACACGGGCGACTTCGGCCGCACCACGAACTCGCAGTCGGGTGCGTCTTCCACCGCGACCGCGGCCGCAAGCCGCTCCAGCGCAGCCGGCCCGCTCTGGTTCACCAGCGCCGACGGCAGCGCCGCTTCGGGATGATGCTCGGAATGCATCGCCGCCATGCGCTCGATGGCGTTCTTCAGTTCGCGCACGTTGCCCGGCCAGTCGTAAGCCTCCAGCCGGGCGCGCGTTTCCGGGCCGGGGTCGAACCAGGGCAGGCCGGCGGCGCTGGCGCGTTCCAGGAAGTGGTCGACCAGCAGCGGAATATCGGCCTTGCGGTTGCGCAGCGGCGGCAGGCGTACGGCGAACACGTTGAGACGGAAGTAGAGGTCTTCGCGGAAGCGGCCCTTGGCGATCTCCGCTTTCAAATCGCGATGTGTGGCGGCGATGATGCGCAGGTCGATGGAACGCCATTGCAGGGACCCCACCGCGCGGAATTGGCGCTCCTGAATCAAGCGCAGCAGCTTGACCTGCATTTCGAGCGGCAGGTCGCCGATCTCATCGAAAAACGCGGTGCCGCCGTCGGCCAGCTCCACCAGCCCTTTCTTGTTCTCCGCCGCGCCGCTGAACGATCCCTTCACATGGCCGAACAGCTCGCTTTCCATCAGTGTGCCCACCAGCGATCCGCAGTCGATGGGGACGAACTGGCCGCGCGGGTTCGCGTCGTGGATAGCGCGCGCCACCACCTCCTTGCCCGTGCCGCTCTCGCCCAGCAGCAGAACCGGCAGCCGGTTGCGCGACGCCTTCTCGATCAGGCGGCGCAGATTGTCGATTGCGGGCGTCTGGCCCACCAGCCCATGGGCTGCACCCGGCATGGCCCGCTTCATGAAGTCACTTCTCGTTCCGCAGTGAATGGGAGGCTCCCGAGGAGCGCTATTCAGAATCTAGTCGCACCACGAAGCCGTTATTCTCACCGGTTTCGGCCTGAATGCGCGCGGCCAGGGCGGCGGCGGCGTCCGTAGTCGGTTCCGCTCCCACCAGGACCCGCCACAGGTCCGGATTGCCTTGCCGCAACACCACGCTGACCGCGCCGTAGCGGGCGGCCATGGAGGCGCTCAGCCGTTCGGCATTGTCGCGGTTGCGGAAAGCCCCCACCTGCACCGCGAAAACGGCCGGCTCCATGACATCCGGCAGGCGGATCACCTCCAGCCGCACCGGGCCCACACCGGCACGCAGCAGGTCGATGGCGCGAGCGGCGGCGTGCGACAGGTCGATCACCCGCCCATCCACAAATGGCCCGCGGTCGATGATGCGCACGTCCACCGACTTGGAGTTGGCCACGTTCACCACCCGCACCCAGGTATTGAATGGCAGCGTGCGGTGCGCTGCCACCATGGTTTCCATGTCGTAGATTTCGCCGTCGGCGGCGGCGCGCCCGTGGTAAGGATGCCCATACCAACTGGCGAGGCCCGCCTCGGTATCCCCGATCTTCGGCGCCGGAACTGGCGCGGCTGGCGGAGCCGGCCCCCGCACGTGTCTCTTGTGGTGGGCGCACCCGGCGAGCACGACGGCGCTCAGCGCCAGGGCGCAGAGTCTCCTCGCGAATATGCCCGGCGGTCGGCCACGGCAGATTGCGTTCGACTTACGCCTGCTGCTCGGCACTTGCGGACCCGTTGCCATTGTCTTGCAGAGCCACCACCGCCGGCGCGCGAAGCGCGAGATCGGTGAGCAACCTCCACGACACCACACCAGCGTATCCCAATGACGCCAAGGTGTGGTGAATCGCGGATGCGTGAGGTTTGCCGCCACGAGGGCTGCGGCCCAACGATGTTGTACTTTTCCGGTGAACCATTCCCTCACGGTCGTGGCTCCATCCGGCGCCGCGTACAGAAGGCACCCCATAAGCCAAGGCGGCTCCTGGGAGCGCGGTAAAATACCCATATGGTGCGTTCGGGCGCAACGGCGGCGGCCAGCATCGAGCGCTTCTTCCAGGTTTCGCTTCTGGCGCTGGTCTTGGGCGGCGCCCTCACGGCCGCAGTCTGCGGATGGTGGGACGCGCCCACGCTGGCGCTCACCGCCGCCGCCCTGGCGTGGCGCGGAGCGCTGCTCGCCGGGGCCCGGCTCAGCCCGCCGCCGGCCGCGGTTGCTGCGGTCGCGCTCGCCTGGTGTGGTTTTTCCCTCATCGCTGCCTGGAACGGACAGCACGGTATCTTGGAGGCGGCCATCCCGCTGCTTTATTTGCTTGCGGCCGCCAGGCTGCTGGTGGCGAAAACCAGCCGCGACAGCTTCTGGGTGGCCTTGATCTCGTTCGCCGCGCTGCTGGCCGAGGCGATGGTTTCCACGGGCCCGGGCTTCTTCTTGGCGCTGGCGTGGTTCGCGCCGTGCGCGGTGGGCGCGCTCGCCGCCGCTGAAATTCTCCGCTCGCTCGAGGGCGCCGCGGCTCAGGCGCCCGCGCGGCGCCTGGCGCCTCGCCTGGTTTTGCTGGCCTGTTCGGCCGCGGCGTGCATCCTGCTGCTGGCGGGGGGCCTGTTTTTCCTGCTGCCGCGCACCGCCGATGCCGCCCAGCGATGGCACGCCGCCAGCGGCCTCCGCCTGCAGGGCTTTTCCTCTCCTCTCACGCTGCGCGAAATCGGCGAGCTCAAAACCAGCTCCCGGCCCGTCATGCACATCACCATATTCAGCCCGCAGCCGGTGGCGGGTCTGAAATGGCGCGGCGGCCTGCTGACTGCTTTCGACGGCAGGCAGTGGACCAATCCCGAACCAACGCCGCCGCTGCCGCCGGCCGCCGCGGGCCATTATTCCCTGGTGCCCTCCGCCGAGCGCCAGCCCGGCCCGCATATCTCCTACGATGCGGAGCTCGAACCGGCCGATTCCCGCGCGCTTTTCTTCGCCGGCACGCCGGAGAACCTGGATCTTCGCGACGTCGCCGTGCTGCGCGGATCGAGCGGCCTGCTCCGCCTGGCGCGCCGGGCGCCAGGGCTCCGCTATTCGGCGTACAGCCGGTTGGAACAGCGGCCCGAGCAATCGAGTGCCCCCTATCCGGCGCCGTCGCTCGACCCGGATGACGCCGCGCGCGACCTTCAGTTGCCCGCTTCGCTCTCACCGCGCATCCCCGAACTGGCGCGCCGATGGGCCGCCGGCGCCACCAGTGATCTTGGCCGCGCCCGCGCCATCGAAACCCACCTGCGCACCGGCTACGGTTACACGCTGGAGCTGCCGCCGGCCACCATCGCGGACCCGCTGGCGAATTTTCTGTTCGTCCGCCGCCGCGGCCATTGCGAATACTTCGCGTCGGCCATGGCCGTCATGCTGCGCACCCTCGGCGTTCCGGCGCGCCTGGCCACCGGATTCCAGAGCGGCGTCTACAATCCGCTCATCGGCCAGTGGCTGATTCGCGCCTCCGATGCTCACGCCTGGGTGGAAGCCTGGCTTGCCGGCCGCGGCTGGACCACGTTCGACTCCACGCCGCCCGACCCCAACCGCGCTGCATCAACTTCCCTGGCCGGCCTTCCGCTGTATCTCGATGCGGCGCGCACTTTCTGGAGCCGCTGGGTGGTGAACTTCGATCCCAGCCGGCAGGGCGCACTGGCCGACCGTTTTGACGAAGCTGCGCGCCTCGCCGGCATCCAGTGGTTCGATTCCCTCTGGGACACCGGCAGCACCTGGGAGCAGCGCACCGCGCGTTGGCTGCGCCGCTTCGGCCCCTGGCTGACGGCAGCGATTCTGCTCGCCGCCGGCCTCTGGATATTCGGCCCGCGCTCAATCCGCGCCCTGCGCTTCCGCCTGCGCGTCCAGCGCGCCCGCCGCAGCCCCGGCACCGCGGCCGATGCGACGCTGCTTTACCAGCGCATGCTGGCCCTCATGGAACGCCGCGGCTACCACAAGCCGCCTTGGTTCACCCCCGCCGAGTTCGCCGCATCGCTTCCCGCCAGCCCCCTGGCCGCGGCGGTTGCCGAATTCACCGAAACGTATAACGCTGTGCGCTTCGGCCGCCGCGCTCCCGATCGCTCGCGCATTTCCGCCCTGCTCGATGACATGGGCGGGCTATAGGTGCTTGATTAGGGAACCGTCTTCGGGCTAAGCCTCGGTGTCCGAGACGGCTGTGGCGGCATTCAGGTAGCGGTGATCGCGGCAGATGCCCCGCTTCGAGGACCGGATGAATTCCACCATGTGGAGCGCTTCCGGCATTGCCAGGGCCTCGATCCGCTCCAGCGCCTCTTTCCGCGTCAGCCCTGAGCGGTACAGCAGACGATACGCCTGTTTCAGCACCGAGACCGTCTCGCGCGAAGCGCCCGCGCGGCGAAGACCGACCAGGTTCAAGCCGTGCGCCGCGCAGTCGAACTCCGAGACCAGGAGGTACGGGGGCACGTCCTGCGCCACGCGCGTATTGGCCGCTACCATGCACAACCGCCCGACCTTGGAGAACTGATGCACGCCGACGCCGGCGGAGAGGAACGCGCTGTCTTCAATCTCCGCGTATCCGCCCAGGCTGGTGCTGGGGCCGATGGTGATGTGGCTGCCCAACTGGCAGTCGTGGGCGATGTGGACGCAGCTCATCACGTAGTTATCGTCGCCCAGCACGGTGACCGCACCGGGCTTGGTGCCGCGCGAAATGTTGACATATTCGCGCAAGATGTTGTGATTGCCCACGCGCAGGTAGCTGGGATTCTCCTCGCGAAACTTCTTGTCCATCGGGTCCGTGCCGAGTTGGGCGCCGGAGTATATATGGTTGCCCTCGCCGAGCGTCGTATAGCGCTTGACGATGGCGAAGGGATCCAGCCGGTTGTGGGGCCCGATCTCCACTTCGTCTTCGACGATGCAGTAGGCGCCGATCACCGCGGTTGGGTGAACGTGCGCTCCGGGATGGACGATTGCGGTGGCGGCGATGGCGGGCCCAGAGGTGGTCTGTTGCATGGTTTTCTGCCGGCGGCGCGCGAGCGAAGAGTCCTCGCCGGGCCTGTTCGTCCCGAAGAGGCTCACCAGCGCGTCAGGCTGATTCTAACGCAAATCGGCACGTCGTCTCGCCTTGACCCGCCCGCCAAAGGGGTGCGAGGCGTCGGACTCGTGGCGACGTTGGTTCGCCAGAGAGCAGCGAGCTTCTGAGCGTACCTGGTGCGCGCGGCCCTCTAAAACGAGACTGAAGTGAGCCCCCGCTGCGGCGACGGAGAATAGCCGAGCCCGCCGGCGCTGGGAATCGGCATTCTGGTCCCAGCGCGCGCCGTGCCCGGCCTTCCGAGTGCGCGGCGATCTGGTTAGCTAAGTTAGCTGTGTATCAGGGCACGGCTTTGAGCCAGGCTTTAGCCGTGCCGCAAAACGCAGCTCTCTTGGGGCTTTAGCCGCTGCCGCTTTTTCCTTTGCCAGGTCGATGAAGCAATGCGTGAATTCCCCGCGTGCGCCGGCGACTCCTGCTTTCACCGGGTTCGCTGCAATGTGTCCCCGGTGCTGTACGAAGCTTTGCCGGCTCCCGACCCACTGTTCGGAGAAGCTTATTCGGCCGGGAAAGGTACCGCAGCACGCCCGCGTGGGGCCGGCCGCGTGCCGCGGAACTAAGGCTTCGGCGACAAATTACCATACCAACCGCTCCCTGACGGTCGCGGCTCCGACACGCGTTCAGAGGCGCGACCGTGAGGGAGCGGTGGTCGGCGATTGCTGCGATTATTTTCCTGACAAGCCCTAACCTCGGCCCGCGTTTCGCTTTTTCGGCACGCCGTGGGTGTGGCAATCCAAGCACTGGAAAGAATGGATGTTGTGGCGGCTGGCGCGCGAGCGGAAGGTGGTGTCCATTTTCTCCACGTCTAATCCGCAGTTAGACATCTTAGGATGGCAATTGGCGCAGGAAACGCGCGTCTGCTCACCGTGGCCCTGATGGCAGGCCAGGCAACTGATGCCTTCGTGGATGCCGACGGGGGTGCGGTCATCGCCATCGCCCGTCTGCATGGCGGCGCTGGGGGCGTGGCATTGGTAGCAAAGCGCCTGCCGCTGATCGGGGCTCATCTTCACCCGCCGCTCGCCCTGGCGCATCTCCGGCAGTGGCAGCGAGGCCAGCGCAATGTGACCCTGCGCGCGGCGGTCGAACAAAGCCAGCGACGGCGCGGCCAACGGCTGCAGGCTGCCGGCCGATTCCGAACGGCGCACGCGCGGGCCTTCCGGCTGACCCGGCCGGTGCATCTGGTGGCAGGCCAGGCAGGGAATGGCGGCGCGGTCGGCCCAGCGCGCATCCACCAGCCGCCACGGTCCCTTGGTGTCGATGGGCGTAACCATGTCGCGCAGCGGTCCCTGAAAATGCATCCCATGGCAGCGGAAGCAATCCTCCATCAGGATGCGCTCGCGGTTGTGGTCTCGGTCGGTGAACACCTGGGCGTATGTCATGGCGTGCGGGCCGGCGCGCCAGGTGGCGAACTCCTCCTGGTGGCAGTTACGGCACCGCTCCACGGTGGCCTGCACGTCCGACCATTGGTGGAAGCGGATCTGCTCGGAAATCCGGCCGCGTGCGTGCTCATCGAGGCGCTCCACGTTGCCGGTTTGCAAGATTCCACCATGGCAGTCCGAGCACGCCACGTTGCGATGCGCCGAACCCAGCCACGCCGAGTTGGAATCGCCCATCTCGTGGCAGTCGCTGCAATACCCGGCGTTCTGCGGCTTGGGACGCACGTTCGGATACACGATCGCCACTGCAATCGCGATCACCCCGAGAGCGGCCAGCGCGAACTTCATGCGCGCCGCTCCTTGACGATAGCCGCCGCCACGCGATAGGCATTGGCCAGGATGGTCAGCGCCGGATTGAACCCGCCGTTGGTGACATGCACGCTGGCATCGGCCAGATAGATGTTGTCGGCTTCGTGGATGCGGCAGTTGCGGTCGACCACGCTGGTCTTCGGATCGTTGCCCATGCGGCAGGTTCCCGCCTGGTGCTGGCCGCCGCTCAGTTCCAGGCCCGGCACATTAGTCCAGGTGCGTATGGCACCAGCCTCCTGCAGCCACTCGGCCGCCTTCACCACCACGGCGCGCGCTACCTCGACGCTGTGCGGATGGCGCCCGCCGGAAAGCCGCGCCACCGGGATGCCCCAGAAGTCCTTCACCCGTGGATCCAACTGCGCCCGCGCCTCAAATAACGGCATCTCCTGCACCGGGCCCATCACGGCAATCGAGCGGCGGTAGAACTGCCGCATGTATTCCTTGTGTGCGAGGCCCCACCGTGGCGTATCCGGCGGCGTCATTCCGGCGAACTGGATGGGCAGGCGGATGAATTCGTTGGCCAGCATGGCGCCGCCCCGCAAGCCGGGGTTGCCGTGGTTGAAATCGCAGATGGCGACGCTGGCGCCGGGGCCGATATCGTCGTAGGTGTCGAAATCGAACAGGCCCACGGCGCGGGGGTAAGCGTGCCCTTGCAGGTTGCGGCCCACCCAATCGTGGCGGTTCCCCAGGCCGTTGGGATGCAGCCGGCTCTTCGAATTCAGCAGCAGGCGCGCGGTCTCGACGGCGCCCGCGCTTACCACCACCAGGCGCGCCGGTTGCGTCTGTAAATGGTTGTCGTCGTAGTAGGTGACGGCGGTGGCGTTTCCGCGGGCATCGAGCACAATCTCGCGCGCCATCGCATCGGTGCGCAGCTCGCACAAGCCGGTCGCCAGGGCGGTGGGAATCACCGTATTCTGGGTGCCGTTCTTGGCGTTGACCTCGCAGGCGAACCCCACGCACCAGCGGCACCGCATGCATGGCCCGCGGCCGTTATACGGCACGCTGTTGCGCAGCATGGGAATGTCGAATGGGTGCCAGCCCTTGCGTAGCGCGGCCGGTTTCAGGATTTCGTATTCGCGGTTGGGCGGCAGCGGCGGCATCGGCAGGCCGCGGCGGCGCGGCGCGTGGAATGGATCGGGCGCCACATCGCCGGAGACGCCCAGCTCCCACTCGGCTTTTTCGTAAAACGGCTCCAGGTCGTCGTAGCTGATCGGCCAGTCGTCGAGCGTGCTCCCCGGTGGGCATCCGTAAAGGGACTTCATGCGGAAGTCCTGCGCCATGTAACGCCAGGCCATCGCGCCGTAGCTCACCGTGCCGCTGCCCACGCAGGCGGCGTTGTTCGAATAGGCGCCATCGCTCGGCAGCACCACCAGCTCGCGGGCGCACTGGTCCACAGCTACGCGCGGATTGCGATCGGCATCCGGCCCAAACGGCGCGCCCAGGTCGCTGGTTCGCTGGTTGCGCAGATCGTCCTTGCGGTCGTCCCATGCCGTTTCCCAGCGTCCACGCTCCAGCAGCACCACCCGCATGCCGGCGCAGGCCAATTCTTTGGCGATCACGCCGCCGCCGGCGCCCGCGCCAATCACCACCGCATCCACCGGATCGAGCGCCATGGCTACGAACCCTTCCCCTGGCGCAGATCGTAGAGGATGCGCCCGCGCACCGGCGAGGCCGGCACGCGCAGCATGCGCCAACTCGCGTAATCGCGGTTGCCGCCGTGCCGCGGGCTGCCGTAAAAGCCCTGCATGGTATGGGCCAGCACCATCTCGAAAAACGGCCGTACGTCTCTTTCGAGGCGATTCACCACCGCTAGCCGCTGCTCGCCAGGGAGTTGGTCGAGCGGCTTGCCGAACATCTTGCGGCTGAGAGCGGCGGTGCGCGCCAGGCCTTCGCGGTAGGCGCGGCGGTAGCGGCGATAGTAGCCGGCCAGTTGGCGGTCGATGAACACCACCGCACCGGTCGCTGCCGCGCCCGGGTCCTGGTCGGTCGGAATCAACTGATCGCAGATCGCGCCCAGCGTCCGCGCCTCTTCGCTGGTGAGAGCCAGCCGGGCTCCCACATCCTGCCGGCATGCGGTCGAGCCTAAAAGGGCTCCGGCGAGAAACGAACGGCGAGACGGTTTCCGCATAGCACTACTCGAATGTCCGAGTCAGCCGGAATAGTAGCACGCTGCAACCCCGGCGTCAGTTAAGAGTGTTTAATTGCAAGGTGTTAACGTAGATTAGGTGGCTGGATAGGTGGTTGGATAACATCGCCGGCAAGAGCGAATGCTGTACAATGTGACGAGAAGTATCTTCGCCAGCGGCAAGCGGCCCAGGAGCGCTTCTGCCGGCTCATTTGAGGAGTTCATGAGAACCGTTCTGATTGCCACGGCGCTGGTGGGTTTGTCTGTGTGTTGCCTGGCTGGCCAGGCGCCGCAGACCGAGACGCAGGCGGCGCAGCAGCCTGCGGCGTCTCCGGCAACATCGAATCCGCCGGGCGAGGTGAGCGCGCATCCGGACGCTCACCCGGCTGTGGATCCCGCCAAGATGGCCGCTCCGGCTGCCGCAACCACGGCCGCTCCGCCCAGCACGAGGACCTACCTGATTGGCGCGGAAGACGTATTGAAAATCGTCATTTGGAACAACGCGCCGATGTCCGGCGAGTTTCCGGTGCGGCCGGATGGCGCGATCTCCATTCCGTTGCTCGGAGATGTGATTGTGGCGAACAAGACGCCGCAGCAGGTGGAGGAGGATATCTCGCACCGCCTGGTGGATGGCCAGTTGATTCGCGATCCCCACGTCAGCGTCGGGCTGACGGCGGTTCACAGCAAGAAATACTATATCCAGGGCGAAGTGATGAAGCCGGGCGCCTATGATCTGGTGGTGCCGACCACAGTGATGGAGGGGCTGGTGAATGCCGGCGGATTCCGCGATTTCGCCAACACCCGGAAGATCCGCATTCTGCGAGGCAGCCAGGAGTTTAAGTTCAACTACAAACAGGTGAGCCATGGCAAGAGCCGGGAGCAGAACATCTACCTGGAGCCGGGGGACCAGATTATCGTTCCATGACGTCGCCCGGGTCGCCGGGGCGCGAGAGTGTGGGAGGCAACGGCAAGCCATATGGGTGCAGCGCAGAATTATGTGAGCGCTTCGCGGCGCCAGCCGGACATCGAAGACTATATCGATATGCTCCGGCGCTACCGCTCCTGGATCATCGGGCCGATGTTCGCGGGGCTGGTGATTTCGGTGGTGGTGGCCTTTTTTTGGCCCGACACGTACGTCTCGACGGCCGTGATGACGATCACGCCGCAGCAGGTGTCGCAGAGCCTGGTTCGCTCGGACGTCACCACGCAGATGGCGGCGCGGCTGCAAGAGATGGAAACCGAGATTTTAAGCCGCAGCAGCCTGTCGGACCTGATCGTGCACCTGGACCTGTACAAGAAGGAGCGCACGCAGAAGCCGCTCGAGGACATCGTACAGGACATGCGGAACCGGGCCATCCGCGTGCAGCCTTACGAATCGGCGACTCCGGAAGGCGAAAACCGCGTCCAGGCTTTCACCATTTCCTACAGCTACACGGACCGCTACAAGGCGCAGCAGGTGGTGCGCGAGCTGATCAGCAAGTTTGAAGAGCAGAACTTGATTTACATGACCAAGACAGCCAGCGTGACCACGGAGTTCCTGGGCGACGAATTGAAAAACACCAAACAGAACCTGGACAATCTGGACCAGAAACTTACCGAGTTCAAGATGGCCAACCAAGGGAGATTGCCCGACCAGTTTCAGGCGAACGTGCAGGCGCAGAACGCCGCCGAGGCGGAAGCCGGCCGGATGGCCGACGCGCTCTCTCAGGCGCAGGCGCGGAAACTGATGCTGGAACAGTCGCTGCAAAACCTGATCGCCGACCAGAGTTTCTACGCGCAACATGGCCAGGAAGTGGTGCCCGCCGGCCCCACCAGCGTCAAGAGCCAGCAGTTGCTCGCGCTGGACGCGAGTTTGACGCAACAGAAAGCGAACCTGGCTTCCATGTTGAAGTTGTACGGCGAGAATTATCCGGAAATCGCTTCGCTCAAAGCGGCGATTTCTGTTGCCGAAGCGCAGAAAGCGGATCTCGAAAAGCAAGTGGAAGCGCAAGCGGCTTCGACCGCGGAGCAGGGCCCGGCGAGAGTGACAAACCCGGTGGTGCAGGCACGGCTGGAAGAGTTGAAGAACAGCGTTGCTACCGTCAAAACCCAGATCCAGACCACGCAGGCCGATATCGACCGCCTGATCAGGAACACGGCGGCCGAGAACCAGAAAATCGCCGCTTATCAGGCGCGCATCGAGCAGGCCCCGCTCAACGAGCAGCAGTATATGCAGCTCAACAGCGACTACCAGCTTGCCAAAAAGAATTACGAGGACATGGTGCAGAAGCGGGACTCTTCGGAAACGGCGCAGGACCTGGAGCAACACAAGGGCGGCGAGAACCTGGAACTGCTGGACCCGGCCTCGCTGCCGGAACAGGCTACCGATCCGAACCGTCCGGTCTGGGCGGCGGTGGGAACGGCGATCGGGCTGATGATTGGTATCGTGCTGGCCGGCGCCCGGGAGATGCGCGATGCGTCGCTGAAGAATTTGAAAGATGTGCGCGCCTACACCAACCTGCCGGTGTTGAGTAGCATTCCCCTGTTGGAGAACGCATTGCTGGTGCGCCGCAAGCGCCGTCTGTTCTGGCTGGCGTGGTCCAGTTCCTTCATCATCGGCTGCCTGGCGATGACGATTTCCGTTTACTACCACTTTTTTGGCAGGAGCTAGCTGCGCCGAGCGCCGGCTGGAGGTAACCATGAGTCGAGTACACGATGCTTTGCGCCGGGCCGAACAGGGCGCCCCGATGACCGGGGAGGAGCCGGTGGAAGTCCGGGCGGAAGCGCCGCGCATGCCCGAGTTCCTGCAGGTGAGCGGGAGCCCTCCGGCGGCGGTCACGCGGGTGAGCCTGGATCCCGCATCGCTGCGCGAAGTGGAGACGGTGGCGTTTAGTCCGGCGCCGGAATCGCACCTGCTGGATCTGAATACCTCGCATGAAACGCCGGCGGAAGAGTTCCGCACGCTGCGCACGCGGTTGAATCACCTGCAAACGCTGCAGCCTCTGCACACGGTGGTGGTAACCAGCCCGTCACCGGCGGAAGGCAAGACCTTCTGCTCCGTCAACCTGGCGCTGGCCCAGGCGCATCTGACGGAAAGCTCCGTGTTGCTGGGAGATTTCGATCTGCGGCGGCCCATCGTCCACAACCTGTTGCAGGTTGAGCGGTCGCCCGGCCTCTCCGATTACATCGCCGGCGCGTGCACCTTTATGCAGGCGCTGCGCAAAGTGCAGGGCACCAACCTCTACCTGCTGCCGGCCGGCACGCCGGTGAAGAATCCGCTGGAGCTGCTGAATATGCGGCAGGCCAAACAGTTGTTCGAAGATCTGCCGCGCCTCTTCAACTGGGCGATCTTCGATACTCCGCCGCTGCTGTTTTCGGCGGACGCCAACCTGCTTTCGACCATGGCGGATGGCACGATTCTGGTGGTCAAGATCGGCGCCACGACTTTCGACAACGTGACGCGCGCCATTCAATCGCTCTGCGAGAACAACGTGCTGGGAATCGTCGCCAACGGCGCCCGTGCGTCAGAGTTATATAGTAAGTACACGTATTACTACTCGAAGACCGAGTAAGCGCGCGACATCGGTGCCGTCGGAGGCGCTGACTTAAGACCAAGTCCGCTCGCCAAACCGTCGGTTGCCGATCGGGGAGCCGGGAGGCGCTGACGGGAGATCCAAACTTCCCAGAGCGCGCGGCTCGGAACGCCCGAATCCAAGCAGTTTCCGAGTGGCGCGTGATCCAGGAAACGCCGGGATCGCGACGGGTTTCAAATATCGTCCACCCTCATTGCTTGACGCCGAGAAACACGAATCGTCAGTGATAAGCCCATTTAAGGACTTCAGTCATTCTCCGCATTCCAGCGGAAACCGGAACTTACATATGGGGAAATCTTGGAAACGAGGCGCTGACGTATGCCTTAAAAGGACCTTGACGTTCGCTTGACACTTATCTTTCCCGTACCGTCGAATAATGAGCTTGTACCCGGATGGCGTCAAATTGACCTCGTCAACGGACGCACCTGAGGACAACCCTCGCGTCCAGAAATGATGAGGATCGCCGCCAGGCAGTTGTGCCAAAGTGACCGCGAGCGGCTTCGAGGATACTCCTTGTGGTTGTGCGTCTTTGAGGAGGATTCGATGCTCCATTAAGCCCTTGATGGGCGCATCCTCGTATTGAATAACAACAATGCTTTCAGGACTGCAGTTGAGGCGATGCACCTGACCGTCCGGAATCGGTACCACTGCAACTGACGGGGACTGATCTTTGACGCCAAACCGAACAAGCCTAAGCTCATGGCCATGGACCGCAGGACCGTATATCCCTCGCACGTCATATGCCAGATAGTTATCCGCGCTACACCAATAGAGATCGCTGTCCGCATGCGCATTGCATGCGATACCCAGCATGAGCAAGATCGCACAAAGGAGTTCGCTTGAGCCGAGATGCCGCCGTCTTTTCACTTCGCTTCACTCCTTGGGCCCGTAGACGGTCCTGACTGATTCTAACCCCGCGAAGCACGATTTGCTGGTAGATTCGGAGCCCAAACTCCGTGGGTTGTCCCGCGCATGCGAGGTTTGACGAGGATTGTGTACAGTGTTCGGGCGCAGCGGGAACCCGCGCCACGTTCAATGCCTGTCGACGGCTGAGCCGGCGTCGATAGCGCTCTCGACCGCAGCCACGTCGCCGGCGAGCGTCACGAAAGCTCTGCTGCCGAGCTCAGGCAAGGTCGTAGCGATCAAGGTTCATCACCTTGCTCCACGCAGCCACGAAGTCCTTGACAAACGCCTCCTTCGAGTCGTCACATGCATAGGCTTCCGCGGTTGCCCGGAGCTGGGAGTTCGAACCGAAGACAAGATCGACGCGGGTGCCGGTCCACTTGATTTTGCCCGTCGCGCGATCGCGCCCCTCAAATACGCCTTCGGTAGAGGAGGCCTCCCACTTCGTACCCATGTCGAGCAGGTTGACGAAGAAATCATTCGTCAGCGTCTCGGGCCGGTTGGTGAAGACGCCGTGTTTGGACTGCCCGAAGTTAGCATTCAGGGCGCGCATGCCGCCGACGAGGACCGTCATCTCGGGGCCAGTCAGCGTCAGCAACTGCGACCGATCCACCAGCAGCTCCTCCGCCGGTCTTTGGTGTCCCCTGGGGAGGTAATTGCGGAACCCGTCTGCGGCCGGCTCCAATACGGCGAAGGAGTGCACATCGGTCTGCTTCTGCGACGCGTCCATGCGCCCCGGCGAGAAGGGAACCTTCACATCGTGGCCGGCCTTCTTCGCAGCTGCCTCGACGGCTGCGCAGCCGCCCAGAACGATCAGGTCCGCAAGCGAGACCTTCTTCCCGCCGGACTGCGAGCTGTTGAACTCCTTCTGAATCGCTGCCAGCTTCTTAAGGACCTTAGCCAATTCGGCTGGTTGATTCACTTCCCAATCCTTCTGTGGCGCGAGGCGAATGCGTGCTCCGTTCGCCCCGCCACGCTTGTCGGAGCCGCGGAACGTCGCCGCCGACGCCCAGGCAGTCGTGACCAGTTGGGAGATCGACAGTCCGGATGCGAGGATCTTGGCCTTCAGGGCAGCAATGTCCTGTTTGCCGATCAATTTGTGATCCACTGCGGGAATGGGGTCTTGCCACAGCTGGGGCTCGGCAGGAACCAGCGGGCCAAGATACCGCGAAAGTGGCCCCATGTCGCGGTGCGTCAGCTTGAACCACGCCTTGGCAAAGGCATCGGCGAATTCCTGCGGATTCTCGAGGAAGCGCCTCGTGATCGGCTCATATATCGGGTCCATCCTCAGAGAGAGGTCCGTGGTGAGCATGAACGGGGCGTGCCGCTTCGACGGATCGTGGGCATCAGGAACGGTGCCCGCTCCAGCCCCGCCCTTGGGAGTCCACTGTTTCGCGCCGGCGGGGCTCTTCGTGAGCTCCCACTCAAAGCCGAACAGGTTCTCCAGGTAGTTGTTGCTCCACTTTGTTGGGGTGGTGGTCCAGGCGCCCTCCAACCCGCTGCTGATGGTATCAACGCCTTTGCCACTGCCAAAGGTGTTTTTCCAGCCGAGGCCTTGCTCCTCGATGCCGGCGCCCTCGGGTTCGGGGCCGACATACTTGCTCGGGTCGGCAGCACCGTGGGTTTTTCCGAATGTGTGCCCGCCGGCAATGAGGGCAACGGTTTCCTCGTCATTCATCGCCATGCGGGCGAACGTTTCCCGGATATCGCGTGCCGCAGCTATTGGATCCGGGTTTTGATTGGGACCTTCCGGGTTCACGTAAATCAGGCCCATCTGAACGGCGCCGAGAGGATTCTCGAGCTGACGATCGCCGCTGTAACGCTCGTCCCCCAGCCACTTGCCCTCAGGCCCCCAGTAAGTATCCTCTTCGGGCTCCCAGATGTCCTCGCGCCCGCCGCCGAAACCGAAGGTCTTGAACCCCATCGACTCCAATGCGACGTTACCGGCGAGAACGATGAGGTCGGCCCAGGAGATTTTCCGGCCATACTTCTGCTTGACCGGCCAGAGCAACCGCCGCGCCTTATCGAGGCTCACGTTGTCCGGCCAACTGTTGAGGGGCGCAAATCGCTGTGCTCCGGCGCCCGCGCCGCCTCGGCCATCGGCGATACGGTACGTGCCTGCGCTATGCCAAGCCATGCGGATGAAGAACGGCCCATAGTGGCCGTAGTCCGCCGGCCACCACTCCTGCGATGCCGTCATCAAGGCATGGAGGTCCCGGATCACGGCATCCAGGTCCAGGCTCTTGAATTTTTCAGCATAATTGAACTCTTTGTCCATAGGATCGGACAGGGGGCAGTGCTGGTGCAGGATCTTCAGGTTTAACTGATTCGGCCACCAGGCCGCATTCGCCGCGGCCCCAGCCGCCATGTGTCTGCCGGCGCCGCCCGTTACCGGGCACTTGCTTTCGGTTGACAAGTTTTGCTCCTGATTCTCGGGGACAGTCGCCCCCGCTGCGGTGCTGAGTTTCTTATCCATAGGTTTGCCTTCCTTCGAATTAATCAAAAAACTGTGACGAACTACGAATCCATCCTGGCCTTCCATTCGCGCAACCGCCGCCCGCGCCTGGTGACGCGCGCCATTCATCCGGCATCCGCACGCCTGCGACCGTTAACGGGAAGCGTGCCGCGGAGCGCACTTCGTGCAGAGCCCCCGGAAAATGAGTTCGCATTCGCGAAGAATCCGCTTGCCGAGGGAGCCCGAAGCAGGCCTGGGCACGTCGTACCATTCTATGTCCTCAACATTGCCGCAACGGTCGCAGATGAAGTGGTGATGCCGGATACATTTCGCATCGAATCGCGCGGCACGGCCCTCGACGGCCACTTCACGCACCAAACCCGCCTGCACCAAGTCCCGCAGATTGTTATAAGTCGTGGCCCTGGAAGAGCGCGGATCCACGCAATTCACGGCTTCGAAGATTTCCACGGCCGTGGGATGCCTGTTGTGCTCCATCAAGAACGCCATAACGGCGTAGCGTTGAGGAGTGCACCTCAGCCCGCTGCCTTCCAAGGACCGTTTAATCGCCTCGGGGTCCATGAATACTTTAGATTATGTCTAATGTGATATTTTGTCAAGACTCATGCTTTTGGGTGCCCATGGCCGGTTACTTCCGGTTGGCGCCAGCCAGCGAAAGAACCGCTCCGCCAAACAGAAGCGTGTCGGCGAAGTAGTTGACCCCCTCAACCTGCACGCCGGTACTCGGGTCTGCCAGCGCCCCAATCAGGACAGGTCCGTAGATCACCACCACCAGGAGTACAATCCAGGCGCCCAGATATGTAGCCGCAATGCGCGTCTTCCGCGCCAGTAGAAAGCAGACGCCGGCCGCCATGAGAAACGCGCCCGTCACATAGTCGATGAAGGCGCGAACGGGAATCCACGGGGGCATCTGTTTGGCGAGCGGAACTCCGGGAAGTCCCAGCGGATGCAGAAAGTGCTGAACGCCGAAAAAGATCGCCGCGATCGCGATCGGCACGCGGCCCACAATGATCAGACCCTTGCCCGGCCCTTCGCGATCCCCGCCCATCGCAATTCCCGCCAAAACCCAGCCGGCGCCCCCGAACGACATTTCCCGGACAACGATCGTCCAGGGGAGTCGGCCGCCTGCGGTTATCGCTCCCGGGAGATGCAACATCGCCACAAAGAGGAACATCATGGCCCCGAACAGCAGGCCGGACCACCGCACCTGACGCCTGGTGGCGATGCTCAGCGATGCGGCGATCAGCGCAATGCCGACGAAATATACCCAAAACATACGCCACGGCATGTACGACGGCACCCCGGCAAGCAGGGCCTGTGGGCTTGAAAGATGTTCTGCGCCGAAGACCGCCAGCGGGATGGCGAAGCACAAAGGGGTCAGGGCTACAATCTTGTCGATGCCGCGAGCCTGAACAATATCGTTCTTAGCGGCCCAGAGCCCAATCGCGAGCAGCGTGAGGCCGGCGGCGGACATCGACAGCGCGGTGCCCGAGAATCCAAGGAATACGGCGAGAATAGTCGGCTGCATGAACCCCCCAAACCGATATAAACTCCTGAAATTTTACGACAAAGTGGGGTTCAAAACCTTAGTCGCGGGTGTGTTGGTCCAACCCACTGGTCCACAACAGCCCGGACCAACCGCGCCGCACTATGCAGGAGTTCAGCTACTGAGAGGCCTATGTCCGTATAGCGCGCGATACGGCCCGAGGAGCGCGCGCGGTTCAGATCAACGAGATGGCGACAAACCAGCCAGGTGGGCCCGTACGATACTATTGGGCGGGGTTCTGAATGCCAACCATAACGCGAGGGCCCGCCATTTCGTTCACGAATCAACTCCGTTCTGCGCGTCTGGCGGCGTTGGGCGACGCCGAGGCGTTCGACGGGATCATCCACGCGATCGAACGGCTCGGAAGCTATCTCTCCAAAGAGCAATTGGGGGACAAGGGAAAGCACGGTAGTCTCAGGAAGTACCAAAAGGAAATCGTCAAACTTGCAGAGGAGTCGGGGATGGCGGAGCCACCTGACAAATTCAGAGAACTCCTGACGCCGTTTAGTACCCTATACGATCTGGTAAGGGACGCTCGGAATGACGCAGTACATCAGGGTGCTTTTGCTCGGCACCTAGCACGGCACGCGATCGAGTTGGCGATAATCTTGGAGGACGCGTTGAGGAACTATATCGATAGCGCTACGGACCTCATGGCTCTAAACCCGGTCTGCGCAGAGCTCTGGCAGCCAATCGGCTTCATTCGGCAGCAGATGCTCGCGAATTCGTATTCCTACTTGCCAGTGCGCGGTGACGATGAAAATTGGTACGTCGTTTCAGACTCTGCAGTCGCGATTTTCTTGCGTTCGGAGGGCGATGGGGAGAAGCGCAGAAAGCGCCTGGCGTCGCGTCTTAAAGATGCCTCTAAGGAAGATTTGGACCTTTTGAAGTTGATGCCTGCCGAATCCAAATTTGTCGATGAGAGTGTTTCAGTGGCCGAGGCCTTGAAACGTTTGAAAGAGCCGCCGCCCGTGCTTCTGGTGCGGCATGAAAGTGACTCAAAAAGCCTGCTTGGCATCCTGACGGCCTTCGACCTCCTGTAGGGCGGCCAAGACAACGGGCCGCCGCTGTGGGAGACTGAGATCCGCGACCCTTATGAATCGCCTCGACATTCTGATCCCCTGCTGCGCAGCTTTCGCTATTTTCATCTTCTGGTATATCGACAGCCGGATTCGCGGCGTTGCCCGACAGATTGCGCTCGACAGCCCTCTGCGCAAGGTCATGAAGATGAGCGTGGAACTGCGGAGGGAGTTCTTTGTGGAGGCCCTGAAGCTATCCGATGAAGAAATAGATGCGTCACCAAGGATCGTGCGCCATGTCAGCCTCCACCTCCAGACCTGGAAGGCGCACTACCAGGGCGAGATCGGCTTTTACGGGGAGCGTGGCGAGGAGCTGAAGCGCAGCAAGATTTGGGCGATCCCGACAACCTCGTCTCAGTTCCCATTGGATTTGGCAGAGTGCTCCCTATTCGGGAAGTCCGACGGGAAGACGGACAGTGATTCGGACTTTGGGCCGAGCGCGCCCGAAAGGCTCGAAGTCCTGCTGTCCCATAAGGCGATCATCATTTGCGCACGCAATGGCCGTTTCGGCTCGCACGTAAACTCCGGCCACTCCTACAAACCGAGTCCCTCTGACCTTGTGATACCTATCCGGGAAGACGACTTGCAGGAATACCGGGATACCTATGGGCACGACGACCCCGACTGGCTGATGATGACCGGCTATAACCGTTATTACAGGCGGCAGGGTCGATGGGCATCGTGGAGCGCGTCCGCCGTATTCCCAGGGTCGCTCTCTTCGACGACCTCTAGTCTTGACAGCACTCCGGTGAAGCCAAACGACCAGGCGCTTACGGGCGCGCCGGACGACTGAAGGGGGGCCAGCCGTGCTAAGCCTTGCCCTCATAGTCCCCTCGCGTCAACTGGGCGCGAAACGCGCTAGCCGCGGAAGTGGAGTCTGGCCGCTCCGGCCGAATCGTCGCCCACCCGGAAACAGGCCCCGAAACGCTCGCGGAAGCTCGTCAAATCATCTCATTGAGCAGTTCGGGCCTCGGGCGGGGGATCACTACCTTGTTCACCAGCATGCCCTTCGCTCCCACCACGGCCGCGCCGGCGTCGATGGCGCTCTCGACCGCGGCCACATCGCCGGTGAGCGTCACGAAGGCTTTGCCGCCGAGCGCCATGGCCAGGCGGATCTCGATCAACTGGACGGCGGCCGCCTTCACCGCCGCATCCGCGCCTTCGATCAGCGCGGCCACCGAGAACGATTCCAGAATCCCCAGCGCTTCGAGCGCTTCCACCTTGGCGGCGCCGGCGATGGCCGGGAAGACGCCTTCGTGCAGGTTGGGAATGACGAAAGAATCGATCACGGAGAAATGGCCGGCGTTGACGCCAGCCGCCACGCTGGCCTCGACGGCTCCCACTTCGCCGCGCACCATCACCATGTACTTGCCCGAGCAAATGGAACGCGACAGCATGAGATCCACCGTCGCCGTCTTGAGCATGGCGTCGGTGACCTGATAGCCGGCCGCGATGCTGGTGAGTTCGATTAATCCAATGGAATTCGCGGTCATGTCTATGCCACTATCTCCACGTATTCTGGGGTGACGGCGCGCACTTTGCCGCCGATGCTCGAGTGCACGTGGGCGCCGAGCTTGGTGTCTTCGACGCGTCCGGCCACTTGCCCCTTCTTCACTTTCTGCCCCTCGCGGAGGGCCGGCACGGCGGCCTCGCCGGCGTGCTGCTTCATGCGGATGCGCACCATCGCGGGAGCGCACCGAGCGGGATCGAAGGGCGTCTCCCGCTCATATTCCTCGATCTGCAAACGGCGCCGCAACTGCGCCAGCGGCACGCGCCGATACTCTTTCATGGGGTGCACTACGACCGCCTTCTGCTGGACGAATTTCAAGCCGGCGGCGCGGCGGTCGCGCTTGCCATCATCGCAGGCTTCCTTGGGGTACAGATCCTCGGGACAGGCGTAGAGGGTGCACAGGCCGCAGGCGCAGCACAGCTCGGACCATTGGTTCCAGATGTCGGCCCCGGTGGCAGTGAACCCGAGGCTGCGCATCACCTTGTGCGGCTGCACTTCGTAACCGAGCAGGTAACGCGGGCAAAACTCGGTGCAATAGCTGCACTGATCGCAGGCGGATTTGCCGATGTGGTTCATCTCCTGCTGCGAGCGCGTGCGTCGCGTCATCAGGTAGTGATCGCGCGGGAGGACGACCAGGCCGCCGGTGGTCTTGGTGACTACGTCATCGGCATCGAAGGTGAGGGTACCCATCATGATGCCGCTGACGAAAATGCCGTAGTCGGATACGGTGGCGCCTCCGGCCATTGCCAGCAGGTCGCGGAACGGCGTTCCCACCGGCGCCCAGACCGATTTCGGCTGCGCTACTGCCCCGCACACTGAGAGAAACTTTTCCGTCACCGGCCGCCCTTCGAGGGCACCTTTCACGTTGTACAGCGTCTCAACGTTATTCACCACGCAGCCGACCTGGAGCGGAATGCCGCCCGGAGGAATGAGCCGGCCGGTGGCGCTGTACACCAATTCGTATTCGTCGCCGGAGGGATAGAAATCGCCCAAAGAGACGAACTCGATGCGGGCGGAGGGCTGGCTGCGCTGGAGCGCGTCGATCGATTCCTGGTTCTTGGTCTTGACGCCGAACTTGCCGAACTTCGCTCCCGTGGCCTCAATCATGGCTTCCATGCCGGCCAGGATTTCGGCGGGGAAATGCTTCATCAGCTCGGCGTCTTTGTGAATCAGCGGCTCGCACTCCGCGCCATTGGCGATCACGTACTCCACCTGTGATTGCGCTTTCACGTAAGTTGGGAAGCCGGCGCCGCCCGCGCCCACCACTCCCGCCTCGCGCAATTGATCGCTGAGCATACTTCATCAGGATACCGGATTGCGGCGGATCACCGGGGCGCTCACGACGGGGCCGAGTTCGCTAACCTGGGATGTGGATCGGCTGACAGGATGAGCGCGCTGGCCGGCATGTTCCGACTTCTCATGCGCCGCGACCGGCTGCTGGCGGTGTCGCTGTGCGCCGTTTACGCAGCGGTTCTTTTGTGGCTGATGCGGCTACTGCCCTTCTGGCTGGACGAGGTTACACAACTCGCCGCCACCACGCAGCCCACCTTCGGCGCCTTTCTCGCCTATCACCGCCACAATGCCGGAGGCGTGCCGCTTGGGTATCTGCTGCAGTTCTGGCTGATCGCCACGTTCGGCCTGAGCTTTGTGACGGCGCGCCTGCCCTCGGCGATAGCGAGCTTGCTGGCGTGCCTGGCTCTGGCGCAGTTGGGCCGCGAGGCCGGCATCCGTAGCCGGACCGTGCTGCTGGCTGTATTCATGATTCTGCCGATCCAACTGCGCTACGCGGTGGAATGCCGGAACTATTCGCACGGGCTGCTGTTTGCGATCGTCGCCACCTGGTGCCTGGTACGGCTCGACCGCGCGCCGGGAGCCGGGCGCGGGCTGCTTTACGCGCTAGCGGTGGCGGCTGGTTTTTACTCGCAGGGCTTCGCCGCTTTCATCCAGCCGGGGCAGGTGCTTTCACTGGCGGTGATGCGGCGGTGGCGTTCCTTCGCATACGCCGCCGCGGCGTGCGCACTCGCGCTGCTCAGCTTTTTACCGTGGTACTTGTGGACCAAGTCCGGATGGCAACAGACCATCAACGCGCTGGCGCTACACTTCGAGGCGTCCCCTCACGTCGTCCTGGTGCTGCTGCGCGAAATCTCCGGTGACGGTTGGGCGGCCTCATTGCCGCTGGTGGCGGGCGCGGTCTACGGATTCCGCCGGATGGAGCGCCGCATGGGATTACTGCTGGCTTCCGGCATTCTCTCCGGCGTGGTACTCGGCTTTGCCACCGACTACGCGTACCACTACTTCTTCGCCGTCCGCCAGTTCATCTTCGTGGTGCCCGCTCTGGTGCTGCTGGCCGTGCACGGGCTGCTCGAAAGCCGCCGCTCGCTTGTTTGGGCAGCCCTCGCGCTGCTGTTTCTCGGCGGCGCGCTGGCCAAGAACTACACCTACTTTAGCCGGCCTCACGAGGACGTCGCGGCGGCCGCGCGGCTGCTGCGCGACACAGCCTCCCAAGGTTCGTGCCTGGCTTTCGTTCCCAGCGACGATCCCGGAATGTATGCTTTGTTTGAACCGGCGGTGGAACAACACCGTTGCGCCTGGCCTCCCACGGCTGCGTTCCTTGCCTTCGCCTACAACCTCCACAGCGCGGAGGCGGACCAGCGCAACACGCTGGCGGCTCTCGACGCCGCCGGATACCGGCCAGTAGGGCAACGCCAGGCCGGAGGCACCACCGTCATATTGTTCCGCAGGCGCCAATGAAGCGATGCTGCGCCGCATGAGAACGTCGCCAGCGCGCCGGGCATGCCCGCCCCCTGCCGTTGCGGTGGAAAGACCGGCCGGGGATCTGTTTCACGGCGCCAGCCAGCTATACTGTCGCTGTGGCGCTCACTCCGCACAATTTTGCCCGGCTCCTGCACCGCAGCGTGATTACCGGGTTCGACGACAACTGCTTGGCCATCGCGAAGGGGGCGGCCTATTCCGCGCTGCTTTCTTTTTTCCCCGTGCTGACCTCGGCTGCCACGATCCTGGTGCAGAGCGGCGTTCCATTCGTTTCCAACACGATGGAACGCGCGCTTTCGCAAATCGTGCCGCCGGGCTCCGGGGGCCTGGTGGTGCAGCAGTTCCGCATCACTGGCGCTCGCCCGATTTCGTTGCTGATTGTCGCCGGGTTGATTTCGCTGTGGGCCGCTTCCGGCGTCATCAAGAGCCTGATCGAGGGCTTTCAGGCCGCATACAGGGTGCCCCGCGACCGTAGCTTCCTGCGCGGCAACCTGGTGGCGATCTCGCTCGTGCTGCTGGCGGCGGCGCCGCTGGTGGCGGCCACAATGCTCATCGTGTTCAGCAACCAGGTGGAGAAGGCGGTGCTCAACTGGATGAAGGTGGATCCGCTGCTCAACCCGCTGACATGGTGGTGGAAGCTAGTGAGCCGGCTGGCGCGATGGGCAGTGGAGTTCCTGACCACGATTCTGGTGACCACGCTGCTTTACTATTTCGGCCCTAATCGCGCGCAGCGCTGGCGCCTGGTCTGGCCGGGCGCGGTTCTGGCCACCGTTTTATGGATGCTGGCCACTTCGGGATTCGCCTGGTATGTCCGCAATATGGGCCATTACAACCTGATGTACGGCTCCATCGGCGCAGGAATCGCGTTGCTGGTCTGGATGTACATGATGGCGCTGATTGCCCTGATTGGTTGCGAATTCAACGCCGAATACGAGCGCAGCTTGGCCGTCGGGGGCGGATAGCGGGGCTGCGATTCCGGTGCCGGCTCGACTGGCTACGCTGGAGTCATGACAACACAAGGGCTGCCATCGAACGAGCCAGAGCGCCGATCATCCACCGCTGCCTCCTGTTAGACTGCCAGCGATGGCTTATTCAATCCCGCAAATAAGGCTCGACCAATCCGCCGGCCGTCTTCGCCGTGCGCTTCACTATGCCTACTACGACTGGACTCGCGAGATGCCGAAATCCAAGCGCGTCATCACCTGGGCCGGGTACTTGATGCAGGGATACGCGTTCTATGCCCTTTTGACGCGGTCCCTGGTGTGGCCTCTGATGTGGCCGAAAGGGATATCTCTCTATGCAAGTGTGTGGCTGCTTTACGCGATTGGCTGGGGGCTCATGAACGGGATGCTGACTTCGGAATTCTTCCGCAAGACCCAACTGGAGGCCGACCAGATTGCCGCGCGACAGATCCAGCAAACGCTCCAGCCCCAGAAACTGGACGAGTTGCCGGGCTACCAGGTGGAAACGTTCTATCAGCCCTTCCGTGACGTGGGCGGCGACTACTTTGACATTATCGAACTTGCCGGCAACCGAACGCTATTCGCGGTGGCGGACGTGTCCGGGAAAGGAATGCCGGCGGCGCTGCTGGCGGCAAACATACAGGCTCTGGTAAGGAGTATCGCCAATGTGGAAGCGGACCCCTTGGCGCTGGCCCGGCAGATCAACCGGCACCTCAGCCGCTACACCCCGAGCGATCGCTTTGCGACGGCTGTGTTCATCGTGCTGAGCCGCGATTCGGCAGAATTGACCTATGTGAATGCCGGCCACAACGCCCCGATTGTGTTTGGTTCCGAATCAGCCACGTTGCTGGAAGCCACCGGCATGCCGCTTGGGTTGTTTGGCAACGCGGAGTATGACGCTCGCACGGCCGCGATTCCTCGCGCGGGCGGGCTCCTCGTATTCACCGATGGCTTGACCGACTCGATTCAGGCAAAGGATCCCGTGAACCGTTTGCGCGAGGCCCTGGCCGATACTTCGGGACGCACGATGGCGATTCTCAAATCCTTGGTGGACCCGGCACACAATGAAGACGACGTCACCATATTACTGGTGAAACGTAGCGTGGATTCCGCTCGTAGCGGCGTGCTCGCATAGGAACCGGCTCAGCTATTGTTTCTTGTGCGCCAGACGGCTGCAGGCGGTCTCGGCACTGCTGACATCGATGGCGGAGCTGCCTTCTTCGATGAAAGCAATCTTGCCTTCCATGTCGATCACGAACGTGGCGCGGTTGGCGTACCCCGAAGGTGTGAGCACGCCGTAGAGCGCCGAGATCTTACGGTCGTGGTCGCTCAGCAAGGGGAAGTCCGCTCCCAGTTCCTTGGCCCAATGCGCCAAGGTTGGCGCTGCATCGGTGCTCATCGCCAGCACCTGGCTGTCATTGGCAGAGAATTTTCCGATACCAGACTGGTATGCAGTGAGTTCGGTGGTTCAACCGCCGGTAAAGGCGGCGGGAAAGAAGGCCAGAATAACATTCTTCTTACCGCGGAAGTCGGAGAGCCTGACCGCAACGTGGTTGCTGGTGCTATTGGCGGCGACCGAGAAATCGGGCGCCTCGTCGCCGACTTTCAGGCTGGTCTTGGGCGGCGCGGTTTGGGCCAGCGTGGCGGTCGCCAGGGCCGCGAGCGCGAACATCGGGAAGTATCTCACGTTTCCCCTTACATCCGAATCGAAATGCCTGGAGGAAGTATAGCAAATGGGGCAGGGCCTGCGAAGCCTGCGGGGGACGAATCCCTCTCGCCGGAATCCACGGCTTTGATAGACTCGACCTCATGGTGCGACGGTATCTTTGTCTGCTGGCGCTGGCGGGTGCGGGCAGCGCCGCGGTGCGCAGCGTGGAGATTTCGCAGCGCACGCCCGTTCTCGATGGTGCTTACGAGCTAATTGTGGGCCGGGCCCACTTCGGGATGAATCCGAAGCTCGCTGCCAACCGCGTTGTGCGCGATCTGGAACTGGTGCAGCTCGACGCCGCCGGAGAGGCCGAGTGCACCGCGGATTTCTACATCCTGCAACCTGCCGATGCAGCGAGGGGTAACGGGACGGTGCTGTTTGAGGTTTCCAATCGTGGCGGCAAGGGTATGCTCAATCGCTTCGACTTCGCGCGTGGCGCGAACGATTTCGGCGACCAATGGGTAATGAGGCAAGGCTACACGCTGGTGTGGCTCGGGTGGGAATGGGATATTCCGGCATCGAACCACAGTGCGTTGCACTTCACGGCCCCACGCTTTCGCGCCGATGCGCCGGCGGACGGGCTGGTACGCTCCGAATTTACGCCAGAGAAGAGCGGCCGATCGATGTAGCTTGGCGACCGCGACCAGGACGCGATTCCAGTCGGAAAGGCGCTCGCCCTTTACGTTCGCAGCGGTACGGAGGCGGCCCCGCGGCAGATTCCGGCGGACCAGTATTCATTGGGGGCCGACGGCCATTCCGTCGAGATGCCAAGCGGCTTCGAAGCGGGGATGCTCTACGAATTCGTATACCAGGGAAAGGACCCGGTCGTGGCCGGTACGGGCCTGGCCGCGGTGCGTGACTTCATCTCGTTTCTGAAATATGGCGGGGAAGCCAGCGGATGGAGTGGACCGCGGCCCTCGGTGAAACTCGCCATTGGCTTCGGCGTTTCACAAAGCGGACGCTGGCTGCGCGAGTTCCTCTACGACGGATTCAACGCCGACGAGAGCGGGCGCAAGGTCTTCGACGGCGTCTGGGCCGATGTGGCAGGCGCCGGGCGCGGCAGCTTCAATTTCCGTTACGCGCAGCCATCCCGCGATGGATGGCCGTACCTCAACGTCTTCTATCCCACCGACCTGTTTCCGTTTACCGACACGGATGAAACCGATCCGGTGACGGGCAAGACCGCCGGGCTGCTCGACCGCGCGCTCGCCGCACGGGTGGGGCCGAAAATATTTTTAACCAACGATTCCTCGGAATACTGGGGACGGGCGGCTTCGCTGATCCACATCACGGCGGATGGCAAACGCGACGCGCCGATTTCGCCGGACACGCGAATTTATTTCCTGGCAGGGGTGCAGCACTTCCCGCGTTCGCTGCCCTTGGTGACCTGGTCGGCGTGGTAGATCACCGCCCGGTGCAACGCGCGCTGCTGGCGGCGATGGAGGCCTGGATTAAAGACAGCGTTGCACCGCCGGCTTCGGTCTATCCGCACATTGCGGACGGGCAGTTGACTCATCTGGCGGGCTTGAAGTTTCCGAAGATCGATGGCGTGACGCCGCCGCAACACCCGCGCGTGGCGCGGCGGCTCGATTTCGGGCCGGAGTTCAAATTACATGGCGTGATTCTGCAAGAGCCGCCGAAGGTGACGGGCGCGTTCCCCGTATTGGTGCCGCAGGTGGACGCGGATGGAATCGATCTGGGGGGCGTGCGGCTGCCCGAGGTCTCGGTTCCGCTGGCGACGTTGACGGGTTGGAACCTGCGGGCGCCGGAGCGCGGCGCGCCTGGGGAGATTGCGGAGTTTTACGGATCGACGTTTCCGCTGGCGAAGACCAAAGAGGCGCGCGAGGCGGCACACGATCCGCGGCTTTCGATTGCGGACCGGTATGCCAGCCGCGAGCAGTATCTGCAACGCGTGAATACGGCGGCCGACGAGCTGATTCGCCGGAGATTCGTGCTACCGCAAGACCGCGATTTCGTGGTGCAGCGAGCAGCACGGTTGTGGGACGCGTTGGCGAATTAGTCTGACGGGCGAAAGTTGCTCGTGAGACGCGGATTGATCCTCTTAACAAACGGCGCGTGCCCTGTTAAACGGCACCGGGGCACAGTTCGAACATCTCCTTCATTCACACCGCAACACAACCGCCGGGTCGACCCGCACCGCCCGGCGAGCCGGTATGGCGCACCCCGCCACGCCGGCCAACGTGAGCACGGCGCCAGCTGCCAGAAACGTCACCGGATCCCCGGGCGATACGCCCGCCAGCACCGCTCGCAACAGACGCGTTACGCCGAACGCCAGCGGCAGCCCGATCGCCAGCCCGTACATCAGCGGCCGCAGACTCTGCCGGAACACCAGCCGCAGGATGTCGCCGTTGGTTCCCCCCATCGCCAGCCGGATTCCGAACTCCTGCGTCCGCTGGCTGACCGCATGCGCCGTCACCGAGTACAGGCCGATCGAGGCCAGCACCAGCGCTACCGCGGCAAACACCGTGCAGATGCCGCCAAACAGGCTCGTCGTCAAGCGGTTCTCCGCAATCCGTTCCTCCAGCGACCGCACTTCGTACACCGGCAGCGCTTCATCCACGCTCTGCACTTCGGTGCGAAACGCCTGCGCCAGTGTGTCCGGCGGCACATGAGTGCGTGCCACCAGATATGCTACCCGCAGCGGCGCCTCCGCATACGGCAGATAGATCAGCGGCGAATGCTCCAGCGGATGGCGGAAGTCCTGTAGAATGTCCGGCACCACGCCGACCACGGTCAGCCACGGCTGCGGGACGCCGTCCCGAAACACGCGCAGCCGCTTGCCCAGCGGGTCCTTGCCCGGCCACATTTTCGCCACGAAGTTCTCGTTCACCACGGCCACCGGCGCGTCCGTCACGCTCTCCTCATCCGTGTACAGCCGTCCTTGCCGCGCCCGCACCTGCCCCACGCGAAAGTAGTCGGCACTTGCGATGATCGCGTCCAACCGCGGCAGCCGGTCTCCCGCCGGAGCGTCCCCTTCCATCTGGTAAGGGAACTCCATCCAGCGGCCGAGCGGCAGGTTCGAAACCACCGCCGCCGCCTCCACTCCCGGCAGCGCATCCAGCTTTTTGGCCAGTGCCTCATGGAACCGCACCATTGCCTCCTCGTGCGGGTACTTGGCCTCGGGAAGGTTGATGCGCATGGTGAGCACGTTCGCCGTGTTCACGCCGATCGGCGTCGCATACAGGTTGGCTGTGCTGCGGATCATCAGGCCCGCGCCCGCCAACAGCATCACGCACAGCGCCATCTCGAGCGCCACCAGCGTGCCAGCCAGGCGAAGACTGCGGCGCCCGCCCAGCGTGCCGTGCCCGCCGTCCTTCAACGACCCGTAAATGTCTACCTTCGCCAGCCGCCACGCCGGCGCCATTCCGAACAAGACGCCCGTCGCGATGGAGATTGCCCCCAGGTAAACGAAGGCGGTCGCGTCCAGTTTCAGATGCAGCCATGGCGGCTTCACCAGGTTGCCCGTACCCAAATCGAACCAACGCAGCCCGCCGATCGCCACCAACCAGCCCAGCACTCCGCCCGCGAGCGACAGCAGCGTGCTCTCGATCAGCAGTTGGCGGATGATGCGGGCCCTACCGGCGCCGATCGCCACGCGGATCGAAATCTCGCGCGCCCGCCCCGCCGCGCGCGCCAAGAGCATGTTCGCCACGTCCGCGCACGCGATCAGCAGAACGAATCCCACTGCGCCAAACAACACCGCGAACAGCGGCCGCATGGCGTATACGCCGGTGATCATCACGATCGGCAACACCTCCGCCGTGAGACCCCGGTTGGTCTCCGGATACTGGCTCGCCAGTTGGCGCATCAGCGTGTCCAGTTCCATACGGGCCGCACTGAGCTTCACCCCGTCGGCCAGACGGCCGTACACCATCAGGCTCCGGTTGTCGCGCCGCTCCATCGCGGCGGTGGGGACCAGCGGGATCCACACGTCCGTGTCCTCCGGGAATCGCTTCCCCGGTGGCATCACTCCCACCACCTCGGTGGGCACGTCGTCCACACGAATCGTCCGGCCCACGACGCCCGGGTCGCCGCCGTACCGCCGCTGCCATACGTGGTGCCCGAGCAGTACCACCGGGGTTGCGCCCGGCTTCTCGTCTGCGGGCGTGAAGTCGCGGCCCAACAGCGGTCTCTGGTGCACCACCCGGTTGCCGTTCGACGACATACACACGCAGTAATATCGCTCGGGCAACCCGCTATGATCGCTCACGTTGACCGGCACGAAGCGATACGCCGCCAGGCCCGCCAGCGATTTCACGCGCGCCCGCAAATCGCGAAAGTCCGGGTACGACGCGCCGAAATTCTGGAAGTGCGCCGGATCGGTGGCATTGACAATCACCACCCGGTCGGGATGGTCCAGCCCCATATCCCAGGAGAGGGCCCCGTTGACGATACTGAACATCGCAGTGTCAGCGCCGATGCCGAGCGCCAGCGCGACCACCGCGACGGCGGTGAACCCCGGGTTCCGGCCGGACGTCCGCGCCGCATACCGGACGTCTTGCCACCATGTTTCGATCCTGGTGAAGGTCCACAGGTCGCGACAGCGCTCTTCGATGCCGGTCAAGTTCCCGAAGCGCCGCCGAGCGTCGCTGCCGTCGGACTCTTCCGCCGCCATTTCCAAGTGAAAACGCAACTCGTCTTCGAGGTCGCGGTCCAGTTGCCGGCGCCGCCACAGCGCCCGCAGTTTCTTTCGAAATCGGTTCATTTCACGCCGTCTCCATCACGCGTGCGATGGCTTCCGCCAGCCGCCGCCACTGGCTGGATTCCCGCGACAGCCGCCTGCGACCCTCCGCGGTCAGCCGATAATACTTCGCGCGCCGATTGTTCGCCGATTGTCCCCACTCGGAATCGATCACGCCGTCCAGTTCCAGCCGGTGCAACGCCGGATACAGCGATCCTTCTTCCACGCGCAGCACTTCGTCAGAGATCCGCTGGATCCACTGCGAGATCCCGTATCCATGCATGGGTCCGCGGCTGAGGGTTTTCAAAATGAGCATGTCCAGCGTTCCCTGGACCAGGGTTCCTTCGGGCTCCGATTGTTCTTTTCCCATAGACGCTTGATAGGAGTATCTACCGAACGATTCCCGATGTCAAGAGCAACGGAGGTGGAAGACAGGTTCGCGGTGTTCCTATTCCGCCGGATGCGATGGACGGTGGGGGAGGCGAGCCGGCCTGCGAGGTCTTGCCCTCCACGATGCCCGCGAACCGCCGCGCCGCAAGCTTCTCAAACCTGCCTGCCGTAAATGGGAATGGCCGCGCCGGTCACCTGCGCGGCGGCATCCGACGCCAGGTGCACCAGCAGTGCGGCCACCTGCGCCGGCTGCACCCATTGCGATGGATCGGCTTTCGGGTCGGCGGCCCGGTTCGCCGGCGTGTCCATCGTGCCCGGCAGCACCGTATTCGCCGAGACGCTGCGGTCCTTGTTCTCCAGCGCGATGGTGTGGATCAGCGCCACCAGCGCCGCCTTTGAAGCGCTGTACGCCCCCACCATGGCGCCTGGCTCTACGGCCTGCCGGCTCGCTACGGCCAGGATTCGCCCGCCGCCCTGCTGTCGCATGTGGGGCAGCACCGCCCGCGCCATGAAGAACGCCGAACGGTAGTTCAGATCCAGCATCTTGTCGAGCGTGGCATCGTCGGTTTCGGCCACGCTTTTTCCGCCGGCGAAGCCGCCCACCACATGTACCAGCACGTCGACGCGCCCGAACCGGGCCACGATGTCGTCGGTTACCTTGCATGCCGCCTGGCCGCTCGAAAGCTCCGCCGGCAGGGCGGCGAACGCCGGGTGCGGGAAGTCGCTCGCCTGAATCGATCGCGACACTCCCAACACCCTCGCCCCAGCCGCCAGAAACGCTTCGGTAACGAAGCTTCCGAGCCCTCCGTTGGCGCCGGTAATGAGTGCGACCTTGCCTTCCAATGCGTTCATGATGGTCCTCCTGGAACGATCTTACTCGCCCGATGGAGCTACTTATCGGGCGCGGAATGGCGCCTCGGCATGGACCGCCCCGGCTGCGTGCGGTCAACGACTAACCGCCCGATGCAAACCCACTCCCGCATCCGCCGGGAACACCGCCCCGAACACTCCTCGGGGTGAGGTCATTCAGCTCGTTGAGCTCAGACAATGCCAGCAATTCGAGGTAACGAATCCCCACCGTCGCCGCGGTGCGCTTGGGCGGCCCGTCATCCGGGTGGTCTGAAAGGGTCAGATCGACCTGGGGCGGCTTGGCTGTCTTCGCGATCAGGAACATCCTGCTGAAACCGTCGCTGTCAGACACGCCGCATGGCGCGCGCTCCCGCGTCTGGGCGATCCTTCTCGGTACTGGCATGGCCGCGCTGGTGGGGCTCGGCACGATCGCAATCGCGTTGCAATACGTCGACCCC
>Ga0187891_1000177_pt1 | contig 67365 bp, 64 predicted proteins | sample June2016WEW_21_4_FD_132990 | JGI IMG/M metagenome (GOLD analysis project Ga0187891, IMG submission 132990) | Peatland microbial communities from SPRUCE experiment site at the Marcell Experimental Forest, Minnesota, USA - June2016WEW_21_40 | ecosystem: Environmental > Terrestrial > Soil >... | reverse complement strand
TCAATCTGATATGGTTTCTTCATAGCGACTCTCCTTTTTCTCGCGAAAGAAAATTTGCTCTCAGCCTATCAAAGGCCTTGAGCGGGGAGTCGCTACTTTCTACGATCTACCGGGCATTCCCGCTCCGGTGGATGGAGCCACAATTTGGAGTTTCTGATCAGTCCCCTCGAAGCCGGTCCTTCCGCCAGATACAGATGTGGTCAAGTCGAGCAAGCCAGCGCTACCAAGCATCCGATGCCTGACGACTGTGTCGATGCGTTCGTAACTGATCCCCCTTACTACGATGCTATTCCTTATGCGGATCTCTCCGACTACTTCGGCGTGTGGCTAAAACGCTCACTTGCCGGGTCCGCGGCTGCCAAGGAGTTTTCTCGCCTCGCTCCGAAGGAACAGGAATGCGTTGTTGATGAGTCTAAGGGGCACGATACTGCATTCTTCGAGCGTACGATGCGCCAGGCGCTCTTGGAGGGCCGAAGAATCACTAAGCCTGAGGGAATTGGCCTCGTAGTTTTTGCACATAAATCAACCCAAGGCTGGGAAGCACAACTGCAGGCAATGATTGATGCAGGATGGGTGGTCACCGGCTCCTGGCCTATTGATACTGAGCGTGAAGGCAGAGTGAGGGCTAATTCCTCGGCTGCTCTTGCTTCGTCTGTTCATCTAGTGTGCCGTCCCCGTGGAGCCGACGATGTTTCAGTTCTCGGTAACGAAATCGGAGATTGGCGTAACGTCCTACAGGAGTTGCCTTGCCGCATTCACGAATGGATGCCGCGTCTCGCCGAGGAAGGGGTGGTCGGAGCTGATGCCATTTTCGCTTGCCTTGGTCCCGCTTTGGAGGTGTTTTCTCGTTACTCAAGTGTAGAGAAGGCCAGCGGTGAAGTAGTCGCTCTCAAGGAGTACCTGGAACATGTTTGGGCTGCTGTCGCTAAAGAAGCGCTTGCTATGGTCTTCAAGGGGGCGGATGCTACGGGCTTCGAGGCAGATGCCCGCCTGACTGCAATGTGGTTATGGACGCTCAAATCCCCGGATACTAACGGCAATATCGAAGACGCCGACGCAGGAGAGGATTCTGAAGACGAATCCGAAACCAAGAGGGCGAAGCCGAGCGGATTCACACTTGAATACGATGCGGCGCGCAAAATAGCTCAGGGACTCGGTGCGCATCTGGAGAGTCTCAGCCACCTGGTAGAGATAGCTGGCGACCAAGCGCGCCTCCTGCCGGTATCAGAACGGACACGGCATCTTTTCGGCAAAGATGAAGAAGAACCGGCTCGGAAGGTTGGCAAGAGAAAATCAGCACAACTTGACATGTTCGCCGAATTGACGGAGTCGGAGGACGCGGAAACGGCGTGGAGGGAAAAGACGGTGAAGCGGGTAGGAGAGACCACCCTAGACCGCGTGCATCAGGGATTGATTCTCTTCGCCGCCGGGCGAGGAGAAGCGCTTAAGCGCTTCGTCGTTGAAGATGGCGTCGGGCGAGACGGGAAATTCTGGCGGCTTGCCCAGGCCCTCTCTGCGCTCTATCCTTCAGGGTCGGATGAGAAACGCTGGGTGGATGGTGTGCTCGCCCGCAAAAAGCAATTCGGATTCTAACAATGGAAATGACCCACGAGGAGATGTCAAAACATGGCACTCAAACCCTGGTATAAAGTCGTCACGCCGAGGGAGGACCTGAGAGATGGGAAACCCCTCGATGCGTCTGAGTTCGCCGTTCACCTTGATCAGGTCAGGGACGGACGTGCCCCGGCGGTCTATCAGGACCCGGAGCGCTTTTTGGAGCGTACTTTTCTGACCAAAGGGCTCACCGGCGTGGCTGCCGAGGTTCTTCGCCGGCTGTCCGGGGAGAAGACCGAAACGTCCGCCGTGTTTAACATGACGACGCAGTTCGGCGGCGGCAAGACCCACTCCCTTACCCTCTTGTATCACCTCGCCAATAATGGCCCGAAGGCGAAGGACTGGCAGGGCGTCTCCAGGTTGCTTCAGGTAGCGGGGCTCAAGGCCGTGCCAACTGCGAAGGTCGCGGCATTTGTCGGTACGGAATTCGACCCCATCGCTGGTCGTGGCGGCGCCGACGGAACCCCGGTGAGGAGGACACCCTGGGGCGAAATCGCTTTCCAGATTGGCGGCGAAAAGGCCCTTGCAGTTCTCGCGGAACATGAGAAGCAGGCCGTTGCGCCCGGCGGCGATGTCATCCGTTTGTTCCTCCCCAAAGAACAGCCGGTACTGATCCTGATGGACGAGCTGATGAATTTTGTCAGCCGTAGCCGCAAAAGCGGCATGGCCGCCCAGCTTTACAGCTTTCTTCATAATCTGAGCGAAGAGGCCCGCGGGCGCGACAACATGGTGCTCGCCGTGTCGATTCCGGCCTCGGAGCTTGAAATGAGCGCCGACGACCAGTCCGACTACGAACGATTCAAGAAGCTTCTCGACCGAGTTGGCAAGGCGGTGATGATGTCGGCTGAATCGGAAACCTCCGAAATCATCCGCCGCCGCCTCTTCGAGTGGGATCAAAATGCAGTGACGAGCGACGGCCGTGTTTTGCTCAATCGGGATGCGCTCGCCTCCTGCAATGAATTCGGGGACTGGGTGAAAGATCATCGCCAGCAGGTGCCGGAACAGTTTCCGTTCGACACCGCACGTGAGGCCTTTGCGGCCACGTATCCCTTTCATCCGAGCGTCCTGTCGGTGTTTGAACGGAAATGGCAGGGCTTACCTAGGTTTCAGCAAACCCGCGGAATACTCCGGCTCTTAGCCCTGTGGGTTTCTCACGCCTACCAGGACGGATTCAAGGGCGGCCACCGCGACCCTATGATCGGACTCGGCACCGCACCTTTAGACGACCCTCAGTTTCGCGCCGCCATGTTCGAGCAACTCGGCGAACATCGGCTTGAAGCCGCGGTCACAACGGATATATGCGGGAAGAAGGATTCCCATGCCATCCGCCTGGACAATGAGGCGGTGGAAGCCATTCGCAAAGCCAGGCTTCACCGCAAAGTGGCTACAACAATATTCTTTGAATCGAATGGCGGGATGACGCGTGCCGAGGCGACAAGCCCTGAGATCCGCTTGGCTGTCGCCGAGCCGGATATCGACATTGGCCATGTGGAAACGGCACTGGAAGCCCTCACAGACGCCTGCTACTACCTGACCGTTGAGCGCAACCACTATCATTTCAGTTTCAAGGAGAACCTGAACAAACGCTATGCAGATCGCCGCGCGAACATCAAAGAGACGGCGATAAATGACTGTGTTCGCGCGGAGATTCGGAAGGTGTTTTCGGCCAGTAATGGCATCGAGCCGGTATTTTTCCCCGAGAAGAGTGGCCAAGTGCCGGACAAGCCGCTTTTGACTTTGGTCGTGCTGTCACCCGAACAAAGCCTGGAGGATGACAAGCGAACCAATTCTTTCATTGAGGAGACAATCCGGGAGCACGGGGCCTCCGCAAGAACCTACAAGAGCGGCCTTGTATTCGTCGTCTCCCAGTCAGCAGGCCCGCTCTGCGAAGACGCCCGCCGCGCTCTCGCTTGGGAAGAAATTCAGAAAGAGTTGCCAGGCATCAGCGTAGACAAGGCCCAGATCGCGCAACTTGAGGACAGCATCAAGAAGTCTCGCCGGGACCTCAAGGAAAATGTCTGGCGAAGCTACAACAACGTCGCCTTGCTCGGCAAAAACAACGAGGTCAGATTCATTGATCTCGGGAATATGCACTCCAGCGCCGCATCAACGCTGATTCAGTTCATCGTTAACGAACTTGTCCACGTCGATGAGATCCAGAGCGGCATCAGCCCGAATCTCCTCGTGCGCAACTGGCCGCCGGCCTTTCAGGAGTGGAACACAAAGGCTGTACGCGATGCCTTTTACGCCTCACCCCTGTTCCCGCGCCTGCTCAACCCGGATGCCATAAAGGAGACCATCGCGCGCGGCGTGTCTAACGGGCAGCTTGCCTATGTCGGCAGGACCGCAGGCGGAAAATATCATCCGTTCAGCTTTGAACGGACAATCGACACCGCGGATGTCGAGATCTCTGAAGAGATGTTTATCATCACCAAAGAGACAGCCGAGGCTTACCGCAAGGATGCAACGCGGCCCGGAGGCGCGACGCAAACTCCTCCCTCGACTCAAGTGGGCGATACCGGAGGCACGCCCGGAACCAAAACCCTCGAAACAGGGACGACAACAACGGCTGACGGTGGTCGAACTGGACAGCCACCACCTCAGCAGAAATCAGGGTTGACCTGGTCTGGCGAAATCCCATCGCAAAAATGGATGAATTTCTACACTAAGGTCCTGACGAAATTGGGAGTCAGCAGCGGCCTCACCCTCACCGTAAAGGTCGAGTGCATGCCGGAGAACGGATTGTCACCGCAAAAAGTAGAAGAAGTGAAAAGCGCCTTGCGTGAGCTTGGGCTGGATGACAGGATCGACTGAATCCGACGACTGAACGCAACTATAATTCGACCAAGATCGGATCGCCAACGTCCGCCGTCGAGAAGTGCCTACACGGCGTTTTCAGGTTCCGAAGCGTGATGCTTTCGCTCACGGTGCCCTCATTGCCGTCGTATACAAGATAGGCGTGCGAACGACACTTCCGGGTCCAACCAGTAACCAAATCCACGGCCATACCCACCGCGGTTGAGGCCAGCACGCCATTGGGCCAGACCACCTGCGGACGCGCACCGGCTTTGCCGTAACGTGCAGCTTCCTGCGCAAGCTTTTCGTCAGTGAGAAATCCCATGCACCGCATGCAGAGCCCGCCCGGAGACGACTGGATGATTTGTCCGCCAATCACCGGCCTGTCCGTTCCATGGACATCCATGCCAATGTCGATGTAGTGCATAAGGTATCGCCTGCAAGCGATTTCGAGTTCCTCTCGGCCCTTGTAGCTGTCCACGCAGCCGATGACGATCTGGCATTCACGCATCGGCTCGGGATGCTCCTGCCAGTTGCAGGCAAAGCCGCGGATTTTCGCGTGCGGCTGAAGGTCGTAGATCATCATCTTCGCCAAGTGGAGTTTCGGCGTTTCGGCCATCGCGTCCGCCTGTTTTGCCCCGATGAGGCGGTTTAGATTCGACTCCTCGACGGCGTCACCATCGTAAAGGACGTAGTTCTGGAATCCGATATGAGCGAACTGCTGAACGATGTGCGATCCGCCGCCGCCCAATCCCGGAACGGCGACTGTGTAGCGAGCTATCAATTCCTCTGCATCCGGCCCGAGAAACGACTGGCGTGAGTATCGGTCAGCACTCATTTTTTCCTCCCGTGGTTGAACACCTGAACCGGAGCGCCGATAACGGCCATGCTGTCGGCCTGCACCGGTTCCTGCTGGCCCGGTAACCATACCCAGGTGGACCCGTGATTCAGGCTCAGAATAATGATGCCGTGCGCGGCGTAACGGCCGACGCCTTGGAACCCCGGTATCATCGGAGGAATCTCACGGCTATCAACGCCGCTCATCCCGGTTTCGCCGCGATGTCCATGAATGTGAACGTGAAAGATGCCTTCGCGCCGCGGACGGCCGTGGTAAGCGGCCTGCATGGCCCAGGTGATGGCGTCACTCCCGATGCGTGCGCCGACGCTCGGATCGTTGACGTATTCGCTATCGGGAATCGAATGATAACCCGTGAGCAGGATCAGGCGGCCCTCGTCTGCCAGCGTCCCAATGCGCGCGGTCACAAAACCGACGCGTTCAGCTGCGAATGGATGTTTCCGGGTCAGGTCGTGGAGCATTTCTGCGTGGAGGGCTCCCGTAAGTTTGATGAGAAGTTTCATTTTTCTTTCGCGAACCCGTTGAGATGCGCCAGAAGAATCTGCGCCAGCGTTGGCGCGGAGAGCTCCACCTTCCAGGAAAATGCATACCAGTTTTTTTCACCGATGCGTACCGTGCCGTTCCAGTTACGAGCGAACCGGCCGTTGATCTGCTGAGAGAAATACAGCCTGGACGAGTAACCGTCCTTAGCCACGGGGCAGAGCAGGGCGTCGCAGACCTCCGGCGTGCATCCGGCCGGCAGGCGGAGAGCTTCCAGATAAAGTAAATCGATCCCAAGCTCGGTCAGGGCGCCAACTTTCTTGCAATAGCCCTTAAGCTCCTCGATCTGGACTTCGGAGTAAGCCATTTCGCCCCCCTACGACGAACCGCCGGATTGCGGCTGCGTGTAGAACATTTCGCATCCGCAAATCTTCACAGGCATGTTGGGCGGCACTGGTAGTGGCGGATGTCCGTCCTTTTCCTCCAGAAGCACATACCCGTCGGTGGTCTTATCCACCTTGGCGAGGACCTGCGCCACGGTATGTTCTCCCCGCTCAATCTGGAAAGGATTTTCTGGGCCTCCGATGAAAATGGTCACAATTTCCTTGTGCGCGGTCAGAAAACCCTTCAACCCTCGCTGCCGCAGATCGACGGTCTCCCCCGGTTCGATTACGCGGTTTTCACAATGCGTGAATTCCGCAATCAGCTCGAACGCGCATGGGCGTTTTCCGACCTTGGTTAACAACGCCGCGCCCTTCGGTTCCGGCGTATCTACCGTAACCGTCTCGCAATCGATTCGAACCCGGTATTTCTTGGCATGCGGTACTTCTTCACCGCGCTGTGCCAGCTCAAAAACATCAATTTCGACTTCTGCAAGTTGATCGTTCATTTCTTTCGCTCCTCCCATCCGGATTTCCTCATCGACTGCCGCGATTCTGTATGCAGCTTATCACAAGCATGCTATGAATTGCAAGCATATAATTAGCGGGCTTGACAAGCCAAGCGAATGCGCGCAAAATATCCAAAAGAACCAATGATTTGGGAGGAACCAGAAACCATGTCAGCAGCCGCAGCCGAGAGCGAAGAGAAACCCAAGCTGGGGCAATATCTCGCTTCCATACGCCAAGCCAGGCGATTGACTCTGCGTCAAGTGGAGGAGGCGACCAACAAGGAAATCTCCAACGCATATCTCAGCCAGATTGAAACCGGAAAGATCCAGCAGCCTTCGCCCAACGTTTTGTACACCCTATCCGAAATCTACGGAATCGACTACGGGCAGTTAATGGAAAGGGCCGGGCACGTGATACCCACCCAGAGCCGCGGTGAGGGTGGGCGTCATGGCCGGGTGGCCACCTTTGCCGAGCATAATCTCACGCCTGCCGAAGAGGCGGCACTCATCGAGTACCTACAATTCATTCGCAGAAAGAAGCGTCCGAGTGACAAAACCGGATGACAGCAGCCTCGATCCGCACGATTTGCGCGCTATCGAGCAGATGGCCGGGAAGCTTCTCGATCGCGCGTCCGCCTGGGATCGCTTCCCGACGCCAATCGAAGATATTCTCGCCGCCGCGAAGCTGCAGGTGGCCCCTACGAGCATCTTTGACCCCGCCCGGATAATTTCTTTCATCAAAACGAGGACCGCCGATGCCGCGCACCGCATTAAGTCGGCGATCTCCAAGGTATTTGGGCTCTATGACGGCGACGAGCAGGTCATCCATATTGATGATCAAGTAGTGGAGAGCAAGCAAAACTTCCTTAAGCTCCATGAGACCGGCCACCATGAAATCCCCCAGCACAGGAAACTCTTTCGCATTTTTCAGGACTGCGAAAAGACGCTTGCGCCCGAGACCGCCGATCTGTTTGAGCGTGAAGCAAACAACTTTGCGCGCTTCGCTCTATTCCAGGGGGATACCTACGCGCAGCACGCCGCCGACTGCGCTTTTGAAATCAAAACGCCCATGAAGCTCGCGAAGAAATTCGGCGCTTCCGTCTATGCGTCCGCGCGGGAATTCGCGCGCACCAATAGCCGGGCATGCGTCGTATATATCCTGGAGCCCATCGAGTACGTCGCGGGCAGCGGCGCGCGAGCCGCCGTCAGGCGTATTGAACCATCTTCCGCGTTCGTCAACCAGTTTGGGCGTCCGACTGACACCTGCATCACACTGGATCATGTGCTCGGACCGCTGCTGCCAATCGGTCGAAAGATGACACGGCCTCGGTCGCTTTCTATCACTGACCGTAATGGCGAGCGTCACGAGTGCATCGCCGAAGCCTTTGATTCAACCTATAACGTCCTCATTCTGCTGTATCCTGTTCGAGCTCTATCAGCCACGACTATTATCCTGCCGTCGGGCTTCAATGAGCGGTTGAAGCTGGGAGGGTCCTTATGAAGCCTGGTTACCGGCAATGGCTGGAGCAGCAGAAATACCAGGGGGGCACGATTACTGCGCAAATGCATCGAGCCGGGCGCGTCGAGGAGCATTACGGCGACCTGGACGAGCATTATGCCAAGGATCGAATGGCAAGCCTGATCGAAGCGCTGACCTATTCGACGGACGACAGGCGGCACAATCGCCCGAACCCCAGTAAGATTCCATTCGAGGGCGACATCCGCAACAACCTCGCCTCGTACCGCGACGCCGTCAAGCGGTACCGGAAGTTCCGAGATTTCGGTGAGGACGCGACAGACGCTGCCGCTTCAGATCACACGCAACCTGAGAACGCGGTTACCGTCGCGGAGGATCTCGGCCAACGCATAAGCCTCGAACGGGACCTCCAGGCCGCACTCAGGACCGAAATCGCACAGCTTGAACAAGGACTTACCATCATCGACGATGGTGCTGAGCGCTCCGTGGATTCGGGGTTCATCGACATAACCGCGCGCGACACTTCCGGCACAATCGTTGTCATCGAGCTAAAGGCCGGCGCTGCCGGACAGCGCGCCATCGGACAAATTCTGAGCTACATGGGGGATGTCGCTTCGGACGAGGATGGCGGGAAGGTCCGAGGAATCCTAGTAGCCTCGGAGTTCGACGCCAAGGCGAAAGCAGCGGCGAAGATGGTGCCCAATCTCATCCTTCGCAAATACAGCGTCCGCTTTTTGTTTTCGGAAGGACACGCCTGACCACTTTCGCCCTGCAATAATCCATACTTATCGCACCCCGAGTAGTGAGTCGCGCCCGCGATAATGCAATGCTAGCTGACTTCAGGTTGCGCCTTCGAGCTGAACCGCCGCTGATAGTGCGCGACGAAAACTCCCAGGGCATCCAGAAAGTGCGCTTTTAGAGCACTTGCGTCCGTCGGACCCAGCCCTATGGTTCTCCAATCCTGCCGATCGAATTCCGTAGGGTCAATCGAGAATTCGCCCGTACGTTCGGACTTTTGGGCAACATCGTAAGCATAGATGTGCTGCAGCTCATATCCTGGGTTGGGGCTCTTGGCGAAGACTCCGCCGACCTTCAGAACGCCGAGGATCTCGACGTAGGCGATGAGTTCGCCCGTCGAGGGCACCGACCGCACGATGAGCTTGTGTCCAATATCTATCTGTGGGCCTCGCAGGCCGGGCAGACCGTCAACAAGATAGCGGAATGTGCCTCCGTCGGTCTGTATTTTGCTGATGCACGCCAGAAGTTCATCCCAGTTCATAATCGCGTGGCCGGTTTCCTTGAGGAGGATTAGCCATATCGCCGTTATGGCACCACCAAAGACGGCTCTGGGGCTGAAATCGAGGCTCATTTGGATTTCAGAATCCGGCGACATTCCCACGGTCCTGGCATATTGCTCCGCAAGGACCGGGTCGAATTGGGGAAACTGATTGGCGGCCCGCTTAAGGAGCTGACGCACGGTCTTCATATCGCCTGCTGCGATCTGTACCTTGTGCCCTCCCGGGATAGGCGTAATGCCATAAACGACATCGATATTCGTCATTGATCCATCCGGCTCGACACGAACCTTCTGCCCTTCGCGCGTCTGGATGACTTTGGGTGGGTTCCCACCCCCCTGCCGCGGAATGGCCAGGAGCGTCGGCCACGCTCCGAAGGCCTCGATCAGAGCATTGTCAGCCGCAGCATCGAGCGCCGTATTGCATTTTCGACAGATCAACCCTTTCGGCGCGAGGCGCCCGCCAAGGGCCTTCGGAATGATATGTGCTTCCGAATCGTTATCAGAAGTTAACGGATCATCGCACCCGTGGCATCGTTGCATCATCATTTCCATGACCTTTGCATTCCCTGCGTGTTCCGTCGGCGCCAATCTTTTTTCCAATGGCCATCGGCGTATTGTTCAGGGTATAGTAATCCCATAGGACCTACAGAAACAGAGAACCCTGCGGGTCCTTCGGAGGCCAGAACACGCCGATAACTACCCACGTGTTGTAAGGGAACACCGTACCCATGAAAAACCGTGTGTCTCTAGAACTGTGGCAGATCTCTTCGAAGAACTTCCTTCGTACGCTGGCTATCGCGGCCTGTTCATCGCCAAGCCGCTCCACCTCCCTCCGATATAGCACTCCGAGTTCCCAATCCTCAACCATTGCGTTGTGAATCTTGTCGCCGCTGTCGGCGCAGCGGAATACGTAACTGAACTTGTACGGCAACTTCTCCAGGTGCTTCGGCGGCCCGCTGAATAGGTTGAACTGGTTGAGTACCGCTTGCCACTGGGATTTCCATTCGCGCTCCACCGGCTCAACCTTCAGGTCGAGCACCTCGGTCGGCCGAACGACGCCCAGCGAAATCCTCTGGCTTTCGTACAGCGCCTCAAGCTCCATCTTAGTGTGGTGGGGCAGGGGGTCCACGACTTCGCGCCGAGCGCGCCAATTGCCGGCGGTGGGCAGGGGCGCCCCCAGGGTGCGAATCGAATCCAGGTCCGGGCGCCGACTTTCCCTGCGGCTGTCGTTCCCGGCACCCCGGTCAGCCAATCCGATTTCAATCCATTGGTATTTTCTAAACTGTTGGTCTTTGGGCCTGTAACGATAGTCGATGGGATAAAGGCGAACCCATTCGCCAGCCTCCGTGACGCCTGCGGTGCAGACCAGTTCCTGGTGGGATTCCGAAGGGTGCGGATACGTCATCACCGTGATCAGAACCTTCGTTTTGGTGAAACCTGATTTCACATTTCTCTCAGCTCCGTGACCGGGAGCGATGTCTGGCAGGAGATCTCCATTCCCAGTCGGCTCCGGTGGCAACAGCGGTGATCGGCCTCCATGCACATAAGCGCGGATGGCTTCTCGACCATCAGCTTGGCCACACTATCAACTGCGGAGTGTTGCTTGGGGAGAATTTGCCTGGTGTACCGTTCAAACAGGCGGTCGTATGACGCTTGATCGCTCAAAAAGGCTCGCCAAGCCGAAGGAATCCCCAGTGACTTGAAGTGAACGTACTCGACGCCGACATCGTTGCACAACCGGCACAATGTCGCCTTGTGAAATCCGTAACGACGCGCGATGGGGTTGCACCGGACATCGACCAGCCGCCGGATTCCATTCCGTAGCAGGAGGTTCAGCAGCGCATCCACCATGATGCCTTCATAGCCCACCGTATAAACGGCTGGCGGAGCGACAGGTCTGCGGGCAGCGCGTTTGTTGGCCGTCTCTGAATTCAAGGTGAACCAAGGATGCTCCGCGTATACGCTGTCAACGACTGCCGAAGTCGACAGGGGACGATAGCGGGCACAGACGTTGTCGATGAGGGCTAGAAACTGCCGATCCAAGAACGCTGTTTCAAGATCGGGGGCCTCCGCGATTCGGACGTCGTGCTCGGCCTCGGCGAGCCAGCCATCCCGCTCCAGGCTGCGCATTTCGTGATAGAGGGTGAAGGAGAACGGCCCGCGCTTATAGGGCACGAAATCATATACTCCAGCCCTTGGCGCGCCCGGCTCCTGGCTCAGCACAAAAGCGAGCTTTACCAGTCGAAGGCGCGAAACGGAGCCGCCTTCTTTCTCGATCAACCGTAGAATCGCTCTCTGTCTCGAAAACATACGCGTCCGTTTATGTTCAATCCAAAGTGTACTCTTTTTATTGGAACAGGAAAGCGTTGCGTGCCGGGCGGCGGCTTTTTTGAGGTTGCAAGGTGGCGGAACCTACCCTGACGTGGGCGAAATCGTTTGCCCGGTCCCAAATCGGCACATTGTGCGAGGCGGAGTTCTGGACGCCGCGACGTCACGTCGCCGTCCTGGTGGAAGTCGGATTCGTCTCCCTCAGGGCTGGTCAGGAAGCGCACGCGGGTGTAGCCATTGCTAATGTATTAGAAGAGTACCACTTATGCAAGAAGAGCCAGAGGAGCGTGGAATCTGGGCCGAACGGTACGTGCGGGAGTTTCTAGCACTCCCGTTCGTGTCCGAATTCGTGTTTCACAGCCCGCAAACCGTGGACGGCACGCAGAGGGAAGTTGCGGATTTACTCGTCGCGTACCCTGGTGTTGGGATATTGATATCCCAGAAGACGCAAAAGGACCCATTCGGCCGCACTGCCGATAAAACCATATCCTGGGCAAATAAGGAAGCGAAGAAAGCGGCCTCTCAACTCTGCGGCGCGTTGCGTACAGCGCACGGAAAACCCGTTTGGTGCGATCACCCGCGACGAGGACGGGTCGAGTTTCCGAATGGGTTACCCGATATTAATCACGGTTTAGTGCTCTTAGAGGTTTTGGGGCGCGTCGATCTTAACCCACATGCGAGCCATCTTCCGTTGCAGTACCAGGATACGCCGATTTCGTACCTTTCACTCAATGACTTCCTGAACATCGCGCTTGAACTGAGAACAGTACCGGAGGTTTTTGCTTACCTGGACGCCAGGCGTGCCTTGCCGTACACCGATCTTCGGGTTATCGGGGACGAGAAAGCGCTGTTTGAGTTCTACCTGTTGCTCGGCGGCAACTTGGCTGGCTGCGCCGGGAAGGCTGACGCAGCGGTCGCGGTGGCAGCGCGGCATGATGAACTACGTCGGGCTTTGAAATCGAAATGGGACCACGACCGGTACGGTGGCTTACTTGAGGATGTGGCTGATCAGCTCGCGTCGCGCCGTCACGACTACGCGGTGGGTCTGCCCGCTGAAGCGCTTGCCCGTTACGATGCGCCCGACAAACGCACCAATTACCTGAAAATGCAGGCGGCCCTTGCCAACTTGGGCCTTCGGGAACGGTCGAAGCTTGGCCGAGCGTTTGAAGAAACGGCAAGATGCCGCGAGACATCCGGGAGCATATTCTCGCACCGGGCCATGCATGTTGATTCCAAGCCCGAGTGGGTCTATGTCGTGGGCTCTAGCGCTGGCATCAAGCCATCTGACTTGGAACAAATCAAAATGAACTTGATGCTGGCGGCGCTCGCGTACTTTGACAAGACTCGCTGCCTGCTCATCATCGACCGTGATAGGGCGAGTTATGAGGTGGGGCTTATGATTCACCCGGCGCCGCCGTCATCACCAACGGAACGGGCGCTTGGGGACAAGTTCTTTGGCCATCTCCGAATGACCGATAGCGAACTTCGCCTCATTCCAACGGAGTAGGCTGCGGCAATTGCCGCCACGCGTCAAATCCTCACCTTCTCGTATTCATCGAGCGCCGCCTCGTCGTTGCGCCGGTCGTAGAGCTTCGTGGTTCGCGGGGAGGAGTGGGCTGCCATGTTCTGCGCATGCTCCAACGTGCCATCACTTTTGAGGTAATCTGTGATCCCGGTCGCGCGCATGGAATGATTGCCGATCCGGGTCTTGATGCCTGCCTGCCGCGCCCGCCGCTGAATCATCCGGTAGCCGTCCTGCTGCGTCATCCCGGTGAGGAACTCCGGTGGAACGCCCCGTCGTGCGGAACAACGGCCCGTCCTTGTCGTCGCGAATGCCCGCCGCGTCGAGGTACTCGTCGAGGTAGGCTTCCAGCTTGGATACGCAGGGCACTTCATGCTCCTTGCCGCCTTTTTCGTGGAGGCGGACCAACCGCGCCGCCCCTGGCTAAAATAATCCCCCACATTCATCTGAAGCACCGCGCCCAGTCGGGCGAACGTGTAAATCATAATCCCGATGAGCGCGCGGTCGCGCAGGCCAACGAGCGTGCTGGCATCTATAACGGCAATCAGGGCGCGCGCCTCCTCGCGGTCGAGCACCGGGGTGCGGCCCTTCTTTACGACATGTTTCGGTCCGCGCACGGCGTGCGCCGGATTCACATCGATGACCTGGCCGACGACGAGCCAGTCAAAGAGCATGCGTATCGCGGCCAGATGCTGCTTGATTGTGGGTTTGGCGAAGCCCTTAAGGAGGCTCTCAACATAGCCTGCGACATGCACGGGCTTCACGTGCGCCAAATCGTGTACGCCGCGGTCCGCGCAGAACTCCGAAAACTTGCAGGCCGCGTTGTAGTAAGCCCGCCGCGTGTGCTTGTTGCGGATGTTCGCGGTGAAGAAATCGAAGAACCACTCGGCCGCCCTCGCCTCCCGCAGAAACAGGGCAGGGGGGCTACCGTTGCCAGCCGCAAGATCGTGCGCAGTGCCAAGCTCAATCAGTGCGGTGCCATTCGTCATCGCGTGACCCTTACAATTTCTTCCAGCAGCACGTCGAGTTGTTGACCACAATTCACTTGCTGAGCGGTTGGTAGAGTCTCGCTCTTCCTGATATGTTGGTGCAGATGCCCGTCAGCCACGTTGCGCGCCGCGTTCTGGAGATGTTGCATCGTGCCCTTGAAGGACTTACCCCCATAGTTGCTCGCTACCTCATCGAACTTTTCCTTCCTGAATATTGGCGGAACATGGTCAAGCAGGGCCCGTATGAGCATCGCCGTGGCGAAGTAGCATTCTTCCTGAAAGGCGATGTTCAGCTCCTCACATAGACGGATCACCTTCCTAAAATCAAAATCGGGCGACTTAAGCGCGCGTAACTCGGCCAGGCGGCTCTCCGATATCAGCGTCATGGAGCCTGGCTTGGCCGGAGTTTTCGGCGGCTTGTTTTCTTTCATCCTCACCCAGTTCCAAGCCATCTGCTTCACGTCAGGTGTGCCGCCGACATCCCGAATTCCGCCGGTCGCCGCTAGGTCAGCTCTTACCCGATCGACCCCAAGCTTTTCCCACTTCTCGTATCTGGCGAGGCGTTGCAATAGCGCCGTCCCCTCGGACGTAATCAGAAACCAATCTACGCCGGGCTGGTCAGGATTGCGCATCAGCAATCCTTGCCGTTCCAGCCAATTCCAAGCCTCCAGCGTCCTGCGCGTCACATCCGGCTGCTTGTCGCCATACTCGGGCTCTTTGCCAGGAAGCGGTCCCAAGCCAATGTTTCTACGCTCCATCATGGCGACAAAATACTGCCGGTTGAAACCGGACATTTGGTGAACGGTTCCGCCGCCTTCATAGCTCTTGAGGTGCGCGAGGAGAATTTCGCCGAGTTTTTCCAAATCGAGCCCGAGTAGCTCGTCAGCGGTGGGAAGGAACGACTTCAGATAGTGTACTGCCATAAGCGTGTGATAACGTCCTTTATCACACCCTACACCCAAACGCGATGGCACTGTATGCTATGGTCGGTTTTCATCACCCGCTAGTGCAGGAATGCAAAATGCCGCTCACGACGCTGGCCGATGAGGAAGCGAAACGATCGTGCCAGTTGAGTATCTGGACCGATGGCGGACCTCTGCTTCCAATCGAATTCTGCCTCACATCCCGGACTCGCGCCGACACACCGGCCTCGGTGATCGTATGATCTCCGCCGCCGCATACGTCCTCAGGGTGCCGGAACACCGGCGCGAGATTCTCCTGCGCGACGAATACGGCTCGTTCTACAGTCGAGAGCCCGCTGCTGGTGAACCCGTTCCACGCTTTGACCACAGCAGACGCGCCCCTCTTGTGGTCCTTGCCTGTTTTGCCGACGACGCAATCACTCACATAGCAGACGGCCGCAAAGGCAATGGCGCCGGACGGGGTCTCGTCGTTCTGAACATGCGCGCAATTGAGCAGTTGGACCGCCCGATTCTTTTCAGTGAGCTTCGGGAGCGTGCCCCCTCGCGTATCCGAGCGCACCTGGAACGTATTCTCTCCTCAGGCGGCAAAATGCCGCCCAAAAGCCTGGGTGCCGTTGTTGATATTCTGCTGAGCCTACAACCTGACCTTGCTGCCAGGCTTAACCGCTTTTCGGAGCGTAGGGCCGGGATGATCTCACAATTAACTGAGACGTCGCGGACGAATCTCGCCCTTCAAAAGGAATCACTTGCCGCGGCACTGCAGATCGCTGGCCTCCAAACCGAGGAGTTGCTCGCATGGGCACCCGAGACCCCTGAGCCGCGATCTTTCCTGGAGGGTCTGCCCCAGGCCTATGTCAGGGAGGACGCAGCCATTATCTCGGATTTCTCGGCCCTTCCCGGCTTCGAAGCCATCAGCGATCTCCCGTATGCAGCGAAGGTCTTTCAGAGCACCTCAAACCCTCTCATTCGCCTAACGGTCGTCGTGGCGAATCGGCTGAAACTTGAGGAGCAGACCGGTGCTGACCTCATCTACTACAATGAAACCTATCACTCCTTCGTGCTTGTTCAATACAAGTCCATGGACCGGGGTTCCGAAGGCTTTGAATTCCGTTGGCGAGAAAAGGACAAGCTAGCCGATGAGATCGCACGTATGGACGCCCTTCTCATGGCCCTCGGCAAACTGCCGCCCGATAAGAGCCCGGCGAGCTTTCGTCTTCACCCTAATCCTTTCTTCCTGAAGCTCTGTCCCAGGATCATCTTCAACCCAGATGATAAACGCCTCTTTACCGGGATGTACCTGCCCTTGGATCTATGGAGATGTCTGGCGAGCGATCCAATTACTGAAGGACCGCGCGGCGGGCGGGTCCTCAGCTACGATAATGTTGGTCGAAAGCTCAACAACACGGAGTTCATCACTCTTGTCGCTAATGCTTGGGTCGGAACAACCGTGCCGCAGTCATCCCTCCTGAAAGATGTAATCCGCGACGTGGTTGGGACGGGAAAAACCATAACCTTCGCATTCAAACATCACGTGCCACCGGAAGGCCATTACACCGATCAGATAGGCTCCGAAGCGGGCGACGTTTTCTAGATGGTCAGAGTCACCTGGCCGGTAACAGAATTAATCGAGGGTGGGTTGACGTTCCGCTCAGAAAGCCCTATGGCGTGCCAGACTGGTTTTGGTAGGTACTATGTACATTCTGGAGTTTCTGAAAGGCGCCGCGCAACAGCGCAGCGATGAAACGATCCGCGTCGAACATCGCTTGCTGTGCAGCGGCGAACTCTATAACCGCTGCGTACTCACCCACGACTGGCGCAAGAGCGATATCACGCGCGTCCTGCTTCGAGAGCCATGCGAGCTGTTTGTCGCCAGCCGGCCTTTTGATGCCTATCCGCAGGAACTCTGCATCCGTTTGGCATTGCCCTACGCCACGGAGCAGGATGGGGATGGCAACCGCAATTTCTCCGCCATGCGGACGTTCCTTCCGGACGACGAAGTGGTTGAAGATATTTGTTCGATTCTGAGCCTGCTGTCCCGGCGGCTCATTTCTCCGCATGCCAAGGTGCGGGAACTGCACCCCGAAGTTCCGGAGCGCAAATCGCTCTTCGGTTCCTATGAATCCGATATACCGCTTGCGATTGCGGCGAATCGACGCGGGGCAACCTGGCAATCGCGCCCGGCGACCGTCATCACATCGTTTCACGGCCAGGAGGTAATCGATAATGCCCCGCCTCCCGTCGGCGTCGATGACGGGGCACTCGCCAAGTTTCTCCAAAACTTGCCAGCGGCCGCCGCCGCAAGGCAGATCGTCTCGGCGTGCCGACTCTACCGGACTGCGCTGGAGCTGATTGAAGCGCGCGCGGATATTGCTTACCAACTGCTGATATCCACCGTTGAAACGCTCGCCGGTGCGGCTCTTGCCAAGTTTGAGCCGCAGAAGGCAGAGAAGCTCGCTACGAAAGCAGCAGTTCAGCAGCAAGCAAAGACATTCGGCCTGGATGAGAACCAGGCAAATGCCCTTGCCCTGCTCGCCTGTCAGGGCATGAGTTGGACCAAGCGCAAATTCGCCAAGTTCTTAATGGATCGGCTCAGCCCGGCGGACCTTGCCGCGAAGGACGCGGTCTTCATGTTGCCCGAACACTTCTGCCCATCCGCAGACGACACGGAGAAAGCGCTCGGCCTCGTATATAGTGCCCGCTCCGGCAACCTTCATGGCGGCCTCGGATTCCCGGCGACCGTCGGCATCGGCACCAGCCCATACATTCATTTCCGGCAGATGCCCTTGAATCCTTTGAAGCCGCCGGAGATTCCGCCTGCTGCATGGTTTGAGCGCCTAGTTTCAGTCGCAGCCCGAAAGTTTTTGATGGAACAGACTGATATTTCGGCGGCCCCATTCATTGAGCACGGATCGCAACACTAATATCCTCTCGCGGATTCCGTCGTCTCCTCGTGGTCCGCGGCTCATAACCTCTTTTATAGGACGTAAACATGATAGCATTAAAATGTTTGCATTCGTTAACGAATGCCGTCATGGTCGGTCCATATCGCAACGTTGGAAAGCAAAAGGGCGTAATCCCAGCGGAGCGCAGAGGATGGCCGCGAGTTGAGCAACACCACACAGCCGCGCGACGTTTTGCTCTTGAGCCACGCGAATCCCAACGACAACGAGTTCACGTTGTGGCTGGCGCTTCAATTGGCGAAAGAAGGATATCGGGTATGGTGCGACCTGACAAAACTTCTTGGCGGCGAAATCTTCTGGGACAACATCGAGGATGTGATCCGGCAAAGCGCCGTGAAGGTGCTCTTTGTTCTTTCGCGGACCTCCAACACCAGAGATGGGGCATTACGGGAGCTTCACCTCGCGCAGGGGCTCGCCAAACGCGAAAAGCTCAGGGATTTCGTCATTCCGCTCCATATCGACGACCTGCCGCACAACGAAGTCACCATCGAGCTTACCCGCATCAACGCCATCCCTTTTGAGAAATCCTGGGCCGCGGGTCTCGCCACTCTTCTGAAGAAGCTCGAAGAGGACGGAATTCCAAGGAACCCGGACTTTAATCCAACCGCCGTGAACCAATGGTGGAGAACAAAATTCAACGCAGAGGAAGGGGTTCGAAGGGAGGCCGAAGAGTATCTCTCCAACTGGTTTCAGGTTTTGCTGCCGGAACACGTCTACTCTCACACGATCTCTCGTAAGACCATCGGAAAGATGGAGGTATCCGGAGTACTTCCGTACCCCGCCGTGCAAGACGGCATTTCACTTATTACCTTCGCGCAGGCCCGTGATTTTGAAGATCATCTCGGTCCCGACTTCTATATTGCTAAAGAATCGCCACCGCTTGCGGTACAAAATCTTCTCAATGAGACGGATTTCGGCAAGCATCTGTTTCGCCTACTCCGTCTTGCATGGGAACTTACCCTCACCGAGCGGAAACTGCCTATATATGAGCTGGCGAACCAGGTAAAGAGCTTCTATTTCCCGAAAGATCTGCTGCCCAGCGACAAAGCCTACTACATCGGAGTCGATGGCAACAGGACCTATCGTGCGATGGTCGGCTACAGCACCCGCTTCAATCCCACCACCAGGATCTCGAAGAAGCGGTATTGGCACTTCGGCCTGGAGGCCCGGCCGATGGTCCATCCGACAATAGCTTATGTTATGAAGCCGCACGTCGGTTTTACCAGCGACGGAGCCACCCTGTGGAAAAGCAAAAAGATGCTCGCATCCGCCCGCCGTAACCAATGCAAAGGCTGGTGGAACGACAAGTGGCGCGATATGATCCTCGCGGCAATGACCCAGCTTGCAGACGACGACGGCGTCGTCCGCATGACGCTCGGAAGCGACACGAACCTCGCGCTGTCGGGCGCTATTAACTTCAACAGCCCCTTAGCCTACACTGATCCGCAGATCCTGCGCGAGGAGGAGCTTGAGAAACTGCCTGACGATTACGGGCGGGATGAGGAAGAGGATGAAGCTTACGGTGATGAGCAGGAAGGTGCGGAATGAGGGACCTTATCCATATCCCCGAGCCTTGCCTATTGTTCGGTCATCAGCAAGCAACTGAAGACCCCCGCGACGGGCTCACACTATTTGGCCCTCTCGACAAAGGTAAGCCCTATGGCGTCAAGGCTGGGGTGATTGGCACCAAACACGGCATCGCGCTGTTCGAGCGCTGGGTAGATTGGGTGCAGCGCCCCGTCTTTACAGTCCCTCCAGTTCTGGGTCGCCCGCCGTTTCCGGGCTTTGAGACAGTTTTCCGCACACCGTGGAATTCGCGACCCGTACTTGCGATACAAGTCGAAGGTGAAGAGATAGACCAGTCACTGTACTTGGACGAGCCACACGAACGGGTCTACGGTACGGTGACCGTCTTTGCCGAACGGCTGCTCCGCGCGAAGCGCGAAGAAGAGGAGCAGCCAGAATTGTGGTTTGTGGTGGTGCCTGACCGAGTTTGGAAATATTGCCGCCCAAATTCCATCATCGAGCCCAAACTCCGCCAGCAGGCACGACGTACCTTCAAGAAGGCCAGCCACGCCAAGAGCTTCTATGGAACGCATTCTCTTTTCCCAGAAATGGAGCAGGATGCCACTCCTTATGTTTACGAGGAGCAGTTTCACAATCAACTGAAGGCCCGGCTGCTGAACGACATGGTGTTGACGCAGGTCGTTCGGGAGAGCACCATCGCCAACACCGTCAAGACGGGTGACGAGGGTGTTGATGCCAGACAGGTGGCGCGGCAGTCAGAGATTGCCTGGAACCTTTGCACCGCCGTGTTTTACAAAGTCGGCGGTCGTCCCTGGAAGGTGGCGAGCATTCGCGATGGCGTTTGCTATGTTGGTCTCGTTTTCAAGAAGGACGAAACTGGTGGCAGCGTGAAAAACGCGTGCTGCGCAGCGCAGATGTTCCTTGATTCCGGCGATGGTGTGGTGTTTAAGGGCGCCGTTGGCCCATGGTATTCCCCTGACACCGGCGACTTCCACCTTTCGTATGCCGCCGCTAAGGCCCTTGGCGACCTCGCCGTCGCTTCCTACACGCGTCGCGTGGGTGTTCCCCCAAAAGAACTGTTTATCCACGGGCGCGTGCGTTTTGAAGACGACGAATGGTACGGGTTCAAGGACGCCGCCGGCAGCGCCACCAATATCGTAGGCGTGCGCATCCGCCCCGACACGAACCTCAAGCTGTACCGGAAAGGGCAAAACCCGGTGCTCCGGGGTCTCGCCCACATCATCAGCCACCGCAAAGCCTACCTCTGGACGAAGGGATGGACGCCGCGGCTGCAAACCTATCCCGGCAGGGAAGTGCCCAACCCACTCTCCGTCGAGATCAGCAAGGGCATCGCGCCGATTGAAACCGTGCTTCAGGATATCGTCTCCCTCACAAAACTGAACTTCAACACGTGCATCTTTGGCGATGGCGTTCCCATCACTCTGAAGTTCGCGAACGCCGTTGGCGAAATCCTCACGGCCGGGCCTATCACCGGAGTTCCGCCACTGCCGTTCAGCCACTACATATAGTTTATTAACGATTGCTTTTGTGTCATGACACCTACCGAAATGAAGTGCATGTTTAGCGACGAGACGGCCGACACCGAGGAGCATGTTCATCCCACGGTGGATGCAGTCTCGCTTCAACCTCCAGAATCAGACAGTCGTCATCCCAAACGGAACGACGCTCCAGTACCGTTATTTGAAGGTCCCTGTCGCCTCTAAGCACAACGGCAACTTTGGGCGGATTGAGCAGCGAATCTCACAAGGGATCTATTCTCCCCAAGAGGTCTATTTGTGGGCGCTAAAAATCCATATTGGCTTTATCTTCCGAGATGCCTCGCTCAAGTTCGACAGACGCAGCCCAGACTCCGATACGATTTGGAATATAGACGATTTCACCACTGAAATAGAAGTGTTTCGGATGCTCTACGCTCTGTGGAGCAAGGGCGGGACGATAAAACCCGATCCCTTTGGTTCCGTGTTCATCCTGGACGCCCTGACGCCTGAGCCCGAGTTCGATTTGATACATTGCGCGCGCTCAGGCACTGTTCTGCTTCAACTGGGGAGCAAAGTAATCTTCGTTTCGCTTTGGGACCAGGGTGATGGACTGGCTGCTAACCTGCTCGAACAGTGGGAACGATATCACAAGCCCACCGTGGCGCGCGCGCCAGCCGATCGAAGACAGGATACAGGGCATGTTGCACATCACGTGTGGGCGTGCGACTCCGCGTATTGGCTTTGGCGCCAGCGCCGCGGTTTTAATTTTGTCAAAACCAAAGACAGTTTGACGTTGATTCCTCCGGCCATGCGATCCAAAGGTAGACCAGCCTCCGAGGCGGAACTTTCGAGTTTTTGTCTAACATTCGGTCTCCAGCTGGAGCAGTACCGGGGTGAGGTCTCGAATGTCTATTCGACTTTGGATCTCTCAAAAACCTAACGTTGCTGTCCGATAACAGAATTTATCAGACACATCAACGGGAATCCACGATGCGGCATACCACAGCAATTTGGTGAGGCAACGAGGCAACACAACCGATGGAAACACGGCGCGGCGCAATGGAGTGGGTTGACATTTCATCGCCGCATGTTCTCTCGTGCGCTTGCACGAAGGAATCGGTTTGACTGGCTACAGAGGTTGAAATAGTATCTCGCCAGTTATCATTCACCGGATTCCACACAGATATGCAATCAACCGGGACTTCCCTAAACCCAGAAGACCTTGAATGGTGGGAGCGCAACGGCGCCGTCATCGTCGCTTGCAAGACGTGCGGCTACGAAGGCGAAGCGCCCTGGGACGTCGAACATTATGAATCGGGCGAATGGCCGTGCCTTCAGTGCGGCCGGCGCTGGCCGTTTTTGGATTTTGACAAGCTCTGGTTCACGCCTGGCCGCACCGTAAAATACTCAGGAAGCGTCGATTTGCTGGCACCGGCCGACTTTCCAGCCGTCACGTCGCCTCTCAGGCGTATAGCAAGGGTGTGGCGGCAATGCGACGATGATTCGAGTCCTTTCTTTCTTAAGTCTGATCCGGAGCGCGGAGAAGGAGACGACTTCGGGTGGGGCCTGCGCAGATATGCTTCCGATCGGCTTCCCTCTCTGAATCTCGCCTTCGCCATCCTCTATGATTTCTACGGCTGGCTAAGCTGGGCGGACGCCGAAATCGCATTCGAGCCCTATTCGCGAAAGAGATGGGCGCAGGAGCACGCCCCCGCCTTTCTGGCGCAAGCCATCGTTCGTCTGCCACCGGGCAAGCCGTGGACCATCGGCAATGCCGATATGCAATCGGCATTGCGCCCTATCGTGCCGCGGTCGTTCCCCTCTTCTTAAACCCACTAGTCCTTTCGACGGAGCAAGCCCGCGCTTTCAAAATGGCGCTGTAGGGCTTGCGGAGTCGTCATTGGGCGACAAGAGATTTGGGATCGTATGCCACACATAGCCTCTTTCCGTAAGCGTAAAGTAACGCGACAGCAAAAATAGTAATGAAGATTGCAGCTGGTGGCTAAGCGGGTTCCCTACGGCAGCACGGCCGACTTTCTGCGTTGTCCGGTGGCGTCGGGCAGGTCGACGAGTTTCTGTGCTTCGTTCACTCCGTCCATCAGTGAGCCGCCGCCTTGCAGGTTCAGCATCTTCGCGATGTCCGCAATGTCCGCATACTGAACGGACGCCAGCGACGCCCGGTTTATCTCGCGCATCCGCGGCGAACTATGATATGCCACGCCCCATCCCTCGCTGAGGCCCCCGTGGCTTGAATTCGCAGCCCTCGATATTGGCACGATGCGCAGGTACGTGAATCCCTTGAGTCTAGCGACTCGCCGATTCATGACGTGGTCAAGCACGAAAGCCTTCAGGTCCACATCGGGAAATGCTCGCTGGTAAGACCGCCGGTAGGCGGTGTAGTCCACGTGCACCCATACCTGTGTGTGAGCGTGCAGGATGATAGCCTCGGGCACGTCCCAGATCGCTAGCCGCGTATCGAGTTCGCCGGGGTCGTGGGCGTGCACGAGCAGTGCCTTGTCCGAGCCGTCGTGCGTCAGCGGCGTCATGAGCTTACCAACATATCTCTCGATGGCCTTCCGGTCGCGAGCGGCGACCGGAACGTACAGGCACGGCAAGAGCCCCGACTCCCTGGGGATGCGGATGGCATGCTCATCGATTACCCGGCAAATCCGTTCGGAGTCGCTCATAGCCATCCGCCCTCTGCGGAATTCGCGCGGGCTTATTGGAATTGGACCACATTTTGCAGCTCCGAGGGCCAGGCACTGACGGAGGCAGCGCTGGACGAACAATACCGAAAAGCCCAATTGGTCTTAACCGGACGTGGCCAGCCTGGGAGCGCTGCCCGCAGTCCGCTAACGTTTTGAGAGCCTAGCGCGTCTGGATGCCACTAAGCGTGCCGCACTGCTCGCACAACTCGGTGAGGTGCTCGGGATTCCAGACAGATAACGCTTCCGCCGCCGATTCCGCGGTCCCAAACCGTCGATAAGTCCTAACACGGTCAGGGTCGTACGGTGAGCGACCTGCCCAATCAACATCGACCTCGATCGCGGCGGTTGTCGATCGATGGACGGCCTTGGCGAAAGCGCAATGATAATCGGTCGCCGATCTGTACGTCGCTGCCCAGAAAGGCTGATGGTACGACGAAGAAGCTGTTAGCCGCAGTGGCAAACGCGATGTGCCCTTCGTCCTTGGCAACAGCCCTGCCGGTTACCGGACCCGTCTGCGGCGGCGTGCGCTCGACGATGGGCATTTCCCGAATGGCGGTTCCCGACGTCCGCATGTATGCTTCGGCCATTTTTGCAACCTCCTCACGGCTTCGTGGTGCTGAGGGCGCTCTGCGCCGGATATCCGGCTCGTCCTTGAGGTCCGGGGCCGAGTCGGCTCCCTGTTCGTCGCCTTTGTCGAGGTCCAACAGGGAATCGATCTCAGCCTGGCGGGCGAGCAACAGATTCAACCGCTCCTCGTGCTCGAACGGGCGGTCCGCCTGCAACTGGTAGTCCGCAAGTTCTTTCTCGATGCGGGCCACGCGGTTCCCCTGGTCAGCCGCGAGCTTGTCCAGACTCCTCAGCGTGTGTTCGATGCTCTGCACGGTGCCGACCGGATTTGTGGAATTCAGGTTTGCGGAGTACGTAGCGCGTCTGCGAACGAAGAGGTCCGGGATGCGCTCGTCCTCTTTGACCATTCCCAATCCGCCGCTCTTCCCCCTGCTCAGGATCTCGAAGCCGCGGAAAGTGCCGCGCACCTGCATCGTTTGGTCGTCCTGCCACGAGAGGACCGCGAACGTCAGGGCTTTTGCCGCTTCCTCCCGTGCGCCCTTGGCTGAGAAAACCCGATTGCCGACCTTCATACTGAACTCGTCGGAGTCGTTCGCGTTTCTATTCGCAATGTCGGCTTCGATGTGCGCCAGGCGCTGCTTCGCTTCCGTGATTTGCCGAGGCAGATCTCGAATCTCCCAGCGGATGTGACGCTGCTGATTGGCGTGAACGGCGCGCAGTTGGTCGAGCTTGCGGACTTCCGTATCGATCTTGATCTTCTCCACGACGGCAGGATTCCCGGAGGCAATTGCCTTGATCTCAGCGTATGTAAGCGCGCCACCCTCCAGATCCTCCGCCGCGCGCACCGTCGTTTCCCCCCGCATCACCTGCTGGATGAAGCGGGCCTTGGTTTCGAGCGTCTGCCACATGTAAGCGTCGAAAGAGCCTTCGGTGACGTACCGGAAGATCTGCACCTCCTTGTTCCCGTTGCCCTGGCGCAGAATCCGGCCTTCCCGTTGCTCGATATCGCGCGGGCGCCACGGCGCATCCAGGTGATGGAGCGCCACCAGCCGCCGCTGAACGTTCGTGCCGGCGCCCATCTTCTCGGTCGATCCGAGCAGTACCCGGACGCGGCCGGCGTTGACGGCATCGAAGAGGAGTTTCTTGGCTGTGTCGGTCTCGGCGTCGTGGATGAACGCGATCTCGCCGGCGGGGACGCCTGCTTTGACGAGCTTCGAACGGACATCGTCGTAGATGTTGAAGCGCTCCGGATCGGGCGTGGAAAGGTCGCTGAAGACGAGTTGCGTCGAGCGCGTGTCGCGAGTCGCGTTCCAGATCCTGGCGATGCGGGCCACTGCGAGATCGATCTTGGTTTCGGTCTCCGGCGTGGCGGTGGGATCGATAAGCCGCATGTCGAGCGCCGCCTTCCGCCCTTCGCCCGTGATCTTCAGCATGTTATCGACTGACGGGTCCACGCGCTCCCGCTTCAACCGCTCGGCCCGTTCGGTCAGCGTTCGGATGAACTCCTTCAGTTCCGGGCTGGCGGGCGCCGACGCGATCGCCGGTCTGCCGTTCTCGAGTTCCGGCCGCGGGAGGTTGAGCATGTCGGCAGTCTGCACGTCGGCCACGGTGCGGAATACGGAAAGCAGTTCAGGCAGGTTGATGAACTTGGCGAAGCGGGTGTGCATCCGGTATCCCGATCCGTCCGGGGCGAGTTCCAGAGATGTCACCGATTCGGCAAAGTTCGCGGCCCACGAATCGAAGTGCTCCACCTTCCGTTCGGACAGCATCTCCGGCGCAAGATAGCGAAGCATCGTGTACATCTCAGCCAGCGTGTTCGAGATCGGCGTGCCGGTGGCGAAGACGACTCCGCGGCCGTCGCTACGTTCCTGGATGTAGCGGATCTTCAGGAACATGTCGAATGCGCGGTTGCTGTCCGAGTTCGGCAGGCCAGCGATCCGGCTCATCTTCGTGACGTAGCCCAGATTCTTGTACAGGTCGGCTTCATCCACAAAAAGCTGATCGACGCCCAACTCTTCGAACGTCATGGTCCGGTCTTTCGAGTCGCGGTCGGCCCGTTTCTTGAGCCTGACTATCAGCCGCTTCTTGGCTTTCTCCAGTTCCTTCACGATGCGGCGGTTGTCATCCTTGGATTCCCTGGCCACGCCGATTTCGGCGTCGAGTTCCGCCACCTGCTTCTCGACGAAGCGATTGAAGTACTCGTCGGAGACGGGCAGGAATTCGAAGGAACGGTGGGAAACGATGACGGCGTCGTAGTTCCCGGTGGCGATGCGCGCCATCGCCTGCTGGCGGTTACCGGTCTCGAAGTGGTCCTTGCCGGCCACAAAGAGCCGCGCTTGTGGGTACAGCTTCAGAAACTCCGTGCCCCATTGGTCCACCAGATGATTCGGCACCACGAACATCGGCTTCTTGGCGAGATCCAGGCGCCGGAGCTCCATCGCGGCGGCTGCCATGGTCCAGGTTTTACCCGCTCCCACGACATGAGCCAGCAGTGGGCTGCCGCCCTGGAGGATGCGCCAAACGGCATCCTTTTGATGAGGGGCGAGGTCGCCATCGCGAAGGGACGTGCGCACCATTCCAGGCAAGCTGAGGTGCGAACCGTCGAACTCCCGAAGCCGGAGGTTGTTGAACCGGAAATTGTACTCCTGAGCCAGCCGCGCGGCGCGCTCGCGATCTTCCCAAACCCAATCGCGAAAGCGGTCTTTCAACTGCTGCTGCTTCTCTCTGGCGGCGATGGTCTCCGGCTGGTTCACGGCGCGGGTTCCATCTTCGTGGTCGTCGTATGCTGTCGGCGTCCGCCCGTTCAGTGACTGTTCGATCAACTCGGACGCACGGAAGCGGGCGGTGCCGTGAGTCGTGGTGTTGTTCACGACGTACCTTGCGCCGTAGTCCAGCTCGATTGTCCAGGTCGCGATGATCTCGGCGTATCCGATTTTCACGTTGGCGCGGGGCACATCCAACAAGTCGGCAACGAAGTCTCGGATGTCTGAGGGCGGAATCCAAGATGAACCGAGGCGCGCTTCAATCTCACCCGGTTCCAGGTCTTTGGGCTGCACTGCCCGGAGAGCTTCCACATTCCGGCGATAGGACGGATCGAGCTGCTCCGAAGCCTGTGCGACGGCAAGTTTGGCGCGTACATTACCGCTGAGATACCGGTCGGCAGTCTCCCACGCCCCGCCCTCCGGGTTTCGGTAGACGAGTGATCCGAGTTCGTCCTGTAACTCAGCGGCGCCACGCCCGGTAAGCGACTCCATGCGCGGCCAACTGATCTGGCCGGTTTCGTTGAGGGATACCAGCAACGCCTCGGACGCGGTGTCGGCCCGCTCCACCGGGCGATAGCGCTCCAGCGTGCGCCGATCAAAGATGGCGGTCTTGGTCGCCCGCTTCGTCTCCGGATCGAATTCTTCGAGCGATACCAGAAGGGGTAGGTCCGGATCGTCGGCAAACGCCTTCACGTTTTCCCTTGCGTTGAGGGGTCCAAAGCGGGAAACGAAGGAATCGTAGGTCCGGTTGAGATGACGCCGAGCCTCTACGATGGTTTCGTCGGAGGCATCGGCCAGCTGAGTGCGGAACACATCGCGAACCGCATCACGGACCTGGAGCATTCCGCGAATCCTTGCACGTGCCGAAGAGGACAGCGTCAACGGCTCGAACGCGTCGCCGCGGCGGACGACGATCTGGCCATTGCGGTCGGCCAAGCCGCCTTCGTTGACCTCGCCATGCGCGGGAATCTGCTCAGGGCGCGAACGCAACGCCGGACCACGGCTATCTCTGGTTCTGTACACGGCGGTCGGAAGAAACGACAGGGCAGTTGCCAAATCACCCGGCTCCAAACTTCCGATAAGAGCCGGAGCCGTGCCATACTGCCCCGATTCCATTTCCATGCGGCCCAGCATCATCTCCGGGTGGCGGGCGAAGTACTCGTTAATCTCCATCGGACCGGCCGTCGTCGCAATCGGCCTCAGCTCCGCCCAGTTTTCTCCGGGCACCGTTTCAGACGAGCGCTTTTGGAGGAATAGAATATCTGTGGTCACTTCCGTTCCAGCATTCGCCTTGAATGCGGTGTTGGGCAAGCGCACGGCACCCAGCAGGGTCGCCCTATCCGCTAAATGCCGGCGAACCGTGGAATCCTCTCTGTCCATGGTGTAGCGGCTGGTAATCAGCGCGATCACGCCGCCGGGCCGGACCACGTCCATGGTTTTCGTCAGGAAGTAGTCGTGAATTGATCGGGTCAATTGCGGACTGCGGCGGTACGCCGAATCGAACACCGGATAATTGCCGAAAGGTATATTTCCGACAGCCGCGTCGAAGAAGTCTTTAGGAAGTGGCGTGTCTTCGAATGCCTTCGCGTGAACGCTCGAATCCGGATAGAGCTTGGCGGCGATGCGCGCCGTAACAGAATCAAGCTCCACGCCAGTGCGCCTCGTGCCGGGGTACAAGCGTTCGGGCATCAGACCAAAGAAGTGCCCGACGCCCATCGACGGTTCGAGGATCTGTGCACTAGGCTGGAGTCCGAACCGCTCCATGGCTTGCCAAATCGCCTTAATAACTTCGGGAGACGTGTAATGGGCATTTGGCGTTGAGGAACGAGCCGACGCGAACTCTTCCGCGCTGAGCAGTTTCCTGAGTTCGGCCGCAACGGGTTGCCAGTCTCGCGGCGGCTGGGACGCAAACGCGTTCGACATCGCGCCCCAGCCGGTGTACTTCACGAGCACCGCCCTTTCCTCGGGCGTGGCTGTGCGATTCTCGGCTTCTATGGCTTTCAGCGTGCGGATAGCTGAGAGATTGGCTTGGGCTTTCTGCTTCAGGCTGCCCTCGCCGATGCCGTCGGCGGTGGTTATGCGGAGATCGCGGGCAAGGGTTGATGCGGGTCGAGGGTCGCTGGATCGAACGACAACTGGGACTGGTCTTCCTCGTCCGGGAGAAACGCCCACTCCCTCGTCGCGATCTCCCAGGCGAATTGGTAGTCCATCTTCTGAACCACCATCAACTCGTATAGCAGGTTCCCCGTCAACTCCTGTGCTGCGAAGACCGCCTGCTGGAGCTGATTCCCCTTGTTCAACATCTCGACCATCGTCGGACGATGGCGGCTCCAGTGTTCCAGGATCTTGTGTCCCAGTGGTGTGAGTGTGGTCGATTCGATCATCGATGGACTCCCCTATTAGATTATCGCCCAATTCGGCGTCGGTCAGCTCCGAGAATAGGCTGAGTTGGGTGTTGGCCGGGGAGCGACGAGCTGTTGGTGACGGTGACATCGAGTTTGCACTCAGAAGTTGACTGCGCGTTCATAGGGTTAGGAACGCCTTTAGCCGATGGCGAATGGCCGCAGTCGCAACCGGGCCAAAGTAGCGGCTGTCGAAACTCCCCGGATGATATGAGGACGCGACCCAGATGGTTCCGGGGAACACGACGTAATGCCCGGACGGCCATGCGTCGAGATGCCTGCCTTTTGTATCTGCGGAGAGTGGGGCTGTATTGTGAAGGAGGATTCCATTTACCGAGATTCCGAGGGCGGAGACCTCGACCACATCGCCGGCCTTGGCGACGATTGGTTTCAGCAGGGGACCTGCGCCGTCGCCGCAGGCTCCGGGAGCGCGATAGCCGCGCACGCGGGAGAGCGTTGCGAACGGTTCCACGGGACAGAACTCGACCAGATTCGCGCTGGCGTCCGCCGTGGTGATATACAGACCCATTGGGAGCGATGGTGACGTATTGATGCGGAGTCCGAGAGATCCGCTGAGCTGGAACGCCGCGACAGTTACAACGGCCGCAACCAACGCCGCGCGGCGAGCATTGCGGACTCTGTCAGACAGGCCAGTCGTCATCACCGGTGGCTCCTTTCTGAAGTTCCGGGACGGCCGGCTCCTCAGGCGTTGTAACTGCGGCCACTTTTGTGGTGGTGCCCCGCAGCGGGGCGATCAAGTGACAGCTCCGGACCACCACTTCATTGACGGTTCGCTGCACTCCGTCGCCCTTCGGCGTGAACTGGCGCTGCTCGATTGTGCCCTCGACGAAGATGTTGTCGCCCTTTTCGAAGGTAGTTGCGACGCGGGAAAGATCGCCGTAGAACGATAGGTTGTGCCAATTGGTGTGTTGTTGCGGTTTGCCCTCTCCGTCCTGGAACCGGTAGCTTTCTCCGAGACGGACATTCGCGACGGGTGCTCCGGAAGGGAGGAATCTGGCTGCGGGCTTGGTCGCCAGAAATCCGATTACTTCGAGACGATTTCTCTGCATGGTTGGCTATTGTTCTCCTTGTTCAACATGAGATTCTTCCTCGAGGCAGTCTTCGACCGAATGCCGCTCAGTAGTTGGTAGGGATTCGGGGGGCGATGCTATCTCGGGCTTACTGACGACGTGCCGGGTTCGATTCAGCGGGTGTTGTGGAACGGGTTTGCCGTCTTCCAACGTGAAGAATTCGGTCGGCGGAGCCAATTCCGCACGGGCACTCAGCGCTGGATCGAGAAAGTACATCATTTGCGTGCCGAGAATCGGATGATGACCGCTGACGAAGATCAACATCTGGCCGGGCGCAACGATGCGCTCCTGCGCACCATCGCCGCGCTTCTGTGGAGGCTTGAGGCGAAGCACTTCATCGGGCGTCATCAGGGGTCGCTCGATGTGATCGACGCTCGCGTTGATGTGCTCCATGATCGGAGACAGTCGGGAGCCGCTGAAGTTGTAGCTGGCTTTCTGTACGGTGGTCGTACCGGTCATTCTGCTCAACAACTCGGCAGTCTCGAATTGGTTGGGGGCGAACGCGATGCGCACGTGGCAGTTAGAGACGATACTCTCGTTGTTCCCGTAGGCATCGACGATTTGCCGTATGTCCTGCGTGATCAAGTACGCTTTCAGTCCATAGCCGGCCATGTAGGAAAGTGCATCCGCGAAAACCTCCATTCGATTCAGTGACGGGAACTCGTCAATGAGCAATAGCAGCCGGTGCTTATTGCGCTTCTGTTCCGCGCCCTGGAATACCATCTTTTCGGTGAGGCGATTGACGGTCATCGTGAAAATCAGGCGAATGAGCGGACGCAGGCGGATCTTGTCGGAAGGCGGAACCACCAGATAGAGCGATACGGGCCGCGCGTGGTTCACCAGATCGTTGATGGTGAAGTCGCTGGCCGACGTGTTCCTGGCTACCAGCGGATCGCTGTATAGTGTCAGCGCGGTTTTCGCGGTGGAGAGGACGCCGCCAAAGTCGCGGTCCTCCTTGTCGAACATTTCCTGCACCTTCTCGCGAACCACGGGATGAGTGAGGGTCTGATCGCCGGTCGGCATGCGCCAGTCATGGGCGTGGCCGGGATCGTGCTCGAAGTTCAGCAGTTCATCCAATGTCTCCCGGAAGCCGGCGCCGGGCCGCGTGAAGACGTGCGACAGATCCGCGAGGCACGCGACGCGGCCTTCTAGTGCCGCCGCGTAACAGACGTGAAGGATCATTCCCGTCGTGATGGAGGCGGCGGCATCCTGCCAGTAGCGCTCCTGAGGGCTGTCCTCGCCGGTGCGCACGATCATGTTGGCGATGTTCTGGGCGTCGCTGACATCGCGTGGCGTGAATAGCCGCACCTCGCTCAGAGGGTTGAATCGGGAACTGGCCTGCTCCTCAACCGGCGAGAACTTAAAACACAGGTGGCCCTGCTGGCAGCGGAAGCCAGCGGTTTTCGCCCAGTTCTCTCCCTTAATGTCATAAATCACTGCGCTCTCCCCCCAGGCCAGTAAGGAAGGAATGACCAGGCCGACGCCTTTGCCGCTGCGGGTTGGCGCGAACGCTAAAACGTGCTCTGGACCGTTGTGGCGGAGGTAGTGCATCCGGCGTTTGCCCTCAGAACGCCACCCGCCGACGTATACGCCGTGCCTTGTGGTGAGGAGCCCGGTGTCTCGAATGTCGTCTTCGTCAGCCCATCGCGCTGAGCCGTGGAGGTCTTCCGCGTTCTCGGTCAACTTGCGGGCACGGCGGCCAGCGAGCACGAAGAAGATACCGACGCACAGGACACTCCCGGCGAACACGATCATTTCGCCCTCGAAGAAGGGCCGGCGAATGCGCTCATCTTGCGATGCGCAATAGCGCCAGCCCCACACGATCCACGAGAACGGTTGGTAGATGCCACCAGACTTCGCCTGTAGAAGCGGCGCACCGAGCGCGGGCTGGTATTGGAAACTGGCGGCGATGTACTGCGTGGCGATGAAGTTCGCGACAACTAACAAAAGGCATCCGAGCGCCATCGCTGGCCAGTTGTAGCCACCGAGGTATCCAGGATTGCGGGGAGTGCGGTAGAGTTTAGGCTGTTTCTTCGGCATGGTCGCTCCCCCTCATCGGCCCAGTCCCTGGGTCTTGGCGCGTTCGCGGAATTCGCGGACCACGCCCTTGGAATCGGCGTAGTTGATTCGCACGCTTTCGCCAATTTGCGGCTGCCGATCCAGCATGTCCTTGGGATGAGCGATGGCGGTACGGGCGGACTGGCGCTGGATGACTTGATGTTCCGTCTCGCCAATGATCGGGCCGCGGTAGCTGCCGCTCCCAGTCTGCGCAGCGAGTGTCTGGGCGGAGTCACCGAGCACTTTCGCGGTGATCGACTTGGCCTCGGCGAGGGAATCGCCGCCCGGCGCATCAACGGTTCTCCGCCGATCCGTCGCCGTTTGCTTCTCCTGGACATTCACGGTGCCGCTGCCTGGCTCGTAACGAGCGGCGAACTCAGTGGACTCACGGGCCGGAGCCGAACGTTTGTTGGCGTTGTCCGCCGAGTCCAAAATCGCCACGTCTTCCGCGCTCAGAGCCGTGTCCGATTCTTTGTCTTCAACCCGCTCCCGATCATGGCGAAGCTCTTCCGTTTCCTGCTCCAAGGTCGCGACGGGAGAACTGCCGGAGGCTCCCGAGGTGAGAACGGGTCCGCTGACCAGGTCCTCCTCGCCGATCGATCTGTCACGCTCCAGCGCGAGAATGAAATCGGTCGCGGCGGAAGCGTCGTGCGCTGCGCGAAAGATCTCGTTCTTATCGCGCTTGAGCGCTCCAATCCAGGAGTTGACATACGCGGCGTGCTGCTCGGGATCGTGCGGAATGCCACGCTGCGCTGCCAGGAACACGCTGGCCAGCTCGGCGCGAAGCTCCTCTTTGGCATAATTGACGTCGCCGAACCGATACTGTTCAGCGAGCGTGGATCGGGCGAGGCGCGACGGGTGGCCAGTCCAGTGGGCCAATTCATGCAAAGCCGTGCCGTAGTACCCGGCGGCATCCTTGAAGGCATCCTTCGACGGCAAGTGAATGCTGTCCGAAGATCGATTGTAGAATGCGTGGTCCGCTTGGTCGTGCGCGATGTTAGCGCCTGAGTTCCTCAGGATCTGCTCCCCGGCCTGGACAGCTTCGAAAGTGGTGTGCGGTTTTGCGGTGTGCGGCGGAATGCGGTCGATCTGCTGAGCGTTGAAGACGGTGTAGACGCGGTGGATGGGCCGCGACTCCTGGGCGTCGGCATTGTTGCCAGTTGCCGCGTTTCCGGCCCCGCTTTCCCCAGGCCGGGATAGTTGCGTCTGATCCGAGTTCTGGCGGACCTCCCAATATTCAATCTGGGTGCCCTTCTCGCCCCGGCGGACCTGCCATCCGTTGTCGGTGGCCTGCTTGTAAGTCATCCACCTCGGGTCCGCGTACCCGCGTTCGAGGCCGGCGGCCATCAGATGAATCGCGTTGCCGCCGCGGTAGCTTCTCTCACTGGTGGGGTTGAACGGGATGCCGAGCGAACCGGCGCCTGGCTCCCAGGGTTTCTGCCACGGAGTAACGCCGCGCTCCAGCATTCGTATGATGTTGTCGGTGACCTCCTGGCGGAAGTCCCGTGGGGCCGGTCCGGTAGCGGAACGGGGTTCAGTGGGTTGAGCAGTTGTGGTCGCCATGGGGGTTATGCCTCCCCGCCCAGCTCGGTCGCCGAGAAGCCCGGATCGGGCTCCTCGGCCTCAAAGCCTGACCCGGCCAATGGTTCCCCGCCGATGGCGTCGAGTGACGCCGACAGCGAATCGTGTTCAATGTCCCGTAGATTCTGCATTTTGCCTCCTTCGAGTGAAATGGAGCGTAAGATCCCTCTACTTATAAGGGAATGGGAGAGGCCTTGTGGGACATAAGATTTGCAAGTGTGAAGCGCACGCCCGCTATGTCAGCCCAGACGGTGGATCTCGTTTTCGTGCACGGACAGCTCAACGGCGAGCCTAGAAACCGTTGTCACCGGCCATGACCCCGGCGCCTCTCGCGCTCAGGGTTTTTCGTGAATCGTTGGCGTTCGAGGCTGACCGCCGCGTCGCCGACCGCCTTCTGATAGCGGCCGAGCCATCCATTCCAGCCATCCTCTTGCGGAACAATCCCGCGCCGCATGAGCCGTTGCACGGTCTCCTTCAGGTATCGCTGGTTGCGCAAGATCGACTCTGAATCTCCCAACTCGTCGAATTTGAGCATCGGACGACCTTCGGAGAATAGCTTCCGAAGCCGCACGAACGAATTCGTTCGCAGACCGCCGCGACTGCGCGCCGCTTCCATGTCAGGTGTGTAGTAGACGTAGTGAACCCGCCCGTCCGTCCCTTCAAGCATTAAGTAGCTGCGGCCGGCCTGGCGTCCGGTGTCCTCCTCCCCGTGCACCAAGACCCTGCCTTCCAGTGTCGTGAGGGCGCGAAGGTCGAGCATGACCAGAGGGAGTCGCTCATCCGACATCAACACTCCATGCGCCGCCAGCATCTTTTGGCGGTCAGCGCTGCGCTGCATGGCACGAAGGACATCTTCGAAGTCACTACGCACCCGCCAAAGATTCGGATCGGTGCGCTCGGCCAAGCCCATTTCTTTCAGAACCACCAATCGCTCTATGGTGTGCTGGTGGATGAGCCGCGCACTGCGATTGCCCCAGTCCCGATTCGGGTCCCGCACGACTGTGAAGGATGTTCGGTCGCCACTCTCCGGCCACACTGCATCGCGCTTGAGTGCCCGGTCGAGGGACGTGTAGCGGTGCGCCTGTACCTCCCGACGCTGCGCTGCGGCGGTGTCGAACTCCGTGCGATAGCCAAGTTGGCGGGTGCAGAGATCTTCGGCAGCGCACCGTATGCCCTGCCTGATGTAGTCCCGGCTGAGGCGAAAGGGGCGGCCGTCCGCGCCAATTCCGCGGAGGGTCGCGTGAACGTGCGGGTGTTCCGTGTTGTAGTGGGCCACCGCCACCCATTCGAGCGGTGTGCCGAGGTCACTCTCCATCCGCGAAACCAAGTCGCGTGTTAGCCGTTTCAGGTCGGTTCGGTCGCCGAACTCAGGAGATACGATCACCTTCCAGAGGCGCTCGTCGCCCGCCTTCTGCCAGCTTTCGAGTCGCTCCGCGATGTCGAAGGATTCTCCACCGGCATCGAACCCGACAGCCCTGGGATCGCCCTCACGAATGGCGCTCTCACGGGCGAGGTAGCGTCCGTGGGCTCGCCACTGCCCGGCAACGGTGTTCTTGGCGTACATGACTCGCACCGCACACCGTTGGCTATAGTGGCGAGCGCGCTTCGGACCCGAGCCTTGTCCAGCCGCCCGGTGCTTGCGGCTCCGGCTCATGCGGGCATAATGCATCAGGGTCTTGTAGGCCGAGGCCCATGTAGCCCGCTCGCTCCGCGCGGTCGGCTTTCGCGGTCGCAGCCGAAATTCGCTTTCATCACTCTTCGCCATGGGCCACCAAGTCCTGCATCGCCAATTTCGAATCGCCGACCATCGCTTGGCCAGCGTTCTTCAGCAAGCGGGCATGCCGGCCTCGTGCCCTCGCCACGGCGGCTTCCATTGCCTCCCCGCCTGGCTCGGGAACGCACGTCAGTACAACCTTGGCGAGGCTATCCAAGAATGCGAACAAGGCCTGCTGGGCTCGTCCAAGACGGAAGATATCCCGCCTGACTTGCTCGATAGTGGCCGCGAGTCGTTCTTCGGCCCCGACGAGTTCCTCGCCGCGATCCGACAGTTCCTGTTCCACCGAATGGCGGATGAACGCCGTCGGTGATGAGAAACCCCGCTTCCGCGTTGCCTCTTGAATTCCTTTGTCCGTCGTGTCGGAAAATCGGATTGCTCGCTGGGCCATGCGAAAACTCCCCTCACTTATATAGGTAACGGCAGAGGCTATGTGGGACAGAATAACTCGTAAAATCGACGGCGCATCCCGACCGGGATGCAGGTCCATCGAAACGCATCCCACCAGAACCGCAACCGGAGCAACAAAAGACCGCCCCAAAAACCCAACAACGCATCCCACCCTTTATGTTCCACTACCGGGTTTTTGGTTGCCTGGGAGCCGTCGTCGCTGGTGGGCGGTGTTGCAAACTGTTGCAATCTGTTGCAATCTGTTGCAGGCGCCGACCGGCAAGCCATGACTGTTGCAAACTGTTTCAGACGGTTGCAATCTGTTGCAATTTGTTACAAAACCCAGGAATGTGTAAATTTGATGTCCCAACATGGTCGCGCCATTCCCTTTCTATATGAGGGAGCAATTCGGCAACACCGATGGACTCGAACCCACCGCCGCGCCGCAAAAGAGCAAGTGCAGACTTAACTCACTTGCGCTCCCTCGTTTCGGTCCTACCAGCCACGACCACAGGACAAGTTACCGCGGCCTGGGGAGAGATTGAGGCCGCGCTGGCAAGGGGAACGAAACTCAGGGAGATTTGGGAGGCCGCCAGGCTCGATGGGCTGGAGATGCCCTACCCGCAATTCCGTGTCTATGTTTCACGACTACGGCGAAGGCGCCGAGAACCCTCCAAATCCGCGCCGCAACCGCCGCCGGCACAGACGAACGCAGCGGACGGGCTGCCATGTCCGCCGCACGATCCATTCCGCAATCTGCGGGAGCAGCGGGAGAAAAAGAAACTGACAACATTCGAGTACGATCCGTTCTCGATTAACAAGAACCTGGTCGATTGAGAGGAGCATTATGAAAAGTGAAACACAGCCTTCGGTTCACGTAGTACTGCAAGGGAAGGGTGGCGTCGGGAAAAGCTTCGTCTCGGCAATCCTGGCCCAGTACTTCCAAACGAAATCAGCCCCGGTACACTGCCTGGATACCGATCCGGTCAATGCGACGTTTGCGCAATACCGCGTGCTTGCAGCTGAGCACCTGAAGGTCCTCCGGCGGGGAACCGTGAACGAAAAGCAGTTTGACCTGATGGTCGAGAAGGTGTGTCACGGCGACGGAGTATTTATCGTGGACACCGGTGCTACGACGTTCGTTCCTCTGTGGAACTACATGCTGGAGAATGAGATTCTCGCCTTCTTTCGATCCCACGGCCGCAACGTATTTGTCCATTCGGTGGTGACTGGCGGCCAGGCTATGAGCGACACGCTGAATGGCTTGGAACGGCTGGCGCAATCCACGTCTGAGAAAAACGTCGTTGTCTGGCTGAATGAATACTTCGGCGAGGTCACTAAAGATGGACAGCCGTTCGATGAATTCCAGGCCATCGAGGAGTACGCGCCCAAGCTCGTTGGCACGGTCGTGATTCGGGAGAGGAACCCGCACACCTACGGCGACGATGTGCGCCAAATGCTGGAACGCCGCTTGACGTTCGGAGAAGCGATCCAAAGCGCGGACTTCTCCTTGGTATCGAAGCAGCGTCTGGCGATTGTGCGACGCGAGCTATTCGAACAGCTCGACAGGCTGGATATCGGGTGACAACTATGGCTAACGGAGACGGACCAATCGACATTCAGCGGCTGATCGCGGAGGTCGCGGCCCGGCACAATGTCTTCCTTAGGCCGGACGATCCCGGCATTGCCTTGGTCACGATGAACCGGCTCGTTCTCGAGGACGCCATGGAGAGAATCCATGCGCAAATTCGCGCAACGATCGGCGAATTCCACGCATCTATGCAGAGAGCGGAGAGGCGAGCGGGAAGTATGCTGGCGCAAGGAGTGAAGGAATCGGGGGCACAGATGAGGCAGGGTTTGCAGAATGACATTCACATTGCAGGTCTGAAGGCGCGTGAGATTGTGCATCTGGTGAACGAAGCGCACCGCCGCCCCGCGTTGATTCGTTGGTCCGCTGCTGGCTTAATAGCCGGTGCGTTGCTGTTCTGCGGCGGTGTTTGGCTTGGGACGTCTCTGCATTAGCGGATCGGTCTGAAAGGTTCGAATATGTGGACTTTGGTTCTCCTCTTGGACTTGCTGGGACGGAAGAACTTCTTGCGGTTCGTTGCCGGATGGGTGCTCATCATGGCCTTCTTCCTGTACTGTTTCGTGCATGAGGCATTTGATCAGCCACGGCCAATGCAAACCGTGGTGGTCCCGGACGCGGAACGCCGACCTGTTGAGCCTGTGCGGGCGTTGACATCAACGCCCAAGCATTAACGCTCGCGTTCGATTGTGGTCAGCGCCTTCTTGATGGTCCGCATTATGTAATCGTTCTGCCGTCGCTCGTTCCCTTTGTGCGACAGATCGCGTGACCGGATCGCAGCCTCAACCTCGTCTGCGGTCGCGCCGTGCGATAGAGAATAGACTGCGTACGCCAGATCGATTCGCGTTCCATCTCCGCCGTAGCGACCATCCGCGCGAAAGACGTCAATGCTCTTCAGATTCTTTGGATGAGTGGTTACTGTTTTGGCACGTTGCCTGAACTGTTCCCGCTCGGCATGTCGTCGTTGAATGTCGCTTATGACGCCGGCTAAGAACCGCTCCGCCTCTGGGTAAATTTCTCCACCGGCCTCGATGAGCCGAACGAACGGATACAATCCCGTGCTGGCATCGAGATATTTCGCCTTCCGATTCGTGAACGCAGCCATCCTTCCAAAATGCCGCCAGTCTGCGGCACCACGATCACCGCCGAATCGCTCAGCCAACGCCCGCGCTGCTGCTGTGCTCACCTCCTTGCTGAGTCGTTCGGAGTGCTTCAGCCATGCTTGGTAATTTCCTGGAGACGTTTCCACGAGGACAGCAGGATTGAAACCCGCCTGCTTCATCGCCGAGACTGCATCCTGGGTCAGATCATCGACCATGCTCAGATTGTGTTCACCCTTGGGGCGAATGTAGATGTTGCGGCCCTCACGATTCTGGAGGCGCAGCCAGGGCACCGACTTAACGACTGTTCCGGCATCCCATACACGGGTAATCATGATCGATTCGCCGGCCCCAGCATCTGGTTTGTACAGCCCAACCTCAAACGGCTCGGAACTCATTGCCGCAACCTGTTGTTGAACTGTCCCTGCGGTCGTGCCCATTGTGTCATTTGATTCCCGCGATCTCTCAGTGGACGCATTCATGCCGATAGGCTCCCTATTTTAAAGGGAACGGCGTGGCTGGTCTGGGACACAAAACAACAAGAGTTTACAAATCGCGTTCTACTGCTCGGGCCGGACGACGACAATGCTGATCCTATCACGGCGAACCCGATAGTCTCCTCGCTCGGAAGTCAACGGTCGGTGCTGCGGATTGGATCATGCCGGGCAAGGCGGCGACGGAATTAGTCACGAGACTTACGCAGGATTTAAGACACTCCTCTTGTGTAATGATGAGGGTGAGGAGTTGTAATAGAGCCGAACACTAACATGCCTGCAAAACTGACTAAGGAAATTGTCGCAGCAGCCATCGAAGGTTTCGAGGCGCAGAAGCGAAGTATTGACGCCCGGATCGCAGGGCTTCGTCAGGCGCTCTCCGGCGACTCCGCCAGACCCACGGCAGCGCCGGAGGCACAAACACGCAAGCGCCGGAAGATGAGCGCCGCGGCCCGTGCCCGGATCGCCGAAGCGCAGCGAAAGAGATGGGCGGCGTCAAAGAAGTCGTCTCAACCGATAGCCCCGGAAGCGGCTCCCAAACCTAAACGCAGGCTTTCGGCGGCTGGAAGGAAGGCTATCATAGCGGCCACGAAAAAACGGTGGGAGTTGAAGAAGGCGGAAGCTTCGAAGGCGCAACCCGCAGCAAAGAAAGCAGCGCCCGCTGCGAAAAAGACGAAGCGGAAACTGTCACCGGCACGCAAGGTTGCACTGGTGGCGAATCTGGGGAAAGCACGAGCGGCCAAAGCAGCGAAGAAGGCAGCGGTAGCCTAGATCGGCCGTGGGGAGGGTGGTACGAGAGACGCGGCGGCGGATTACACTGGCCCGGACTCAATGCGATTCGCGATGCGAACTGGCCTCATCGCCAAGCCGGCACGACTCCCGTAAGTCGAGATATTGTTGGTAGCACGGCGCACAGTGGATCACATGCCTCCACTGTTCGTCCTCCTCGATGTCCTCGAACCGCGCAGATCTGGCGGCGAGGTCCCGAAGAATATCCGTTCCGAGGCAACCACGCCGTTCCGGGTTGGGGTACGAGGTCTGCACCGCCTTCTGGTACTCGCGTTGCAAGCGATCCCATTTCTGCTTCGGAGATTCGCCCTTCATGTCCGCCAGCCATTATGGCAGATGCGGTGCTGGATGCAAAACCTCTGTTTGGGTTTTACGGAACGTTGTCTCTGATCCAGCGCCAAAAACGCTTCTTCAGCGTTATTGGCTGCGGCTCATGGAGCCGATTGGCGATTTCGTCCCACGTATAACCCTGACGCAACATCTTGAACGCTTCGCGGAAATCCTCGCGGTGGTCGTTCTCGATCCGGCGTTCAACCAGTTCGACCAGTAACTTTCGCGCAACGACATCGTCATAATGCGTCGGATCGGTCAGGGCACTTCCATACAGGTTCTGATCCAGCGAATCAAGCGCCAGTGGAACCGTGCGCCGAAGAAACCACCTGGATTCGCCAGCAGCCATGTCTCGCGCCTCCCAAATGGCTCGCACCCACACACGGCGCCATGGGCAGGCCCCTGCGTCCTCGCCATGCATCTCCCACAACTTGTGCACTGTGATCTCTGCCAACTCCGAAACACGGTGAACGTCACGCAGTCTGTAGTGGGCGAGGTCGCGAAGTTCGTTTTGCACGGGAGCAACGCCTTGCTCGAACCAAATCGGCGCGATGGGGTTGCCGTGGCGGTCCGCCAAAGCGATGCAGATCGGAACGATCGTCTTCCGCTGGGCTTCTGGCAATTCTTCATAATCAAACGGTATGATGATGACTCCCTTGCCCCTCGCTGCCACAGCAACCCCCTCCGGTTCTCGCCCTCGATAACTGCCTTTGCGGAGCAGGCGCAACCAAAGCCCCTCCAGGACCCGTTCCGCACTCCGCCTGTAATCGAATAAGTATTCTGCATCAAGAAAAGGCTGATTGCTCCCGTCGTCCAGGTTCGGTGCAGTTTTCCTGCAATCATTTTCGCGAGCACGCGCATCTTAGAATTGTCGTTGCCAGTTTGAGCGGCTGCTGGAATGTGAAAGTCGCTTTTTCGAAGTTGATTCATGCAGTGGAATGCACAACTCACTACTTACTTTCGTCATAATGTCGAAAATATCTACATTTTATTTTCGGGCCTTTGTACCACAGCAGTGCTTATTCAAGTAGAGGGGATGCTGCCGTTCGCAAGCAGTGCCACCTGCCCTCTGGTGGTGACTTGGCTTATTGCACAATTTCGTTGACTATGAGGGATCCTCAATACTACACGTGGCGGATGCCGGCCGAGCAGGTGCCGCCGCTCTGGATACGGGCTCGGGATTCACAGGGACGGCCAATCGACCCGCGCATCGTCGCGGTGTCCGAACGGCTCTGGACGTGGGCATACCGGCATGTCCAACGGGAACTGCGCGATTCCGCCGGCGCTGCACAGCTTGTGGAGGGTGTGGCGCTTAAAGTCTCCAGCCGGTTGCATGCCGAACCGGCGGTTGCCCAGAATCTGGCAGGCTATTTCATCAGGGCGTTTCACCGCCAGGTGCGCCTGCAATTGCTGAAGGAGAAGCGCATCAAGTATGAAGGCCTCCTCGGAGATTTGGAGCAGAACCATCGCCTCACCGGACCGGACTGGGAGGCGGTCATGGAATGGGAGTTGTGTTTGCAAATCGTCGTCGAGCAACTGCCTGTCCAATCGCGTCATATGCTCAACTATCGGATTCTGGGTTTCGCCTGGAATGAGATAGGTCGGGCGCTTCACATATCGGAAAAGCAAGCCAAGTCTCGATTCTATTACGCACTAAACAAAGTGCGCGCGATGTTGCTCGGGAGCAGAGCAAAGGGTGCCGGTCACTCCGAGGAGTCAGATTGATGGGGAATAAGGCCACCTGCGGTCCTCCGGCCCGGAGGATCGAGAAACAACTCATCAAACTGGCAGGTGAGGCCCTCAGGGCGAACTGCCGGAACCCAGAGCGCATCGGCTGTCCGGGTCCTTCCGCAGTCGAAGCGGTTGTTGGGCGGCGACTGGAGTACCCATATTTTGATGACATCGTCGATCATATTGCAGCGTGTGCTCCCTGTTTCGAGGAGTACAATCGCCAGCGGCGGCGCCAACGGCTTCGTTATACGGGCCTAGTATTGTTGAGCTGTCTGGGGCTGCTGGCGCTAGCACTCCTGTCGCGACACGGCCCAGCCGAACGCCCATATCCCAGGGAGTCCGCGGCAAAACGGGCGCCGGCACCGGCGCTCACCGCGACCCTCGATTACAGGAATTGGACGACTGACCGTTCGGAGCAGTCGCGACCGCCGACCACCGAGCCTCCCCATCTGACCAGGGAGCGGTTCGACCTCACCATCATGTTGCCGATCGGAACCGAAGACGGAAGCTTCACGGTGCAGTTCCGAACCAGTACCAACGAATCCGTCGCCGAGGCAACTGGGACCGCGACTTGGGACGGGAAAGCGGAAGCCCTAAAGATAAGGGCCGATCTGCGCAACGTTTCGGCGGGCAGTTACACCGTCGCCATTCAGTCACGGAATTCATCAATGCGCCTTTACCCGCTGGTTTTGGAGTGATTCTAACGATGCGATTGATTCCGTTCTTCGTGTTATTTCTGACGACAGTTGGGTCCCTGCCGCTGCGCCCACAGGATCGACACTCTCCGCAGGAACTCTTGGACCACGCCCTCCACCTCGCCGATCTTTACAACTGGGACGATGCCGGCGAGGAGTTTGCTGAAGCCGAGAAACTGTTCGTTGCTGTCGGCGACGGAAGGAACGCCTTGTATGCCAAGCTTGGCAAGATCCGTTCGACCATCGATCAACGAGACCTGCCCGCAACTTCGGCTCAGCTCGCCTCGGACTTGGAACAGAATCCTCTGCTGCAAAATGACAAACAACTGCGTCTCTTCTGTCTCATTGTGAAGGGCGACATTGACGGCGAAATCGACGCCCGCGCAATGCGTGAGGATTGGGAGGAGGTGCAGAAACTCGCAAAGGAACTGGGCATCGACAAATGGCAGTATCGCGCGCTTGCCCAACTTGGTGTGGCCGCCTTCTACAACGGCGATCTGGATACTGCCGGAAAGAACGTCGCCCGCGCCTTGGTCGAGGCTACCAAGAGCGGTGATGGTGCCGCGCGGGTCGTTTTCTTAACTATGCTCGGGATCGGCCTTCGCGAGTCGCACATGAACGAAGACGCGATGACGTACTTCAACAATGCCCTTAAGATAGCCAGCACGATTCCAGACACTGAGTACCCGTTCTTCACCAAGGAAGCGCTCTTGGAAAACCTGATCGACGTAAAACAGGCAGACGCCGCCCAGAAGTTGGCCGATGAGATTCTGGCACAGGCGCAGCAGCGACGCCATCCTCAGGCCCAGGCCATTGTGTTGACGCTCGAAGCAAACATTGCGAAGCAGCGGCACGACGACGCGGCGGCGCTACGCGCTCTTCAACAAGTGATGGCATTGTCCAAAGCCGGCGGATTCATCAGGGAACTCGCGGATGCGCAGGCCCTGGCGTCAGACATCTACCGGGACCGCGGCGAACTGGAGAGGGCGACCGAGTTTGCAGATTTGGCTGCGACTTCCACTCAGGAAAGCGGCGACACATGGTCGGTCCCACGGCGCCTGCTCACCGTGGCCATGCTGGATATCAAACAAGGCAAGTATGATGAGGCGGACCGCGTTTTTGAACGCGCCTCGACATTCGTCGATGCACTGATCGGAGACTATTCCAGCGTTCTCGAGAAAACAGCCGTCATCAAGGCATCCAGCGAGCTATACTCGCAGCATTTCGCGCTGGTCGCGGATCGGTTCAACGATCCGGCCAAAGCCTACTCGGTCATTGAGCAAGTCAGGGGACGCGTGACGACCGACCTCCTTATGGCGGGTGCTGTCGCGCCTGCGCAGGCCAAGAAAGATGAGCGGGCAATCTCCGAACTGCGCCTCAAATTGGCGGTAGCGCGCTCGACCAGCGAGGTTCGCCAGATTCGTGACCAGATCTTCCTGGTGGAGCAGGCCCGCTGGATTACTCCCGAGATCAGTATTCTGAAGGCGCAGCCGCACGACTTGGTCGGCATGGAGCAAGTCCAGCGCAGCCTAGATCCGTCAGCGATCATCTTGGAATACGTTGTGGCGGATCCACGGTCGTACTGCTTGGTCATTTCAAGAACCGATGCGCGCATCGTGCCGCTCGCCGACAGACAAAGCATCGAAGCCCTGATCGCGGCGTATCTGAAAGCAGTGAAGGCGAAGGCGCCAGCCAGCAAGGAAGGGCGCGCCTTGTATGATGCGCTTCTTGCGCCCGTCCCGACGGCGATGCGGAAGGCGCAACTCGTCGTGGTTCGTGACGGCCCGCTGTATCTTGTGCCCTTCGATGGGTTCATCGATAACGGAGGTCGGTACGTCGCCGAGACCCACTCGGTAATTTACGAACCTTCGGCAACCAGCTTCTATTTGCTCACCTCGCAGCCACATCGTCCTACTCCATCTGCGCACGCCCTGCTGGCGGTGGGCGGCGTTCCATACAGTCCCGCCGCGATGAAGCAGGCCAGCATCACCCGTGGCTATGACCCTGGAGCGTTGGGCGACCTGCCCGCATCGAAGGACGAAGTCATTGCCGCGGAGGCCGCCTTGCACGGCCCTGGAAACCTGCTTTTGATCGGGCCGCACGCTACCGAGTCGGAGTTCAAGCGGGCAGCCACGTCGCAATATGGCATCATTCACCTCGCGGTTCACGGTTATGCCAGCACGACGGAGCGAAATCGTTCAGCCCTTGTCTTATTGAGCGATCCTCCCGCAGGCGAAGACGGTTTTCTTCAGGCTTCTGAAATTGTTCAACTCCCGCTGAACTCCGACCTCGTCATTCTCTCGGCCTGCGACACGGCGGTGGGGCCAATTGAGGGAGAGGAGGGGATTGCCGCGCTGTCGAGTGCATTCTTACTGGCAGGCGCGCGGAGCGTGGTCTCGACCCTTTGGTCGATTGACGACACGTTCTCGCTCTTCCTTATGAAGCAGTTCTACAACCACTTGGCGGCGCATGAGACAGTTGCGGCTGCGCTTACGGCCGCGAAACGCGACATGTTGCGGAAGTACGGCTCCGCGGCGGTTCCATATTATTGGGCGGGTTTTACATTGGAGGGCGCAGCCAACCTGCCCGTGGCACATCATGACTAAAACCAACAAAACGCTCACGTCTCTGAGCACAAAGCAGCGCATTGAGATTCTGGCTTCGGTTAAGAAGGTCATCATCAAAAAACACTTCAATGTGGGAGGTGTGAGCTACGCCGACTGGGCAAGTCGGTTTGAGGAGCGATCACCTTCCCTGCTCGGCGTGGACATTGAGGAGTTCGAAGACGGGCTTCGCAACGCGCTGGCGGAACTCGGCAGCAGTCACACCGTCTTCTACCACGAGCGGACCAATCGGCTTCTGCCGCAACACTCGATCAACGCAACCGTCCGCGCCTTTGGGCGTGATGGTCAGCAACGCTGGCACTTCCTGGACGTCTTCGAAGACGGTCCAGCCCATCTCGCTGGTATCAAACAAGGCGACATGCTGGTCGCCGTTGACGGAACTCCGTACGCACCTCCGACGATGCCGCCATTCAGGATCGGCGAGACGCACAAGATTGTCGTCTCAAGCGCGCTGGGTGAAGCGTCGCGCGAAATCACCGTCAGCATTCCATTCAGGAAGGGCACCAAAGACCGCCCGCCTATCGTCGAACCCAAAAGTCCGATTCATAGAGTCGCCGCTCCCAAAACCGGGCTGCTCAAGATTCCCTTCTTCCCTGGCCCCACCGGGATCAGCTTCGCGAACGCGCTAGACGCGGCAATTCTGGATCTAAAGAGCCAAGGCTGTGACCGGCTCATCATTGATCTGCGCGGAAATATCGGCGGTAGTTTGGGCTTCGCCCGCCTTGCGAGCTACCTGTGTGCCGGTCGGGTCCCGATAGGCCACAGCCTTACGCCGACGCGCCTTCGCAAGGGGTACAGCAGAGACGCCTTGCCGCGCATTCCGATGCCGCAGACGACGCCTCAGTTCATGTTGGCCCTCGCCCGATTCGCCCTTCGCGACAAATCCGTCATGCTTCTTACCCAAGGGTTAGGCCCACAGCCGTTTCACGGCAGGGTCGCCATCCTCGTGAACGAATGGACCAACAGCGCAGCCGAGATGCTCGCCAGCTTCGCCTCAGAGAACTCTTTGGCGACGATCATCGGCACCAAGACCGCCGGCAATGTCCTTGGAGCCGTGAACCAGAGAGTCGGCGCCGGGTACTGGTTACGCGTGCCAGTCTTCGGCTGGTACACGTCTAATGGCAAGTGCCTGGAAGGCCAAGGTGTCTCGCCTGATCTGCATTTAGACATCGAACCGCCCTCGCCGGACCCGGCAATCGACCAACAAGCGCGCTGTGCGGCCGAAGTTCTTGACGCTGCCTGATGGGCGCCGTCCGCGTGTGCCCGTCGCGACGTTGCCGCCACATGACATCTGTCTTGCGCTGGACACTCTTAGAGCCACGGCCCAAGAACTCGTTGCAACCCGACACGCTTCACGAGGCACCTCTGCAACCCGCCGCGGCCCCCGGCCGCAGAGCAGGCACGCCGCTGACAAAGCGTGCGGCATTTTGGGAAACATTCCGGTTCCTGTGAAACCACTGCCATCGACCGATGTCCCGAGCCGATTCGGCACGGCCATGAGTCGGGCGCGTGTAATCAACGACTTGCGTTTTCGTCGGATCGATTCCCGTCAAGAGTAGAGTGATTGGCGACCTACTTGCTGCGAGCAAACGCCAGATTCTGGCCAAGCGGGACCTCCGGGGCTTATCGCTATCGTTGATTCAACTTGGCATTCCAAGTTAGTGCTGAATCGCCCGAGTCGCGCGGTCATGTTTTCATGCGTCGTTATAGATTCTGCGTACAGCGTCTCAAATGCTCAACACTCCGGCCCATATAGTTTCGACCCAGACGTTGTGCGGGCGTCTCCCGGCGCGCACGAAAGCAGCAATCATGAAAACAATGATTTTGCAGACCGCCCTCGCATTCCTTTCGGTCAATCTATTTTTCAACGTCTCTGCCCAAGCGAGCACGTTTAATCTCGGGGTGCCATGGAGCAACTTCGCAAACCCGAATGGTCCTTGGGCGGATCGCGGAGGCACGCATGGCTTACCGCCTACGTCCAGCTACGGCTTTGCAGGGAGTACAGCACCCGCTTCGAGCGGCTCCACGGCAAGTGCGCTACAGGTCGTCTCAGCCGCGAGTTACCGGCCTCAAGTCTCACCAGATTCGCTCGCGTCTATCTTTGGAACGAGTTTTTCGACGGAAACGGTTCAACCCAGTCCGGATGCAAGTGGCTCATTTCCACTCGTCGTGGCCGGAGTAACTGTACTGATCAATGGCGTTCAATGTCCCATCATTTACGCGTCCCCGACGCAGATCAACATCTACATTCCCCCGAATGTTGCTTTAGGCAACGCCACCGTTTCTGTGACATCGTCGGAAACGGGTCAGCAAGCTAGCGGCACGGTTGCGGTGCAGAATGTCGCTCCGGGAATCTTCTACGGCCCTCCCGATCACGGTGCGATTCTGAACGCGATCACGTTCCAACCCGACCCCTTCACGGTTCAGACCCAAGAGACTGACGGTTCCGTCGTCGAGACGCAAATCGCCGCCTATGCGACTGGGACGCGCTACGCCGGCAACCCGAGTCATGACCCCTCAATCACGAATGTCGCTTCCAGCGTCAGTGCTCAGGCGGTAGATTCTGCGGGCAAGATCTATCCGCTCGCGGTTGAATATGCCGGAGCCGCACCGGGGTTTGTCGGACTTGACCAAATAAACATCACGGTTCCGCCACAACTCGACGGTGTGGGCGTCCTGTGGCTCTCGATAGGCGCTGGATCCCAGTCGTCGAACACTGTTGAGCTCACGGTCCGTTCCCAGGCGTCCCCGACGGTGACGTCATTCTCAGGTGCGGCAGCCCCACCAGGTTCGCCAATCACGGTTTCAGGTGCCGGATTCGCCGACGGCGTCGGGTCAACGGGTCTAGCTCGTACTTCGGTGATATTCAGTCTTCCGGACGGAGAACAAGTACCGTCGCTGACACTGTCCGTGTCCGACAGCAGCATCCAAGCGCTGGTTCCTCCTATCCTCGATCAGAGTCAGAATATCTACCAGGGATCGGCGCAACTCTGCGTCGTCGTCGACAGCCAGGAGAGCTGTGCGAAGCAAGCCTTCGTGTTCCAGCCGCTGGTTCAGCCAGCCGGCGCCCCGGGGGACACCGTGACACACATTCTGGAGCAGTCCCTGCAGTCGGCCATAGCCTCCGCGGCTGATCTGGATCCGGGCGCCGTCGCGGCCCTGCAATTGGCCGGCAATGACCAGATTCAGCAGCTCCAAACTCTGATCCAGCAGGTGCTCGCTGGAGATGCTCCCATGATCCCCATTACGAACCTGGACGGCACTGCGGGATCGGTCCCGTTGGACATCACCAGCCTGAACTTGATCGAGTCCCTGTTGGCGGCGAACCCCGATCTCGTGTCGGGGAGCGGCACTCAAACCGCCAAATCAGCCCACGGCGCCCACGCGACCTCAGCGTGCTCCGACCTGCCGGACGAGCAGAACCGCGCGACCGCAAAGGTCGACCGCGATAATGCTGTCTCGTGGACGAAGGCGATCGGGGCCGGTACATTCGCGACAGCCTTGCTCGCAGCCAGCGGCGCTGCTGCCTGTGTCGCTTTGACCGGTGGATCGTGCGCAGGACCAGTGGGCACATTCCTTTCGAATGCTGCCTCAGCGCTAGCATGGACGCCATTCTTGCTTGTGCCGTCCACAGCCAGAATACTGTGGATCGATCTGGCCGAGTACAACTATTTGCAGTCCGTGCCGGACGTCACCGTAACCGTGCCGCCGGGCCAATCGGCGACCTTCAACGTGAACGCTACCTTCACTAAGTCCGCTAAGAGTGCAGAGGATACTGTCGTTAACCTACTCACGTCTCAAATGGTCCAGGCGATCCCAGTGAGCTTGCCTCCAAGCGTTTACCAGAGTGCCACGAATCTCGCAGTTCAATACTTAGCCAAACCCATTGGGAGCTTGGTGGCCACAAAAGTGTTGACCTCGCAATGGCCCTCTGGGATTCCGCTGCCAGCCGAGCCGGCTTCGGTCGAGCTAGGCGGCGACTCGCTCACCGCGCTCGCTTCACTCCCTGGGGCGTCTCTAGACTTGGCCTGCGGTACACCTGGCAGCATGATTGTGGTTCCCCAAGACGGCAACGGTGGCGACGTGCCTTTCTCAATTGCCGACCGGTTTCTGGCAGTTCCCCCTCCTCCTGGCACAACGACTCTCCATGTGATTGTGAGCAACCCTATGCCGACGATCACCTCGCTTTCACCGAGCTCGCTTGTCGTCGGTTCGCCGGCTCAAACTCTGAACATCAGCGGCACCGGCTTCATAACGAACTCAACGGTCACATTCAACGACATAACGCACACCCCAAGCTACATAGGCACGACACAACTCACGATTGAGCTCAGCACAGACGACCTCGCGGACGTCGGGACCTTCCCCGTGATCGTCACCAATCCTATGCCAGGAGGGGGAACATCGAATGCCGTTTCGTTTAGCGTGACCGATCCAGTTCCGGCAATCACCTCGCTGACGCCGAGTTATCTTGCAGCGGGCTCGCCGGCGCAGACGCTGACCATCAGCGGCACCGGCTTCGTAACGAACTCAACGGTCACATTCAACGACATAACGCACACCCCTAGCTATATAGGCACGACACAACTCACGATCGAGCTCACCGCAGACGACCTCGCGGACGTCGGGACCTTCCCAGTAATCGTAACCAATCCTTTGCCAGGAGGCGGGCTATCAAATGCCGTTTCGTTCACTGTAGCCACGAACTTCTCCGGGACCGCTGCAGACGGAACAGTTTCCTATGGTGGCCTACCCTACTGTTCTTACAGCCGTTCCTTCACCGGGACTGTAATCTCCCTGGAGGTGAATCTGGCAACGGGTAGAGTCTTGAACGGCCAAGTATCCACATTCGAACAGGAAGCGGCCCCGGACTGTCCGTATCCCCCAACACCGCCTGATACGTTTGTGTTCACGGTAAGATCCGGGAGCGTCAACGGAGGACAGGTAAGCGCATCGTTGGCTATTCCGAATTCAAACCAATTAGCTGCATTTGCCGGGACTATCACTGGCAGTTCGATTTCGGGTACTTTAACCATGTCGCGAGGGGACTCCTACGGAACAGACCTCTATTTTTCGTTGTCCGTGCCGGCGCAACTCACTGCCAGCGCGCTGACGACCTCTCCATAATTTGCCATCTTCAAGGCGACCGCCGGGGCACGGTTCGCCTCCAGTTCTTTCGTTCGTCCGTTGGCACGCCGCCTTACGTCTGGGCCGAAGAACCTGGGACGGCGCCTGGGAGCCTAGTTCCACCGAGTACGCGCTTTCCCCACTTGGATTTTTCGCAAGACACGCCACGGATGCCTAAGCCTCGCGGAAATGGCCTGGGGTCGGAGTAGTGGATGAGGATCGCTCGCGCAGCTCATGGTGTCACGATAGCCTCACTGTTTATGGCCGTGGGAAGGTGGGAAGCGCGTCGGACGACTTGAGAGTGTAGTCATCGCGATCACTTGCCAATGAGCGTTCTGAGGGCTGTCGCCAAGTCAGGCGCCCACGCCGCGATGGGGCTGGATGGCTTCGCGTTAACGTGCGCAGGCGAGCGGAAGCGATGCAGATGCGAAAGAGCGACCTTTGCCGGGCATCCGGCAACTGTGCGTAATCGAACGGGGCGATAACAGCTCCCACACCACTTTCTGCCGAAACGAAAGTGTTTACATCTATTTTGTCCCACACCGTCCTTCCCATTACCTTACTAATTGAGGGGCGCAGTAAGCATCAGACATCGGTAAGTAGAATGTCGAGTAACTTTCACAAGGAGTTTACATGTCAACCGTGCCAGTAGTTCAGGACGAACAGCATCAGCGCCTCGAAGTGAAGCTCCGGCGAGAGCTGGGCGATCAAGTGTTGCGGTTACTCGACGACAGTCTGACCGAGGACATTTTACTCAATCCCGATGGGTCACTCTGGGTGAAGCAGATGGGACAGGGGTTTTCCCGGATCGGAGAGATGCCCGCGGCGCAAGCGGCGAGTGCGCTTGGGACCATCGCGGCCTGGCGGGGAACCGTGCTGAATCACGAACGTCCGATCCTCGAAACCGAACTTCCTATAGATGGCAGCCGTTTCGAGGGCATCGTATCACCGGTCGTCCAACGGCCTGTGTTTGCGATCCGGCTGCGTCCTCGTAAAATCTTCAGCCTTAACGACTACGAGGCGGACGGAATCCTGACCGACGCGACGGACCCGCTCAACCAACTCCGCCGCCGTGATGGCTTTCTCGATGAGGTGCGCGGTTTGAATCATGCGGATGTGATCCGCGCCGCTGTGCGCGCGAGAAAAAACATTCTGGTTGTCGGTTCCACCGGTAGCGGTAAGACGACGCTTGTAAACGCGATCCTTGACTCGCTAGCCCGTCTGACGCCCCACGACCGGGTGATTTCCATCGAGGACACCACGGAATTGCAGTGTCCGGTAAAGAACTACCTGGATCTGCGGGCAGTGGGCAACGTGACGATGCTCGAATGTCTGCGCGCGTGCATGCGGTTGAAACCGACCCGCATCGTCGTGGGCGAGGTGCGAGGCGCTGAAGCACACACACTACTCAAGGCTTGGAATACGGGGCATCCCGGAGGCGCGGCGACGGTCCACGCCAACGACGCCCTTAGTGGTTTGATCCGGCTCGAAAGCCTCGTCGCCGAGGCCACGAGCGCGCCTCAGCAGACTCTCATCGCCGAGGCTGTGGATCTGGTCGTCTTCGTTGACGAAGAATCCGGCATCAAGGCCGGGCGCAAGGTCAGGGAAGTGTTGCTCGTAACCGGATATTCCAACGGGAATTATCAGGTCGAGCGTGTTTAGGGGAGTAACCGTTGGGAGGATTCTCGAAAGATGAACATTATTCGTAGATCGATCATAGGCTCCAGACTTGGGGCTCTATTCGCTTTAGCGGCGACGTTTAGCCTGCGGATGCAAGCTGCTGCAGCTACCGGACTGCCGTGGGAAAGGCCGATGACGACCATTGCGACCTCACTGACTGGTCCCGTGGCCTATGCCATCGGCCTGATCGGGATCGCGATTGCCGGAGGTGCGATGTTGTGGGGCGGCGAACTGACGGAGTTCGGACGCCGCGCCTGCATGATCGGCCTGGTGGTGTCGGTACTGGTCTTCGCGGCCCCGTTACTTGCCAGCGCATTCGGCGTCAACGCGGCTGTGGTGTAGTCATGCAGACCACCGACAGACCGAGAGAAATCGTGATCCACCAGTCGGCAAATCGGCCGAACCAGATCCTCGGCGGAGATCGGGAACTGGTGCTGATCGCGATGCTTACCGCCATCAGCCTCGCGTTCAGCCTGGGGAGCTGGTGGGGGATCGGCCTGAGCGTTGCGTTTTGGGTCGGAGCAGTGGCCGTGCTGCAACGCATGGGGAAGGCCGATCCGCTGCTCCGGCAAATATATGTCCGGCACATCCGGTACAAGGCGTTCTATCCCGCCAAGAGCGGGCTGCTGTCGCGCTGCGTGCCGATACCTCGCAACTGGAGATGACCATGCAACGAAACGAACATCGCAGGAATCCCCGTGGACTTGCGGACCTGCTGCTGCCAGACGCACTCATCGACGACGGGATTCTTTTCCAACAGGATGGGTCTCTATTGACCGGCTGGACCTATCGCGGTCCCGACATGATGTCCGCGGCCCCGGCGGAGATGGACGCGCTCAGTGCGCGGTTGAACTCCGTGCTGCGAATGGGCAGCGGTTGGATGGTGCAATGCGACGCGATTCGATCGCGCGCGCCCGGCTATCCCGAGCGAGGCGCGTTCCCCGATTGCGTGACACGCGTTATCGACGATGAGCGGCGGCAACAGTTCACGCAGGAGGGCGCTCACTACGAGTCGGAGTACTTCCTGACTCTGACCTACCTGCCGCCGCTTGCGGCCGAAGAGCGGATGAAGGGGTGGATGTTTGAAGGCGGCGGACCGCACAGCGCCAACCGGACGGCGGCCCAGATCATCGACCGCTTTGCCAGCCGCGTTGACGTATTCGAGAACGTGTTCGGTCAGTTGTTCCAAACCGAGCGCCTGAAGCGGCTGACGGTCACTGACGACTACGGCTTTTCGCAAGTGCATGATCGCCTCCTTCGCTATTTGAGGCGGTGCGTGAGTGGTGAAGACCATCCCTTCGCACTCCCGGACATTCCGTGCTACTTAAACGAACTTCTCGCGTGCGAGGACTTCCACGGCGGAATCGAACCGCGCATCGGACGAAAACATATGCGGGTAATCGCCATCGACGGATTCCCGAAGAAAAGTTCGCCCGGCATCCTGCGTGAGTTGGACAACCTCCCGATTGAGTACCGCTGGAACACACGCGCGATCCTGATTGATCCCGAAGAGGCGCGTGGCATGCTCGACATGCACCGAAAGAAATGGCGCGCGAAGATCCGCGGCTGGAAGGATCAGATCTTCAAAACGCAATCGGGCGCAATCGACATTCACGCGCAACAAATGGCCACCGACGCCGAGGAGGCCATGGGAGTAGCCGCGTCCGGCGATGTTCAGTTCGCTCAGTATTCGGCGAATGTCATCTGCCTGGACGAAGATCCGAATCGGCTCTATGAAAACACGCGTGCCGTCATGAAGACGATCCAGAATCTCGGTTTCGCCTGCCGGATCGAGACGATCAATGCCGTCGAGGCGTGGCGCGGGTCGCTGCCTGGCGACGGCTACTCAAACGTCCGCCGGGTCATGCTGCATACGCTGAATCTCGCCGACATGCTGCCGATCACGTCCGTCTGGGCCGGCCTTCGCGAGAACCCCTCGGCCATGATGCCGAAGCACAGCCCTCCGCTGCTGTTCGCCGCAACCAGTGGAGCCACGCCGTTCCGCGTCAATCTCCATGTGTCCGACCTGGGTCACACACTCATCGTCGGGCCATCCGGCGCCGGGAAGTCCACCGCGCTGGGGTTGATCGCCGCTCAATGGTTCCGCTATCCGCGGGCGCAGGTCTTCGCGTTCGATCGTGGCTACTCGATCTGGATGCTCACCGAAGCCGCCGGTGGAGCGTTTTACGATCTGGCCGGGCCGAAGACGGATCTCGCCTTCTGCCCGCTGAAAGATATCGATGGCGAGTCGGACGTTCAGTGGGCGGTCGGATGGGTCGAAGTTCTGTGCGAGTTGAATGGCCTGAAGTTCGGTCCCAAGCACCGAAACGCCGTGGCGGAGGCGGTGATGCGATTGCAGCTATCGCCGACACGAACACTCACCGAACTGTCTGCAAACGTCCAGGACACGGACATCCGGGATGCCTTGCAACACTTTACCGTCATGGGTCCGATGGGGTCGCTGCTCGACGCCGATCACGACATGCTGGGCAACGGACGGTTCTTGAGCTTTGAAACCGAGAACCTGATGCAGCTTGACGACAAGGCCGTCATCCCCGTCCTGCTGTATCTGTTCAGGCGGATCGAGCAGCGCCTCGACGGATCTCCCACGCTGGTGCTGCTCGACGAAGCCTGGTCGTACTTGCAGCACGCGCTTTTCAGAAATCGCCTCCGAGATTGGCTCAAGACCATGCGCCGGAAGAACGCGGTTGTCGTCATGGCTACTCAACAGATTAGCGATATCGCGAACTCCGACATTGCCGACGTGGTTCTCGAGAACTGTCCGACGAAGATCTTGTTGCCGAATGCGGAGTCCAAGAATCCGGGCTCGCGCGGCTTCTACGAACGAGTGGGCCTCAATGACCGCGAGCTCGACATTCTGCAAGTGAGCGTGCCTAAGCAGCACTACTACGTGGTCAGCAAACTGGGCCGGCGTCTGGTGGATCTGGGCGTCGGCAAAGTGGCTCTCGCCTGGGTCGGCGTCAACGGCCGGGAGGAGCGGCAGTTGGTGGAGAGCGTCATCGAGCAGTTCCCGGATATGTGGCGCTCGGAATGGTTGCGGCTAAGAGGATTGGCCAAGTGGGCCGATTACCTCGACCGCATGGAAGGGTCGTTGGAACAACAGAAGGAGGAGAAGTCATGCGTATGAACTGGTTTCGCGGAATAGTTTGCGCCGTGCTGGCAGCGGCCATCGGCGCGGCCCCTGCTAAGGCGCAGCTTACTGGCGGCGTGTTTATCTGTACGAACTGTGCAACCGAGCCTACCCAATGGACGATTAAGCTCATGCACGATCTGGAGTACGCCAAGCAACTCCTGCAATACGCTATACAGGCCCAGCAGCTCGCCGATGCGATCAAGAACACGGCGCACGGAGGCCCCGCGACATTGACCAACGTTGCGGCGGACCTGGGGATGCTCGCCAATGTGGTCCAGGGCGGTCGGGCACTGGCGTACTCTCTGGGCAACCAGGACGTGCTCTTCAGCCAGACTTATCCCGGATATCAACCGATGGGGCCTGGGGGCCTACCGCCCGCGGCTGGCTCCTATGCAAGCCAATACGCCATCTGGGCTCAAACGAGTCTCGCCACCACGCAGGGCATCATGCGAGGCTCGGGTGTCCAGGGGAAGCTGCTGGCCACCGAACAGGGCGTGCTGGGGATACTGCGCGCGATCAGTGCATCGAACCTTCTGAACAGAAACGACGCGATCAACCTCAACAGTCAACTCGCTGGCGAGCAGGTGTCGCAGTTGCAGAAACTGCGCGAGATCCAGCTCGAAGATTTGACCAGCAAGTCTGCCTTTCAGGGTTACGTGATTCAGCAACAGGCTGCGAGTGTCGCGGCGACCCAATGGTTCTTCACCGGCGGGCCAGTGACCAGCGACGGAAACACCTACTTGCCAGGTCTTAATTGAGGTGTCTCATGCGGAAGCGAATCAACATATCGGTGAGATGGTTGCCGGCCATAGCTATCGGCAGTCTGTTCGTGCAGGCGGTCTTTGCGCAGGGCGCACCGTTCAATTCGACCGTCCCGAGCCAGATCATGGAGCAGTTCCGCAACCAGCGGACTCAATGGACCACCAACGTCTGGGTGTATGCCAATACGCTGTTCGGGATTCTCGCTGTCATCGAGTTCGCCTGGAGCGCGGCCGTCATGCTGCTCGAAAAAACCGACTTCCAGAGCTGGACATCGGCGCTTATCCGAAAGCTGATGTGGATCGGCGCGTTTTATGCTCTGCTTCTGAACGGTCGCATCTGGATTCCCGCGATCATCGACAGCTTCACGCAGATTGGCCAGAATGCAGCCGGGCTGGGCGCGCTATCGCCGAGCGGCGTCTTCGTCCAAGGACTCTCCCTCGCCGGAGCGTTGATCGATGGCGCGAGCACATCTGCGTTCTTCACCAACCCCGGATCGTCGTTGGTGCTCGCGTTTGCGGCTCTCCTGATCGTCGTTTCGTACACCATCATCACGATCAACTTCATCGTTACGTTGGTCGAGAGCTACCTCGTGGTATCGGTCGGCTTCATCTTTCTCGGCTTCGGTGGCAGCCGCTGGACGGCTCCCTACACGGAACGATACATCGGCCTTGCGGTGTCGATCGGTATCAAGATCGTCCTGCTGTACTGCCTGATCTCCGCCGGATTCGGTCTGAGCGTCGGCTGGCTCGATGAGGCACAGGGAATCGCAACGTCTGCGCGGCCGGCCATGACAGCGTTCGACGTGATGGGCGGGTCTCTGATCTTCATGATGTGCTGCTGGCAGATCCCGAAACTGTTCGCAGCCGTGATTGGCGGCTCTCCCGCATTGACCGGTGGCGATCTGGTAGCAACTGCTGCCGTGGTCGGCGGCGCAGCTCTGGCGGTAGGAGGTGTAGCAGCCGCCGGAGCGGGGGCTTTGGCGGGCGGAGGAAGCGGCGCGGCGGCGGGCACCGGATCTGCGGCAGGCGCCGGCGGCTCGGGTGCGGGCGCCACGACTGAGGTGGCGAGCGTCGGATCGGTGGGAGCTGGTTCGTCCGGCGGAGGAGGTTCTGTGTCGCCGCCTTCGTCACTATCGTCCAGCTCTGGTGCGGACGCCAGCGCGGCGAGCAGGCAGCCGGACCCGCCGTCAAGCTCGGGTGGCGCCAGCAGCGTGGCCGACCAGTTCAGGAGCTTCCGGCGCCGGCTCAGATCGCTGCCGTCAGATGCGGCACCGCACGCCACGCCACCCAGGATTCCAATCGAACACCAGGAGTAATCGGAGGTAATCATGAATCTTCTTAAGAAACGCAACGTACCCAGTCTCGAAGTTCCCGGCGTACACAGTCCCTACCTGGCCGCCCGCCGCGAATGGGATGAGCGCTACGGAGATCTCATCACGCGCGCCAAGAACTGGCGCACCATGGCGGCACTATGTTCGCTCATTGCGCTAGTTGCGACGGCGGGAATTGTGTGGCTATCCGTCCGTTCGCGCGTTGTCCCGTTCGTCGTTCTCGTGGATAACCTTGGCCGCCCCGTCGCCTCCGGCGTCGCGGATCAGACGTCCTTGAACGACGACCGCCTCAAGCGGTCGAACATCTTCAACTGGGTCGAAAACTTGCGGACTGTCACCACCGACGGCGTTTCGCAGCGAAAGGCGATTGATCGTGTGTATGCACAGATCGCGAGCGGCAGCGAAGCCCAGGCGTTCGTCAGCGAGTACTATCGCGGCGATCCGCCCTTCAAGCGCGCCGAAACCGAGACGGTCTCGGTCGAAGTGAAGTCCGTTCTTCCCACCAGCGACCGCACCTACGAAGTCGAGTGGGTGGAGACAACGCGCGATCTCTACGGAACGGTCACCGCGACGGACCGATGGAAGGGCTATCTCTCGATTGTGCTCAATTCGCCAACCGATGAGCGTCAGGCGCGCATCAACCCGCTCGGCGTATACATCACCAACGCTAGTTGGGCAAAGGTTCTCTGAAACCAAGTTCCAAAAGGAGGAACCAAATGCTGTCATCACGAATCGTCATCGCCGTCGCTCTCGGATCTGCCTGGATGCTGTCGGCGCAATCTCAACCTGCGGCGCAGCCGCCGGTCGGGGTGAAGCGCGTTTCACCGGCCACAAAGGCGCAGACCTCGCCCGCGGACTTACCCCCGCTCGTGCTGCCGGACGACTTCGCCGCTCAATTACGGAGTCTCCAAGATGCGGGCGGGCAACCCGGCGCTCCCAGTGGAGCCGTGCCGAAAGACTATCGACCAAAAACCGACGTGCCGCTGACATCGACGGCGCTCGAAGCCGCGCGCGTCAGCGAGCGCTGGCGAGGAGAGAAAGACATGCCGTCGCCGGGTCCCGATGGCCGCGTGATGTACTCCTTTGGCGCCGGACTCCCCACGGTGGTCTGCGCGCCTCTGCACGTGTGCATGATTGAGCTCGAAGCCGGCGAAAAGATAGTCGGCGAGCCTCACATCGGCGACTCGGTGCGATGGAACATTTCGCCCGCGATGTATGGCACCGGGGATCAGGCCACGGCGGTAATCATTCTCAAACCGCAGATGCCCGGTCTCGATACGAACCTGCTCATCACCACGGACCGCCGCGCCTACTATCTCCGACTGATCTCCAAGCCGGAAGACTACGTGGCGCGCGTCGCCTTCGCGTACCCAGAGGACGAAACGCGCAAGTGGCAACAGCAACTGACAGCCGAGCAAGCCGTCGCGAAACAGGAAAAGCATTCTGCCGAGATTCCGCCTGCCATGATCGCAATCGAAAAGGTGAGCTTCGATTACACGATCCGCGGCGGTGACGATCATATCCGGCCGGTGCGAGTGTTCGACGACGGCGCAAAGACGTACATTCAGATGCCGCCAGAGCTGCAACACCGTGAGGCCCCGGTGCTGCTGGTCGTGGGCAAAGACGGGAAGGGCGAAATGACTAACTACCGCGTGAAAGATCAGACCTACATCGTGGACCGCCTCTTCGATCACGCGAACCTCGTACTCGGATCGGGCAAGAAGGCCCAGAAAGTGGAGATCAGCCGTGGACACAACTAATAGCTCCGATCACAGCCCAATTGAAGCGCCCAGCGGACTGGATCTCCATCCCCAGCCCGAGAAAGCGAAGCGCATCAGCCGCCGCGCTGGCATAGCCATCGCTTCCGCAGGCCTGCTCCTGCTGGTGGCATTCGCCTACGGCGGACTCCGCCGAACAATCAACAATCAAACCGCTGCACGCGATGCCGGCCTTCCCAAGAGCGTCACTCCGGCGACCCAGGCGGGGAAGGAGTTCATGCAGGCGACGCCATCTGGCACGGTACCGATGGCCCTGCGTCCTCCCGGTGCGGCGCCGCCTCCGCAAACGATCATGACTCCCTGCGGCGCCGATCCGAAAACGGGCCAGCCCTACCGCTTCAATCCACAGACCGGTCAGCCCTGCGACGGTCTTCCCCAGGAGCGAGTCGTCGTTCGGCAGCCGAGCGCGATGCGAACCCAGTCCTTCACGTCGACGCAAATCCACGAGGAAACGCCGGAAGAGCGCCGGCGCGCTGCGGCGTACCAGCAGGAACAGGATGCAATCCAGGCGCCCACCAGCATCCGCAACTCCGCCACTTCGCCGTTGTCAGGAACTCCGGCACAGCCCACGTCGAATGACCTTTCTCAGGTCGAAGCCCTGAGCCGTGCTCTGGGCTCGCGGCAGGGCGGTGACTCCACCGGGGCACCAAACGGACAGCCGCTCGAAAACGATTACGATAGCCAGAACATGCAGTCCCGCAAGGAAGGATTCCTCGCCGCAGCGCGCAACCACCAAGGCGACGACTACCTTCGCTCGACGCGTGAAGCGCCGCTGTCACGATACGAGATCAAAGCGGGCTGGGAAATTCCCGCAGTTCTTGAACAGTCTCTCAACTCGGACCTCCCCGGCGAGTTGAAGGCGCTGGTGACCTCGAACGTCTATGACACGGCCACAGGCCTCTACCTCCTGATTCCTCAGGGCTCGCGCCTGATCGGAAAATACGATTCGCGGGTCTCCTACGGGCAGGACGGCGTGCAAGTGGCATGGAGCCGGATCATCTACCCAGATGCGTCCTCGGTCGATCTCGACGGAATGATGGGCCTCGATTCCCACGGCAACGCCGGGCTGCGGGACACCGTAGATCGCCATTATCTTCGCATAGTCGGATTCACGGTTCTCACAAGCATATTCACCGCCGCGTTTGAAATCTCCCAGCGAAGCACCCAAACCGCCCTCACGTACCCGTCGCCCGCCCAAACCGCCGGCAGCGCGGTGGGTCAGGAACTGAGCCAAACTGCCGCTCAAGTCACGCGCCGCAACCTAAACGTCCAGCCGACAATCAAAGTCCCCGCCGGCTACCGTTTCACCGTCCGCGTAAACCGCGACATCCTATTCGATGCGCCCTACGTGCCGGTCCAGCCGCAGACCGAGTATATGCCCGCGAATGGTGCGCAGCCTCGCGGGAAGAACTGAGAGCGCACGACTTCCATCTGTCCCGGAGGCCAACCAAATGAATGCCCTGCTCGATCTTGGCCTGTTGACCCTCTCCGATGTTGCCGAACTTCTGCACTGTTCCAAGGCTCACGTCTGCAAAGCGGTTTCCGGGCGCGTCCGAGGGTGTCCGCCGATCCCCGCAGTCTCGCTCGGACGCAGAAAACTCGTCCGCCGGGAGACGCTCGTTTCCTGGATAGAGAGAAACGAACAAGCCGCAGGTGCTACGATACCAGCATCGCCAGTACGGGGTGCCGGTAAACGCGCATAGGAGAAATCGAATGCGCAGACGGTACCAAACGGGAGGAATCAAGAAGCAACGCGGTCGCTGGATCGGCATGTGGTGGGTCGATGGCGGGCGCAAGAGCAGGGTCCTTGGCTTGGTGAAGGACATGTCCAAATCCAAGGCCAGGGAAGCAGTGAATCGGATAGTGGCGGAGGAGAACGCCAAGCGCCAGGCAAATCGATGCTGGCATTTTGGCGAGTTCGTGGATGAAGTCTACATTCCGTACTACAGCCGGAAATGGAAGAAGTCCACGCGGGAAAACAACGTGAACCGAACCAAGATTCATCTTGTGGCGAGCTTCAAGGATCGTGAGCTGTGCGGCATCGAGCGCGATGAGCTTCAGGATCTTTTGGATGAGAGGGCAAAGCGTGGGCTCTCGTTCTCCGTTGTCGATCATCTCCGATGGGATCTCCGCCAGATTTTTGACATGGCTGTGGGTGAAGGCCACATTCAACGCAATCCGGCACTGCTGTTGTTTACGCCAAGGGAAGCCGCTCGGCGCGAGCGGAGGGTTATGAATCTTGAGGAGGTGAAACGATGTCTTGAGGTTTTGGATCTCAGAGAGAGATTGATCGTGAAGCTCGCGATCATCGCGGGCATGAGGCCCGGCGAGATTTTCGGCTTGACCTGGGGCCGACTCTCGGGAACGTATGCCGAGATCGTGCAGCGAGTTTACCGTGGCGATATCGACACGCCGAAGACCAACCAGTCGGTGCGGAAAGCGGCACTTTCGGGTGGGTTGGCTGCGGAGATCGAAGCGTGGCGACAGTTCGCGGTTGATGCCGGGCCCGCGGTGTGGGTGTTTCCTTCGGAGCGTATGACACCTCTTTCGAAGGACAACTGTTGGAGACGGCACATTCAGCCCCGCCTGGCAAAGGTGGGACTTGAATGGGCGAACTTTCTGGTGATGCGGCGGACGCACGCGAGCGTAATGAAGCAGCTCGGTGTCGATCCGAAGCTGGTTGCCGACCAGCTTGGCCACAGCCTCGACGTCAACCAGAACGTCTACACCAGGGTTTCGGTGGAGCACAGGAAAGGTGCCGTCGAGCAGTTGGAGGCGGCGCTAATCATGTAAACGGAGCACAAACGGAGCACAGAGTGGAGTGGGTTCGTGCAAGTCGTTGAAAAGATGGAGCGGGAGACGGGGCTCGAACCCGCGACGTCCAGCTTGGGAAGCTGGCATTCTACCACTGAATTACTCCCGCGCTCTGTCAAATCAGCTATTTAGCTGAATCAATTGGACATGCTGAGCCGAGGCCCAGTCTATTCCGTCCATGCTGTCTATTCAATACTACCCGTTTGGATGCCAAAATGGACAGCAAAACAGACAGCACAGCAGCGTCGAGAATCTCGCGCTGTGCGATTCCCATGCTGTCCATTCATGCTGTCCATTTTACTCTCCAAAGCTCGTTCCAGGCACACTATAGCACAGCGGCAATGGCGGGTGATTGGGGCGCCGCAGGTCGATACGGCTCGGAGGACGGCCTCACTCCCCGATCTTTGCCGAAGCAACGCAGGCGCAACCCCGTCGTGGTCTCAAGAATTCAGACGGGTCGCTAAAACTCAATGGGGCCCAGCGAGTCAAAGCAGGCGAGCTCTTCCTCGCGACGGCCTAGATTTCTGAAACACCACTCTATGGGGAGAGGCATCGACGACCTCCCGGATTGAGGCGTAATCGTGGAGGCTCAGGCCCCCGCCTCCGGTCACGGAGAAACATCATGGCCTCTCGATGCCACCAGAATATCTGATCAACGATACTGGCAAAGCGGCGTCCGCGTGCAAATTCTTCAGTGACCCGGCGGTCATTGGCTTTCGTGTGTTTTCGGAAGTCCGGCTCTCTGCGGACGAGCTCAATAGCGATATCCAGATCACCTATGCGTTCGGCATTGCCGATGTAGCTACCAAACGCCACTGGTTTGTGGACACGCGCCAGAAACCAGCCATCGCTGTTCAAGGTTGTGATGCGGTCGAGTAATTCTGAAAGCAGACGATCAGCGGTTTCGCGCCGCAGCGGTTTGGCGGCCGTGGCCGCTCGCAGACGAACGCCGTCCTTGGATAACTGCCACTCGTCCGCCGCTGCGCTCTCCCCCCGCCGATCTCGGATTGGCTCCAGGAGACCGATCCTGCGGAGCGCGGCGATCAGGCGATCCGTCTTCGACTTCGTAAGGTGCAATCGTCGGCGGATGGAACCTGCCGACAGAATGCCGTCCAAGCCCCCTTGCCTAAACAACGCACGAATATCCAGGAGAAGGACGCCTTCAACTTCGTCGGTCGCGTGGATTTGCACAGATCACTCTAATATCACATGGAGTGGGGTCACGAACGGGAAACCAGCCGCGAGCCCAGGCCCACTCTTCGGCGGGCCTGTGACCTCGAGATGATTTCGGGCGCACAATCGGCACGGATGAGAGTATCCGCAGGCCGAGCTTGGCTGAACCCTCGAGAATTTGGCGGCTCACCACCAGTCAGTCACCTCAGGCCGAATTTGCCGAAGCGGCAGCCCCTCGGCCTCGGTTCGCTAACGGGAATCGAACGTGTATGCCTACGGTGCTGCCAGCGTCCGAACGGTGCCAACTGATACCAAATAGGTCCCTTTGTGCAGTGGCAACCCCCCCACGGGCGCTACGGATTCCTGGCGTGGTCTCCCGGCGGTCACCCGGCTCCCGCAGAGACGGCCCGGATCGCGCCCCAAGTGTTCATTTCAACGTGCCATGGCATCGGTTTGGACTACGCGCGCAAGAAAACTGCTGACCAGCTGGTCGGCGAATGCTGGTTTCCGTGGCGGTGGCCGTGTGCACGGTCAACCTGTACCTCCACGCAAAGCGGTTCCGTTGCGCGTGACTCTGAAAAGGCGCTGATCCAGGCCAGGCTCGCGCGCGGGTCACGGTTTCACCCGATTGTCGCCACAAAAGCGGATCACCAGCCCGCTGACGAGTTTAACCTGGCACCAGCCGCCAAAGGTGGGCGGAAGAGGTGTAGCTACGTTTCGGTTCGGTCACTGCCCGGCGTCGAGCCGGAACGGTGCGGAGCCGAGTCTGTCCGCTTGACTTAAAATAGACGAGGGAGGCTTGCCGTGCTGGAGCGTCGGCATGACTCACGCCGCGGACGCATTTTTCACGCCATCCTGGTTCTTCCGCTGACGGGTCTCTTGGTCTCGGCTGACTCCTACGTCGCGGAGCGTGAACGCATGGTACGTGAGCAGATTGAAAGCCGCGGCATCCGTGGCGCGGAGCTTTTGCGCGTGCTGCGCACCACCCCGCGTCATCTGTTTGTACCCATTACGAGCCGGTGGATGGCTTACGACGACCATCCAGTTCCGATCGGCTATCAGGCCACGATTTCCCAGCCGTATATCGTGGCGCTGATGACAGATCTGCTTGCTCCGCGGAAGACGGATCGCGTGCTGGAGATCGGGACCGGGTCGGGCTACCAGGCAGCGGTCCTCTCGCAACTGGCGCAACAGGTGTACACGATTGAGATTGTTCCGGAACTGGCGAAATCGGCGCAGCGCATCCTGAGCGATCTCGGATATCGCAACGTAATAGTGCGTCAGGGGGATGGTTACAACGGCTGGCCAGAGCAGGCGCCATTTGACGGGATCATGTTTACGGCGGCGCCGCCGGAAGTCCCTCAGGCGCTCATCGACCAACTTGCGAATGGAGGGCGCCTCGTGGTACCGGTTGGCCTAGGGTGGAACCAGGAATTGGTGCTGTTCGAGAAAGACGCGAACGGCCGCATCCGGCGCCGCTCCGCTGGGGACGTGATGTTTGTGCCTATGAAATCAGGCGGGGCGCAGAAACGCCCGGACATGTAGCGAGTGCTCCTAGCTCATGCAGCAAACGGGTTGGCATCCTGCATATGTTCGCCTAGCTGAGAGCGGCGAACTCGCGCACCGGGCGAAAGCCCTTTATTCCCTCTTTCGAAGTTGCCAACTCTGCCCGCGACAGTGCCGAATCAACCGGCTGAAGGGCGAAACGGGCGTGTGCGGCGCTGCCTCGCGCGTCAAGGTGGCCTCGGCCCACCCGCATTTTGGAGAGGAGACGCCGCTAGTGGGCCGCCACGGCTCCGGCACGATCTTCTTCAGCCACTGCAATCTCCTATGCGCCTATTGCCAGAACTGGCAGATCAGCCATGGCGGCGACGGCGCGCTCCTCAGCGACGAGGGTTTGGGCCGAATCATGCTCCTCCTTCAAAACCTGGGTTGCCACAACATCAACCTGGTGACGCCTACTCATTGCACGCCGAACATCGTGCAGGCTCTGAGGAGCGCCGTGGCTCTGGGACTGCGTATTCCCTTGGTGTACAACTGCGGCTGCTACGAGTCGCTAGAGGTGCTTCGGCTCCTCGATGGCATGGTGGACATCTACATGCCGGTTTTCAAGTACGCAAACGGCGCCATGGCGAAGCAGTACTCGGCGGGTGCAAAGGACTACCCCGAAGTCGCGATGGCCGCCATTACGGAAATGTACCGACAGGTCGGGAACCTCACGGTAGACGAAGGCGGCATCGCCTTGCGAGGCCTCATCATTCGCCACCTGGTGCTTCCAAACAACATCGCGGGAACTGAGAAAGTCCTCAGCTTCGTCGGGGAGAAACTCAGCCCCCATACCTATGTAAACCTGATGTCCCAGTATCAACCGGAACATCGGGCACACCAGTACTCGGAACTTTCACAACGCATCACCGGAGCTCAATACCGGCAGGCCATCGAGTGGGCACGGCAGGCGGGGCTGACAAATTTCCAGACACAGTAAATGCTCAGTCTCGATTGGCCCGGCCTGTCTTCATGCGCCCAACGCCCATTCGCTCACGCGGCAGCAGCTTTGACCTCGGGAGCCTTGGCCGATGCCTCCAGGACGCGTCCCAGTGACGTAACCAGATCGATCGGCAACGGAAAAACAATGGTGGTGTTCTTTTCGGTGCCGATTTCGATGAGCGTCTGCAGGTAGCGCAACTGAATGGCCACGGGTTGACGCTGAAGCACCTCTGCCGCCATGCTCAACTTCTCTGACGCCGTGTACTCGCCCTCCGCGTGAATGATCTTCGCGCGCCGTTCCCGTTCGGCTTCGGCCTGGCGTGCAATGGCGCGGATCATCTGCTCGGCCAGATCGACTTGCTTGACCTCCACCATCGTCACCTTGATGCCCCAGGCAGCGGTGTGCTTGTCCAGGATGGCCTGGAGGCGCACGTTCAGCTTCTCCCGCTGGCTCAGCAGTTCGTCCAGGTCTACTTCCCCCAGCACGCTCCGCAGAGTCGTCTGAGCCAGTTGCGAGGTAGCATACAGGAACTTCGAGACTTCCAGGACTGCCGCCCGCGCGTCAATCACCCGGAAGAAAATCACGGCGCTCACCTTCACCGTGACGTTGTCATGCGTGATCACGTCCTGCGGGGGAACTTCCAGCGTGTCGATGCGGAGCGAAACCCGGACCATGCGATCAATGGGACCAAACACCAGGATGATGCCGGGTCCCTTGGCCCTAGGCAGCACGCGTCCCAGGCGGAAGATGACGCCCCGCTCGTATTCCCGCAGAATCTTGATCGAAGCCAAAACATAGATCACCACGATGACAATGGAAACCGTCATACCGTTAATCATTTCAACCTCCAGATTGAGTTGAGGCCGGTTTCACCGCCAACCGCGTCGACCTGCCATGGCTGTTACGTTTATGCTTCCCAGGGGCGGTCCTTGCCGTGGAGAAGCGTTGATACGTTCTGTTGCCGCCCGCGCGGCGGCGCCGCACCGTACCTCGCTTTGAGTCTAGCGCTGGTGTCGGCGTGACCACACAGGTGTACAATCCACCGCTGCACAATTCACGCGACGGCTGGTTGTGCGGCCTGCAATCCACTGCAGAATCAGCACGAAAAGGGACGCGCCGCGAACTGTTGCATTTCGGAGCCTGTTGACCTATATTTGCTACGGGCCGCGCTGAAATCCTGTGGCCAAGCGTTGACGCCGTATTCGCAAAAGACGCTTTGGG
>Ga0187891_1000175_pt1 | contig 67781 bp, 47 predicted proteins | sample June2016WEW_21_4_FD_132990 | JGI IMG/M metagenome (GOLD analysis project Ga0187891, IMG submission 132990) | Peatland microbial communities from SPRUCE experiment site at the Marcell Experimental Forest, Minnesota, USA - June2016WEW_21_40 | ecosystem: Environmental > Terrestrial > Soil >... | reverse complement strand
TTCCTTCACGGATGGCTGTTCGGGTATGACGTAGCGGAAAGCCACGCCGTCATCGTAGGCGCGGGCTTCCATCACCAGCCGCCGGCCGTCAGCGCCCGTCTCCACGGTTTGCACAATCACGGCGTTGTAGCGATTGCGTATGGGATTGGCCTTGCCTTCGACCGGCGTCCAGGTTTCGTCGTGGCTGGACATCTGCGACGACTCTATCCGGACAGCCGGCCCCAACGCGGGCGAGCCCTCCAGCCGGAGCCCGAGGTTCGACCACTGGATCAAGGGTTGACCGCGAAAAGTCACGCGATAGGCCAGTTGGCCGCCTGCGGTCTGTGCGGCCTGGCCCCGCACGGTCGCGATGGAAATCTCGAGCGCCCCGTCCGGCGATTTAAGCGCGACCGGGGCCGTTTGCGCCGTGGCCGTGAGCGCGGCCAACACAACGAGCGCGGGCATCTTGACGATTTTCAGATCGTAAAGCACATTTCACATCAGACTACTACAGTTCGGGCTGAGTTTTCTATCCATAAAGCAGGCACGCGCCATCCAAGGTAGTTTCGTAGTTGACGATGGCCGGCGAGTGGAACTTGTTGGGAGGATATGCGGAGGGCGTGAATTTCCAGGACGGACCAGAAAAGCGCGTTTGGATGGTTGCGGGGGCGTGCTTTGAAGCCATTCATAACGCCCTTGGAGCCTGGCTGGTAAGGCGTTGGCTTCTACCCAAGAATGGGAGAAGGCCAGTTCGTTCTTAGAGTTAGGACGTTGCTTCTAACGCGAACCGGGCCGAGGCTTTGCCGAGGCTCCAAGCCCCCAAAATAACTAATAACAATCCACCGAGATGTACGAAGAGGCACGCCCCGTGGCGGTGCCTCTTTTTTTTGCGCTCCAAGGTACGAATCGATATGACCCCTCTCGATGCTGCGATCACGTGGATTCAAAAGGGCTTTTCTCCAGTGCCCGTTCCGCACCGGTCAAAGCGTCCCGTTCTCAAGGAGTGGCAACGGCTTGAGATCACGACGGAGGGGGCGTCCCAATACTTCAACGGCGCGTCGCAGAACATCGGGGTGCTACTGGGGGACAAGTTCGGAAGCGCGGACGTGGACTGCGATTGCCCCGAAGCCATTACAGCCGCCCGCGAGTTGCTCCCGGAAACCGGCCTGATATTTGGGAGGCAATCCAAACCGTTCTCGCACTTCTTCTATCGGTCGGACCCGCCTGCCCGCACCTTGCAGTTTATCGATCCGCTGGACCAGGGCACGATTGTCGAATTGCGCGGATTGAAATCGGACGGATCGATCGGGTTGCAGACAGTGGTCCCGCCAAGCATCCATGAGAGCGGCGAGCCAGTCCGCTTCGAGCAGGGCTTCGAAGGCATACCCGCAAACATCGATGCGGAAGTTCTGGTGTCGGCGGTTCATAGGGTGGCGGCCGCCGCGCTCCTTGCGCGCCACTGGCCGACTCAAGGATCGCGCCATCACGGGTTCCTGGCGCTGGCCGGTGTGCTTGCGCGCGCTGAATGGAGTCCTGAAGATGCCAAGGCATTTCACCGCGTTATCTACCGATGTCTCTGGCCAGTCAATCCTGAACTGGGCGCGGCAGATGCCGAAGTGCAATCCACCTTCGAGAAGCACTCGGCCGGCGGCGAGGTAACCGGCGTGCCGACGCTGATCGAGCTGCTCGACAAAAAGGTCGTCGATACCGCGCTTCGGTGGTTGGGTATCGGGCAGGCGCACCGCAGCTACCTTTGGAACGACACCGGCAACGCGGATCGCTTGGCGGATTTATACGGGCATGAACTGATCTATTGCACTGAGCGGAACAGCTACTACGTTTGGACTGGGCGGCAATGGCGGTTTGACGAATTCGTGGAGGCCGAAAAGCGGGCGGAAAAAACGATGCTCGAGGCTTTTGCCGAGGCAAAACACATTACGGATGGAGAAAAGCGCAAGGCGTACTTGAGATTTGTGAACAAGTCTCTGTCTCGCGCCGCGCTGGCGAGCATGATTCACCTGACGAAGAAGAAAGTGCGGCAAGCCAGTGCGAGCGATTTTGACCAAGACCCGTGGACGCTGAATACGGAAAACGGCACGGTGGATTTGCGAACGGGCACGTTGCGGCCGCACAGGTCCGAAGACCTTTTGAGCAAGATGATTCCGCTTCGCTACGACCAGCACGCCGAGTGCCCGCAATTCATGGCATTTCTATTTCGGATCATGGGCAGCCACCCCGATGCCTCGGAAGGCGACAACATCAATGCCGAACAGATGGTTTCGTATCTTCAGAAGGCCTTTGGGTGTGCTGCTACCGGCAAGCCGGAGAAACTTCTGTTCGTTTTGTATGGCGAAGGCAACAACGGCAAGACGACGTTGCTTGAGGTTATCCGTGACGCGCTCGGGGACAAGGAATACGCCGGCCAAGTTCAGGTCGACAGCCTGATGATTCGCCCAAAGGAGGCGATTTCCAGCAATGCCGTCAACACGGACCTCGCGGATCTCCAAGGGTGCAGGTTCGTTTCGTCGAGTGAGGTGGAACAGGGACAGCGCCTATCGTTAAGCCGCGTGAAGTACCTGACCGGCCTTGGGCAGATCAAGGCGCGGCGGCTTCGCGAGAACATGATCACCTTCCAACCGACCTACAAACTGTTCCTTGACTGCAATCACAGGCCGGTCATCACGGACCCGAACGACGCGATTTGGAACCGCGTAAAGTGCATCCCATTCAAAATTCAGATCCCTAAAGAGGAGATCGACAAGGACCTGCCTACAAAGCTGCGAACGGAGCTGCCGGGCATTCTGCGCTGGATCGTTGAGGGCGCCGTCCTCTACCATCGCGAAGGTCTCGGTGATCCGCCGGATGTAACGGCCGCCACCGAGCAGTACCGCCAGGAGTCGGACCGGCTCAGGGAATTCTTCGAGGACCGGTGCGTTCTTGCGCGCACCGGCGATGGGGCTTCGTGGAAGAGGGATGGGTGCTGGCTCCCGGTCTCCGATCTGTACGCGGCCTACGCATCCTGGGCCGAGGCGACAGGCAACAAGTACCCTCTATCCAAAGATTCCTTCGATGAACGCCTGCAGAAACTGGGCAGGAAACGGGATCGAGTAAGACCCGATGGCGGGCGCGACGCCAAGCAAATTCGCGTTTGGCTCGGAATTCGGTTCAGGACCACGGACGACGATTAGTGATAGCCGTGTGACGGTGTGACAGCGTGTGACAGCGAATCCTACAAGTTTTTTGATTATCGTCCTCGTGAAGCGTTTCTTAGTGGTTTTCTTGTCACACGCTGTCACACCGTCACACCGGTTCGGGTACCGCTGCTGAGCCAACGGCAGTTCAAACACCAGGAAAGAGGCCATATCGTGAATACGAGCGAAGTGCGTTTCAGGACAGCGGAAGTAGCCAAGCTCGCGGAGGTGAGCCTGCGTCAACTGCAACTGTGGGAAGAGAGGAGAGTTGCACTTGCATCACGGTCGGGCCGCGTTCGATTGTACACGGCGTCGCAGGCGCTGCTCGTGATCGTCGTTGCCGAACTGCGCAGGCGCGGGCTATCGTTTCAGCGCCTCCGTCGGCTTTCAACTGCGCTACGCCAACTGATCGAAGACCACGAACTGCTCGGCAAACGACCGTCGCCATTGCACGCATTCATACTCACCGATGGACGCCAAGTCCAGTTTGCGGATTCTCCAAACAAAACCGTAGAACTTGTTTCAAACTTTTTTCGGCCACTGGTGTGTGTAAGCCTTGCGGACTGCCTCAATAGAATTGAGAAGACAGGACTTATGGATTAGCAGTTCATTTCTTGCGAGGCAGTGATGAGCGGGGCACAATTAAATTAGCCGAGCGACGGGACGCTCGTTAATCCCTTTCCCTTCGATCCCAACAACCCAAGTGTCTTCCAATCGCGAACAGATCCCGATCTACGCGGCTGACGGTACCTCTCTGGGCTTTCGATCCATCGAAGCGGCAAAGCGGCTCATCGCCAGTGGCTACGTGAAACCTGCCTACGGCCGCAAGGGTCACTTGAAGGCGATCTGGCTACTCCAGGAGGACGGCGAGAACCCCGTTGAGACGCACGCCCCGTCCGGCACTCGGTACAGCTTCCTGGAGAACATCGATACGGGTCGATGCTGGAGCCTCCGGCGGTTGGACCGGCGCGACGACGACGGCACGCCAGTGATCACACGCGGCGTCTTCCAGCAGGTTGTGATGGAGTGCCGCGTCGGATGAAGGCCAGACGCCAGGTCGGTGGGCGGTACATCGCTCGTGCTCGCGGGGCGGTCGTTCGGAACCCCAAGCCGCCCGTTAAAGCCATAGGTACTTCCGCGCGCGCGGCGGCGGCGCGTTGAAGAGTAGCGCAACTTCGCTAGCGTCAGCCGAAAAAAGAGGTGGTCGGTGGTCACCTGCCAGGCGACGCCTGTGGGCGGCCACCCGCCAGCCTTGGTAGGACAGGCCACCCGCCGCCACCGGGCGCAACGTGGGCCAACTGTGCGCGAAGGGGCGGCCAACGACGCCCAAGGCGAAGTAGTTCAACCGTGACTCCCGTGCTCCAAGAACCGGCTTCCATCACGCCCGCGCTGGCCCGGCGCATCGAGATCTGGCCCGTGGGCCGCCTGGTGCCATACGCGCGGAATGCGCGCACGCACTCGGACGCCCAAATTGCGCAGATCGCGGCGTCCATCGCGGAGTTCGGTTTCAACGCGCCAATCCTGGTGGATAGCAACGCCGGGATCGTCGCCGGCCATGGTCGTCTGCTGGCGGCGCGGAAGTTGGGTCTGCCGGAAGTGCCGGTCGTCGTGCTGGACCACCTAACCGAGACTCAGCGCCGCGCGTACATCATCGCCGACAACAAGCTCTCCGAGAACGCTGGATGGGACGAAAAGCTCCTGGCCGCGGAACTCACCGATCTGGAGCACGAGGGCCTGGACCTCCGGCTCGTTGGATTCTCCGACGAGGAGTTGGAAGCGCTGCTGGCGAATGACGGCGGCGGTTCTGAACCGGAAGACGAAGAACCAATTCCGGAACCGCCCAGCCAGCCGATCACGCAGCCCGGCGACGTGTGGTTGATCGGAAGCCATCGGCTGATCTGTGGCGACTGCCGCGACTTCGAAGTCGTCGGGAACGTCCTCGAAGGGAAGCGCGCGAACGTAGTGATTACTTCGCCGCCCTACGCCACGCAGCGCGAGTACGATTCCACCAGCGGCTTCAAGCCGGTACCTCCAGACGAGTACTGCGATTGGTTCCGCGATGTCGCTGCCAACATCCAGGCGATTCTGGCTCCCAACGGCTCGTACTTTCTCAACATCAAAGCTCACGCGGACGAAGGCGAGCGGAATCTGTACGTGATGGATCTTGTTCTCGCGCATCGCCGCATGTGGGGATGGCGCTTCGTCGATGAATTCTGTTGGCGCAAGACCGACAACGGTGTGCCAGGCGGCTGGGGCAATCGATTCAAGAACGCGTGGGAACCGGTCTACCACTTCTGCCGCCAGTCCGAGATCAAGTTTCGTCCTAAAGCGGTCGGTCATGTCTCGGAGGATTGCTTCGACTACTCGCCCAACAACCCCAAATCGACTTCCGGCAGCGGACTGTTGGGCACGGGAGCGCGCGGAGCTGCGGCCCAGAAATCGGGCGCGGCCGACGACGATGGACGCTTTCGTGGCGTCGCGCGCCCGAGCAATGTTATCGAGGCCAGGACGGAATCCAACCAGGGATCGCACTCCGCTCCTTTCCCGCGCGGGCTGGCTGAGTTCTTCGTCAAGGCGTTCTCGGATGGCGGCGACGTCGTATTCGATCCGTTCCTTGGGAGCGGGACCACGATGGCCGCCGCGGAAATCCTCGGGCGTACTGGATTGGGTTGCGAGATCAGTCCGTCCTATTGCGACGTGATCCTGCGCCGGATCTCGAACCTGAGCGGCGAGATCCCGGTGTTGCTCGGCACCGGTCAGGCGATCAACGAAGTTGCAGCCGCACGTGGTGTCCCGCTTGAGCAGGTTGACAATCCCCGCGCGCGAGACGCCCGGCGCATTCAGCACAACGGGCCGGCACCGTTCTACGGGAGCCGCCGGAAGGTTTCCTGAGCTTATGAAGACCGAGCTCCAGGTGCAGCAGTGGCCAGTTGAGAAACTGATCCCCTACGCCCGCAACGCCCGCACCCACTCCGAGGAGCAAGTGGCGCAGGTAGCAGCGAGCATCATCGAGTTCGGCTGGACGAATCCAATCCTCGTCGGCGCGGACGGTGTGATCATCGCCGGCCACGCTCGGCTGGCGGCTGCCAGGAAACTGAAGTTGACCGAGGTGCCGGTCATTGTCCTGGATCATCTGACTCCGACGCAGCGCCGCGCCCTCGTGCTCGCCGACAACCGACTGGCACTCAGCGCCGGATGGGACGAGGAGATGCTGCGCGTGGAATTGGAGTCGCTCGAGGAGGATGGCTTCGACCTCGACCTGGTTGGCTTCACCGACGAAGAGGTTGAGGAACTCCTGCGCGATCCGGAGGAGTCCAACGTTGGACTGACTGACGACGACGCGATTCCCGAAGAGGAGGAGCACGCGATTACGGTGCTCGGGGACGTCTGGGTGATGGGCGAGCACCGGCTCCTCTGTGGTGACGCAACCAGCATGGAAGCGGTCCAGGCCGTTCTCTCCGGCGGCTTGGCCGACATGGTCTTCACGGACCCGCCGTACAACGTCGATTACGAAGGCAAGACGGCGAAGAAGCTCAAGATCGGCAACGACACGCTGGGCGGCAAGTTCTATGAGTTCCTGCGTGATGCGTGCACGAACGTGTTGGCGGTCACCAAGGGGGCCATCTACATCTGCATGTCGTCGTCGGAGCTGCACACGCTCCACCAGGCATTCACCGACGCCGGCGGCTACTGGTCCACGTTCGTGATTTGGGCGAAGCACCATTTCACGCTGGGCCGGTCGGATTACCAGCGGCAGTACGAACCGATTCTCTATGGCTGGCGCAAGGGCACGGATCACTTCTGGTGCGGCGCGCGGGACCAGGGCGATATCTGGTTCATCAAGCGGCCAGCATCGAGCCAGGCCCATCCGACCATGAAGCCTGTGGAATTGGTGGAGCGGGCCATCCGGAACAGCAGCAAGACGCGCGACACCATCCTCGATCCATTCGGCGGGTCGGGCACGACGATGATCGCCTGCGAGAAGTCCGGGCGGCAAGCGCGGCTGATCGAGTTGGAGCCGAAGTATTGCGACGTGATTGTTCGTCGCTGGCAGGCGTTCGCGGGACGAGAAGCGAAGCTTGAATCCGACGGCAAGAGCTACCGCGAAGTCACCGGAGCGCGAAGCGCAGTGGCAGCGTGAAGTGGACCGCTGCCGCGCCGAGATCGCAGCTGCGGAAGCGCTGCTCCGTGCCGGGCATCCGGACGTCGAGGGTCTTTGCATGGCCTTGGCTGACTGGTCGGCCGAGTTGAGAATCCTTGAACGTGGCCGCGATGAATGATCCCATCCTGCAAGTGCTCGTGCCCATGGTCGGGCTGGTTTCCGGCCTGATCGCCACCTATGTGAGCCTCCAAAACCGAGCGCTGCTTGCAGAGGTCCGGAAGGAGATCGCGGAGTTGGAGAACCGGATCATAGCCAGGATCAACGGCACCTATGTCCGTGCGGGAGAGTGCAAGCTCCGTGAGGAACTCGTGCAGGAGAGGATCAACGCGCTGGTGGCGGGAGTTCACAAAGCAGAACCGCCGCCGGATCGTTGAAACCCGGCGGCGGCTTTGGGTGGGCAGGTGGGAAGGCTCTACTTCGCGACGCGGTACGTCCTCTCGCCAGATTCGTTCTTGGTGGACTCGACCGTGAGGCCCATTTTCTTGGTGAGGTTTCCGCTGATGAAGCCCCGGATGCTGTGGTTCTGCCAGTCGGTGGCTTTGGCGATCTCGGCCATCGTCGCGCCCTTGGGGCGGCGCAGGAGGTCCAGGATGATGTTCTTTTTCGAGAACTCACGCGGCACTTTGGCCTCCTTCACTTTGGCGGCCTTCTTGCTGGCGACCTTCGCCTTGGCCTGCTTCTTCGGCGCGGCCTTGGCTTGCTTGGCGGCTTTCTTCGCGCCCTTGTTGGCCTTGGGCGCGCCCTTCTTCTGGCTGGCAGCCCTCTTCGAGGCGGCCTTCTCCGGCGCGACCTGCGCGCCCTGTTCCGCAACGGCGGCGGTTTCGGTGGTGGTGGTAGCTTCTGCGTTCTTCATGGTGGTGTTTATCCTTTTGGCGGTTGATCCGCGCATGACGATTCATCACTCCGGTGGCCCCGGAAGGCAAGGGCTTTTTTCGGGAATAAACGCATGCCAGCAATGAGCCAGCGGGCGTATGCCCGCCATCGCGGAGTCGCGCTGTCCGCCGTGCAAAAGGCGATTGAAACAGGGCGTATCTCCAAGCTGGCAGACGGGCGGATCGACTCCGAACAGGCCGATGTCGAGTGGGAAAAGAACACCAGGCGGCACGCGCCGCCGGTCGCCAAGCGTGAGCAGGAGGATGACGACGTTTCGATCTTCGGCGCTTCGCAGTACGCGAAGGCGCGCGCCGTGCGCGAGCACTACCAGGCGCGACTCGCCAAGATCGAGTACGAAGAGCGCGTGGCCACGCTGGTCCCGAAGGACGAGGTGCAGGTGGCCGCATTCAACAAGTTTCGGCAGTTCCGCGATCACATCCTGAACATCCCGGATCGCGTGGCGGCAATGGTGGCCGCCGAAACCGAAGCAGCGAAGTGCTACGAAGTCCTGGCCACCGAGATTCGAAGGGCGTTGAATGAGTTTGCAGACTCCAACGGCTGAGGAGATCTACTCGGCAGCGGCGGCGGCCGGAGCGCGCCCGGACCCGTTGCTAACGGTCTCGCAGTGGGCCGACAAGTACCGCGCCCTCTCACAGCGCGCCTCGGCTGAGTCAGGCCCATGGCGCACGGAGCGGACACCGTACCTGCGGGAGATCATGGACTGCCTGTCGCCATCCTCGCCCGTCGAGCGAACGGTCTTCATGAAAGGCGCGCAGATCGGCGGCACGGAGTGCGGCAACAACTGGATCGGCTATGTGATCCATCAGGCGCCTGGCCCCATGATGGCGATCCAGCCGACCGTGGAGATGGCCAAACGCAACTCGAAGCAGCGCATCGATCCGCTGATCGAGGAGTCAGAGGTGTTACGGGCGCTGGTCAGCGATCCGCGGTCGCGCGACTCTGGGAACACGGTTCTGTCAAAGGAGTTTCCCGGCGGTGTGCTGGTGATGACCGGCGCGAACTCGGCGGTCGGCCTCCGCTCCATGGCGGCGCGGTATCTGTTCCTGGACGAAGTGGACGGGTATCCCGGCGATGTGGAAGGCGAGGGCGATCCAGTCAACCTGGCGACAGCGCGCACCAGGACGTTTGCGCGCCGCAAGATCTTCATGTGCTCGACGCCGAAGATCACGGGCATGTCCCGAATCGAGGCGGCGTATGAAGAGAGCGACAAGCGGCTCTACTGGGTGCCGTGTCCGGTCTGTCGCGAGTTTCAGACGCTCAAGTTCGCGCAGTTGCGCTGGCCGAAAGGAGAGACGGAAAAGGCGGTCTACATCTGCGAGCATTGCGGGCAGGAACTTCACAATCACCAGAAGCAGTCGATGCTCGCTTGCGGCGAGTGGCGGCGCAGTGCTGTAGGCGACGGAAAGACGGCTGGCTTCCACCTGTCCAGCCTGTACTCGCCGGTCGGCTGGTTCGCGTGGTCGGATGCAGCCAAGCAGTTTGAGCAGGCGCAGAAGAATCCCGCGTTGCTTCAGGTCTTCGTCAACACCGTGCTGGGTGAGACCTGGACCCTGTTGGGAGAAGCGCCGGAGTGGCAGAAGCTGTATGACCGGCGGGAGTCGTACAAGGTCGGCACCGTGCCGCCTGGCGGGCTGTTCCTTACGGCTGGCGCGGATGTCCAGAAGGACCGCATCGAGGTTGAGATCACAGCGTGGGGCCGTGGCAAGGAGTCGTGGTCGGTCGATTATCGGGTGTTCGAGGGTGACACCTCGCGGCCGCAGGTCTGGGAGAGACTCACCGGACTGCTGAACGAATCCTTCTCCACCGAGTCCGGCCTGGAGTTGCAGATCCTGCAACTCGCCGTGGATTCGGGCTTCGCCACCATTGACGTGTACCAGTGGGCGCGACGCCAGGGCGGACGGGTGCTGGTCATCAAAGGCGATTCGCGGACGCCCGCGCTCATCGGATCGGCCGCGCCGGTGGAGGTGGGGCCGGCAGGCGCCAAACTGAAGCGCGGCGTGCGGGTGTGGCCGGTCAATTCCGGCATGGCCAAGGAAGAGCTATACCGTTGGCTCCGACAGGATCGGCCGACGGATGAGGACGTGGCGAAGGGGATTCCGTTCCCACCCGGATATTGCCACTTCCCACGCTACAGCGAAGAGTACTTCAAACAGATCACCGCCGAGCAGTTGGTGACGAAGATCGTCAAGGGATATCGCCGGCACGAATGGCAGAAGATGCGCGAGCGCAACGAGGCGCTCGATTGCCGGGTGTATGCACGCGCGGCGGCTGGGCGGGTCGGTATCGACCGTTTCCAGGAGAAGCACTGGGCCGACCTCGAGCGCCGGGTGGGCAGGCCTCCGGTGAAGGAAGTCAAACAAGCACCGCAGCAGCAAGCGCAGCGCTCGGACGGTAGGCAAGCCGCGCGTAACCGGGTGCGCTTCAGGATGGATCTCTAATGGCATTCACTCAGACCGACCTCGATGCTCTCGACGCCGCGCGCAAGCAGGGGGCGAGGCGAGTCCGGTTTCAGGATCGCGAGTTCGAATTCGATTCCGTGGATGACTACTTGAAACTGCGGAATCTGATCCTGAACGATATCGCCCAGCAGAGCGGGCCGCAGCAAGTGCGCCAGGTTCGCATCTACACGACCAACGGTTGGGGCCACTAAAGCACAGTGCCAATTGAAACGTTGATGACGCTCGCCCGCCAGGCCGGGCACGAGCCGATGGCGATCCCGCGCGTGCCACGCACCCGCGCGATGGGGACGTTCCCCTTCGATGCTGCCGGTCGCGGGCGGCGCGGCATTGGCTGGAATCCGCCGTTCCTCGGCCTGAACACGCTCCTGTTTTCGCACGGGCTGGAGTTGCAGGCGCGGAACCGGGACGCGGTTCGAAACAGCGCGTGGGCTGCGGGGGCCGTGGACTCGTATGTCGCCAACGCGATCGGGCGTGGGATTCGCCTGGTGCCGCACCATCCGGACGAAAAGGTGCGGGATCTGATCACCAGGAAGTGGAATCGATGGACTCGGGAGTGCGACGTCGAGTACGACCCGCGGAATCCTGCATCTGGCCAGACGGATTTCTACGGCCAGCAGATGGTGATCGCGCGCGAAGTCATGGAGGCGGGTGAATGCTTTGTCCGGTTCCGGCCGCGTTTTGTGAAGGAAGGGCTTACGGTTCCGCTGCAACTCCAGTTGATCGAGGCCGAGCAGTTACCGTTGTGGCGAACGGCCATCGAACGGATGCCGCCGAACAACTCAGTTCGGTGCGGCATCGAGTTTCAGAACGATGGGCGGCGCGCGGCGTACCACTTCTGGAAGGCGCATCCGGGCGAGACGATGTTCTTCCCGATGGACGCTCTCTCGGTCGAGCGCGTGCCGGCCACGGAGGTGCTGCACGTCTACAAGCCGATCCGCGCGGGCCAGTTCCGGGGGCAGCCGTGGCTCACATCGGTAATCGCGAAGCTCTACGAGTTGGAGCAGTACACGGACGCGGAGATCGTCCGAAAGAAACTCGCGGCGATGATCACCGGGTTCATCACGCAGGCCAGCCCGGACAATCCGATCATTCCACCGGACCAATACCAGAACGGGCCGACTCAGACGGAGCCGGGAGCGCAGATCAGCAAGCTCGAACCCGGCACGTTTCAGGTGTTGAACTTCGGCGAAGAGGTGCAGTTTGCCGAGGCGAAAGACAGCGGCGATTTCAAATCGTTCATCAGGAGCTGCCTGCAAGCTTTTTCGAGTGGCGCGGGGTTAGCGGAATACCAAATCAGCGGCGACCTGTCGGGGATCAACTATTCTTCGATCCGCGCTGGCCTGCTGGAGTTCCGCCGCAAGTGCGAGCAGTATCAGCATTCCGTTTTCATCTTTCAGGTCTGCCATCCGGTCTATAAGCGGTGGCTGCGCGAAGCGATGCTCGCGCTGGTGTTCGGCATAGACCTGTTGAACGCGTACAACAAAGATCCCGAGCCGTTCGAGGAAGTGCAGTGGGTCACACCCGGATGGCCGTGGGTCGATCCCGAGAAAGACATCAAGGCTTCCAACGATGCGATCCGCAGCGGTCTCTCCACGCGTTCGGCTGAGGTTGCGGCGCAAGGGCGCGACGCCGGTGCCGTGGATGCGGAGCAGACAGCAGATAACAAGCGGGCGGACAAGCTCGGGCTCTCCTACGACAGCGATGGCCGCAAGGTCCTGACTGGGCGCAACGCCGGATTGACGGAGACCGAGATCCAACAGGACGCGGCCAAGGGCGAGGTGGACGTGAAGCCATGACGAATCTGACTCGTGTTGCGTCGCGGTTTGTGAACACGCCGCTCATGATTCACCCGCCCAAGCTGGACGTGATCGTCCAGGCGTTGGGGCCACGGCTGGGCATCATTCCGTTGACCGGCGTAAAGCCCGTTGAGCCGTTCGCCACCGCTTACCTGGAGCAGGCCGATGATAGCGGCTACCAGGTGATCGACGGTGTGGCCATCATTCCGATTCAGGGTGTCCTGACGAAACAGGAGTCCTGGGTTTCGGCACTGAGCGGTTGCAGCTCCTATGCGCAGATCGGGGGCTACCTTCAGGACGCCGTGAACGACGCCGGCGTGCGGGCGATCCTCCTGCAGGTTGATTCGCCGGGCGGCGAGACTACAGGCTGCTTGGAACTGTCCGACTTCATCTACTCGATTCGCGGCGCGAAGCCGATCTATGCGGTCGCTGACGACTTCGCGTTCTCGGCGGCTTACGCTCTTACCAGCGCGGCCGACAGGATCTTCATCACGCGCATGGGGGCGGTCGGGTCCGTAGGCGTGGTGGTGCTGCATACCGAGGATTCGAAGTTCAACGACGAGCAGGGGTTCAAGTACACCTACATCTTCAAAGGCGACAGGAAGGTCGATGGGAACCCGCATCAACCGCTGTCGGAGCGGGCCGAGAAAGACATCCAGTCCGAGATCAACCGGCAGTATGACCAGTTCGTAGCAACGGTCGCGCGGAACCGGAAGGCCGACGCAGAGAAGATCGTCGCGACGCAGGCCGGCGTGTTCTGGGCGGAGAATGCCGTTCCGCTCCTGGCCGACGAAGTCGGAACGCTGGGCGATGCCATGAACGCGCTTCGGAAACTGCTCGGCAAGCCGGTCCAGAGTTCAACGGCGGCGATTGCCGCAATATCCACAACCAGGGAGGTAACAGCAAGTATGCCCAATGAAACGCTCACAATCGCCGCCGAGGGTAAAAAGCCGGGTGACGGCGACGGCGACGAGAAGACCAACAACGAACCGAAATACTGCCATGCGTGCGGTACCAAGCTTCACGCGGATGCGACGTTCTGCCATGCCTGTGGCACGAAGGCCGAGGGCGAGGCGTCCGGTAAGTTCTGCCACGCCTGCGGTGCCGAGCTGCGCAAAGGCGCGGAGTACTGCCACGCCTGCGGCGAGGGCGCAAAGAGCGATGCCAAGAAACCGGAAGGCACGGCTCCTCTTGCGGGAATCGCTGCCGTGGCCGGTCTGCCGTTAAGGATGCGTCCCGAGGGCGATATCGAAGCCATCGGCGCGTTGTGCAAGATGGCGGGCTGTCCGGAGAAGGCCGCGGAGTTCCTCACCAAGAAGAAACCCAGCGGCCAATATTTCAGCGTGGCGGATGTCAGTGAGGAATTGACCGCCGCCCGCGTGATCGAAAGCGAGAGGAGCATGATTACTTCGCACGTCAACCCGAACCAGGGCGCAACTGGCTCGCTTCAGGAACTTGAAGCCCAAGCCACTTCCTACGCCCGTCAGAATCGCGGCAAAGAGACTCCGAATCTTTACGCCGAAAGCGGTACCACCAAGCTGACCAAGGAGCGCGCCTACGCTCAAATGCTCGAAGAGCATCCCGAGGTTTACGGCGCGTTCGTGGCGCAGCATAACGCGAAGGGCCTGATCGCCACGCTCGAGCGGGCTGGCATTCGCCTCGCCCGGTAGCGACAGAGGAGACCAACAGACATGGCATTCGAACAGACATTACGTTCAGTCGGGCTTCCGGCGGCGGCGGACCTCACGAGCGGTGGAACTGTGAATCCGCAGTTCTACTTCGTGACCGTCAACTCGTCCGGACAGATCAACTTCACGGGCGCTGGAGCCGTCGCCGATGGCGTGGTCCAGGACAAGCCCAACGCGCAGGGAGTCGAGGGCGAGGTCGCGATCCTTGGCATCACCAAGCTGGTGACCGGCGCTGCGGTCAACAACGGCGACCCGCTCATGGCCAACGCCAGCGGCCAGGCGATCACTGCAACCAGCGGAAACTTCGTGCGGGCGCGCGCGCTGGCTGCATCGGGCGGCGCTGGCGTGATTATCCCCGCGCTGCTTCTCGGCCCGTACAAGATGTAGCCGTTCATCACATAGGAGAAATCACAAATGCCTCAGCCAACACTACAAGACGTCCACGTCAATCGCCCGCTGACGAATGTTTCAGTGGCCTACCTTCAGGAGGCCGCCGGAGTCGAATTCGTCGCCGACAAGGCCTTCCCCGCCGTCCCGGTCGAGAACAAAAGCGATCTCTACTACACGTACGCGCGGGCCGACTTCAACCGCGACGAGATGCAGAAGCGCGCACTTGCCACCGAATCCGCCGGCACGGGCTACAACGTGAATTCCACCGGCACGTACAACTGCGACGTGTGGTCGCTGCACAAGGATGTGGATGACCAGATCCGCTCCAACAGCGACTCGCCGCTCGCACCCGACCGCGACGCCACCATTTTCCTGACGCAGAAGGCGCTGATCCGCCGCGAAAACCAGTGGGTCACGAAGTTCTTCGGCACTGGGATTTGGACCAACAACGTCAGCGGCCAGGCGACCGCGGACTCTACGCACGTCATCTATTGGGACTCCGGGAACTATCCGAACGGCAACCCGATCACGGACATTCGCCACGCGAAAACCCAGATGCGGCTGTCGAGCGGCGGCTTCGCGCCCAACATCTTCGTGATCAGCCGCCCGGTGTTCGACAAGCTCGTAGATCACCCCGACTTCATCGACCGCACCAAGTACGGCCAGACCGCGCCGAACCCGGCAGTGGCCACCCGCCAAATCATGGCCGAGATTCTCGAACTGGAGGATGTCCTGGTCATCGACGCCGTCTACAACACGGCGGCGGAAGGCGCGACCGAGTCCAACGCATTCATCGGCGGCATGAGCGCGGCGCTGTTTTACCGCCCGAAGAATGCCGGCCTGATGACTCCCAGCGCGGGGTATGTGTTCAACTGGACGGGCCTGATCGGAACGACCGGTGGCGCCGGTGTCCGCATCAAGACGTTCCGCATGGAGCACCTGGCTTCGGATCGCGTCGAGATCGACTCGGCATTCGATATGCGCCTGGTCTCCCCGGACCTCGGCTTCTTCTTCAACAACGTGATCTCGGCGGTGTAGCCATGATGCTTCGTCGTGAATCATGGGCGCGGCTGACCAGGGGTCTGGTTCCGCCGCTTTACGTCCTGCGCCCGTTGCAGGGCTTTACGCCGTCTGACATCGGCGACGAGTACCCGGCTCCGGACGCCGCAAACAAGGTCCAATTGACGCGCACGCGGCAGCTCTATGAGCAGCGCCGGATTGGGACGCAGGTAGAGGTGGAGCGGGCGCTTTCCAGACTTCCAAAGCAGGAACCGGCCAAGCCGGGAAAGGAGAAGAGACATGGCAGTCAAAGTGGAAAAAACGCCCGTTAACGCCCCGGAGTTTCAGAGCGCGGGTCCGCAGCCGAACTTCAAGGGCACTTACCCATCGAAGCAGAAGCAGTTCGTGTCGGCGGTGCAGACAGGCACTGGCGCGTCGCAGAACATCGCACATGGCTTGGGCGCGGCTCCTGCGGGCGTACTGATTTCCTGTACAGACAACAGCGGCAGTTCGAACGCGTTCACGGTGACCGAAGGAACGCACGACGCGACCAACGTGAAGGCGACGGTGACGACGGGTGCCAAGTTCAAGGTCCTGGCCTGGCTCTGATTCCAATGAAAGCAAACTCGTTCGGCAACATCCCGGTCCCGACGCCCGGTTCGCCCGTCCCCGTCACCACCGACACAAATCTGCGCGTGGAGCGGCTGCGCTTCGCCGCGGTGATCGGCCAGACCGGGCGCGTGTTCCTCGGTGTGTCCGGAATGAACAAGGCGAACGGCACGGGAGTGATCAAGGAGTTCTGGCCCACCGGTTCCGGTGGTGGCGTCGCGGATGCGTTCGACATCTGGGCGGAAGACTCCCGCCATCTGCTGGTGCCATCGGACTACTACGTCGATGCCAACAACGCCGACGAAGGCTTGATCGTCGCCTATTGGACTTGAGATGCCGAACTGGCCCAGCATTGAAGCGTTCGTGGACGGCGTCATCGCGCAGACGTTCGGCGAGCCGGTGGTGTACCAACCAGTGCAGGCAGGCGCGGCGCACGGGAGCGCGTTCACGGTGACGGCGGTGCGTCATCTCCGGCCGCGCGACGAGTCCGGCGCGATGGCGAGTTTCGAAGAGATTTCGGTCAATGCATCCGACTTTGCGAATCCGCCGGCAAAAGGCGACTGGGTAACAGCCTGGGGCACGCAGTACGTGGTGACGACGGTGCGCCAGCCCGACGCCTACGGCATGCTCAACCTGGCACTTCTTCAGCGCTCGTGATCAATCCGAAAACAATACTTGGCGAGTGGGTGACCGCGCTCCAGTCCTGCCCGGACTTGGTGACTGCAATCGGCGGCGACGGCAATAACATCCGCGCGTTCATGGAAGGGCTTGCTACCGACAATAATCTGCGGCTGGCCATCCTCCAGATGCCGCCGGGCTCCATCCTGGTCGCGTGGAACGGCACGACGCCGCGGCGTCTCACTGGCGGGGCGCTGCACTTCGCACACCGCTTCTCGATCTACTTGCGTGCGCCGGAGCAGAATTCCACTGCCACGTATGCCGATCTGTTCTGGTTGCTTGTGAGCGCAATACCAACGGGTGCTCCATCGTGGGCGTCGCTCCTCCATTTCCAGATCGACCCCGATTGCTTCCCGATGGACATGGATCTTCCGTCTGCGCAGCGAAACACCGTAGTGGTCAGCGCGGACGGGGCAACGCTCGACTATTTCGAAGTTCAAGCAACGCTCGTGGAGCAAGGCAATCCCGGAGGGGAATGAGGAAAACGTTATGGATTGGGTCTTTATGCAATCGCCCGAGGGCGAAGTGAAGGAAGTCGAGGCGACTGCCGCAGCGCTCACGCCGCTCATGGTCGCCGGTTGGCACCAGGTTCCAGCACCGACGGCCACAGGCCCAAAACCGGCAACTCCGGTTGAGGAGAAGAAATAGCATGGCTAATATCAACGAACTGATGGAAGGTTGGGGATTCGGCAAACAGACCGCCATCGGAACGGCGAATCTGGTCGCCGCCATCTGGCGTCATACCAATCTGAACACCAAGCCGTGGGCGAAGGTCCCGGTGAACGAGGACGACCGGGCTGAAATCGGCAAAGGACACGAATTCCCGACGCAGCTCTTCAAGTCGCACTACAACATGCCCGCGTTCGAGATCTCGAAGTACGCTTCCTCGGAGTTTCTCGCGTGGGCGATGTCTTTCGGTCTGGGCAACGTCACGGTGAGCGGTAGCGGCCCGTACACGTACACCATCGTTCCGGCACTGGGAGCCACGAACCCGACCGGCCTCGAACTGCCGTACTTCTCGTTCGTGCAGCAGATCCGCCCCGGTGGCTCGGCGGTGCTGGACGAGATGCTGGTGGGCTGCGCCGTCAAATCGTGGAAGCTCACCATCAAGAACTCGCCCGGCCGCGCGAGCGCAATGTGCTCGGCGGAATGCGTGACCACCGGGCAGTACACCTCGCCCAGCGGCATCACGCTGCCGGCCATCTCGACGCCGCACGAATTCAATGCCGGGATGATCAGCGCTCTGACGTTTAACGGCATCAACTACCTCTCCGGCGGCAGCGCCAAGCAGTTCGTTTCCATGGATGCCTCCTGGGAGAACAACTTCCGCCCCGGCTTCTTTCCCGGCTCGGGCGCTCAGGATGGGTACCAGATCCAGGGCCGCTTCGAGTGGGGCGACCGCGTCTTCGCCGTGCAGTTTGTGGTGCGCGTCCAGGCCGGATCGACCGAGTATTCGAACTTGATCAACCAGACAACGGGGACCGCCACGTTCACGACAACCCGCGATGCCAACAATTCCTTCACGATGCTCATCCAGAAGATGGGCTTCAACGTCGCCGAACTCGGAAACACGGATGGCATCGTGACGCTCCAGATCACCGGCGTGCAACTCTACGACCCCACCAACGGGATGGTGACGATGACTGTCACCACGCCGCAAACCGGTATCTGCCAATAGGAGGTTTTGAATGGAAACCGAAAAGAAAACCGGCTTCGATGCGTCGAAGCCGTTTGTGGTGCCGATCCTGTCGGGCGGCGAGAAGAGCTGCGAGGTGCGATTCCCTTCGGACGAGGAGTGGTGCGCGTGGGCGCGCGCACAACGCACTGTGCGGCATTTTCTCGGGCGCGGGAAGTCCCAGAGCGAGGATGTGGATCTGCCGAAGATCAACGCCGAACTGTTCGCCAAGATCCGCACGGACAAAGATGGTCCGGAGTTCGATGACGCCGAGGCCGGCATGGTGATCGGCCGGATCGAGCGATGCGCCGTGGCCAGCGTGGAACGCGAAGGCATCAACTACCGGATCGAGATGAAGGTCCCCGGCGCGCGCGTGGTTCACGTACTGCGAATGCCGACCGCCAAGGAGATGCAGGACCACGAGCGGGCTTCCACCAGCGTCGTGGCAGCGCGGCGGTCAGTGGAGACCAGGGCGTTCCTGGAGCCGAGCGGCGTGCTCTACGACAAGCTCCACATCTCGCACGACGGTTATGACGGCGCTGTGCCCATCGTGCACAAGTCGGCCGCCGTGTCCGAAGTGATCGCGCAACTGGCCATCGAGGCAGATGAAGACCCGGAATAGCCGCGCCCGGCGACTGGCCGGAAGATCCGGGCGTTCGATTCCTGATCCGGTCGGTACTGCACCAGGACGGGTTGTGCGGCGCTGAGGAAGATTGTCCAGACCGCGTCTTCCGCTGCCGCCGGTGCGGATACTCGGCGCAGACGGAAATGGACGGCTGCCCAGCCTGTGGCACGGATTGGAAGGCCATCGATGTCAGCCATGGGCCGGGCTGTCCCAAGAACCTGCTCGAAGAGGCGATGGACACCCCGAACGGTACTCTGGTGCGGCGGTGTTTCCGAATCCTCAACGCAAAGAGCATCGGGCTGACGATCACGCTGGCTGATATCACCGAGGAGGAATTCCGGGTGCTGGAACTGATCGAGGCCGAGCGCCAGGAGCAGATCAGCAGCGGAGGGAAATCTGCCCGCAACTCTCGGTAGCGCTATTTCGCAGGCACGAGGAACCGTATTCAGCGCCGCGCGCCCCTCACTCTTTGAGGAAGACATCGTATGCGCGGAAAAGCTCTGGGGCGGCGACCGCGAGTTGAGCAAAATACGCCTGAATGGCCTTTTCAGCATCGCGCAGTTCGTCTTTTGATACACGTGGGGGATCTTTCCCCACATACGGGTGCATAACCTCATCACGCAAATCCTTATAACGCAGGAGGTCTTCGCCGCGCCTGTCTCCGAGACTGACCGTGATCTCTTTGCCCAACACTCTGCGTGCTAACACGCGTGGGATTCCAACTACACGCTGCTTGAAGTGCTGATGGCCTTCCGTTGCCGTGATCTCCCCATCGGTGTCCACACCCAGAGCCATTTCAGTGAAGAACAGGACCTCCGGCTGCTCAAAGTGGAACTTACCGTTGTGGAGGTACGCCTGCGCGATTACCGAAAGTTGTGCGTCCAGCATTGCGTACAGCAAGACGAGCGCCGCTCTAGTGAGCATGCTGCCATCTGAGTCCCCTTCGCACTGGCTGGTGAGTGCGAACTCCGTCAGCATCTGCGCTTCGAGCCATTCGCGGCTAATGATCTCAGTGATGCTAATCTCTGCCATGTTAGAAAAACCACGTCGGGGATTCTTTCGAGCTTTCGTGCGATGTGCGATATCGACATCATCCTTGTCTCCGCCGGGAGGGATAGTGTAGAGCATTGGGAAATAGAACGCCAGGTATGGATGCAGTTGTGAGCTGATTGAGTCGAGGTAAAGTTCGACAGCGTCGATGGCTTGCGCTGCTTCGTACCACCCTACGATCTGGGCATATCTATCCCATCGTGGATGGACGATGGCATCACGATATGCAATCGTCTCGCGGAGCTTTCTAGTGGCCGAAGCGCTCGGGGGAAATTCGTAGTCCCGGCCCATAGCACGACCAAGGAGTGATGGAACGGTTTTGAGTTTCTCCTCAAGACGCTGCTTCAGGGGTCGAGTTCGTATGTCGCCCTTATCGTTAAGGTACTCTTCGCTGCCACGCAGATAGTCCAATTGGGTCTGCACGTAGAGCCCCGGTCTTTTGGCAGAGATCGCGAGGCACAGGTCGCTGAGGTACGCGAGATTTGCCTCCAACGCTGCGGCCGCAAGGATCACGACGGCCTTTGCGTATACGCGATCAAAGCTATGGTCCTCTTTGACCGCAGGTAGCATGTTGCGAGCGTCGCGCAGATGGATTCCAACGAGATTCACGTTGCCTTTGAAATGCTCAAAGATGATCTCGATCAGGTCGTTGTCAAGATTCAGTAACCGCGGATCAGGCGGTAGAGAAGGCAACCACTCATCACGGCTCATGACCGCTGCTCCAAATGCACGGTGATTAATGGGACCGATTACCCAATTCGATTGTAGAAGATAACGAGCATTTCTGCGAAGAAAACAGCCATGCGCAGATTCCAAACGGTCGTCAAGAGCGCCCGCTTCGTTTATTCGCCGTACACCGCGACTGAGATGCAGGGCTTCGCACAGGTGCTGGCGGATTCGATCCGGGCGCGCATCCAAAGCGGGCAAAACATCTACGATCAGGCGTCCGCGCCGCTGAAGCCCGGACTGGCGGGCCGACGCGGTTATCCCGACTACAAGGCGGCGCGCGGTCTGAATCCCGTCCGTGACTGGACCTGGAGCGGGCACACCCTACGGTGCCTCAAGGTGCTGACCGCGAACGAGAATCGCGCGGCGATTGGGTTTCTCGATGAAGCTCTTCCTGGCCGGCGAATGACGGCCTCGCAGATCGCCGCGTTCAACAACCGGCGCGAGGCGCAGTGGGGTGTGTCGCCGCGCGACCGCCGGGCGGTTCTCGCCGCGTTCCAGACGCGTCCCTTCGTGATGCTCAAGGCAGCTTGAAATGGCAGACCAGGCAGAGCGCGTAATCCTCGAAGCCGAGGATCAAGTCACCCCGATAGTGGACAAGGCCAACGCCGGCCTCGACAGCTTCGAGAAGAAAGCGGAATCGTCGCACGCCAAGGTCATCAGGATTTCGGATCAGACGCGGTCCAGCGTGCAGCGGCTCATCGCCTCCCTCGAAAAGCAGGCCGAGACCTACGGCAAGAGCGGTGTAGACCGCCTGATCACCCAGCGGGACCAGCTTCTCCAGCGATACAACCGCGAACCGCAGGCAATCGACGCGATCACCCGTTCCTACGAAAAGATGATCGCCGCGGAAGAAAAGGTCGCGCGTGAAGCCCTCGCAGTCAAAGCGGCCAAGGAAGCCGAAGAAGCCCTGCAGAAGCAGTCCGAATCCATCAAAGCCTTCGGCGAGCGTGTCGGCCAATTTATGGAGAATCCGCTCCAGGGAGCGAAGGGTGCAATCTCGTCCGTGCTGACGGCCCTTGGCCCCTTTGGTATCGCGGTCGCCTCCGGCGCGGCCGTTCTCGGCACGATTGCGGTGTCCGCGTTTGAAGCCGCGAAGAGTCTCGGAGAATATGGCACTCGCGTGAAGGACGCGGAGTTGCGCACGGGTTTGACCGCGAAGGAAGTCGGGCAGTTTGGCTTCGCGGCGCGCGCGGTCGGACAGGACATCTCGATTGTCGAGCGACTCATGCGCGGGCTGTCCCAGGCGGCAAACGACAATTCCAACGAAGGCGAAAAAGCGCGGGCCACGATGCGCGCGATGGGCATCGATTTCCACACCGCTACCGGGGAGATGAAGCCTACCTCCGAGATTCTGGTGGAGATCTCCGAGGGTTTGAACAAGCTCCCGGAAGGATTTCAACGGGACGCCGCCGCCATGGACCTATTTAAGAAGGTTGGCGTCGAGGCGATTCCGTTTATGACGGAACTCAACGAGAACCTGCGCGTCGCCCACGAGCAGGGCTTCGGGCCGACCGAGGAGGACATCCGCCGCTTTTCCGAATACCAGCGTGAAGTGACGGTGCTCGAAACCAAGTGGGACGCGCTGGTCCGCAAGTTCAAAGAAGGGCTGGTCGTCACGGTCACGTGGGTCGGGAAGGGCGTCGATTGGTTCCTCAACAACATCTCGACCGCCGGCGACGACGAACGGCAGCGCCGCGAAGAGGAACAGGCGATGCAGGATGCCGCGCAGATCAAGGCGGCGGGCGGTTACGGCGCGAGCGTGTCGATCAGTGGCCATCGCAAGGAAGTGGCCGACCTGGAGCGCCGGGCGCCGGAGATCATGAAGAACCGCGATGCCACCTTGAAGCGAATCGAGGATTTACGGGCAGAGCAGCAGCGGTTGACCGGTGACTTCGGTGTTCTGCAAGCGATAGCCCCCACTCGCGACGAGGAAGCCCGCGAAAAGCAGGCCAGCGATATCCAGGGCCAGATCCAGCAGTTGCAGAAGATGCTGCAGGATGCCGAGGCGGCCACCAAGAGGAAAGACCTGCGTGAAGGCAAGGAAGAGACGGACCGAATTCGCGCCCGCTTCTTCGGTACGCACGACGGCATGGAGAAGGCATACGCTGACGCCAAGAAGGATGTCGAGCGACTCCAGAAACAACTGCTCGAACCGGATAAGCCGTTGACGAAGGCTCAGGCGCTGGATCTGGGTCAACAACTCCACACCGCGGAAGCTACCGAAGCGCGCCGCAAAGCGGCACTGGACGCGGTCGCAAAGGGCGCGGAACAGCTCAAGGACTTCCGCCGCCAGGCGGCCGAGTTCGAGAAGAAGGGCGACGAAGCGGAACTGGACGCGATCGGCAAAATCTACTATCAGCGGGACAAGCTCCTGAAGCAGGCCGCGCAGGTGAAGGCGTCGGAATCGGAAATTGCGGCGATCCGCAGGTCGGCGGACGAACAGGCAGCCGTCCTATCGAAGAAGGCGTGGGAGGAGTTCGAGAAGTACGCCGAGAAGGATGCGGCCGAGCGGCGAAAGAAGATGCTCGCGCTCATGATGCCGAGCAAGGAGCAGATGAAGGAATGGGAGGAAGGCTTCGCCGCGCAGGAACGGATCGAGGACATCGGCGTCCAGGCGCAGCGCGATGAATTGCGGCGTCGGGCCGCGCGATCCGGGCGTATGGCGGAACTGACTACCGGGCAGGAAACGCCGATGGCGATGTCTGAGGCCGAAAAGAGGGAACTGGCGGCTCGTAAGGAAGAGGCAGCGGCGCATCAAGCCTACCAGATCAGACTTGATCTGGCCGTCCAGTTGGCGGACATCGAAGCGGAGCGGATATCGAAAGAAGAAAACGCGGCCAAGCGCTCCGTCCTAGCGGCGCAGGCGCAGAAGGATCTCTTCACTGAAATCGCGCAGGCGCAGGATCAGTTCGAGGAAAAGCAGGCGCAGTTCCAGCAGAAACGCGAGCAGGAGTTGCAATCGCAGATCGATGGGCTACAGAAGCAGGCCGAAAAGCTGATCGACGTTCTGCTCACCAAGCCGGCGAACTTCGGCAAGGATTTGCTCAACACGATCCACTCTGCTGTGCTCAAGCCCATTACGGAGACCCTGGGCGGCGCGGTGGCGAATGTGCTGCATCCGGTCATCTACGGATCGGACGGGCAGGGCGGAATCAACGGGATGTTACGTGGCACGTCAAAGGACCCGGTACGCGTGTCCACCGACCAGAACACCGCGGCGACCATGCAGAACAGCGCGGTGATGGCGGGGTTGACGGCGATCCTTGCCGCCGGGATGGGGATTGCAGCTCCGCACGCATCTGGAGGAATCTCCGGTGTCCCGAGTATCTCGGTTCCATCGATCTCCGTGCCCGCGCCGGTATCCGGGTCCGTCGCAATGAGCATGCCGACCATGTCGGGCTCTGGCGCAGGGACCACGCTCCCCGGACCAATCGTTACCGCCGGCGCGGCTCCAGCCGCAGGTCCAGGCGTTGGCGACCTGATGAATCTTCCGATGAGCGCACACGCCGGTGCCGGCATGAACCCACTCGCTACGATTCTCGGCTCGGGCTCGAAGGGCGGCACATCCGGTCTCTACGGGATGTTCAGCAAGGGCGGCTTTTCGAAGTCGCTTTCCAACCTGAAAGGCACGTTCTGGAACCAGGACGCCTGGAACGCCTCTGATAGCAACTTCTGGGGTGGCGTCCAGGGCGTCGCGAAGTCTCCCGCCGCCGGAGCCGCTGGGATGATGCTCGCGACCAGCGGACTGTTCGGATCACAGCGCGGGACCTGGACCGGCGCTCTTGAAGATACCGCCGGTGGCGCATTGATCGGCGAGCAGATCGGTGGACCGTGGGGAGCTGCGATTGGAGCGGCGGCCGGTTTCACTGCCGGGGTTGTCGAGAAACTGCTCGGGATCGAGTCGCCGCAGAGGAAGGCTCACGACGATATCAAGAGCATCTACGGCGTGGACATCCCACAGAACAGCGGCACGATCAAGCAGGTCGTCCAGATCGCGCAGTCCCAGTTTGGCGGCGATATCGCGGTGGCCGTGCGATCCCCGAGCGTGCGTCAACTGGTAATGCTGTACTCGGAAGCCACAGGCCAGAAGATGCCACTGTCGGCCACGACGCCTTACGCCGGGAGCCTGGTGGAGCAGGGCGGCAAGCTGTATCAACAAGCCAGCTACCAGGATGGCCAGGCGCACGTCTACGCTTCGAACATCCCAACGCTCGGCGGGATCGCAGCCGGGACCTATCCCACGCCGGGGAACCCGAACACGGCAGGTGGCATGGGCGCGACGTACATGTCGCTGAACATCAGCGGCTCCGACGCGGCGAACTTCATGACCGGACAATTCGTCACGCCGCAGTTCGTGACCGACCAGGCGATGGCTGCGCAGTATTCGAGCTACGGTCGCACGCAGCAGTCGGCTAACATGCAGTTGCCCGGATTGACGGTGGCATGATCCGATGCCAGGCAATCTCGTACAATCAGAACCCAACGGGGTGATGCCAGCATCGCTGTGCACCGCATTCACGGAGTTGCGCGAATACGCTCAACTCCAGAACCAGTTTCACGATGGCACAATCCAGCGGTCGCAGCTTGCGCAGACCTCGCGCCGGACGTTCCGGCTCAGCAAGCGCCTGAGCGCGTCAGTGCTCTCGGCGCTGTACAGCTTCTGGATGTCCCAGAACGCCGGGCTGACCCCGTTCGCCTTCTACAATCCGTTCGACGTGGCGTCAGGCCAGCAGATTGGCAGCAACTACGATCCCACCGGCAACAACACGCAGGGACGCGTGACGGTGGTGTTCCGTGGCAACTGGGCCCAAGCTACGGATATCGCGCGGACGAACGTGCAGGCTCTCGAACTGGTGGAGGTGGTGTAGAGCGTACTGCAGTCGTTCGGAAGTGGGCGACCGGCCCCCGCCGATTCAGTTTCTAAAGGCGTTGCAGAAAGACGCTATGTTCCGCGTCCAATTTCCGGGTGATACACGCCTGCAAGACACATTGTGTACAGGCCGACAATGCTTCATTTTGGGGGGTGCTTTAACGAACGACGGTGTCGAAAGCGACGCCAAAAACACCAACAAACTCTATCGCGTCAGCGATCTGAGATTCGGATATGACGATCTCGCCGTCTCCCCCATGCGCAAGATGGTTGCGCCATCGTGCGAGATCTTTGAGGCGCTCTTTGGCCCGATCACCGGTAGCTCTCGCCCCTTTGGTGCCCAGTAGTGCTGTGATTTTGGCGTCCGCTCCGATCTTGTCCCACCATCCGCTGATGTCGAGATTGTCGAATGCTTTTTCCACAACAGAGGGATTCACCCCTGCGAGTGCGGAACTGAAGGCTATGGCGTTGAGCCTGAACTTTCCACTCCCTCGCTTGCACGAAGCCAGGTTCTCGATCAGCTCTTCCACGTTGAGGGTCAAGTAATCCCGCGGCGTATCCAGGGTTGCGAGGAGCCTTCCAGTCAGAACGAGATTTCGATAGCCCAATGTGCCGGCAACGGTATCGTAGCTGGTAGCGTTGGCTGCCTTGTGATCGACAATATGCGCGATGGTATTTCGCAAGTAGCGCTCAAGGGAGGCAAGGAGTCGGACGAGAAAGGGGCCGTAGACAGCCTCAGGGCTGCTCGGCCGAGAATTGATGAATCGCTTGGCAAGTTCAGTCTCCTCCCCTGCTGCCTGCCATTGGAGAACTTTCCCGACGCGCAGCCGGAGCTGTGACGCAAGACGAACGAACTCTACGTCAGCCCTAAGCGCCTCGATCTGGGCCTGCAATTCCTGCAGCGGCGTTGGCATAGGAGTGCCGGTCTTTAAATAGCGTCCTCGATGGTCTTTGTGAGAAGGTCCATTCGTTTCTGCACCGCCTTCGCCGTGTTCGGTTTTCCAACGATGATCTCGAAGTTGGCCTCGTTCTTGAGAAGCCGCGCAGTCTTATCGACGATTCGTGCCTTTGCTGAGGTTAGCTTGGTGCGGCTATCCCAAAGGCGGTCGAGCGCCACCATGACGCCGTCGTAAAGAGGTTGAGAAGTTTCGAACTCCCCTTTCGCGTTCTCATACTTGAATGCACGCGCGCCGAAAATATCGTGAGCGAGCTTGAGGCGGGTCTTGAAGTCCTCGGTGAGAGCATTGATCTCAGGCTCCTTGGCCTCCATGTTTTCGATCATGCATCGATCCAGCATGCTGCGGATTGAACCCTTGATATTGCTGCGCTTTCGGAAGGCAAAGAACCGGAGAACGAGTTCGCAATCTATCATTCGGCGATACAGAGGATTCGTACGCAGACTTTCGTCGACGTTGCCGTGCCGATCAACGTGCTGATCGTAGGGTGGAATGTCCCAGACAGATGTGAATAGGGGCTCATGGGAAAGAGCGATCAACATTTCGTTGAAACTTCCAGCGTATAGACAGTTCCGCAATTCTTGCGCATTCAAGTGCTGGCCGCCAGTGTTAAGACGCTCGAACACCAGCTTCCGAACATCTCCCTTATCCGGCCCGCCGTCAGTCGTGCCGCCGACTAGAAGGACAGTGACGGATATTCGACGACGATCAAGGCCGCGCTGCAACGTCTCGGGAAGTTCGCCATAGCGCGAACCATTCAACTCGCTCCATTTTTCCAGGCCGCGAAGCGCGAAGCGATTTGCGTAAAAATCAACGATGGAGTTGAGACGCTGCTGCCCGTCCATGACCTCATAGCGGCTCAGGTCCCACTCGTACAGGAAGACGGGCGGGATCGGCACGTTCAACAAGAGCGACTCGATGAACAGGCTGCGCTTTTGATCGTCCCAAACCAAACGGCGCTGGTACTCGGGACGAAGATTGAGCCACTTCTTTTGCAGCACGAAGTCTTGAACCTGGGGCAAAAAAAAGTCGTTCCGCTCCTGATTTAGACGGAACGCCGTGTCGCTGAATTTCTGCTCCAGGTCCTTCGTTGTGGGTTTCTTGGTCTTTGATTTTGTCTGTGCCATTCTGGGCCTTGATCCCGCCGGAGCCGTCACGTTTCAGAACGGGGAGGTGCAGACGTACTGCATCGAGATCATAAAGCATATTCTACAGCTTCAACAAGTTGGAGGCCCGCAGAGTTCTGAACGAAATGCCGGTCTCGGCAGCAGGCTCCAACTGCATTTTGAACGGGCCGTTCCAGTAAATCCGCGTTTGTCCGGCAGCCTCTAACACCCAACCTCCATGCCAGACACCATCGGCCGCATCGCCGTCCCCACGGTAATCAACTCCGGCCAGACATTTCCGCTCACCACGCAGTACCCGTTCGGCTTCTCTGTCGAGCGCCCGGTGATCGTGCATCGCTTCGGCTCGCTCGACGCGAAGCAGGAGCAGCGGTATTACGTCGGCATCGGCCCGCGCAAGTTTCAGTTCAAGCACCCGAACCTGAACTGGGCCGAAGCCAATCAGCTCAAGGCGTTCTGGGAGTCGATGCAGGGGTCGTGGCAGGCGTTCACCTATACTGTCCCCAATCCTGACGGAACAACCACCGGCGTGCTGGTCACCTTCGAGCAGACGCCGATCTCGTTCGAGTACCTGCGTACCGCCGTACAGGTCGGACTGAACTTCATCGAGGTCGTCGATCCCACCCAGGCACCCAGCTACACGGTCAACTCCACCTGCTTGCGATTCCCCTCGACCGCGCTGTCCACCGCCCTGCTTTCCGAAGTCCAGCAGATCGTCCCCCTTGTCCACATCCGCGTGCGCGAATCCGCGGTCGCCGACATCTACGTCTCCGACCGTCGCGTCACGGTGGGCGGCCAGCTATACCTGCCGCGCCTGATCGGAATCGGCGAGCCTGGCTCCGACGTCCTGATTTCGCAGGACATCAAAGGCACCTCCGATAACGTCCGCTTCACCTTCGGCAATGGCGACCGCGTGATGACGCAGCTCGCCAATGACACCGACCTGAAGTACGCCGAGATCGACCTATGCCTTTTCCATGTGAACTCCGGGATTCTGCTGCAACTGTGGAAAGGTGTCATCCAGAATTTCACGAGCGATGGAACGCCGATCTTCCCAGTCACCTGCTCGGACGGGTTCTTCCAGATCATGAACCAGTACCCCGAGCGGCAACTGAGCCGCCAGTGCTGGAAGAGCTACAACGATGGCGTGAACTGTCCGTGGGCCTCAAGGGGTCGCAGCGCAGCGGCGGTGACGGCGGCGGGCGGCGATCCCACAAGCTGCGACTATTACCTCGAATCGGCAAACGGCTGCCAGGTTCACGGCATGGCTCCCTATTTTGGCGGGCATCAGGCCGACCCGCAGGGCGTCGTCATCAAGGACGATTCCACCGGCTTCCTCGGCTTCGGCCGCAACACAGTAACCGCGACTTCGATTGTTTCGGACACGATCTGGGGTCTGGCATTGCCCGAGATCTGGTGCAACAGCGGTGGGAACCCGCTGTTTGCTTTTCTGGCCACGGCCTTGATGGTGGATTACCGCGACGAGTCTGGCTATGCCGACTCGCTCGGCATTCTCAGTGCCGGGCCTCTTGGTGGGTTCGCCGCGTCGATGGTCGTCACGAACGCCGACGGCTATCGATACGTGGTCGCACCCATGGTAGATGGCTACACCTGGCAAGGTCTGAAGGTTGACGGCAATCTGAACGTCACCAAGTACCAGCCGGGCATGGGGCTGCGCTACGTCACAGGCAGCGACCCAGCGAATTCGAGCACCGACTATTTCTCGCTCGGCCAGGGGTCGCCGCAGGTCTGGGAGCCGAATGTTTATGCGGCGGGCACGGCGGCGTGCGAGATCCGCATCGTCAAGTCCACCACGATTCAGCCGAGCACGCCCGACCAACATCAGATGACCGTCCCCATCGACTACGGGATGTGGGGCTGGACGTGGGATCAGAACGGCAACCGGACGGCGGTCAGAGGCCTCATCAATCCGTTCTGGATCGCCGTCAACATGCTGCTGCGGGCGATGGGTCTGTATGGCGATCCGTCCACCGGGTCAAATCCTGCCGGCGGAAGCGGTCCCACCTCGTTCGCGCAGCTCGCCACGTTCGTGCTGCCGTCCTTGATAGTGGGCGATGGAAGCGGCGCGGCCGAGATCGCGGCGGACCAGGTCGCGGCCATCCTCGGTAGCGGCGTTGAGACACAGTTCCAGTTCCAGGGAATCATCAGCAGCCAGAAGCCGTTCCGCGACTGGTTGACCGAGGTGCTCAACTGCTGCCTGGGCTTCTACACCTGGGAGTTCGGGAAGCTCAAGCTCGGATGCCGGATCAACGCCAGCGCGGTGGATGCTTACACCCTCGCCAACTCTCTGTTTCAAAGCCTGCGGCTGACGCCGATCCAAGCGGGCTTCGAGCACCTGGTGCTTTCGTTCGCCGACGTTGCATATCAATACCAAGCGAACACGGCAGAGTATTGCGACAAGAGCCACGCGGCGTACTACGGGCGCGGCGGATCTCCGCTCACCAGCCAGATGCACTCGGTGGGGTGCTCGTCGCTAAGCCAGGCCTTGCGGATCGCTGCCACTCGGACGCGCGAGGAGATCGGCGGCGTGAATCCCGCCGAGTGGCGCGATGCGCGCGCCGCCGCCTGGCAGACCACGCTGCTCGGCCTGGGTAACGAGGTCGGGCAGGTGGTCTCAATGACGCATCCCGACATCCCCGGACTTCATGGGACCTGCAACGTCACTGGCACCTCGGTCACCTGGGCCAGCGGCGATGCGTTCGACACTTCCATGAATAACAAGGAGGTCCTGATTAACGGCGTGCAGGTCTTGATCACGGGCTACACGACGGACCCGACCTACCACACCGTGACCGGCTTGCTCCTGGCTGCGGCGCCGGGCAACGGAACCAATCTTCCGTTCCAAATTGTGACGATGTCCTTCAGGATTCAGCGATGGAGCCTGAAGAAGGACTGGTCGGTGCAGATCGAGGGCCAGACCGTCACGGATTCCATGTACGACCTGGACGTCGGGCCGAAGCCGATGGATGTGGTGCCTGCACCTCTGCCGCCGCTGTTCTATCCGATTCCGCTCGGGCCGGCGTGGGCACCGTACCAGGTGCAGGCGCCGACGAACGACGCTCTGTTTCCGGGCGAGTGGACCTTCGATACCAATCAGTCCTACGCACAGATGGCTGACGGCAGCATGCTCGCGAACCTGGTGGTGACCGGGAAGCTGCCGGTGAACGAGTTCAGCGCCACTGGCGCGGGTGCGCCCGGAATTGGATCGATCTCACAGTCCACGACGGGCGGATCGTTGCCGGCCAACGTGACGCTGCGCGTGGCCATCTGCGCCATCGATTCAAGTGGGCTTCCTTCGGCCCCGTCGAATATCGCCATCATCGGAACCTCGGCCTCTGGAACGGACACGTTCACTTTGGAAGGCATCACCTGGCCGGCGGTCGCGGGCCTCGTTTCCTACGTGCTGTTCGTCGCGACGCAGGACGACTTGATCTGCGCGCAAGCCACCGGAACGTTGACAGCGGGTGCGGGCAATACATACACTCCGGGATCGATCTCGTTCGGCGGACCGCTGGTACGCTCGACGTGGGCACTGCCGTCTCCGTATGGCAGCAAGGTCCGGCTGAAGGCCAAGCAGTTGATCCACGGCGGGGTCATCGGCGGGTCCATCGATAGCGTGTCCACCGGCACGCTGGTCACAGGAAGTCTACAGGGAGCGCCGCCATCCACGAATCCATCGTGGACGCCGGTGGGCCGCATCGTCTCGATCATCGGCAGGCCGGAAGGCGCCACGCCCTACTTCAGCACGAAGGTAACGTCATGGGACCAGACCACCGGCACCATCGGCGTTACTCCCGATCCCAACGGCATAGTCCAGGAGGGCGATTGCTTCGTTCTGCGGTTCAACGCCGATGCTTCGAACACCGCAACCCCTACATCGATCACGGATTCCGGCTGCCAGAACAACGTCTACCCCAACGGCATGACGCCCGGCGCGGAGGTCGGGAACCTGGTCCGCGTGATTCAGGGCGTCTCGCGCGGGACACCGCCGCGGAAGATCGTCTCCAACACCGCGACCACCATCACGTGGGACCTCCCCATGGTCATCAACCCCGGCGACGTGTGGATCATCGAGGAACCGACGTGGCCGTACTCCTGCGACACCACCTCGCTCGACAACGGCAACCCGCTGGCGGTGACGACGATCAACATGCCCACCAGCAATTTCGTCGATGAGACGCTAGTGATCGCGGGCTTCACGGTGGACGTGAATGGCAACGAATCGCCCGACGGCGACGCGCCGATCCGCGAGGACTGGGTGTTCGGAGCTGAAGGCCTGTCGAAAGTCGCCGGCCTGGTGTTCCAGATGCAGGGCACGCTCGGCGTGGAATCCAACGCCGCGCAACCGCTGTATTTGAATCGCCCGGTCACTGTCGGCGATGTGAAGGGCTATGTGCAAGCCGCCCCGACCGGTTCCGGGATCACGTTCACGATCTACGTGGGCACCACTGCGTGGTTGACCTTGACCATTCCCGCCGGCCAGACCGTGGTGGTCGCCACGCCGTCTCAGATCAGCGCCCTGTCGCAGATCCCGTCCAATACGGCGGTCTCGGTCGGCATCACGGCGGTTGGGACCACATTTCCGGGAGCGAACCTCTCGCTGTTCATCTACTCGTGATCCAGAATCGCATAACGTTAGGCGGATTTCAGCCCGTAATCTTGTTAACGCGATACATCGCCCGAGGGGCATGGATTACCGGACCTCACCGCGATTCGCGCATGCGCTGGATTTGTTCCTCGGAAAACCGCAGCCACTTCCCTTTCTTCGTGTGCACGCTGCGCTCCAGCTTTACATAGTTGACCCGGTCAATATTGCGTTCATCGTGCGTCTGCAGATCAGGAGATTCCGATAGTTGTTTGATTTCTTCGAGAAGGCGTTTTTCCTCTTCGGGGTCGCGCTCGCGCTTTGGCTGCTCTTTGATCGCACGCCACGGCGGAAGATACTTATCCCACATTCGGGTTACCAAGAAACCCGTGTCTTCCGGTGGAAAGGCCGCAAAGTTAATGAGGCCGGTTCTCAGCACTTCGTCCGGCAGCGCCGAGTAGAGCGCGTTCAGCTTCTTCAGATCTTCCTTAAAGTCGATTCCGTTGACGAAATCCTGCATCGGGCCAAGGAACAGCGGCACGATCTGGGCGTGGAAATTGTCTTTCGACGTGAATACGGAGCAGAACGGCAGGTAATAAAGATACGCCAGATCCACGTGATGGCTTGGCTTGACATTGCGCAGCAACTGCGTCGGCAGAACGAGGCAGAAGAAAATGTTGATCGTCAGCATGAAGATGAAGTAGGGCACATGCTCGCGCAGCGGCGGCCGGCGACGCGCTATCCAATCCTGGATCACCCAATCCGCCGCTTCCGGGACACCCAGCAGATTAAGACCGAAGCGCAGCAGCCATTCCGGGTCCATGTTATCGATGATCGTGTCGGCGATCTGCTTCGCGTCTTCCAGCGTCTTCGGCTTGCGCCAGTGCCCCAGCTCGCCCATCACGGCCCTCACCATTGCATCGAAATCGACGCTTGTCAGGGACTTGCGCCATTGCTTAGCCATGTTGCGCTCGACTTCCAAAAACTCCCGTTTCGTCCAGCGCTCCAGCGCTTCCGCCTCGGGGCTTTGCCTGAACACAAACCCTTTCTTGTCGCCAAGCTGGACCGGCTCGCCGCCGGCGAGCATGACGCGGCCGTAGACTGTGCTGAGGTCGAACTGGCGGCTCAGTTCGGCGTTAAGTATGGTCATGTGATGGACGTTGGGATAGGACTGTGATTCCGGCGTCCTATCCGCCAGTGATCCTACGAGCTGCTCCGGCGTGCTCTTGCTGCGGATGGTTTTTTCGAGGTCGGCCAGGCATTCCACGAAGAACAGCGGCGTGATCGTAGACATGTAGAAGTTGTCCATGAGGACCGCCTCATCGAGGTTCAGGCTTTCCAGCGACGATTTGTCGAAAATCAGCGATGGTCCCTGGGCCATATGAGCCGATTATGCATCAGTTCTTCCGGTCCACGTGATAGGTACCCCCAACGCCGACCGTCTACTACACGACTGCTGCCCTTACCCGTAAAGGCCGTCCACGGCTATGGACCAAATCTACAAACTACAACCGCATCGCACGATGCACCTCCAGGGCTTTGACGACTACGGCGCGGCGGCTGCGCTGTGGGGCGCGTCGGACACCGGGTTCACCGTCTCCGGCGTCTTCCGCGATATGGCGGATTTCGCCGTGCTGGTCCTGTTCCAGAAGGACGATCCATTCGGGCACCCGCTGTTCTCGTATCTTCCCGACGGCGATCTCACGGGCCTCGTTCTCGATTTCGACGTCACCTGGCAGGGCATTCAGTCCTGGGAGTCGCTAAAGAACGCCTGGACGGACTGGAACACGCTCGACTGCACCGTGAACGGCGTGGGTCAGAAGGTACCGTGGTTCGGCACGTCCGGTATCACGGTCACCTGCAACACGACTGGCCGTACCGGCGCGTCGGCGACGTTCACGCTCAACCTGAACAGCCCGCAGCCGGGCGACAAGGTCACGCTCTGGTATCAGAATCAATCCTTCATCAGCCCGGCTATTTCCGCGTCGCACGCGACCACCGACCAAGCCATGTGGTGGCAGGGCAACGCCGCATATAACCACTCGGTCATCATCGGGTCGGCCACGTACTCTTGCCTGGAGGATTCGCTGAACAGCGCGGGGGTGGCGAACAATATCGCCGGCCAAATCAACGCGTCCGATCCGAATTGCACGGCCACCACGGGCGGGACGTATGGCAACGAGATCTTCATCACATTGAAAGCCGGTGTGGCGGGGCCGATTGGGGTTTCGAGTTCCGATGGATCGGCCGCGGACACGCTGTCACAGGTCAGCGCCGCCACGATCTTGCAGTCCATCGCCCAGCAGATCAACGACGTCAATTGGGTGCAGAACGGCCCCGCAGTGCTCGCCGCCGCCGTGGTGTCGCCGAACCAGTTGGTGATTACGGCCACGCCGGGCGCCGACGGCAACATGGTGGCGTTCTACCAAACGGACAACAACAGCAGCAGCCGGCTGTACTTCACCGCAACCAACTGGAACCTGTCCGGCGGCTCTTCGGACAACGTGTCCTGGCACGTTCACATCGACTTCACGGCGCTCGGTTGGAGCAGCGTGGACAAGGTTTGGTGGACCATCGCGCCCGCGCTCCCGAACAGCCAGGCATATCAGTCAACCGAGTGGCAGATGGTCGTCACCAACTGGACGGTGACCAGCAGCCCGGCGACCAAGCGCGCGCTCAAGGTGGCTGGACCCGGGTCGGTCCGGATCGAAGAGGACAGCACGTGGGTCAACACCACCGGGTATTGGGAGGCCGCGCCAGGCAACGACCCGGTGAACGGCGCGTTCGCCTTCTGGAGCCAGGGACGGGCGATCCGGGCGGCGGCTTCCGGTGCCAGCGTCACTATTGAGACGCATTGTCAGTACACGCACGATATCTATGTCGGCACACGCCTCGATACCACCTGCGGCATCGTGAGCGCCACGTTGGACGGCGGCGCGCCGGTAACGCTCGACTGCTACTATCCCGCGGCCACCACGTCGCAGACGCGGCGATTGCTGTTCTCCGGCGTCGCGGCGGGGCAGCACAAGGTGGTGATCACGCTCTCGGGCAATAAGAATGCGTCGAGCCAAGGCTGGTATTTCTATTTCGATTTCCTCGAATGTGCGGTGAAGAGCGACGTGCCGGGTCCGGTCGCGACGACCACCGCCGTGGGCGTGGCGACCGATTTCGATACGGACAATACGTACAAGCTGTCGCCGGAGCGGCTGGTATGGAACGTTCAAAAGCTCGGACTGTTGGGCGAGATAGACCACTACTGCGGCGTCTTCTGGTGGAAGCAGGCGGTGGCGGCAAATCCGTCTTACCCGCAATGCACCGTCACGTTCTCTGGCAATTGGAACGACCAGGATGTCGTCTGGCTGCACATTGGCGGCTCCGCGATCGGCAAAACGGTGTTCGGCGGGCAAGACAGCAGCAATACCATCGCGCGGCACTTTGCCAACTTCATCAACGCGATCTTCGATGGCGTCTGGGCATCGGCCACGGGCGGCGTCCTCACGATCACATCCCATTCGTTCGGCAGCGTGTGGCAGTACCACGTGTACACGGCACTGCCCAACTCGAACACCGGCAGCGGTCACGCCACGGTGACCGGGGACCTCCAGGGTGGAACATACGGTGTGACATGGGTGATCGACCCGACCCAGACGCCGGTGCTCAACCGGGCATTCCGCGACTGGACCACGGATTTCTTCAACCAGCTCAAGGCGAACAACTTGAGCGCCGTCTGCTCGTTTTCGCAGGAGCTAGTGCAGCCGCCGGACAATCCTGCCGGTGGAGCCGTGTGGGTTCAACGCTTCCCCGACGGTACGGCAGTTGAAACCGCCACCGGCTTTGGGACCCTGAATAGTTCGCAGATCGCCTTCAGCTCCGGGCCGCAGAGCTACACGGCGCAGGCGCACGCCGCGATGGCAGGCTTGATGCTAGCTGCGGGGCTGACGCCCAAACTCCAGTTTGGTGAAATCCTCTGGTGGTTCCAGGCGAACGCTTCGGGCATGGCGTTTTACGATGCTGACACCCAGGCCGCAGCGCAGTCGGCGCTCGGCCGCGCGCTGGCCACTTTTCACGCGCCGAACGACGACCCGTCGGTCAACAGCTACGCCGACGCGAACTTCCTGCGGACGCGCCTGTACAACTATGTGGCCGCGATCCAGAGCTACGTCCAATCGCAGTGCGCGTCGGTCGTCTTCGAACTGCTGTGGCCGATGGACGTAAACGACCCGGACAACTGCAAGCTGCTGCGGTACATCAACCTGCCGTCGCAGTGGACGACACGCTCTGGCTCCGGCTTCGACACCTTCCTCATCGAGGGCTACCAATATCCGGGCATCAACCACAACCTGGATCAAGCGAGCCGATGCGCGCAGTATCCGTGGAAGGAACTCGCCTGGGACCAGGCCCACTGCCGTTACCTGATGGGCCTCTATTACGGCACGTGGCCGTGGATGCGGGAGTTCGTGAACGCCAGCCGCCTCGGGCTTCCGGCCATCAAACTCTGGGCCTACGACCATCTGTGCCTATTCGGATGGCCGGTGCCGTTGCCCACGAGCGACGACCGCTCGTTTATTTACTGAAGTTGCCTGCGGCTGCAACGGCACAACGTGGCCCGCTGGTTCTGAGCGCACTTCACAGCGCTCGTCTTAGACGGCCACATCGAAGAGCAATCTTGAGATCTCGGGAATCTGAATCCCTATGTGGTTGGCTTGCTGCATTTTGACCTTCCTAAATCCACGTCTATCAGAGGCCGGGAACCGATCCAGTGGTGGCAGCGGAGAACCAAGAAGATAGTAACTGGCTGGCTCCAACGTCTCCTGGGAGTAGAGCATCCAGGCGACACACCCTCCAGGAAGTCTCCAAATGGTCTCCGCAATGTCGTAAGGAGTGTTGGGCGGGCTTCCAGACCTTGTCTTCATTTGCAGATGCCGCGTCGTGCTCGCTACAGAGAGAACGAGGTCAAATCCAAACATGTCGACCTCAGCCCTTAGGATGTTCAGCAGACGAGGGGGTTTGCGCGTGACAAGGTGCCGCGCAAGCTCGAATAAGAAGCGGTGCTCTTGGATATTCTCGAAAAAGCGGGAGTTTTGGGCGATGAAGTCGGGACTTGGCATAGTCGGTTTATCAAAACTCGCCGGCACGGTTGAGGCGTACGGGCCAATCGAATCAATCATATAGGATCGTGAGTGCTCTCGACCAGGTGGGGTACGCGCGGAGAGGTAGTTGGAACCATGGTTTCCGGGGGGAGCCAGCCTGCGCGCAGACCCGCGCCCAGGCTTTCAAACTGGGCCCGCCTTTGTCATAGAAACGGACTCGCCTGGCCATAGCCGGTGATGGTTGCCGAGCGCCGGGCGCGAGTCAGCGCCACGTAGAGCAGGGATCGCTCCCCGGTTTCGGCGTCGCGCCGCGCCACCGTGTCTTCCGCGTCAACGACTGCGGCCTTTAGTGGGAGGATGCCCTCGTTCGCAGCGACTACGATGATGTGCTCGAACTCAAGCCCTTTGACCCGGTGCATGGTGGCGACACGGATACCTGGCTTGTCCCGCTGCTCGGCTGCATTTCGCTTAATCTCGTACGCACCAAACCCGGCGGCCTGCAACTGGGAGATGTAGCCTTCCACGAGGCGCTTGGTTCGCGCCACCACGCAAACAGATTCCAGCGGCGCACCGTCCTTCTGGATCTCCCCAATGTGCTGTTTCAGGAAAGCGACTTCCTCGGCAAAGGTGCCGAAGCTCCGGACCAACGGAGGCCGACCATGGGTCAAAGAGACGTAGCCCTTCTGCTGGTCCATTCCACCATCCAGGTCGTCGATCTCGCGACCCTCCAGGAGCGCAACTGCAAACCGGCGAGTCTCATCGGTGGTGCGGTAGTTGATCTTGAGCTTCTTGCCGCGGCCCTTGATGTTGATCCCGCACTGGCCTAGCGAGACGCGATGGCGGTAAATCCGCTGGTGCGCATCGCCGACGATGAACAAGTCGTTGGTCCCTTCCGGCACAATCGCCCGCATCAAGCGGAACGCCTCGGCGCTCATATCCTGAGCCTCATCGACGATCACCGCCCGATAGGGCAGGGAGATTCCCTTGCTCTGGATCAGGCCGCGGGCGTCGCGCAGAAGATCGATGTACTCCTTCTTCCCCTGTTCGTTGAGTTGGGCCCGGTACTCCTGAAAGACAGGCCAGATCCGTTTCTTGGCGTCGCGGCCCAGTTTTGTTCCACGGCCAATGCGGGACGCCTTGAGGTACTGATCAGCGTCTGTGATGTTCTGTGCCTGAACGACCTGTTCCCACTCGGAGCGATAAAAGTTCGGAGCGAGCCCGAGATCGGACGGAGCTTGGTTGAGGGCGTAGGCCCATGCCTCGTTTTCGTCTTCATCGAAGACGACCTGATGCCGGTATCCCTGCCCGCGCAGGAAATTCGCCACCCAGGCATCCAGGTTCACGACGTCAATGCGTGAGAGTGCGTCAACCGAGCAGAGCTTGCGTAGATTCTCCTGGATATCCGTGGCCAGGTTGCGTGTGAATGTCGTGAACAGTATGCGGTCCTCCTTCTTGTTGAAGACCTCCTCGGCGAGATAGCGGGCGCGGTGCATCGCGACCACCGTTTTGCCCGTACCGGCACCGCCGAGAACGCGGACAGGTCCGTTGGCCTGCATCGAAACAAGTTTCCGCTGCTTCGGATGGAGGAAAACGCGCCATTGGTCGAGCGGAGCGTTCAGCACCTCGGCCAAATCCTTGGCCTCGTCGACCACGTAGAACCGCCGCTTGGAGTCCTCGTTTTGCAGAGCGGCCACGAAATCCTTCTGATCGACCGGAACTTCCTCTTCCGGTTTCTCCATCTCGCGAAAGACGTCGTCCAAGCTGAAGCCGGAGGCGAGCATGAATAGTGCTTCGTAGGCCTCCTGCGGAAGCCGTCTCTCCGCAGCCTCCAACTCAGCGTCTGAGTTGATGCCTCGCACAACGCCGATCAGTTCTTCCGGCACCCCCAAGCGCAATAGTTGCTTGTCCTTGATCTCAGAGAATAGCCCCGTCTTGGCAGCGGCGGGAGCAGGCGCGGCCGGAGGCGCCTCCTGAGGTTCCGCACTGAGCATCTGTAATGCGCCAGTGGCCGGATGCACGACAAATTGCTTCCGTTCTGCCCAACGGTAGGCTTCGTCGTGGTGATCCACCCATGACAGAACGTAGACCTGCGAATTCGAAGGATGGAAGACTACGGCTCGATACGCCTGGTTGATGCGCACAGAATAGAGATCCTTGCCCTTGGCGCTCTGGATCACCTCGTAGTTCAACCCCGGCGCATCGGGCCGCTCGCGGAAACGTTCGATGAACTCCCGCACTTGCTTCTGGTGGCTCTTCTGGACGTTCGAGAAGGCCAGCAGAAAATCACTGGAAAGGGCAATCGTCATTCGGCAACCTCATCGGGCAATAGATCCAGCAGCGCCTCCGGTGTACTCAGTACGGCATCGGCAAAGAACACCCGCCAACCTGCGCTCTCGAAGCAGCACACGCCGTCAGCTTCATGTTCCAGCAGAACGGCAAGGCGGCAAACGGGCCATGCGAGTTCAGCAGCGGCAATAATCTCGCCTTCCTCGCTGGTCAACTCAAACCCTGCCTCCGGTAAAGCCTTGCCGCGCTCGGCAGCCCTGCGGCAAAGATCGTGCATCTCTGGAGCCACGAGTTCCATAAGCGCGGCGAGCTGGTCAGGGACTACACCCTCGTGCGGCCGGCGCGCGGGCTCGAAGATCGGCGCGTAGACTTCGCCGTTCAGGCCGAGCGAACTGACGAAGTCGAAATGATCGAGGAACTGTAATAGATTGCCCAGCCGGAGGAATTCACGCCAGGCTCTTTTCCACTCGACCGGTCCGTGATGGGCATAATCGTCGAACAGACAGAGGCGCACGTTGAGATTGGCGAAGTCGCGCGCCTGCAAGGCCGCGGAATCCATTCCGCCCTCAGCTTGGAGCAACGGGCTCCCGTCAGAGTGGGTCCGCTGCCAGTGGAGCCGCAGACGGCCAGGAGTGTCGCGATCATTCTCCAGCAGACTCACCACAAAAGACTGCGCATAGGTCGGCCAGGATCTGGATCGCCCGGCCCCGAGCAGGAGCATGAGAATCCCAAAGGACGACAAGCCGCCAAGGCTCTTCCAATTGCCTGTATTTGCCGGGTCGAGTTTGGCGAGTAGAGCACCGAGCTTCGCTCCAGGAGACAGAAGTTCCGCCTCAAATCGGGGCACTGGGGTTTTGAACTGCTCTTGTACGTCGTCCCATGTCAGCGACCAGACGCGAAATCTCCCCGAACGCATGAGCGCCATTCGCTGGGCGGTGTCCGTGCCCACGCGAAGGCCTGAGTTCGGATCGGCATGGTACTCGTAACCATCCGTGAAGACGGCGATAGGCAGGTCGCTCCCCTCTGGGCGCTCAGGATAGAAAACAAAATCAACGCGGCTTGGAACAGCCACCCCCTGTGCCAAGCCAACGTCCACCTGCGGTTCAATCAGATAATTCCCAAATTCCGACCGCAGGTAGAAGCCTTCTTTGCCGTTCACCACATGATGCGTGACACTACGCGGCGGCTCGCCTTCCGGGGTTCGGCGCAGAGCCTCGATGAAACGGCCCTCCAACTCACTTTCCAGCAACCGGTTGATACGGATGGCATCCAGCCGGTCGGTTCGCTTCAAGTGCTGCCGGTTGTCGAGGATCAGCTTCAACAATTCGAGGGCTGCCTGCCGGGATGTGTTTTGCTGGTCGTGCCGCCCCCGGTATGCGAGGAGGCAGCGATAGCAGCCGTCCTTCTCCGGGTCGTTCTGGCAGATGCAATTCTTAAGGACGTCGTGGGCTAGCTCGAACACTTCCAGGAGGCTCTGTTGGTCACGCATCAACTCCTTCAGGTAGCCGGTTCCTCCTGGCACACCGTCATAGAGCACGAGATACCGCTTGCGCACGTCGGAACCAGGCACCGGTTCATCCATCACGGTTGTAAGGAGGTGGCCGGGATCACCTCGGAACTTCTTCCTGAGACCCAAATCGAGCGCCGCGACAAAGGAGTGGATGTTGCGCTCCACGTCGAAACTCGCCACGGGGAGCAGCATGCGGATGGCCTCCGATGTGAATTCCCGGTAGAGGAAGCATGCCTCGATGACCTTTTCTTTCTCTTCCTTGCCCCAATAGCGGCAGTAAATGGCATGCTCGATTTTGCCGTTCTTCTTGACCTTTCCGCATGCGCCGCACAACTCGAAGGGTCTGTCTACCACTGATCGCCCGGCGATGGTCAGTTGCGGGCCGCCGGCCATCTTCTCGCCGAAGTTCACTTCCCGCAGTTTGATCTTGCGGAAAAACTCGAACCCGAATGGCACCTCTTCGCGGTCAATAAAGTAAGCCTCGCTGATGTCGGCGTCTTCCTTCACCACGAACATGTTCTTCTGATAGAACTGCGGCTCGCGGTCGTCGCTCTCGTCGTAGGAGCGGCTCTCCTGCTCCGAGGACGTCGAAATGACCTGCCGCATCCGCAGCATGTTACGCCGCTGTCCTTCATCGGCCCAAAGCGGATTGTCGCAGCGAGGGCACGAGGCCCGAGGCTCCGACCGCCCCTCCAGTTCCAGGTAGGAGCAGTCGCTGCAGAACCGCCACGCCTCGATTTGAGAAACTTGGAGGTTCACCTGGTCGACTTCCAGCTTGCGGCCTTCGGCATAGAAGTGGTTCGCCGGCGCCAACTCCAGGATCGCGGCCGACGCCGGGCGCTCATACTCATAAGTCCGCGTCTTGTATTTCCGCTCGTCATCTTCAGCTTTCGGATTCCGCCGATAGATGACCGACCTCAGGATGACGCCAGCTTCCGGGAAAGCATAGTTGGGCAATAACCCCTCGTCGGTGAAGAAATTCAGGACCTGCCGTTCGTTCATGGACCGGACGATTTCATTCATCGCTGCCTTCTCGCGCAGCAGTTGTTGAAGCGTGTCCTCGAAGTTCTGATCGCGTGCCGGGTCCTGCTTCACGTCGCGGATTCTCTTGGTGAGAGCCTGAATCCGGCTGCGCAGTGCTTTCCGTTCCGCGGCCAACTCCTCCAGGCCTCCCCAGATCGAACGTTCCAGGCCCGTGATGTCGAGGTCCGTTCCGCGCGAGAAGGCCCGAATCCTCTCGCGGGTGTAATCGGCGACCTCCTTCTCGAACAGGGCGAGGAAGCCATCCTCCATCGCTGTGCGGTTCTGCTCAAAGAAGGCAAGCAAGTTCGCGGGGAACCCCTTGGTCCGGTTGCCGCTCTCGACCACATCCAGCACTGCTCGCAATTCGTCCGGGAGCGCGCCCTCCGGCACACCCGTCTCTACCCAACGATCAAACACGTAAGCTGTTAACTGCCGCTCCAGCACTGCGGACGCGTTCAAGAAGCAGCCAGGCGTTTCCACGCGCCCCTGGATCATCTCTTCCGGCTCGAAGTAGAAGAACAGGTCGTGTGGCCGTGCGTTGGCCACAGTCAGTACAAAGGAATTACCGTCTACCCGCCCGGCGCGGCCCACCCTCTGCAGATAATTGCTTGGCTTCGGCGGAACCGAACAGAGTGCAATCGACGAGAGATCGCCGATGTTGATCCCCATTTCCAAGGTCGGCGTGCAGGAGAGCAAGTTCGGATCGCCGGGCATGCGCTCTTTGTCCTCGCGACGGAATCCATCTTCCACGCGTTCCCGCGTCTCGCGGTCAAGAAGACCCGTGTGCTCCTCCGAGAAGATTCGCTGCACGTCGCCCGATTCGTACAACCGGCGGTAGTAGTCTTCTTTATCAGGAGCCCGCTCGAAGTGCCCGTCGCAGTTGTACCGCATGCAGTGGTTGCCTTCAAACGTTTCGGCATCGTCCGGACCAACGGAAACAGCGTAGCTGCAGTACTTGCAGCGGAACTGAATCACGCCAGTTGTGACCTGAAAAGCACGCGGCTCCAGACCCCAAACACGCGCGCCCTTTGCATTGCGTTCAAAGACGAGTCCCGACTCCTTGAGCCCGCTCAACACGGTCTCGTAGATCGCCTGCGTCGAGTTGCCAACATTCGGGTCGAGGCTGTAGAACGATTTCTCCAGCCAGTCCTCGTACCAGGTGGGTGTCGGGTTGTTGGGCTGGCGTATCAGCGTTTGGAACCGCTCACCGCCACGCGAGGTGAGGAAAACGGGCGAACGCGATGCACGCGAGAAGTTGGGCCGCCACAGTGCGCGGCCGTCTTGCTTGCCCAGCAGCCAAGTGTTGCCCAGGCTCTCGATGTACGGTGCGAGGTCGCCTTCGTCCACGGCCCCGCGGTTCTTCAGGTTCTGGACAAGCCCCGCGAGGAAACGCGTGAGCAAAGGCTGGTCAAGATCCCGCAGAGGGCCGATTTTCTCCCGCAACCGTGGCAGTAAGGTCTCAACCGTCCGCTGCCACAAATCGGGCTTCACTTCAAGCGTGGAGCTGCCGGTCTTCTCCAGGGTGCGTCCAATGCGGCAGTCGAACGTGTACTCGCTCCAAATCTCCCAGGCGAGTCGCCTATCAAGGAGGCTCATGAGGTCTGAGCCTTCCGGCAAGTTCCCGGTGGCGCGCAACGCCTCATAGTCCTCCAACCAATTCAAGTCGGGCGGCAGGAAAGTTGCGAGGAATGATTCCGACTTGAGGCGTTGTCGCCAGTCGTCCAGAAAGCGGGCCGTGAGCGTTTCGAACGGAACCGGTCCGCCAGCGGCAAGGACGGTTTTCTGGATCGCGCTCCGTAGGTTGAACGTGTACGTGCGTGCGGCGAAAAAGCCCGAGCGGTGCGAAGCGTCCTGCACGGAGTCGGAAAAGGCCAGCAGCTTCTTGTCCTCGTTGAACGGTGAGGAAAACAACTGCGCGATGATTACGCTGGTCAGGCTGGCCGCGCGCGAACCCAGGATGGTGAGCGAGTTGTGGCCGCCACAGCTTGGGCAATCATGCGAACCAAGCCGCTTCTCGGTCCCGTCCTTCTTCTTTACCGTGTAATTCGTGTTGGGAATCCAAACCGGCAGCATCCGCTCGAAGTTGGCGCCGCAATTGGCGCACGTGCCCGGCTCCGTCATGCGCTGTATGTTCAGGCAATCCGTACAGACGTAGTGCGGAATCTCACGCTGCTTCTTCCGCTCATCCTCGGAGTACGGATAGAGAAAGTGGACGTGGGGCGAGTTGGCGAAGTAGCTGTTGTAGAAGGTTTGCAGGTCGGGATTAACGCGCGTGTCGGCATCCCTCACGGTGCCGCCCCAACCCGTGTTCCCGCACTCGCGGCAGTGGATCACCGGCAGGCTGCGTTTCAACTCGTCGGGCTTCAGGTCGTCCGCGAAGCCAAGCGCCGGATCGCTGCGAACCGATGCCACCATGCGGCGAAGCTCCCGCAGCCAGAGCTGCATCCGGATCTGGACCAGCGGATCATATTTCTGCTTGCCGTCGATGATTGGGCCGAGAACCCTGGCCCGAGAGACCAGTGCCAGAAAGCTGCCCAGCAGACGGTCGAGATACACATCCTCCAAACCGCCGAATCCAGGGAGTTGCTTCTTCAACTCAGTCGCCAGTTCGCCGACGGCAACTGCACGGTTGGCCAAAATCACGAGCAGATTGCGGAAGAACGCGTGATGCTTGAGTGCATCTCCCAAAGCCACCGAATCCTGGGACAGGTCCTGCCCCATCCACAGCTTCACCTGGGCTTTCAGGTACTCTTCCGCCGACTCGTAGGCGAGCGGGTCCATCGTGACCAGATCAACGGTGCCGGGCGTCTGGAACCGCGTCACCAGGCAGCCTTTCAGAAACTCGTCTGGCGTCAGGAGCGATTCGCCGATTACGCTCTCCTCATCGAATGGCTCCGCGAAAAGCTGCCGCGCGTAGTTTGCCAGGTCCGCCTGACTTCCATCGCCGAGCGTGGCCGATGTCCCGACACAGCAGAGATGATTCGGAGGAGTATGCACGCGCTCCTTGATGCGGCGGATGAGGCAAGCCAGGTCCGCACCCTGCGCACCATCAAAGGTGTGCAGTTCATCCACCACCAGGTAGCGGAGCGTGTCCGGTTCATTCAACCGCCAGAGGCGGGCGTCGCGAGGCCGGACCAGCAGGTAGTCCAGCATCTTGTAGTTGGTGATCAAGATGTCCGGTGGCGCGGCGCGGAGCATCTCTTTGTCGGTGATCAGGTCCTGCTCAGTCATCACCGGAGAGGGCTTGCGCTCCAAGCCACCGATCCAAAGACCGGCGGTCACGAAACCGCGCAGTTCCGGATTCCGCCAGATCATCTTCGCCAGCCGCTGCGCCTGGTCGGTGGCGAGTGCGTTCATCGGATAGATGAGGATGGCCTTGATTCCCCGCCGCCCACGCTGGCGGAAACAATGGTCAAGAACGGGATAGAGAAAGCACTCTGTCTTGCCGGACCCGGTGCCGGTGGCGACGATGGTGGAGCGCCCAACACGTGTGTCCAGCCGCTCCCACGCCTGTTGCTGGTGACGGTACGGCGCGAAGCTGTCGGGGAGGATCTCCGGGAATGGGCGCGGCCCGTCATCCGCCGGAACGAACGGCAGCTTCACGGAGAGGTACGGCCCGCGAAACAGCATCCCCGGCGTGTCAAGCAGGTTTTCAAGGGAACCGGCAAAGAACGGGTTGGTAATCGGGAACGTCGTGAGGAGGAAGTCCTCCACTCCCCGCTGGATCTGGCGGGCAATGACGGACGGGATCATACGCCCGCCTCGTCGAAGAACTTCCAGGCTGTCGCGTAGTCGGCCTCCCGGTCGCAGCGGTCGAAGGGTGCGACGTACTCAATCACCCTCTCTCGCGGGCCACTGGGGAGGGTGTCGTCCTGAATGGTGCGTGAAACCACCCCCGAGGTCATCGCCTTCACCCTCTCCCACTCTGGACGCGAAAAGCCGACGCCGGGCAGGGCTTTCGAGCAGGTGAAGACGATTCGCCCCCGTCTGTCGTACCAAGTGTCCTGCTCGTTCTGACGCAATACCGGGAACTGGATACGGTAAACACTGCAGAGTTCGTCGAGTGTGAGACCAAGAGCACGGGCGGCGAGCACATCGATCTCGACTAGCGCCTGCCGTCGCTCGTATTCGATGCGGAGGGCATTATCCCAACTCCATTCACGGGTGAGGGATGCAAACCGCGCGTCGTTTAAGCGCGGCTCGATCTTGGACCAGCGATGGCAACGGAATTCGTTTTGCCAACAAGCAAGCCAGAGTTCGGAGTAGTGCATCGTGAGGCAGTTGAGCAGGAGTAAGTCCAGTGCCATACGGGAGCTCAGATCGATCCGCGGGAAGGACTGCCACGAGTAATGCAAATTACTTCGTCCAGTTGTTTTGATGAAGAAATCAGAGACCAGTGATGCACCAAAAAATGCGGCAGACAGCAGCGCCTCGGTGCTTGAAAAAGAGGTCGACTGTAAGCCATTTATGTGGCCCGTACCAGGAGGAATAATCGCTGCGATAAGGGTGCGTTCACCCGCTTGGGACAACATCCCCCTGTAGACGACACGGTAGAAATCAGAGACTTGCTTCTGCGGCCCCCAAGGAACCCGAGGCGTGCGAGCGAGGTATGTTTCAGCATCGCACGCAAGGATGTAGTTCGTGCGGGGGAGATAGTCGGCCGGTAGTGCCGTCAGGTCCAGGGGGTCGTAGTGGGCCTTCTCTGTGCAGACGCGACGAGGTGTCTTAAAGAGAGGATTCCCAACGGAGACGTGGGGGCCGGACAGAATCCACTCGGTCGGACGAGTTGGGAAGCGCGTTTGGCGACGAATAGTGCCGTCATCCACGGAGAGCGTCTCGTTCCACATCTGGGTGCTGCAGTACTGTCCTTCCAGATCGCCGAGTCTTGTGGGGTATTCCGCGAACCTCCGCAGGACGCCTACCAACTCCCGCGCATGAAGCGAGGGGAGACGCGCCTCTAGGGGCGGCGTGCCTTCCTCGTCATACAGCCGACCAAAAAGCGCCAACGTCTGCTCGTCTACCTCGATGATACGGTCCGGGTGCCCGGAAAGGTCCCACTCCCCTTCACCAGTCTTAATGCCGCCGCAAAGACCGGCACCGTTGTGCTCGAAACATGCGTCCACAGTCGAAGGATGAAACAGGTTGGAGATCTGGTGGAAAGCCACTTTCGACACAGGGCCATATACATTGACGCTGTATTTCTCGCGATCCCCTAAGTCCGCGAAAAGCATGAGCTCATTCTGGAACTGGCAGTGGAGCCGAAGCCGCGGATAAAGGCTAGCCCTCAACTGGCCGCCGTTAGGGTCGTCGTAGCTTCCCTCAGGGTGCAGAAAGCCCTGAACACCCTTCAAATTGCACGCCATCCATGCCTGCGTCAAGAAGCACTTGTAGGAATTCGCCGCTGAGCCGACGAGCAGGGAGTAGTTTTGCTTGGCGTTGAGGTAACTTTGCGCCCCTTCAAATTCGACGTACTCGTCGAGATACTCATCCTTCAAGGCTACATGCCGCTCCAGCGTCTGTTCGCGCAATTCGCGCATCCTCGGAGCAGACAGCTTCCGCAGGACATACAACGGTTCCTTGTCGCTTAACACTCCTTTTTCGTCCCACTCAACTCTTATCCACGGCGGGTTCCCAAGAATAACGTCAAAGCCGCCCGCTTCATTGAAAAGGTCGGCGAACTCCAATTCCCAATGAAGGAAGCGGTGCCTTGCAGCGATGCCACGAACTTCTGCCAATCTCGGCAGCCGAAGCCAGAGCTCATGTAGATCAACGGTGCCCAGTTCTTCAGCGATGCGAAGTTGCTCCTGTTCGGGTCTGCCGCTGGGAAACAGAGACTGCTGTTCCGCACCGAGAACCGGCGTTACCTCATGCGACGTACCTTCCAGAATCGCCGAAACTTCCACTAGGAATTCGTCTGGCGACGGCAGCAGTTTAGCTTTGTCGATCGGCCAGAACCAGAGCGAGCACCAATAGTCCATGGCCAGCTTCAGACGCTGATAGGCACTGGCCTGTCCTCCGTCCGGCACGATTGCGCGCTCGAAAATCTCATCACGCTGACGCGTGGTGAGCCGCTGTCCACGCTCGGCGAATGACGGGTTTGACTCTTGGCCGAAAACCGGAAAAATGTGCGCGGTATCCCGTCGAACCTGGCGCAGGTCCTCGGCATGCCTTTTCCAGAGGCGGTCCACCGCGCCAGAGAGTCGCTCAAGAGCTTTTGTATCGCTAGGGGTGAAACGCTTGACGAACTCTTTTCGCCAGCCGCGGATCTGATTCATCTCCGCAGGCATCATCTCCTTGACGGCTTTGTCTGTGTAATTCGCCATCCCTTGGTCGGGCACCAGAAAATGCCAGATCTGGCCGCTAGCGCGGTCCTTGCCCATCGGCACGCGCTCGGGAACCGAGCCGAGCCACTCCCGGTTCTGGCTTTCCAGTTGTCCCTTCGTAAATACCTGCCGTCGCGCGCCGATCAGGCTGTTGCCAGCCGCAAGCTGGCCCCCGAACCACGGGATGGTGTGACGTTCGTAGATGGTGTTGAGCCAGAGGGATATCTCAGCCAGTTCGATGGCCACCGGATTACGGTCCACCCCGTAGACACGGTTGTCCGCAAGGTAAGCCTTCACCTTCTGCTTTTCGAGCAGGTAGTCTTCGTGGCCGATCACCCGACCTGTTTCGCGCTGTTTACGTTCCAGATACGCATCGGCTAACTGATTCAATGCTTCGTTCAAGAACGCTCCGCTGCCAAGAGCGGGCTCGCAGACGTTGAGAGCCAGAATGTCGTCGGCGGTCTTGTCTTTGAGAACCTCCTTCAGCGCATACTTCACGACGCACCGGGTGAGAACGTCGGGAGTGTAGTAAGAAGCCGATTTCTGGCGGTTTCTCCCGGCGAGGCGGTAAACAAAGCTGCCTTGCGGGTGATGGACCAGACGTCCGTTGGCGTAGACCTTTTCTTCCTCCTTGTACTCACCGAGCGCGCTCCTAGGGACGAAGTAGGCCTGTTTGAGCGGGTCGTATGGTTCGCCCTCGGGCTTCACCTCGTAGAGGCCGTCTTTCTCTTCCACGAAGAAACCGGTATACGAGAGCAGGCCTTCATATACGGCTCCGAGTTGGTTGATGCCAAGCTGGGAATAGCTGATGCGACCGCGGCGCCGCCCGCGCTCCTCCCGCGAGAGCGACAGCAACTCGATCACCTCTTGAAGAACGTGATTCCGCAGGCGAACGCGGTTGAGCAAAGGCGTCCGCAACGGGTCAAACAGGTCGCACCGGAGTGGCTCCATTCGGAAGTTATAGTCGCCAATCAAGTCCGGCTTCAGTTCGTGCAGCCAGCCGTCGTGGATCAGGCGGAATAGTGCCTGGAGTGATTGGTGCAGGAAAAAGCCGTTTCGATCTTCTTCCGTGGAGAGTTCCATCTCGGCCGCGCCGCGCAGGCTTTCGAGGGAATAGCCGGTGCGGTACTCCTCGCTTTTCATGGGAGCGTAGCCGAGTTCTTCGCGCGCCTCGACGTAGAAGAGGAACAGCAGGCGATAAAGGTAGCGCAGGCACTCGCGAGTAAGCTGCTCGGCAAGGTCCTTGCCATAGACGCCCTCTTTGAGAACTTCCCGGAGGTACCACACCGCTTCGTTGCCGAGCAGTTCCACGGCTTCGCGGGCACTGTACTTAAGGTCTTCCGAGACGGCGAAGGCGTGCTTGTGGGAGTTCTCATCCAGCCGGTCCAAAAGGCTGATTTGGTCCGGCGGGCAGACGGAGTCGCTGTGCAGTAGCGCGGCGGCGGCTCGTAGCGTGGAAGGTTCACGGCGTCCGAGGATCTCCCCAAGGTCAAAACGGAGGAAGCGCTTGGACGGCCATTTGGTCCGATCTATGAGCAGGAGTTGCTTGGCTCCATACAGCAGGACCCAGCGTGGGGGCTCCGCGGCTGCAAACACCTGCTTGGTGAGGATCTCTTCCTGGGCAACGAGCGGGTCGTCTTCTTCGCCGCCATCAAGAACTTCGAGTATCCACAGCTCCGGCTGGCCGTTGGCGCGCGTGATCTGGCCGGCCAGGGAAAGCAGAGTGCCGCCTTCCAGCTCGACGACGTCAGGGTTGAGCTGGTAGCCGAGGACGCCGAGCAAGTCGGCGAACCACTTCTGCCGGAGGGCTTGCCGTTCGGCTGGGTCGCTCTCCCGGTCGATTGCTTGGAAAGGACGGGCGAGCGCCCGGAGGGCCTCCCAAGGTGGACGCTCCTGCTGCGCCCATGCCTCGAAGAGTGGTTTCAGATCTCCTTCAAGGATCGCGGCCAGGTAGTGGTGGGTGTAGAACTCGTTCTCGTTTGTGATCCCGGTGAGGTCAATAGGCATGGCATTTCACCCAAGGAACACTGCAGCGACTCGAAGGAACGGGCTGTCCTCCGTGGTCAGCGTGTCTTCGACCCAGCGACGGTAACTGGCGAAGATTGCATCAATGTGCCGTTTCCGTTCCAGCTTCTTGTTCCGCCGCGCGCCAATCAGGGCCTGATCCTCAGGGTATTCGAATTCAAGGAAGGAAAGCTGACGCCCCTGAAGAGTCCCAAGATTCTGCATCTCCTCCCGGAGTCGTGTTTGCAGATTCTCCTGAAACGCCTGGCGACGGGAGGACATGTAGCGGCGGGCTTCGGCGACCGCATCGGGTAGCAAGCTGCGAACCGCAACGGGAATTTCAAACTCGCCAGGACTTGGGTATGTACGGGTATTCAACTGGGTGCGCTTCAGGAAGTCCTGGAGGGGGAGGACGCCGGCGTTGCGGTGGCCGTCGAAGCGAACAGCGAACCATTCATGAATGACGGGCTGTCCCTTCCGATTGGGGATCTCCCCTTGGATGAGGAACAACGACTCGCCCGCGGCGAGCGCCCCGGCCAGCCGCACGGCTGGAGCCTGTTTCCGGCCAAAGGCGACCATCAGTTTGAAGTTGAGCCACTCCATGACGGGGTGGAGATCCCACAGCAGATGGATATGGGGCCAGTTGCTCTCCTCAGCGCGGGAATCCTTGATGGCTCTCTTTACGCGGTCGCGGTTCGTCGTGAGATGGAGCCGGCCATCCTCCGGAATGGCCTCACGCGGTAGCGCACGGAAGGCGCGCCGGAGGTCTTCATTGACCGTGATGGTGACCATCTGCCGCTCTGGATCGAAATCGGCCTGGAGGTCAACAGAGTTATTGAGGCCCGAGAGTCCCTCGCGGAAATACATCAAGTCATCCGCAAACAAGCTGGGAAACGTGTGGCATCGGCTGCGGACGGTCTCGCCCGCCGGTATGGGCGAATCTCCCAGGAGAATGGAAAGCAGGTCGTCTTCGGCTGCCTTCTCCATGCGCTGGTTAAACTCGGCGGGCGCCAGGTTTTCCTCAATCGCCCTGCCCGTCATCTGTTCTTCCTCGCGGGCATCAAAGACGCCCAGGAATACGGAAGGGTCACCGATGTTCTTGGCGGCCTGCTCGTCCTTTTCCATCAGGAGTTCCAGAATGCGGAGATCGCCGCGGACTTTGGGGTGCTCGGGTTCGGTGTAGAGATAGGCGATGTGTGGCTGCCTCTCCTGGCCGTAGCGGTCGATGCGGCCATTCCGCTGCTGGAAGACCATCAGTGACCACGGGATGTCGAAGTGGATCAGCTTGTGACAAAGGAAGTGCAGGTTGAGGCCTTCACTCGCGATGTCGGAGGCGAGCAGCAAGCGCACTGGAGATCGGTCACGTCCGAAATCCTCAACCATCTGCTGAAGGTCCACGTCCTCAATGCCCGAGCCGTGGACTACCGCGATCTGCTCCGGCTTCAGCTTCAGGTCGCGGGCCAGGTTCTGTTCGAGGAAACGCAGGGTTTCGATGCGCTCGGTGAAAAGGACGATGCGGTCGGCGGGGTTGGCTGGATTCCAGTGCAGACTGCCGCCCGGCTCCAACATCTTGACGAGGCGTTGGTACTTTGAGAACTTGTCTGCTCCGACGCGTTCGATGGCTTCGGCGATGCCACCCAGGGTAATGCGGTCCTTATCGGCATCCGCGCCGGTTTGCTTCTCGATTTTGCGGAGTCGCTGCCGAACGGTCTCCAGGCAGGCGGCCGGCGAGGAGAACAGAGACTTCTCCAAGACCGTTTTGAAGAGAAGTTGCCCTGTGCGACGGGTCTGGTCGAAGGACAGGAAGCGCGCGTCGGCGAGGCGGTGGTAGACGGCCTCCTCCTGGGGAGAGGCCGGGACGGCGTGCTTGCTGACTTGGCGCTCCAGGAACGAACCTGAAACCTGATCCTGGATGTGTTTCTTGTACCGCCGCAGGAAGAGACCCTTGATGTCATCCGGGCCATAATCGTCCGGGTTGGCGATGGCCGTCGGGTTCAGCATGTTCATCAGGCTGGCGAAGGACGCCGCCTTGCCGTCATGCGGAGTGGCTGATGCCATGATGAGCGTGTCGGACCGGCGGGAGAGCAGGTCGGCAAGTTTGGCGCGAAGGGAGAGCGTCGAGCCGCGGAAAGCGACGTTGTGGGCTTCGTCGATGACAATCACATCCCAATAGCTCTTATCCGCCCAAACCCTGAACTCGGCGTTCTGCTTCAGTGTGTCGATGGAGATAATCGCCTTGTCGAAGTGGTGGAAGGGGTTCGCGTTGGTCGGAATGCGGCTGCGGACACGTTCGAGGCCGACCGAATCCAGGCGGACCAGCGGGATCGTGAACCGCGCCCAGAGTTCTTTCTGGAACTGGGCCATCATGCTCTTGGTAGTGACCACCAGGATGCGCTTGCCCTTGCCGCGATTGATCAGTTCGCTGAGCAGGATGCCCATCTCAATAGTCTTGCCGAGCCCGACGGCGTCAGCCATCAGGATGCGCTGGCGCGGTTGTTCGAGCGCGAGTAGCGCCGGGTCGAGTTGGTAAGGCAGGTCGTCGATTGCCGCGCGGTGACCGATCCAAAGGTCGTTGCCGGTAGGCGGCGATTGGCGAAGGAGGCTCTCGAGGTAGAGACGGCTGTTCCGGAACTGCGGCGAGGCGTCTGGCACCAACTCCGTCTCGGCGGGATCGAGGACGGTTATGCTCTTCCCTTCGATCTCGGAGAGGAATCGTGCCTCTTTGTGCCGGACGATCTCGGAAACGCCCACCACCTGGATCGACTGGCCACCGATGCCAGTGCGATCCACGCGTTTGACAATCCATTCTGCATCCCGGATGAGCACCCTCGCTCCGGGGGCGATGGCGCTAACAGCCACGATGAAAATGCCTCCTGATGGAAGTCGGAGAAGCGCCGACTAAACATCCATGAGATCACATTTTGAAAGGCCGAAAACAAATGGTGTTGGTGCCACCATTGAAGCCGGAACCCGGCGAACTCGCGTCCCGACGGCAGAAGCCGTTAGACGGCGCGCCGCGATGAACGGCTGCGAGCGGGTTGGAGGGCCGACGCGCGGCCGGGAGGTTTCCGTTCGCCGGTCTCGATCTCCTCCTTCATCTCCCCCACGGTTCGCGCGAGATCGAATACGAACGCAAAGGAAGTCTGACCTGGCCTTAGCAGGGCGCTCATTATCTTCTCGCGGCTGGTCGCCACCTGAACATCGGCGCCGGTTACGATCAGGTGGCACTCCGCGAGCGGATTCGTCAAACCCTTTCGGGTTCGCAGAAAGTCCACGACTCGGCGGAGAGATTGTGTTGAAATACCGGCTTCCCGCAGTTCTCTCGCAACACGCAACGCAAGCAGATCAGAGAAGGAATATTTGCGTTCCGTGCCAGTGCCCTGGGCGTCCGCAATGCTCGGCACGATGAACTTCGTTCTGGCCCAGTAATCGATGTTGCGGAAGGAGACGCCGGAGATCCTGACTGCATCACCTGTCGAAAAGCTGTCCTTTGCCATGGCCATCACCTTCCTTATAGCACAGTTCAGTGTGCTGATCTCCTATAGCACAGTTCACTGGACTCGACTATAATGTAAGCTGCAGCCTTTCCGAATAGCCTTCATCGATGTTCGGTAAGAGATCCCTTACGAGGAGGACGGAGTAGCGGCAAACGGCAAGGGCCGCCATCAGCGGCCCAGCGATTATTACCGATTTTCGTGGAGCCACGGTTTATCAGGCCAGCGGGCTGTCACGGAGCGAAGGGTCACAACGTGATCGACGCTCTCAGTGTTTTTATACCACGATCAGCCGCGACTGGTCAAACAAAATGTTCAGCAAGTGTTTTGGGGCAGAAGAGATGGCTAGGTCCACGGGAGGGGATCGATCCTTGGGCTTAGTTTTGAATTTTTCGCCTATCCAGTTTGATGATCGTGAGATCAAGGTGGGCCGGCTGCCCTACGGCACGGACGGGGAGCAGGTCCTGCAACAGCTTCGGGATGAGCATAGCGGCACTCATGTTTTTCGCCGCGAAGGGGCAGGGCCAGACAGTATCGTCGCTGTTTCCGTGGCCGCAGAAGCACCCCTCATCGGAGAACCCGAGACCATCAGGATAAAGGAACACATCGGATTGGCAGCCGCACTGATTCGCAACGCGCTGCTGAACCGCTTAGCCGACCTCGGGGGGACCTCTTTCGACTACGAGCCGATCAAGGTGATGTCTCGCAGAGATCTCCTCCGCATTAGCTGTGCTCAGGGGATTGCACCACCTGACTGGCTCGGCCTTCGCCTTCTCTATGAAGTTGCAATCCGTCCCATCTTTTTCTCCAGGAAGGACCCCTTCATCGCCGCCGTGTTAAAGGTGCGCACAACTCGGCTGATCGAACGGACGGCCGCGGAACTTCTCGGAGACGGCTTTTGCCTGGAAGGCGCCTACGTAGGCAAGAGGGTTCCACGTAAAGATCCCAGGATTGCGCCGAAGTTTGAAACGCTTGGGTGCGTTCGGTCAGTTGAAGGCTCGCGACTTCGATTGACAGACTCCCGCGACGGCATCGAAGTTGTTGAAGCAAGCGAGGTATGGCCGGCGAAGGATGTGTTTACAGACTGCCTGTCATTCGTGTTCAAGGAGGGTGCACCGGAGATCCTTGCCGCCCTGGAGTGCCAGCGGGCCGCGCTGAGGCAGGGGCCAGCACAACTTGATCGCATCAAACGGGTTGTCGATTCTTTGCAGGCGGGTCAGTACGAGATGGTTCCAGGCGCGCCATTCACATTTGGCCCCTTTCTCGACGATTCGGTACACGACTTTCCAACTCTCGTGACAGCACCTCGGCCGACTTACGTATTCGATGAGACTGGTTCAAGAAATGAGAAGTGGCACGACGGAGGATTGAACAAGTATGGACCCTATACAGCTCGCGTCCAAACCATGGCTCCGCCCAGGATCTGCGTGATCTGTCAAACATCTAAGAAAGCCCAGGTCGATCAGTTCCTCCGGAAATTCTTCTACAACGGTGTTCAGGGTAAGCCACCCAAGGATTACTTTGCAAAAGGCCTCTGCCGGAAGTATGCGCTGAAGACGCTTCCCTACGAGTACTTTCTCGCAGACGGCAGCTCCGCCGACGCGTACCACAATGCTTGTCAGGCGGCCATCGAGAAGCACGGAGACGGTCATAAGTGGGATCTCGCGCTTATTCAGATCGAAGAAGCATTTCGTCATCTGCCGCCCGAGAGCAATCCCTACTTCGTCGCCAAACTCAGTTTCCAGAGCCTTCAAATCTTGGTTCAGGAATTCAAGACTGAGACCATGCAAAAGTCGGGCAACCCGCTCGGCTTTTGCCTCAACAACATGGGTCTCGCAACATACGCCAAGTTGGGCGGAATTCCGTGGCTATTGAAAGGGAGTTCCATCGGTGCCCACGAGTTGGTCATCGGCCTTGGGAGTGCCGAGGTGGGCGAAGGGCGCTTGGGCAAGCGGGAGAGATTCGTCGGCATAACCACGATATTCGGCGGCGACGGTAACTACCACCTATACAACGTATCGAGGGCGGTCTCGAGGGATAGATACCAAGATGCGCTGCGGAAGACGCTACGCGCGGCCATTGTGAGTGTGCAAGCGGGCATGAATTGGCAGCGGGGGGATCGTGTTCTATTGGTGTTTCACGCCAAGTTCAAGCACTTCAGTCGGGAGGAAGTGCAGGCGGTCGCCGATCTCTTAAGTGAGTTTGGAGAGTACGATGTGAAATATGCGTTTCTCCACCTGAACGAGCGACATCCCTACATGGCTTTCGACACCAGTGTGGATGGCGTCAGGGACTTCGAGACGCGTTGTATGAAAGGGCAGTATGCACCGAAGCGGGGGCGCTATCTGCAGTTGGGGAACCGGGAGGTTTTACTGTTTTTGACCGGGCCGAATGAGGTCAAGCGGCCAGAAGATGGCACACCGCGGCCGATGCTTTTGAGTTTGCACCCCGATTCTTCGTTCACGGACATGCCCTATCTGGCCGAACAGGTCTTTGCGTTCGCTTGTCATTCGTGGCGCACGTTTCTTCCCGTGTCGCTACCGATCACGATTAAATACTCCAACCTGATTGCCGATTCGCTCGGCGAGCTTTCGCGCCTTGACCGCTGGAATCCGGATGTGATGCTGGACCGGATCGGGAAGACGTTATGGTTCCTGTGATCGCGCCATCGCATGTTGAGGCCCTTGCCGCGCTCCGTGCACGCGTAAGCGGCTCCTGTCAAAGAGACGTGAGCAAGGTGTTTGCGGCGTGGCTGCTTCAGGAGCCTGAACAGCGCGCAGATTTTGCTTTGATCGCCGCGCAGGCAGCCAAGCGGGAGGGAGTGGACCAGGATTTCCAGACCATCTCGATTCTCGGTTTCGCCGCGGACGCGGGCCTTCTCTCCGATCCGCAGTTGGCAGCACTCAAGAAGGGGTTAGGCAGACTAGCTGGTCGTAGTCCGGTGGTTAACGGCGTGCCAATGGGATTCTGCGCTGACGCGGTAGGCATCCTTGGGGTTGCCACTGGGACGGCCGTGGTGGCGGACGCCGAAGTTACCGGCCAGGTGGTGGAGTGGGCCGCGCGGTTCCTAGAGACCAGCTACAAGAGAGATGGCACCGAAGATTGGCAGCGCTGCTTGTTCGCTGCCGCTGATCGGAAAATCGGGTATCCATTGGGATTGCCAATCCCCAATTCGGCCACCACCGCCGACGTGCGTATCGCCCTGCTGTCAAGTGGACTGGTTGAGGCATCGGACGCGCAGTCGCAGCAAGATGAGGCGTTCACGTTGGATCTCGCAGTCCAGGACTTGCCTGAGGATTTCATTTGCGAACAAGCGGCCCTTCGCCTGAAGGCCCTCGAATGGGTCTCAAATGCGCGCGTTTCGACCTCGACCGAGGAAGAACTCAGTACTCTTGGGTCATCTGAGACCGAAGCCTTGAGGAGCGGCCCGGACGTACACGTTTTCTGGGGTCCCTACTGGACCGGCGGAGTGTTGTCTTTTCGCAATGAAGGAACGGAGGCTGCGAAGAATGTACGCCTGCAGTGTTCTGCGGAAGGCGGATGGAGGCCAATAGTCCGCCCCGAAGTAGTAGCTTCAATCTCTCCTGGCGCAACGGTTCGCGTAGTCGATGAAGGCCGGGATACGCCAGGGCAGGGGCATTGCATAGCCGACTTTGTTCACTCTCTTCCTTCAAAAGAACATACGATGACCATTACGTTTGAGGACCGGCTCGGCGAAAAGCGTATGAGGGACTTTCGCGTGGTGGCGGCGGGGAGGCACGCCGCGACTGAGTCCCTTGCGGTGACCTTCTACGCAGGAACCCTGAGGAAGAGCGGAATCCCCCGCGTTCTTAAGAACCTCGTGGACAGAATGCGTGCATTTCGCGATGCCGAGGAGATGAGCAAGATTCTTAACCCTCCTAGTGCCAACGCCGACCGGAGCCAGGTAGCCGAGTCAGATCCGACGCTCCGTGCCCAAGAGCAACGAGGTTCGAGGAAGGGTCACGGCGGGAAGAAGCCGGTCAGACGAAATGCAAAGTACGAAGAGATCGACAGAGCGTTGCGTGAGATTTCCGCGGCGCGGCCAAAGAGTCATGAAGAGGTCTTCCAGTTCCTTGATGACCGGAAAGTTGCGATTCCGAGTCGAAAGCCGTTCAAAGTCGCGGGCGGATGGTTGAAGGGGTTTCGGCAGAACCACCCTGCGGCGAGTGCCTGGCTCTCGCAGGCGTGGGGACGATTGGAGCTTCCCGCATTCGCCCGTGGTCCCAAAAAGTAATTACAGAAACTACTCTTCCGAACAACGTGCTCTCCCCTGCAACCTGTTCCGGTTCAGGGAGTTGCAGACACCTACCGAGAATCCACCGAAGTCAAAAGTGGACGATTCCGGCGCAAAAATACAAAATCCAATCAGAAATTGAAATTTGATTTCTCCCCTCGCCCTGGGGTCATCGGGAGAGCAGATACCAGAGGACTATCCAGAGAACATGCTGTTTGAGGGTGAAGAGCTGCGCGAGATCATCAGCCGCACCTCGAACGAAATCGAGTTGCGCAATGAGCACGGGCGCTGCTGCCGATTCCTCTCCAGCGCCGAAGCTCTCGTCTTGGATCTGGACCTTTTTGTGGGCATCGGCAACCGGCGGCGCATTCGATTCTTGCGCAGTCGTACACAGAAATTTGCACTCAACGCCGGAAGCCACACCACGCAGCGACTGAAGGGCGAGGCCGAAATAAACATCGCTCATCCACTGGTCCGGGAGCACCGGCCTGTTTGGAGTAAATGATGACCAAGTTGATTACCATTCCGAAATTCGCGGCAGCCACCGGTCTGCCGTACCGGCTCTGTCTTCACCTGATTGGAACGGGCCAGATTCCGTCTGTCGCTGTCGGACGCCGTCGCCGGATCGATGTGCGCTGGGTGGAGCAATGGTTGGCGTCCGGCGGTTACCGTCCGGACAGAGGACGCAGTTGCGCAACCGGGGTTGAACGAGAACATCAGGTCAACCGAGAGATGCTGACCACTGCTGAGTAGAACTGATCTTCGAGACAAACCGAACCGTTGGACAGCGCAATGCCAAGCGGAACCAGAAAGTCGAAATGCACATTCCGCAGGATCGTTGCGCCCGAGCCCATTTCCGCATCAGAGATGGACACCGCGGAGCGCCTTCTGGCGCGGTTCGTCGCTCTCGCTTATGCCAGCGAACATCCAGATCTCTTTGCACCCGCAACTGACGATCCGCCTAGCCGACCGACCTTCTCCTCTTCTGCGGTAACATTGGTGGCACGAACGGTCTCAGCGGCCGAAGTGGCACAATATGAGTAATTTAGAAACCTTACTGCATTCCCTGGTTGGCACATCAGGAGGCGCAGCGCTGCTCCAAAACGTGGTTCCTCGCAAGGCCTTCGCTTGGGCGCGCGTCTCCACTGGGCAACAGGAGGAGCGCGGGCTGTCCATGCCCGAACAACTCCGTGAGATCCGCCGGTACGCGGAATCGCACGGGATCGAAATTGTAGCTGAGTTCCAGGAGGCAGCCAGTGCCTACCGCTACCAGGCGCGGCGGCACGAATTTCATCGAATGATCGACCGCGCCCGCGGCGACCCGGACGTCTCCGTGATCATCGTGCATGATTTCTCGCGGTTTGGTCGTGACAGCAGCACCGCCAAGGGCGAGATTCAGGAACTTCGTCGCGCCGGAGTGGAAGTGCTGTCGGTTACGGACCCTAAAGTAGATGAAGATACCGCCGCCGGTGTCTATATGCAGGCGATCACGTTCGCCAAGAACGAAGCATACAGCAAGGAGGTGGCGTTCCACACCCGCAAGGGCTGCCGCGCGAACGTCCAGACCCGAGACGTCGAAACCGGCTGGTGCTTCAAGAACGGCGGCCAACCTCTTTTCGGCTACCGCGCGGAGCGGCTTCAGCGGGGCGAGGTCAAACGAGGACGCCCCCTCATCAAGAGCATCTGGGTGCCGGATGAAACGATTGTCGCGGGGCGCCCGATGCGCGAATGGGCGCGACACTGCCTGGTGGAGCTGGCAGGCAACGGCGCATCGCTCGAAGAACTTCGGGCATTCTGCGAGAAGACGGGGATTCCCGGTCGCCGAAAGCAATACTGGGGAATCTCGACGTGGTACGCCCTACTGCAGCCGCATGTGCTCATGCAGTACTGCGGTTACGCCGTGTGGAACGTCCACACGAAGGCCGGTCGGGAACGGCCACCAGAGGACTGGGTGATTGCAGAGCGCGGCCACGAAGCGCTCATCACCGAAGAGGAGGCGAGGGGGATTGCCGAAGCACGGCGGTCGTTTGGTGGCAAGAAGCAATTCAACGCCGGCCCCACCCGGAGCCGTACGTCGCGCTACCTCTTGAGCGGTGGTCTATTCCGTTGTGGTCGCTGCGGTGCGAACATGATCGGCTTCCACACCGATGGCCGGTTTTACTACGTGTGCGGAAGCCAGCCCTATCGGAGTGGGATGGGCTGCGGTCCGGGGGTTTACGTGCCCCAGGCGCAGGTCGAATCTGAAGTCCTAAGCGGATTGCGGGGCGTACTCGATCTATGCGCCGACCCGCAGAAGTTCACGCGCGCAGTCAACAAGGAACTGCGACAAATCTGGGAGGCGTCCGCCGACTTCAGGCCGGACGCGGGCGAGCGGGTAGCCGCCATCGACCGGAAGGTCGAGAACATCCGCCGCGCCGTCGAGGAGGGGCTGAACGACGCGAGCTGGGCGAACACCCGCCTGCGGGAGCTGCATACCGAGAGGGAGTCGCTGGTCGCGGCCTCCCGGAAAGCGAGTGGTCCGCCCCAGCTTGACGCAGCTACTGCAATGGACTACCGACGTCAGGCGGACAAACTGCTCCAGCAGGGTGGCCAAGCTGAACGCAAGCAACTCTTGCGTACTCTGGTTGGGGAAGTGAAGCTGATGCCCCAGGATTTGGAGGTCAGTATCAGCTACCGCCTGCCCGAGGCCATTATGAATGGATTGGTTGCGGGGGAAGGATTTGAACCTTCGACCTTTGGGTTATGAGCCCAACGAGCTACCAGACTGCTCCACCCCGCACTTCCATCCTAACGTATGGCTGGGTCCAGGTCAACGTGCGCTGTATGCTATGTTCACGGGCTCGCCGTTCGGTGCGAACGCGGTGGAGGGAAGCCGGACCGCGAGCCAAGACGGCAGCCAGGTTCTGTTAGTTGGCGGCTTTCGGCTTTGGTTGAAACTCGGTGATCTGGAACGACTGGCGGACAATCTCGCGAGCCTCCTCAATCCCGCTCACTTCGCCCGAACCGATGGCCTGCACCAGCAGATTGCCGGCGGCGGTGGCTTCGATCGGGCCGGCTACCACCTTGCGGCCCGTCGCGTCCGCCGCCAGTTGGTTGAGCAGCGAGTTGCGCGAGCCGCCGCCCACGATGTGGATCGTGTGAATCCGGCTCCCGGTGAGGCTTTCCAACCCTTGCAGGACCTCGCAGTAGCGGTGCGCCAGGCTTTCCAGGATAGTTCGGCAGAATTCGCCCTTGGTCTTGGGCGCTTCGAGCGACCGTTCGCCGCACCAGGCTGCAATGCGCGCCGGCATGTCGCCGGGCTGCAGGAAATCGTCCGAATCGATGATGGTCCGCGCCGGGCCGGCCGCTTCGGCCATCTGCATGAGTTCGTCGTAGCCGAAGCGCTCGCCCTGTGCCGCCCAGGCGCGGCGGCATTCCTGCAGCAGCCACAGGCCGGCGATGTTCTTGAGCAGCCGCGTGCGGCCGGCCACACCGGCTTCGTTGGTGTAGTTCAATCTGTACGACTGCTCGTCGATCACCGGCGCGGCGGATTCGATCCCCATCAACGACCAGGTGCCGGAGCTGATATAGCACCAGCCATCGCCGCGCGCGGGAACCGCTGCCACGGCCGACGCTGTGTCGTGCGATCCCACCGCGTGTACAGGTACGGCACCTAAGCCAGTCGATTCGGCGAGGCGCGGCAGCAGCGGCCCCACTGTGCGTCCGGGTTCGACCAGCTCCGCCAGGATGCGGGCCGGAATGCCGAGACTCTCCAGGATGTCGGTGGCGAAGCGGCGAGTCTTGGGATCGTAGAATTGCGAAGTGCTCGCGATCGTCACTTCATTGCGCTCGACGCCGGTCAGCCAGTAGTTGAGCAGATCCGGCATGAACAGCAGCCGCTCGGCATTTTCGAGCGCCGCCGAGTGCGCCAGCCGCATCGCGTACAACTGGTACAACGAATTGATCGACATGATCTGGATGCCGGTGCGCGCGAAGACCTCGGCGCGTGGCACGGTTTCGAACAGCCGGTCCGGTACGCCATTGGTGCGCGGGTCGCGGTAGTGGCGCGGGCAATCGATCAGCCCGCCGTCGGCGGCGAGCAGTCCGAAATCGACGCCCCAGGTGTCCACGCCGATCCCGGCTGGTTTCAGGCGCCGCTCGCGGCCGGCAATGGTCAGGGCCTCGACGATTTCATGAAACAGCCGGAAGGCATCCCAATAGAGGCCGGATGGCAATTCCACCGGCTGGTTGGGGAAGCGGCGGATTTCTTCGATCTCCAATCGCCCGCCCGCCAGGCTGCCTAAGATCACCCGCCCACTTTCGGCGCCCAAATCTGCCGCTAGATAATCCGCCATTCTCTGCGCCATTGTAATTCCCCGCGGTGGTGGATTCAATTTCGGCCCCCCATCGCGCGGCCCGCTTCCACCGTTCGCGCCTGATCGATCCGGTCCAGTTCCGGAGTCTCAGGACCGCGTGGCCAGGACCGTGACCCAAAAGGGGCCTTCGGCGCAATGGAAGGCGAGCCGCTCGCGAACCTTAGCCCCACAGATCCGCAAGCAGTAGTCGCTTCCATCCACTACCGAGGGCATGGAAAGCTGGATCCCCCGCGGCAACACACACTTCATGTTGCCGCCGATCATGTTGACCAATTCGCCGAGCAAATCGCGCACGACGTCGTCTACAGTGTCGGGCGGGTCCATGGAAAGGAAGCGGCCCGCGAACTGGCAAGCCTGCCGCCGGTCGCACTCCAGCAGCACCGTTCCGTTCCAATCTCCCGCCATGTGGACCGACGCGGTCAGGCGATCCCCGCTGGGGAACCAGGGCGTCCCGCACTCGCCCACTTCCAGGCTCACCATGGTTGCGAATACGGACTTGACGATCTGCGCCAGTTCGCCCGGCAGTATCTCCACGCTCAATTCGGTTGGCATAAGTGTCTTCTCAACGGGCGACATAGACGATCGCGCCTTCCACGGTCTGTCTTTCAAACCACTCCTCAACGCCGAACGCCGTCTCGGCGCCGCCCAACAGCAGCCAGCCGCCTCGAAACAGAGTGCCGTGGAGTTCCTTCAATACGTTCATTTTGGTTTCCGTGTCGAAATAGATCATGACGTTGCGGCAGAACACCAAGTCGAAAGGTCCGAGGGCGCGCATGCTCTTGCGCAGGTCAATCGTCTCGAAACGGGCCATCCGGCGCACCTGTTCGCTCAACTGCCATTCCACGCCGGAACGGCGGAAGTGCTTCACCAGTAGGGCCGCAGGCAAACCCCGATTCACCTCAATCTGCTGGTACTTGCCGGACCGGGCGCGCTCCAAAACCTGCGAGGAAAAGTCGGTGCCCAGAATCTCGATGTTCCAGTCGATGAAACCTTCCTGCAGGAGAAGCATCGCCAGGCTGAAAGCTTCTTGCCCGGTCGATGCCGCGGCCGACCAGAACCGCAACTTCTTCATGTCCCGCCGGCCTTCGTTCAGCCGGGGCAGCAGAACGGTCCGGATGGCCTCATACTGGGCGGGATCGCGAAAGAAATAGGTTTCGTTGGTGGTCATGGCTTCGACGACCTGGCGGCCGACCTCTGTTTCGCACGTGGCCTGCATTAGCGCGCACAAGTCGTTGATGGAGCCGAGACCGAGTTGCCTTACGAGCGGCGTGAGGCGGCTTTCGAACAGGTAGTGCTTGTCTTCTTCGAGCACGATGCCCGCTTGCGTATAGACATGTTGCTGGAGGAACCGGTAGTTCTCCGAGTGGATCTCCGAGACTGAAGTTTGGCTTTGCATCCGGTTCCCTTAACTTTGGCCCGCCATCCGCAGGATCTCCGGCACAACGTGATCCAGGGGCAGCACGCGGTCGGCAAGTCCCGCGTTCACCACCGCGCCGGGCATCCCCCAAACGACACTCGAAGCCTCGTCCTGAGCGATCACGCTGGCCCCTTGTGCCTTGAGAATCTCGGCGCCGCGCAACCCATCCTGCCCCATGCCGGTCAGAACTACGGCGATGACTGCGCCGCCATACAAATCCCCGATCGAAGTGAACAGCGCGTCGACGGCGGGACGGCAGGAGTTCAGCGGCGGCGCCTGATCCAGACACACGCGCACTCCGCCGCCGTTCGAGACCACCTTCAGATGAAAGTCTCCGGGTGCAATCAGGATCTTGCCGGCTTCCACCGGGGCGCCCTGGCTCGCCTCTTCGACTGGCAACCGGCAGGAGGAGTGAAGACGCTCGGCGAGCAACCGCGTGAAGAGGGGCGGCATGTGCTGCACCACCAGAACCGGCAACGGGAACCCGGCCGGCAGCTCGGGCAGGATCGCACCCAGTGCGGTCGGCCCTCCGGTGGAGACTCCGATCACGACGACTTTGGGGCGAACCTTCGTGCTCTGTGGGACTGGAGGGCACCACCGGGCCGGCGGCGCCGCCGGGACGTACGCCGGTTCCGGCTGGACTACCGCACGACTTTGCGCCGGCATGTGGAAGAACTGCTTGATCTTGGGAACCAGTTCTTCCCGCAGGCGCGCCATCGAACGATCCAGCGACCCCTCGTTGGAAGCCTTGGCCACGTAGTCGTCGGCCCCCAGGGTCAAAGCCTCCAGCGTCACCGCCGCGCCGCGCTCGGTGAGCGTGCTGAACATAATGACCCGCAGTTGCGGATATTCGCGCCGAACGCGCCGCAACGTTTCCAGGCCGTCCATCTCCGGCATCTCGATATCTAACGTGAGGACATCGGGGTTTAATTGCGGGATCCGTTGCAGTGCGATCGAGCCGTTCGATGCCGCCCCCACAACGTCCAGTGCGGGATCCTGCTCCAGAGCATGCGTGACCAGGCGCCGGATGACCACCGAGTCGTCCACCACCAGCACGCGAATTCGCTCTCCGGGCCGGAGCATTCGCTTGTTCAGCACAGGCATGCTTTGCGCCCCTTAGGGATGGATCCCCGCAAGCTGGAGTTTCTCCACGAGGATGTCTTTGGTGAACGGTTTCATGACATACTCGTTGGCGCCCGCCTCCATGGCCGCCGCCATTTGATCCACTTCGGTCTCAGTGGTCACCATGACCACCACCAGTGAAGCAAGTTCCGGTTTTTGACGCAGCCGCTTGAGCAGTTGCAGCCCATTGATCTCGGGCATGTTCCAGTCCGCCAGGACCAGTGACACAGCGGTTCTCTCGGTTTCGATCACCTCCAGGGCTTCTCTTCCGTTGGCCGCCTCGCGAACCTCGAACCCGAGTTCCTTCAAGGTCCTGGCGAGGATCATCCGAACGGCCCGCGAATCGTCCACCACTAATGCTTTGGCCATCGTTTCACCTGTGTTCGTCGACTGAGGGGCGGCCCGGCGGATGGGTGACAGCCGCCGAGCCACGTCCCAGGAAGGCTCCGGTCAGAACGTAAACTTCGCGATAACCGTCTGCAGCCGGGCCGCCATCCGGCTCAACTCTTGCGAAGCCTTCTGCGTGTCGTTGGCGCCCTGCGTGGTGTTTTTCGCCGCCACCGCCACCCCGCCGATGTTCTTCGCGATGTCGCCCACCCCCTTGGCTGCTTCGGTCACACTGCGGCCGATCTCATTGGTGGTCACAGTCTGTTCTTCCACCGCCGACGCGATGCTGTTGGAGATGTCGTTGATCTGGTTGATAATCGTGCCGATCTCCTCGATCGCCTTGACCGAGCTCTTGGTATCGCCCTGGATCGCATCGATCTTCTGGCCGATCTCCTCGGTGGCTTTGGCGGTCTGTTTGGCCAACTCCTTGACTTCGTTGGCCACCACCGCGAAGCCCTTACCCGCTTCGCCGGCGCGCGCCGCCTCGATGGTCGCATTGAGCGCCAGCAGGTTGGTCTGCTGCGCGATCGAGGTAATCACCTTGATCACATTGCCGATCTCCTGGCTGGACTCGCCCAGCTTTTTCACGGTTTCATTGGTCGTGTGCGCCACGCTAACGGCATTCTTGGCTACGCGAGCCGATTCGTTAGCGTTCTTAGCGATCTCGCGGATCGAAGACTGCATTTCCTCGGAAGCCGAGGCCACCGAAGAGACGTTCTTCGACACCTGCTCACTGGCCGCGGAGACGATATTGGCCTGCGTAGCGGTCTCCTCCGCGTTGCCCGCCATCTGCTGGCTGACCGCGGTCAGTTCTTCGGAGGAAGATGCCAGCGTGGTTGCATTTTGCGCCGTGACCTTGAGCGGCTCGACGATGGCCTCCAGCGTCTGGTTCACGCCCTCGACGATCTTGCGGTAGTCGCCCTGGTGCTTGGCGGCGTCGGCGCGCACTCCTACGCGGCCCTCAGCGGCCGCCTTGGCGAGCGCCGCGGTGTCGGCAACCAGGGCGTTGATGTTATTCTTCAACAACACCAGCCACTCGTGAATCTGGTCCTGATCGGAAGCCTTGGCTATCGACGCCGTCATGTCGCCGTTGGCGATCTTGGTTACGTAAGCGATCAGCCCCTGCAGCCAGTCATGCACGCCATTGACGGCCTGCTTCATCTTCTCGTGGTCGCCCTTGCAGGCAATCTCGATCTTTTCCCGCAGGTTGCCGCCACGCACCAGGGACAGAACACGATTGCCTTCGCCGATGGGCAGCAGGATGGCATCCAGCATTTCGTTGACGCCCTTCACGATGCCGGCGTAGGCGCCTTGGAACTGGTCGGGTCTGCCGCGTTCCGTAAGTTGCCCTTCGCGCGATGCCTCCGTCAGCCGTCCCAACTCCTTCTGCAACCCTTGGAGCACCACGGCGACGTTGTTCACGGCCTGCTTCATCTTCTCGTGATCGCCCTTATAGGTTTGCGCGATCAACTCGTCGATCCTGCCGTTGGAAATCTGGGCCAGGATGCGATTGCCCTCGCCGATGGGTAAGAGGATGGCGTCCAGCATTTCGTTGATGCCTTCGACGATCTTGCGGTAGTCGCCCTGATGCTTGGTGGCATCGCCGCGGGTGGCCAGCTTGCCTTCCGCCGACGCCTTGATCAGCATGCCCGTCTCAGTCACCAGCGCGGTGATCTTGTCGATGCAGTTGTTCAGGTTGTTCTTGACCTCGTTGAAATCGCCGTGGTAGGTGTCGGTGATCTTGGGCGGAATATCGCCCTTCGAGATCCGGTCCATATACTCGGCCGACATGTTCAACGGCTTGATGACGTTGTCGAGCGTCAGGTTGAAGCCCTCGATCACCTTGCGGAAGTCGCCCTGGTGCTTGGCCGCGTCGGCCCGCGCCGCCAGCTTGCCTTCCAGTATGTTCTTCGTCAGTCCGACGCCGTCGGCCACCAGCCCGCTGATGGCATCGTTGCAGACGTTCAGGTTGTTCTTGACCTCGTTGAAATCGCCGTTGTAGGTGTCGGTGATCTTGGGCGGAATATCGCCCTTC
>Ga0187891_1000173_pt1 | contig 68255 bp, 69 predicted proteins | sample June2016WEW_21_4_FD_132990 | JGI IMG/M metagenome (GOLD analysis project Ga0187891, IMG submission 132990) | Peatland microbial communities from SPRUCE experiment site at the Marcell Experimental Forest, Minnesota, USA - June2016WEW_21_40 | ecosystem: Environmental > Terrestrial > Soil >... | reverse complement strand
CCTCTCGGCCGGTCGCCTGGCCTTTGAAGCTATACGATTGCTGCCCAAGATCAGATGGGGCCAGTTGCCTCGTGATGACATCTCCAGAAATAGCAAGGCGATTCACGGACACCCCCGTAAATGTCATCGGCTCGGGCCAGGCACAGGATACGCTTAGTCTATTCGATCGTGAGAACTTTAGCAGCATGAAAGTGACAAGAATCGCGGCGGAACAGGCTTACAAAAAAGCTGGAGTAGGCCCGGCGGACATTGACGTGGCAGAGTTGCATGACTGTTTTACCATAGCTGAAATCATCGCCTATGAAGACTTGGGGTTCTGCGAACAAGGCAAGGGGGGACGTCTAATAGACGAAGGTGTGACCCATCTTGGTGGAAAATTACCTACTAACACTAGTGGCGGACTCAAAGCCAAAGGCCACCCGGTCGGCGCTACTGGCACCGCTCAAGCATGTGAGATCTACCTACAACTAACCAACCAAGCTGACCGAAGACAGGTTGCTGGAGCGGAAGTAGGTTTGACAGAGAATGTCGGCGGGTCAGCGTCGACCGGTGTCGTGCAAATATACAGAAGGGGAGACTAGGTGTCATCGATAGTCGAATCCAACTCTGATAGGGATTCATTCATACGGGATGAAAACGGTGTAATTCTCCCCACCATAGAAAACTTCTACCGATTCTGCGGCCGAAGAAAACTAAAGGGCGTGAGATGTAGCGGATGTCAAACCATCTTATGGCCTCCAAGAGGCATATGCCCCAAATGCTTTGGAGATAAGTTCGATTGGGTTGAGTTTCAAGGCAAAGGAAGTTTGATGACCTACACCATCATTCACTTTCCGCCAACCCAATTCCAAGCTCTAGCTCCATACGCGGTAGGTATAGTAAAACTGACAGAAGGGCCACAATTACCCGGGATGATTAGATACGTTAAGATGGAAGACCTGCGGATCGGGTTGAACCTACAAGTTGACTTTGAAAGCACAATACCTAAGGAGTGGCCGCGCTGGCCCCGATACTTCTTCAAAGCATCTAGTTGACTCTAACTAGACTCACCCCAAGATTCCCATATTCCTATTGGAATTAATCAGGGCTTAGAATATTAATATAGGAATGGAAGCCTGACTCGCCTTCCAAACTTGTTAGGGTACTTAACATGGTGGATGTGCATCTATCAGGCGCTTTTCCGCGTTCAGAGAAACTCATTGACGCGACCAGGGCGGCCGTCCGCGGGAATCTCCCTGAACCTGAAGTCGAAAAAGTTCTACGGCAAGACACTGAGTCACTTATTCGCTTGCAAGAAGAGGCTAACCTTGATTCATTAGTTGACGGCCAATTAAATTGGCAGGACTTGTTTAGACCATTCAGTCAGCTACTAACCGGGATTGATCCCGAAAGTCTAACACGCTGGTTCGACAACAACACTTTCTATCGAAAACCAATAATTGTCGACAAAGTCTCGCTCAAGAGCAATGAGCTGGGACAATACTTCCGAAGCGACTTGTTGCCGAAAGCTTCCCATAAGAAGGCCATACTCCCCGGCCCATTCACCTTCGCTCAACTATCCGAGAACAGAGCCTACTCATCGTTCTCTGATTTGGTAAACGACCTAGCTCGGTCTGTGCAAAGAATCGTTGCAGCTCTGCAAGAAAGAGGGTATGAATATTTCCAGTTTAACGAACCCTCTCTTTGCGCCCCTGGCCGAACACAACCCGAGTTGGAAATAGCGAAGCACGCGTACGAAACTTGTGCCCACGGGATCGGTGGGACGAGTATTATACAAATCTACTTTGGTGACGCAAGCCAAATAATCGAAACGCTTCTTGATTATCCCGTAGATTCAATTGGAATAGACTTCTACGCAACTTCTGTCGACAGCTTGAAGGAGTACGACTTCAACAAAGTCCTAGGGTGTGGATGTATTGATGGGCGGAACTCTCTTCTCGAATCACCAATAGAACTCAAGACGTTTGTCTCTCGAGCAAGAGCGAGTTTGGAACCTGCCGACATATTTCTCACACCAAATTGCGACTTGGATTTCCTGCCCGAGACCGTGGCGGAGAAGAAGGTGCGACTTCTAGGAGAGACAAGAAGGCTGGTGGGCTAAGGATATGAAAGACAAACTATTCCCCGCGCAGGAGATCGGGAGCCTTCCAAAGGCTCCTTGGCTACTAAATTATCTTAGAAGTAAAGATGTAGAACCGTCTAGCCTTGACCACCTTTCAAAGTGGTCGAAGGTTACGGGATTTGAGAATGAATCAGAAACCCGAACCATCTTGGCGGAGCCGAAAAGTGCTGCAAAGCAAGCACGGCTTCGAGAACTCGCGTCCATATTTGCCATACGCTACTTGGAGTCCGCCGGATTAGACTATGTATACGATGGAGAAGAAAACCGAATAGAGATGTATGAACACCCAGTGAGAAACTCAGGTGGGTTTGAATTCTATGGCCACGTCAGGTCCTTCGATAGTAGGTACTATCGCAAAGCAGCCTGTGTCTCCAAAGTCGCATTCCGCCAAGCCTACCATCTCGACGAATTCCTACTTACCAAGAAGCATGCGAAGCGCCAGGTAAAGGTGCCCATAACTGGGCCGTATACAATTGCAGAATGGTCATTCAATGAATATTATCAGAAGCAACGAACCGCGGCCTACGCGGACTTTAGGAAGTTAAAGTTTGAAGCGAAGAGAGACTTCGTCCTAGATGTTGCCAAACAAATCATACAACCCAACCTTAAGGCCCTCGTAGACGCCGGCGCCGAGTGGATTCAAGTGGATGAACCCGCACTCACCACTAAACCTGACGAAGTACCGTTCTTCGTCGATGCCTACAACGAATGCACCGCGGGAATCTCATCCAAGCTGAGTGTCCACATATGCTTTAGTGACTACCGGCTCCTATACCCACACATCCTAGACCTCAAGAACTGCAGCCAACTAGCCCTCGAATTCGCAAACCGCGACGACGAAAAAAGATCAGCCTATGACCAATTGAAACTGCTGAATGAGTTTGGCGACAAGCGGGAAGTTGGTCTAGGAGTCGCAGACGTGCACGTTGACGACATCGAAAGCCCCGAACTCATTAGAGACAGGATAGAGTACGCTTCCAAAATCCTAGGAGACCCAGCGAGAGTATACGTTAACCCAGATTGTGGACTCCGTACCCGCTCATGGGACGTGGCATATGCAAAACTTACCAATATCGTGAAAGGTGCAGAGCTGGCTAGACGTTCACTCTCCTAGGAAAGCGATCAGGCCGTCCATGAGAATTACCGAAATCATGAAGCGCGGCGGACCCGTTTTCTCACTAGAATTTTTCCCCCCCAAAACGCCAGAAGAGATGACTCAACTCTATGTGACTCTCGGCGACCTCAAGCGCTTGCACCCAGGATACATCTCTGTTACCTATGGTGCCGGCGGGGGGACGAGGGATAAAACGATCGAGATCGTCACCAAGGCAAAGCATGAGATAGGTCTGGAAAGCATGGCGCATCTTACCTGCGTCGCCCACTCAAAACAACAAATCAAAGACACGCTCGACGAACTTCTCCGCTCGGGAATAGAAAACGTAGCCGCCCTGAGGGGCGACCCACCAAAAGGTACAGGAAGTTTCGTTCCTAACCCAGAAGGATTCCAGTACGCAAGCGAACTGACAGCATTCATACGCAAATCCTATCCACTATGCATAGCGGTTGCTGGTTACCCAGAGGGACACATTGAATCACCCGACAAAGAGACGGATTGGAGGTACCTGGCAGAGAAGGTTAGGCTCGGAGCAGATTTCATAATAACTCAACTATTCTTCGATAACCAATTTTTCTTCAGTTTCGAGAAGAGAATGCGCGAAAAAGGAGTCTTCGTCCCAATTATTCCAGGGATTATGCCAATAACAAATTACCAGCAAATCGTGCGATTCACGAAGATTTGTGGCGCGTCAATTCCCGAACGGCTAGTTTCTCATCTTGAAGCAATTCAACACGACCTTAGTGCAGTGCAGGCGTATGGGATCGAATATGCGGTACGACAATGCCGGGAGCTCTTGGACCACGGAGTACCTGGATTACATTTCTATACGCTGAACCGATCGAGAGCAACGTATGAAATCATCCGAAGATTAAGGGAGTAGGCGAGGCATGGGCTGGGCCTTTGCGAAGTTCAAATGTCATTCAGTCGGCTATTCAATGGTAATCAGGATTGAGTCTTTCTTTACTGTCGCGCCTTCATGAACCGATATGGATTTCACTTTACCGGCAATGGGCGATCCGATTTCGTTTTGCATCTTCATCGCTTCGAGAATTAGCAAAGGAGTACCTTCTTTCACCAATTCGTCCTCCTTGACGAGTACACTTGTAATGCGTCCAGGCATGAGTGCTCGAACTTGGCCACCAATTGATCGTTGTCTGTGCTCTTCAAGTGGTATTGAATAGCCACCGGTGCCGACGGTCTGTACGGTCGCTGCGAAAGGTATTCCAGCAAGCCAGATGTCCACTCTATCGTTTGGCAGAACCATAGTTTCTGCCTTAACGCTTTCATTGGCATGACGCACAAGCCACGTTGTGATCGCATCAGTTGAGACGGTTTCCATTTCAAAAAGTGCTTCACCCATCTGTGCTCGAAACTTATCTTTGCCGATTTGTTCTACCGAGACGTTATAGCGCGCTCCGTTAATTTCAACCCTAAAGGTGCGCAACTTACCACCCGTTTCTATTCGATCCGGCCATGAGTTCGCTCCTTGCAGTCGTTCTCCATCTTGACGGTTTGATAGTTTCCTTGTCACTTCGTGTCGAAGGAGTTTTCGCCTTTCCAGCGGCCGCGACTACTGCCGCGAACCTCTCATATTGCAGAATGGTTTCGTTTAGACGAGGCAGGAACTCGTTAAGGTAAGTTGTATCGAAATTTCCGCGTACGAACGCTTCATCGCGCATCAATTCTCTATGCATGGGGATTGTAGTTGGAACGCCGAAAATCTCCGTTTCGTCCAGAGCGATTTTCATTCTTTGAATGGCGTCGGCTCGGTTCACACCCCAAGTAGCTAGTTTTGCAATTAAGGAATCATAGTATTCTGGTACGTTGCAACCCGAAAATAGGGCGGAGTCAAAGCGTACGCCCGGTCCAGTGGGAGGGTGATAGCGAATGACAGTTCCAGGAGATGGAACGAAGTTCGCTTGAGGGTCCTCGGCATTGATACGGCAATTTATGGCCCAACCGTTTACTCGAATCTCATTCTGAGATAGCTCCAATGATTCGTTAGAGATGACTTTCAATTGTTCTTCTACGAGGTCAATTCTTGTCGTGAGTTCGGACACGAGGTGTTCGACTTGAAGTCGTTTGTTCACTTCAAGGAAGTAGAACCTTCCAGTCTTTTCGAGAAGAAACTCTACTGTTCCGGCGTTGGTGTAGCCCGCCATGGTCAGTCCCTTCACCGTTGCATCGTTCAACTGATCGCGTTGATTCGCATCTAAAGCGACTGAGGGTGCTTCTTCCAAGAGTTTCTGATGCCGGCGTTGAATGCTGCATTCACGCTCTCCAAGGGTAACTACCTTTCCATGCCGATCCGCGATCGCCTGGATCTCCACATGTCGCGGACTTTCGAGTCGTTTTTCAAGGTATATTTCCTTCCTGCCGAAAGCTGAAGCTGACTCTAATGTAGTAATCCGAAAGAACCTGCGAACCTTTTCGGCGTCGCCTGCCACACGCATTCCACGTCCCCCGCCACCATAGACCGCCTTCAGGATCACTGGGTACCCAATTTTTTCAGCGAGCTCCACTGCCTCATGTTCATCCGCTAGTGCCAAATCAGAGCCTGGGATAACTGGAACCCCGCAACCTTTCATGGTCATCCGTGCCTGCAACTTGTTGCCGAGTTTTTCGAGAGCGACACTGGATGGTCCGATGAAAGCAAGTCCGTTTTCTTCGCAGGCTTTCACGAAATTCGATTCTTCAGATAAGAAACCGTATCCGGGATGAACTGCGTCGCAATTGGTGTCCTTGGCCGCCTTCACAAGCTTAGGAATGTTGAGGTAGGTTTCAGCAGGTGTCGAACCGGGAAGTGGGTAACGCTCGTCGGCATATCGTAACGGTAGTGATTCGTGATCGGCTTCAGAATAGACAAGAACTGTGCGTACACCGAGCTTGCGGCAGGTTCTGATGATCCGAAGCGCGATTTCCCCTCTATTGGCAATGAAGAGTTTCATCTTCACGTGAAATCGACCAATCCATCATCGTAGCTGAATTGAGCGCTATTGTGGCAGTAATTGAATGTTAGTTCACAATGGAGGGTTGCCGTGTTTCCTGGGTAGACGGGGTTCGCGCTTGTCGATTATAGTTTCAAGTGCGTGAATAAGACGAGGCCGTGTTTCTTGTGGTTCTATGACGTCGTCGATGTAGCCCCTTCCCGCCGCTACATATGGGTTAGCGAATTTCCTTCTGTAGTCCTCTACAAAGGCGTTCACACTCTTGGAATCGGCTTTATCGGGAAGCTGCTTTCTGTAAATGATTTTTATGGCACCTTCGGGACCCATGACGGCTATTTCAGCAGAAGGCCAAGCGAAGTTGAAGTCCGCACGAATGTGTTTGCTTCCAAGTACATCATAAGCGCCGCCATACGCTTTTCGCACTATTAGGGTCAATTTCGGTACCGTTGCCTCACAATATGCATACAGCAGCTTAGATCCATTTTTGATGATTCCTGAGTGCTCCTGGTCGACACCCGGTAAGAATCCCGGCACATCGACGAAGGTTATGATGGGAATGTTGAATGCATCGCAGAACCTGATGAACCTTGCAGCCTTCACTGATGAGTTGTTGTCGAGTGCGCCAGCGTAATGTTTTGGTTGATTTGCAACGATGCCGATACTGTGGCCGTCTAAGCGCCCTAGGCCAATTATGATGTTTGGGGCCCATTGGGGCTGAATTTCAAGAAAGCTTCCGACGTCTAGGACTCTCTGTATAATCTCCTTCATGTCATAGGCACGGTCTCGGTCGGATGGGATGATCGAAGCAAGCTCCTTGTCCATGCGATCTCGGTCATCACCAGTTTTGACGATTGGAGGGTCTTCTAGGTTGTTTTGCGGCAGATACGATAGAACTGCCTTGATGAGTTGGATTGCGGCTGGTTCATCGGAGGCGAAAAAGTGTGCGACTCCTGAGATTTGGCTGTGGACCTGTGCCCCGCCAAGTGTCTCGAATGTTACGTCCTCTTCAAGTACTGATTTGACTACGTCTGGACCAGTAACGAACATGTAGCTCGTTTTGTCGACCATGATTACGAAATCGGTTAGTGCAGGTGAGTAGACAGCTCCTCCTGCACATGGACCCATTATCGCTGAGATTTGTGGAACAACCCCGCTGGCGAGAACGTTCCGGTAGAATATCTCGGCAAAACCTCCAAGACTAACGACCCCTTCTTGGATTCGAGCACCCCCTGAATCGTTCAGTCCGATTACAGGTGTCCCGGCCTTCATGGCTAGATCCATTATCTTGCAGACTTTCATTGCAAAGGCCTCTCCTAGAGACCCACCAAAGACTGTGAAGTCGTGAGCGAAGACAAATACTGGCCGGCCATCAACCATGCCGTGGCCGGTTACGACGCCATCTCCTAGGATTCTGCGGTCTTCCGGATACGACTCAAGGTTTTGCGACAGCGCGAACCTATCCAGTTCAATGAAACTTCCTTCGTCCAGGAGTAGATTAATCCTCTCTCGTGCTGTCAGTTTTCCTTTCTTATGTTGTTCGTCAATCCGAACTTTACCGCCCCCAAGTAGAGCTTTCTCAGCAAGTTCACGCAGCATGTCACCGTTTTTCTGCGTATTTGAATCCAACGTTTTCATAGCCTCTTAGCCAAACCCGTACACGTATGAAATCTGGTACTCCCAACATTATGGCTTATTAGCCTGTGGCAAGGCGGGTGCGTGCTTCTTTTAGTTGCTTTGATATTCAACCGACAGGAGTGTACTAGTATCAACGGATTGTGATCCTTGCCGCGTAAGTAAGCGCACTCGCCCAAGGCTCTCGTAATCTTCGACCGTCCCCAGAAATTCGTGATCCTGTAGTTTCACCTTCACCCGTCTACCTCGCGAACACTCTAACTCTCTAACCAGCGAGACGATCTTCTCATCCATGCCTGCGCATAACAATTCGTACAGATTTTCCACTTCAAAAAGGATTTTGCAGATTAAAGCCACACGGTCGATAGGTCCCCCATGGAGGGACTGGAGAGTAGCTGCATTAGCGAATGACCCAATCTCGTCCACGGTAAAGTTCGCGTTTATGCCCAAGCCTAGAATCGCATAAGCTAATTCATTTCCCTGAGATTTCGCCTCGGCCAGTACGCCAGCGATCTTTTGGTCATCCACGACTACGTCATTCGGCCACCGGACGCGCGCTTTAAGTCTTAATTGCGAATTAACCGCCGCCGTGATTGCGAGCGCGCCTAACAGGGGAAGTGAATCTAAGAACGATTGACGGCCCTGAGGTCTAAGCAGAATACTTAACCAAATTCCTCCGGCTGGTGAAACCCAGGATCTACCAAAACGTCCTCGACCAGCTGACTGCGTCTCCGATATCGACACGAACCCATGAGGCGCCCCCATCCTTGCAGAGCTGTGCAGTAGGTCGGTCGTGGAGCTGCATTCACTTGTGATTGAAATTCTTCTTCCCAGATGACGAGTTTTCAGGTTCTGGGCTATGACCAGTTCGTCGAGTGGGGGTGAACTTCTCAAGTTAGCCGTGCCTCAATCCATTCTCGGTCGTGTCCGGCTGGTTCGGCATGTGCCTATCGTGGTTTCTGATAGTAAGCCCTCCTGCGAGATGTGTTAGGATAAACCCTGAGCTCCTGTTGTAGGGATATTGGCATGGTCCTGCGCATCTCTGGGCATACCGCAGCTCAAATGCTTTATTCTACAGATGTTGATGTTGTTTCTGAGTTAAATTGCAGAAAACCGGAGGTCGTACTCCTACAGGTATCGCTGGACTTGACGAAATTCTCTCGGGCGGGTTCCCTCAAGGTAGAGTTTTGTTGATACTTGGTGAACCGGGGGCAGGAAAGTCAATATTCTGTTCTCAATTTCTCTTTAATGGAATAACAAAGTACGGAGAGAATGGCCTGTTCGTTAGCATGGAAGAGAACAAAACCCACTGGGATTGGGAGATGAACCAGTTTGGCTGGAACTTTAGTTCCGTTGAGAAACAGGGTAAGTTCTCTTTCGTTGACGCCTCCCCAATACGTGCAATCCCCGGTGAGGTCAAAATTGGTAAACTAACCATTGGCCGTCAAGACTTCTCACTGCTGAGCCTCCTCGAACTCATACGAAACAACGCCAAGTCAATAAATGCACAGAGGATTGTTGTCGATCCAGTCTCCTTGCTGATATTCCAGTACCCAGACGAAACTCAACGCCGGAAAGCCCTACTGGATCTAGTTGAGGCTATGACGGAAACAGGCGCCACATGCCTCTTATCCTCCGAACTACGCCGAGTTGGCTTGAAAGGCCGAACATTACAAACTGAAGAATACCTAGTACACGGAGTGGTCCTGATGCAAACCATTGCCGCAGGAAGAACCATGGAACGCACAATCCAAGTAGAAAAGATGCGCGGAACACAGATCGATCGACAACCCAGGCCTTATCGGATTACTGAGAAAGGAATTGAAGTGTACCCGAGAGAAAGCGTGATCTAAGCGGCGTTCCCCAGAAAAAAATAACAAAAAATTACTTTTTCGTTCTTCTTCGGCTCGCGGTTGCTTTTCGGCTCGTGGTGGCGGGAGTCGTTGGTGTTTCAGGCGCCGTAGTCTGAGCTGGCTCTGGTTCGAGTGGGGCTGGTGGGGGTGTCGTAAGCATTGTCCAACCGATCCACCCGGAAATTACAAGCACTAGAAGTACAAAGAGCAGGACGGGAATGCCGACCGCCCAATCGTGCCAGAACTGGGGTAGACCAATGACTGGGGCGAAAAAGGCAACCAGGTAGACGATGGCGACGACGATTGAGATTAGGAAGATGACAAAGCCGTAGCTTTGGTCTTTGCTCATCGGGGCTTCACGATCTGGTGGGCAATACTTGCGAAGCAAATATAAGCTTTCAGAGAACGGCGGAGGTTTTTTCGAAATCTTAACCGATTTGCTTGTAACCCGGTCTCTGACTGACTAGGGTCGGCAATTTCAACGGCATCGAAGGGTAACCTTTCGTACCCGCGGCTACGTCCTCGGCTAGCTCAGGCACTGTTGAGTTGTACTGTTTTCCATCTCTACGCCTACGAACTGCGACGACGTTCCCTTCTACTTCTCGTTTACCGACGACGGCTATGTATGGTATCCAGTTCAATTCAGCATCCCTAACACGTTTGTCGACGCTTTCGTCACGGTCGTCGACATCGGCTCTAACATTGTGAGCCGCTAGTTGACTTGCTGTTTCAGTTGCAAACGCTACAAACTCTGGCCTTAGGGGGATGACCCGTACTTGGGTGGGGGATAACCACAAAGGAAGGCTAGGCTTTTCATGTTTAGCCTCCGTTCTTGCGCATTGGTCGAGTATGGTGAATAGATAACGTTCTACGGAGCCGATAACTGCGGTGTGAATGATCGGTGGAAACTCTTTCTCGCTTCGATCATTTACGTATGATATTTCAAAGCGTTTGGCGTTGCCCATGTCGATTTGAAAAGTAGCTATCTCCCTCGGCCGTTCAAGTTCATCTATGATGTGGTATTCAATGTTCAGTACCCAATAGTAGATCCCCTCTGGTACGAAGTTGAGCAGTGCAGGTTTGCCTTCTCGTTTCACCAGCTTCATGACGTAGTCTTTGTTCGCATCAAGAAAACTAGATGTAATGTTGTATACGGATACGTAATCTCTCCCGAGCTTTCCTATCTCTTCGTAGATTGCTTCATGGAGGTTGAGCGTAACTTCCATAGCTTCTTTGATGTTCTTGCAGTAGATGTGGCAGTCAGGCATGTGTAATTTTCTGAGCCGGAATGATAGAAGAAGTTCTCCGCTCTGCTCGAGCCTGTAGGCGTCGGCGACTTCAAAGGTTCCGAAGGGGAGGTGGCGGTAACTCAGCGACCAGTTTCGTACGGCTGAGAACTGCTGGTGGCACGCGGCGTAGCGCAAGACCAAGCTCTTATTCTCTGCCTGAAGCCGATAGAGTCTAGATCCGAAAAGGTCTGCATGCTCCTTAACGGCAGGCACCGACAGGTCGAACATGTTAGTGCCCTTAACTTGTAGGATTGGGAGCCCGATGGCGTTTACCACGTCCCAAGAGTATTGGCTGATGAGATCGAAAATCATCACTGCCTCGGGGCCGTAGCGCATGTGTCCGTGGTCTGAGAAGTTCTCCCATTCGATGCCAAATTTCTTGCAGTATTCAAGATACTTGGGTGTTCCGCCTGGCAGGCCCTTCTTCAACGCCTCCTTTTCGACTAAAGTCTTGAACTCCTCTTCTCCATCCTTGAAGGGATATTCGTCGGGTTCGTACAATTGCCCGTCGAGACCTAAGACTTTGTAGTAGGTCTTGATGGGGGGAGCTTCAGCTTTCGTTGTTTCAGGTCGTATTGTCCTAGATAATTCTGAGAGCGGGTGCCCAATGCAGCTGAGGCTGAAACTCTTGTAATATCCGAAGGGGCTCCGGTATACGGCTAAATCTTGGTTCTTCAGAGTTTCCAATGATTCTTGAAGGAGTGGAACAGCGACTGCGGGGGATGCTAAGCTGCTGGACAAGTGAGCATATGGATACAGGAGGACCTGATTCACCTTAACTGAGCGCGCGACCTCGATGATTGACTGACAGGCCTTCTGGACGACTTCGCTTGGATTTGATTCGTCCTCCTTCTCGACTGTGCAGAACGCGACTAAGACATTCTCGAATTTCCCTGTTCGGTTATCTCCGATTGGTTCAGGGTTTTTGATTGCTTCCTTCCGTACTTCGTACTCGAAACGGTCACAGTGCAGAAGTAATAGTCGCATGTTATCAGTCACTCTAATTCAAGTTGCATTCTATCAGCCAAAGGTTTATTCTTCCTTAGCCGGAGAATCTCCATTTGTCAAGCTGTCTGTCCTTGCGTGTCAACTTCTTGAATTCACGGTAGTGTGGTTTGCAGAGGTAGGCTCGGCGGGCGTTACCGATGTTGATTCCGCTGTGAGCCACCTTGTCTGGAGAGATCGAACGAATCGCGTCAGCATTACAACCTACGACGCTGCAGTGCTGCCCCTTTGCGACTTTGCCCATGGAAACCGCGTTTAGAAGGCAAGAGGTGCCTGAAAAAACTTCGTTTCGGAGCCTGTGAGGTGAGGAAAGAGCAGATTAGGGTTTGTTAGTTGCCCTCGGCTTCTTATGTCGGTTCATGATTAGCGCTGTCGAGCACAAAGCAGTGACGATACCGATGACCCATCCGGATGGGAATTCTGGCACGGCAGTGGGTGGACCGACTTGTATCGATGCGTTTCCGACGGTCCTGTAGTCGAGTAAGTCTGAGCCTCCAGTACCACCTTCCCGGATCACATATAGATGAAGTCCAACGTACCAAGTACCGTTGTTGGCAGGAGTCGTAACTATGTTTTCAGCAGTTACCGTGAAGTTTGTTGCGTCATATCCGATTGGAGTACTGTTTGACGATACAATCAAGCTTGTGGGGATGTCAACGAGATCTACCCTGACCAAATAGTAGTCCTGGCCATCCGATACGCACGAGCCTGTTACGGTTGAAGTTATCAGAATCTTCTGACTCGCCACTGCTTGGTGAGGATACCCGTACGATACGTTGCTAATTTGGCAACGAGTCGCAAATACGCTGGGGTTGGAGAGAACAAGGGTCAGAGAAACGAGCAGCACAAAAACCACATATGAAATGCGTCGTGAGTGCATCAAACACGCCCATCATCATAATCCTATCTTCGCGTATATGTATTATGACGTAACGCCACCCGATACTCGCCATGATGAACGAACGCTGCTGAAACGCCTACCGATCGATCTGCCGCCCGTCACGAAATGCCCTTAAACTCTGCGTAGCATTCAGCGTTTGCTGGTCCGAATTGTTAGGCAGACTCCGTGCTAGGTACGAAGCAGCGATGCAACCGATTGGTAGAGAGTTAGGAAAGATCGGCGTAACGCCGAACGCGATATCAACGATCAGCCTATTCATTGCTGGGTTAGCTGCCATCGCTTATGCCTCCAGGGCACCTGTGTTGGGAGCCGTAGGCCTATTAGTTTCAGGCTTCGTCGACATGCTGGACGGCGCGGTCGCTAGGGCGACGGGGCTGGTAACTAGGTTTGGGGCGGTCTATGACCCGGTGTTGGATAGGTACGCTGAGTTCGCCGTGCTATTTGGGATGGGTTATGGTGGGTTGGTGAATTGGGTTTGGGTGATTTTCAGTTTGTTCGGAATGGTCATGGCCAGTTACGTTAGGGCTAGGGCTGAGTCAGCGGGAGGTCTTGAGAGGTGCAGTGTGGGTATAGCTGAAAGGCAGGAGAAGATAATTCTGCTCCTGATCGGCTCGTTAGTTCAACCATTCTTCAATCTGGCTTTGTCAATATCGGTGGTAATCGTTGGAATCCTATCACACGTAACAGCAGCGCAAAGACTTTGGTTTACGTTGAAACAGACTTCAGGAAGGAAGGCAAATGTTTGATTTTGTTGGTATAGGGAACCCGGTTTATGACAGCATAGTTACGCCGCTCTCCAAAACTAACGGAAGAGTTCTTTCAGGGTGCAGCACGAACGCATGCCTCGCCTCGAAGAGGCTGGGTTTAGATAGAGTTGGTTTAGTTGGATCCGTTGGCCCAGATTATGCCGGTAGATTCAGAGAGGATATGAGAATGTATGGAATTGAGGCTAGAGTAGACGCGACTAGCAAAGAAACGGGAGGGTTCCACCTCGTTTACGACTCGCGTGGAGACAGAACCCTTGACGTCTTAGGTGTCGCCGGTTCGATCACCAAGAGTAGTTTTCCCCCTGAATTCCTTCAAAGCAAGTTCACGCTGATCGGCCCTATACTAGGCGAAGTTAATCTTCCATTAATCGAGTTCCTCAGGTCCTCAACATCGAGCCGGCTGTTCCTAGACCCGCAAGGACTAGTGCGTAGTATCGGATCGGACAAACGTGTGATCCACGAATGCAATGTCGAAGAATTCAGGAAGATTGCAAGTCTAGTTGACTTTGTCAAACCCAACGAGCACGAGAGCGAGACGATAACCCATGAGGCGGACCCGCTTAGGGCTTTGCGTAAACTCTTCCAGATGGGTGCGCGTGTTCCCATAATTACTCTTGCAGAACGCGGATCGCTGCTGCTTGATGGTAACAGGTTGCATCGAATCCCCGCTTATCCTACTGAGGCCGTGGACCCCACTGGAGCGGGGGACGTCTATGGAGGGTCATTCATTACCGAGTTCCAGCGGTGCGGAGAACTAGTTGAGGCGGCACTCTTTGCCTCCGCCGCGGCTTCAATTATGGTGGAGCAAGTAGGGCCGGACTTTCGGTTGTCAAGGAAGGAGGTTGAGGAACGGAGAGACGCAATCCGTGACCGGTTGATTACGGAGACGTCCACTCAGTAAGCATAGTGTCGCTCGTCCTCGGACCTTACCTTAGAAAGCCCAAAGTGTACTGCACAGGAAACGCAGTAAAATTTGATGACCTTTTGTCGTTGTATGTAGGTTCCATGTGATCTGAGTTCGCGTGCTAAGGATGGCTCGACGAGTGAGACCCATTGCGTGGCTCGCTTTGCCTTATCTCGGGGTACCGGCCTGCCACAGTTTGTGCACTGTATCATTACGCCTCGTCCTTTTCCGCCTTTGCTACGGCCGCGTGATTTCCGCTTCTTAGTCAAACGCCATCTAATTGTGATAGGTCGATGGCGTGTGCTTAAATGTTGTTATGGGAGCTTTTGAAGTTCCTAGTAGGACCTGGCGAAGTAGGCTACTTTTGTAGCTGGCTTGCCGCAATGTACGCACTTTGAGAAAAGTTCTTCATCTTTTAGTGGGAGCGTTCGTATGGTTGCGCCAGTGTCGTTTTGAATCGTTTCTTCGCATTCAGTTGATCCACACCAGCAAGAACGAATGAACCCACCCCGGGCGTCTAGCGTCTTCTTGAATTCTTCGTAACTTGTTACTGTGGTTACCGCCTCTTCAAGGGAGGTTTTTGCTTTAGCGAAGAGGTTACTTTGGATTTCCGAGAGGCACTTCTTGACTTCGTTGACTAAGTCGTTATCCTTGACGATCAATTTTTGGGAATTGTCGCGTCTCACGAGTACAGATTGTTGATTCTGGACATCCCGCGGGCCGACTTCAATGCGAAGGGGTATCCCTTTCATTTCCCATTCGTTGAACTTCCACCCTGGTGTGTACTGATCACGGAAATCAGCGTGCGCTTCGATACCTTCTTTCTTTAGTGTTTCAACGATCGTTCGAGCTTTCGCCGTGATCGCATCGCTTTGCTCTGTTTTGAAGTAGATGGGTATCAGAACTACTTGGATTGGTGCGATTTGAGGAGGTATTACCAGCCCTTTGTCGTCACCGTGGAGCATTATCATAGCGCTAATGAGTCGCCATGAGACTCCCCATGACGTAGTCCAAGCGTAATGCATCTCTCCATCCTTACCCAGGTATTTGATCTCGAACGGCTTCGAGAAATTTTGACCTAAGTTGTGTGAGGTGCCCATTTGAATCGCCTTCCCATCGGGCATCATTGCTTCGAGGGTAGTCGTGTATAGCGCCCCACGGAACTTTTCCTTCTCGCTCTTGTAGCCTAAGAGAACGGGTATAGCCAACGCTTCCTCTATGAGCTGGCGGTAAAATTCGAGGATCATCATAACCTCCTTGTCGGCATCCTCTTTCGTTGCATGAACTGTATGCCCTTCTTGCCATAGAAATTCCGAAGTTCTGAGGAACGGTCGAGTGGCAGTAATCTCTGAGCGCAATACTGAGTTCCAAAGGTTAATGAGAAGTGGAAGATCGCGCCAGCTCCGTACCCATTTTGAATACGCATCGTTCACTATAGTCTCGGATGTGGGGCGAATAGCAAGTCGTTCCGAAAGCGCGTTCTCTCCGGATTGGGTTACCCAGAACACCTCCGGAGTGAAGCCTTTGAAATGAGTTGCTTCCTTCTTCAGATAACTCTCCGGAATCAGCAATGGGAAGTAGGCGTTCGCGTGACCGGTTTCCTTCAAGTTTCGGTCGAGATGCTCTTTAATTCTCTCCCAGATAGAATACCCATACGGCCGTAGAATTATGAATCCCTTGACAGGGGCATAATCGGCTAGTTCAGCCTTAGTTACGGCTTGCGTGTACCATTCTGACAGATCGGCCGCTTTCTTTGCAGTAATGCCAATTTCCTTGCTCAAAACACAGCCTTCCTTGAGATTTTGCGCAATTGCCTTTCTAGTTGACTTTGTTCAATGTTGTGGAACCAAAACACCGGGAACTTCCATGTCAGCCACTAGCTCTCCGTTGTTCTCCATGGATATTTAGTGTTTGCCCGGAGCGGCGGTAGATGGGATAACTGAGGCTAGAGAGCGAACCATCCACAGTTCATGTTACCCAGCGTCTAATTCGACGAACTCAAACTTTGAGTCGTTTGGCGAGACTCTCAGACCCCATAGGTGAGCACTAAGGCCTTTATTGCTCAACTGGCAAGATCGCCTCGGGTGTTCTATGTCGAAGAATACTCGGGTTGAACACGATTCACTAGGGGCTGTGGAAGTACCGTTCGAGGCTTATTATGGTCCAGAGACTGCGAGAGCAGTTCAGAACTTCCCCATCAGTGGGTTGAGGCCCCTTCCGGAATTCATTCGTGCCACAGTCCTCGTTAAGAAAGCTGCAGTGGAAGCGCATGTCTCACTTGGACTGTTAGACAATCGGATTGGAAAGGCGATCGTCTCGGCAGCGGACGAGGTTTTGCAGGGGAAATTGATGGACCAGTTTGTCTTAGATGTTTTCCAGGCGGGGGCTGGCACATCACATAATATGAATGCGAACGAAGTTCTAGCGAATCGGGCAATTGAGCTTCTAGGAGGCCGGCGGGGAGACTACAAAATAGTTAGCCCTCATGACCATGTGAATATCGGTCAGTCGACAAATGATGCTTACCCGACTTTCATCCGGGTGGCGAGCATGTTGCTCGCAAAGCCGATGATCGAGGCGGTACAGTCGCTTCGAGATTCACTTGGGGAGAAAGCGAAGCAATTTGATCACGTGGTAAAGTCTGGTCGAACTCATTTGCAGGACGCGTCTGCGATCCGCCTCGGCCAGGAGTTCGGTGCTTGGGCATCGATAGTCGGGGATGACCTCAAGACTATCGAGAGAGCGTTGGATAATGTTTTGGAGCTCAATTTAGGTGGCACCGCAGTTGGAACTGGTCTGAACGCTGACCCACGTTATGTGCAGTTAGCGGTTGAGAACCTTAGTAGGTATACGGGTTTCAAGTTCAGAGTTGCGCGTAACTTCGCTGCACTGATGCAATCGATGGCTGACCTCATCAATCTTTCCGGGGCGTTACGGACGCTGAGTTTAGACCTCACAAAAATTGCGAACGATATTCGCTTGTTGAGCTCAGGGCCTACAACGGGCATTGGTGAGATCATATTACCAGCAGTCCAACCCGGATCGTCGATCATGCCAGGAAAAGTGAATCCATCCATTGCCGAGATGCTGAATATGGTGTGTTTCGAGGTTATCGGAAACGACTTCACAGCTATGATGGCTGCTCAGGCTGGGCAACTCGAACTCAACGTGATGATGCCTGTGATAGCCCACGACTTGACCCAGTCACTACTCATCCTTACAAATGGAATCAACGTTTTCACGAACCGACTTATCAAAGGTATAGAGGCAAACGAGGAGAGATGCAAAGAGTTGTTCGAGAAGAGCGCAGGCATTGCCTTGGCACTAAACCCGTTTATTGGCTACGAGAAGGCAGCGGAGGTGGCTAAGGATGCACTGAAGAGAGGTGTTTCTTTACGGCAGGTGGTCTTGGAAAAGGGCCTCCTTTCGGAGGTGCAGTTAGAGAAGATTTTGGATCCTCATGCTATGACGACGCCCGGCGTGCACGGTAAAGGGAAGGGAGAGGGAAAGTAGTGGGTTCTCAGCTCAGCTCTTGGAAGAGGTCGGTTACGTCACGACCGTACAGGTCCTGTTTGGTGAGTGGGACTTCTTTGAAGGATGGCATTCTGGTGGCGATCATGTCTTCGTATGTTGGTTGCTGAATTCTGTAGAACAAACCGATCGGGATCTTGTCGCCCCATTCGAATGATCGAGTCATGGCTTGTACTTTCTTCTGTGTAACTTCGTTGTGATCGGTTGGGTTCTTTACCGTGCCGTCGTAGCCCGTGTCTTCGAGTTTGTATAGTCTTGGCGCCTTTGTAGGTAGGTCGGCTCCTGCATACCATTCCTTTGTGTTGATGTCATTGTATGTTGGGCAGGTTTGCAATACGTCGACTAGGGCGCTACCCTTGTGTAGAACTGCAGCCTTCAGGACTTCTTTCAGATGCCTAACGTCTAGCGCGTAGCTTCTGGCAACGAAAGTGTAGCCGGAACTGATTGCCGTTGCGATTGGATTGATACCTTCAATTATCGCAGGGAAAGGCATCGATTTTGTTTGCTCCCCTTTGGGTAGAGTTGGCGATGATTGCCCTTTGGTTAGACCGTAAACTTGGTTATCGTATACAACGTATGTGAAGTCGAGATTTCGTCGACCGGTGTGTACGAAGTGACCTGCTCCGATTCCAAACCCATCGCCGTCTCCCCCGACTGCGACAACTGTGAGCGCCGTGTTGGCGAGCTTGGCTCCTGTTGCGATCGGAAGGACACGCCCATGCAATGTGTGGAAACCGTAGGTATTGACGAAGTGAGGTGTCTTACCTGAGCATCCTATCCCTGAGAAGATGGCCACGTTATATGGTTCCAGTTTAAGTTCGAACAGAGCCATTTGGACTGCGTTCAGGATACCAAAATCGCCGCATCCTGGGCACCAGTCGTTGTGTACCTTGGTTCTGAAATCTTTGAGTTCAAGCATGAGCCATTACAACCTCCTTTGAACCATTCTTAATTGCTTCTTTAACTCCTTCGTAAACTTCATTCTGCGAAAACGATCGGCCGTTGTACTTCAAAACTTTGTAGTCCATAACTATGCCTGTTTGTTCACGTATTATTGCGCCGAGTTGACCTGAGTAGTTTGCTTCTACGAGAACCTTCCGAGCTGAGTTGGACAGGTATTTTGTAACAAGCTCGGTGGGAAAAGGACTCATGTATCGGATCTGGAGGAAGTTGCATCTGATCGCGTCGGCCTCAAGGTCCTCCATCCCATCAAGGATGGCTCCTTTGGTTGATCCCCACCCGACTAGCGTAACGTCAGCTTTCTGAGGGCCGAAGAAATTAACCTTCTTCTCGTCTGGTATGAGTTCGGCTGCTAGTTGGAGTTTATGCATGCGTTTCTGCATCATCTTGATTCGATTTTCGGAATTCTCTGTAATGCCACCCAGCTCGTCGTGTTCGTCTCCAGTTGTGCGGAAGATCCCGCCCTTTGTTCCGGGTAAGCTTCGGGGCGAAACGCCAAGTGGAGTAAACTCGTAGCGTTTGTAGGGATTCTTACCCGCAAGATCAGCTTCAGTTGCGATTTGCCCGCGATCAATTTTCAAGTTATTTGAATCTGGAATAGGGACCGTTTGATAGCTTGAGGCCAGAAACTTGTCTGCAATAACTACGACGGGCATTTGGAATCGTTCGGCATAGTTGAACGCATCAAACGTGTCGTAGAAGCATTCCATAACGTCGCCTGGGGCGACGGCCATTCGTGGAAACTCTCCGTGGCCCGCGTGCAAAACAAATTGCAAGTCTCCTTGCTCGGTTCGAGTAGGGAGGCCTGTTGAGGGCCCTGCCCTTTGCCAGAGAATCACAACGGGCCCAGGCGCCTCTGTGTGGCCAGCCCAACCCAGCCCTTCAGCCATCAGCGAGAAACCCGGTCCCGACGTGGACGTGGATGAACGAACGCCGGCATGCGCTGCTCCGGTAGCCATGAGGATTGCGGAGATTTCGTCCTCCGTCTGAACAACTACAATATTGTAGTTCCTCTGATGGTTTTCTAGGTATTCGCTTTCATCAGTAGCGGGTGTGATTGGGTAATAGGTCTGGAACGCGCATCCGGCTTTGAATTTGCCGATGCCAACCGCCTGAACTCCTCGGATGACCATCCGCTTTTCGCTTGACGGCACAGGATGAAGCTTGTACGCAAAACCATCGTGAAAGTTGTTCTTGATGTAATCGTATCCGTGCCGTGCCGCCTTTACGTTAAGATCACCCAAGGCCGCCTTTCGCCCTTTGAAGCCCTCCGTGATTGCTTCTGAGACAATGTTGAAATCGTAATCGATCAACGCTGTCGAGGCTCCGAAAGCCACAGTGTTCGTCATTACCTGGTATTTGCTGAGTTCGTGTTCGTGACCCGTCTCCTTCAAAGCGCTAACCAGAACGTCTAGGTATGGGACTGGATAGAGGTTTACGTCCGGCCGCCCGATATCCTCAGGTTTCAACTTTAGGGCTGCGTCGTATACTATCCCGCCGCCGGGGCTTACTTCATTCTTATGTCCGCTATGGGTTGGAAATTCTTTATGGATGTCGCCGAATAGCGTTTCCTTATCCAGCGCGACCAAGAGGTCAATCCAATCAACGTGAGATCGAATATCTCGTTCGGACGCACGGACTCGGTAGTAGCTGTGTTCACCCTTAATGTTTGAATGGTACTCAATATTAGCGAATACATGCAGTCCCCCACGTGCACAGGCTTTTGCGAAAGTCTCTGCAACCGAGTTAATGCCTCCGCCCTGTGGGCCACCTATAACCCAAGTTAGATTATTTTCTTCAGGCAGTCCTAATACCTTCTAATCGCTTTGCTCCGTTCGACCGCGCTATTAGGTTTACGAGGCCTAAAACTCCTACCTCGAATACTTCCAGCGAACCGTTAGTTTGGTTCTAGTACGACATACATCGACGCCCACTTAGCCATAGCCTATGGCCTGCAAGACTACATCTCGTCTTGATCTAGGCCCATCCAACTCAACTAAGAAAATGTTTTGCCAAGTCCCTCGGATAAGCTCACGGTTTATGATCGGAAATGTCCTCGAATGTCCTAGGAACGCAGATGCGATATGCGCATCGGCATTATCGTCTATTGCGTTATGAGAGTACGAAGCAGACTCTGGGAATAATGTCTCAATCTTGCGCAGCAAATCATCCAGTAAACCCGTCTCATGTTCATTTGCGATAATTGCAGCCGTTGCATGAGGGACGCTGATTATACAAATTCCGTCCCTGACATTCGATTTCCGCACAAACTGCGTAACTTCAGACGTAAGATCGATGAGTTGTCTTCTTCCCGAAGATTTCAGTGTCAGTATCTTGTTTACAACAACCAACCTATTACACCGCCCTTTTTGCTAGAGCCAACTCGGTCAATAATAGTCATACCGAAATCGAGAAATATACAGTTTGAGAAGTACGAGGTTACGCAAAGAACAGACAGGCAACTCTACGCAAGAAATCATTGCTCAACTAGGAGGTGACAGATGCTTGGCACAGGATGAGAGCTCTTCAGGGTCTCAGGCGCAACCGCGCGCAAGGGAACCGATTCCACCTGATACGATTCTGATAGGCAAGAAACCGATTATGGCGTACGCTACAGCAGTAATGATGCATTTACAGTCCGGAGCAAAGACACTTACGGTAAAGGCTAGAGGACGATCCATAAGCACAGCAGTTGATGTTGTGGAAGTAACCCGCCGAAGATTCTTCGCTGGAAAACTAGCCGTCAAAGAAATCAGCATCGGCACTCAGGTGATCGGTGAGGCTGGAGACTCAAGGAACGTTTCGACAATCGAAATCAAACTTGAAAAAACGGGTTGAATTACCCACTCGGCATCCCGATTGTCGTAAACCTCCCCAGGTTTGTTTACACCTGGTATTTTCACATCCGTTTGCGAAGGTTTGTCGATCCGATGAAGGGCTTTTGGTAATCAACGAATTCAAGACGTAAGAACAGTGTTTCCAACGAATCGGTTCTTCCTTATTCTGCGTGAAATCAGAATAGTGGGCTCTTCGAGATCGGCAACGATGATTATGAGCAACCGGTTTCGATGACTCATCGATTCTTGACAGTTTTCTTTAACGAAATTTGAATAGCATTCGTTCAAGTACGCAGAACAAACACCGGGAATCGTTGTAAGCACAAAAGTGGAGAAAACAACGAAATGGACCATGGTTTCCTAAAAGATTGGGATACGGAGTCAAGAGAGCCAGTAATCTCGAAGGTTGGAGCACATTTCCACCATAGGATCTCAATGAAAGAACAGGTTTCTTCGGCCCTCTATAGGCTAAAAACTCAACAAAACAAACTCGAGTCCGCAACGGTCAGAATGCAACAACATGACAAGGAAATTTTCAATAAATGTGTCAGTTCCCAACTCGCCCATGATACTGCGCGAGCGGCAATGTACGCGAACGAGTGCGCAGAAGTGCGCAAGATGGCGAAAGTGACTTTACAATGCCAAATGGCACTGGAACAAGTATCCCTTCGCCTAGAAACAATCGAGGAGTTCGGCGACGTCGCTCGAATGATGCTGCCTGTAGCTAACGTGGTGCATTCGATTAAGAACCAGATCTCGGGAGTAATGCCTGAGGTTGGCTTTGAACTCGGACAAATTGGAGAGGTTCTCAGTAGTGTAGTGGACAACGCAGGCGAAGTCACAAGTTCCTCGTACGATGCCGCTACTCCCAGCGAAGAAGCCAACAGAATCCTAGGAGAGGCCAGCACGATCGCTGATCAGCATATTAAGGACAAATTCCCGGAACTGCCGACCCAGAGAATCGGAGAGCACGGAATCTCGCAATAGAAGGTGTTTAGGATGACGATCACTGTAGAAGAAATCGGCAAATATCTAGGGCAATCGATTCAAGATGCCATGGGCCGGCCGACAGGAAAACTGGTCGGTCTGACCGCCGGCACGAAGGCCGAAGTCCAATCCATCCTAATAGCTCGAACTGAGGGCGATGTCACTGAACACCCGATCACATCCGTAAGAATCATCGACGGACATCTCGTTCTCCTACAAGCGTGGCGCATCGAGGCCGAGGATCTGAAAAAAGAACATGACATCATAAAACGCAGACGACAAGCAATTGACTTGCTACTCAAGGACGGAGACATCGACCAATCAGAGTACAACCAACTAAGCAGTGGCTACGAAGATATCCACAAGGACATCCTAGCAAAACGTGAAAGCCTTGTAGAGACAATGAAAAACGTTGAAGTGAAACTGGAACAACAGATCAGGGACCTACAAACTGCACTAACGAACGACAAAATACTCTACACAGCTGCTGAAATCGATGCAAACACCTACCAGACAGTAACCGAATCTGTGCGAGCAGGCTTAGAGATTTCAAGGAAGGAAATGAAGGACCTTGACAACACGCGCGAATCTCTGCATGACATCGACTCGCTAGAAATTCCGAAGCCAACACTAGAAATTCCGAAGCCAACTAATCAATCCTCGGCCCCGAATCACATTCCCGACGTCGTCGTAATCAAGATGCGCGAAACGGCCTAAGCATTAGGGTGTGTCTGCCTTCTCTATATTCAAGAGAGTCGAAGACAAACTGCATCCTGTTCCATTGAAAGAGCGAATCGTACACGCTTCCTACAGACTTCACTCTCAGCTAGAAAAACTAGAACACATGTACACGAGGCTTCACCAGCGAGATACAGACCTCTTTCAACGGTGCGTAGGCGCCCAGGCGTCAAACGACTCCGGCCACGCCAAAATTTACGCTAACGAATGCGCGGAAATCCGAAAGATCGCAGAAGTGGTACTCGGAAGCCAGCTTGCGCTTGAGAGAGTAATCCTTCGACTAGAAACCGTCGAGGAATTCAGTGAGGTCATGGTGGAAATGCGTCCACTCATGTCGATCGTCAAAGAAACAAAATCGAAGATCTCCGGTATAGTTCCACAAGTCGCTACAGAACTCGACGAAGTGAACAACCTGCTCGGAGACTTGACAGATGAAGCTGGTGACGTCACGACGAACACTATTCCCATAGAAACTAATGATGACGAGGCGAGGAAGGTCCTCGAAGAAACCGGCCTAATAGCGGAACAGAAAGTACGTGACCACTTCCCCGACCTATCAGCCATCCAACCAAGCACACAAGCGAGGATGGGTGCCATTCCGGAGTTCGCGACAATGCCGGATATGGAGGTCGGAATTGATGAAAGAGTCTACGATTATGCTAGGAAACACAACGGTGAGCTGAGCATACAATCCTGCGCACAGGACATTGGCAAATCTCCTGATGAAGTGAAAACCGCTATTCAAAGGCTTAGAGACACAGGGAAGGTCGCGATCGAGTAGCCGAGCAATGTGATCGTCTAATGCAAGTCTCGGCATCCCAGGAACTTGAACAAATGGCGGCTAAGTTCGCAAACGAAGCCGTACAGTTTGATAGGCAAGGCGTGCGAACTAATGCTATCTCACGCTACGAACGTACAACTGAGATTCTTTTGAAATTATGTAGCTTATACCCCGAGGCCCCCCAGAATCGGCTCTACATGCAACAAGTCGAAAACTGCAAACGTAGAGTAAGAGAACTCAAGAATGGCACGGTTCAATTAGATGACACAGACAGCTCGCAAATCAAGCGTCAACCCAAGCTAGAACAATTGATTCTGACCGAGAAGCCAGATGTCAAATGGAGCGAAATAGCCAACCTACGCGACGCTAAGAAGGCCATAGAAGAATCGATAGTCTTCCCGATACGACGCGCTGACCTATTTCCGCTCGGATGGCCGAGAGGAATCTTGTTCTTCGGACCACCAGGTTGCGGCAAGACGCTACTTGCCGCGGCGATAGCCACTGAGATTGAAGCCGTGTTCTATAGCGTGGATGCACCGGCTATAATGTCAAAATGGTTGGGGGAATCTGAAAAGAACGTGTCGGAACTCTTCGCCTCTGCTCACAAATCCGCCACCGATGGGCATCCGGTAATCATTTTCATTGACGAGGTCGATTCGCTCGTTGGAATCAGAGGCGACGAGGTGGGCGGTGAAGTTAGAACTCGAAACCAATTCCTCCAAGAAATGGACAGCATCCTCGACAAAAAGAATCACAGCCACGTCTACATCATAGGTGCCACAAACAAACCCTGGGCTCTAGACGAACCATTCATTCGCAGATTCCAGAAGCGAATTTACGTTCCCCTTCCAGGACCCGAAGCAAGACGAGAGATGTTCGATATTTACGCAAAGAATCTGAGGCTTGCCAGAGATGTTGACCCGAACCTTCTCGTCGAGAAGACAGGAGGGTATTCAGGGAGCGACTTACGTGACATATTCCAAGGAGCACAGACTCGAGTCGTCCGAGAGTTCTTCGAAAAGGACGGGTTAGGAACCAAAGGCCAAGCCCGCCAAATCACCATGGACGACTTCAGGGAGATACTGACGAGACGCAAGCCAAGCGTCTCTCCGCAAATGCTGGGATTGTACGATAAGTGGTTTGAAACTTACAAAGCACTATGAGGAGAAAATGAAAATGATGCTAGACGCAATAGACTACAAGATCTTGGCGGAACTAGTTGACAATTCGAAATCTTCCTTCGCTGAGATTGGCCGCAAATTGAGCCTTCACCCAAACGTAGTAGCCTACAGAGTGAACAAGCTCGAAAGGAGCGGTGTAATCAAGGATTACACAGCCGGATTAGATCTCGAGAAGCTAGGGGTAGCCGAACAGATTCTAATTGGAGCAAGTTTCCCACGCGAGGCTGGCCGCGATGACATAATCGAGAAGATCACAGCTATTCCTCAAACAGTCAAGGTTGTAAGCTCTCTCGGTGAACCTGAAAGCCTCGTTTTCCTAGTCGGAAAAAACAAGACCGAGATAGAGAAATTGATGACCAAGCTCAGATCGTTGGACATCACAATTCAGTACACAGGTTCGATAATACGAACCTTCGAGGAAGGCAGGCTGGGCAACTTCCTCAAAATTCTCGCTCGTGAACACGAGACAGCAGAGATTCAAAACCGAACATTATGAAGGGGGGATAGATAGAATGTTCAAGGAAAGAACGCCATTATCCAAGAAGATTAAGGAAGCCATACGACCCACGCCTATGAAGAGACGGATAAGCGAATGCCTCTTCAAATTAAAGCTACAAGAACGAAAACTGGACAGAACCTCATACCACATGCAACAACGTGACCAAGCACTATACGGCAAGTGCGTCCTAGCAGTTCAAGGCAAAAACACCGAACTCGCGTCCATGTACGCCAACGAATGCGCAGAGCTAAGGAAAATGGCTAAGGTCGTATTACACAGCGAACTCGCACTAGAACAAGTAACCCTAAGACTGGAGACAGTAAACGAATTCGGCCAGGTCGCGTACACTATGCTACCAGTCGTTAGCGTCGTGAAGACCTTGAAATCGCAATTAGAAGGAGTCCTACCTGAAGTTTCAATGGAACTATCACAGGTTAACGAAACACTAGAAGGGCTAACGATAGAAGTCGGTGAGGCAACTGAAAACACCTTCGACCTATCCGCATCGAGTGGAGAATCACAGAAAATACTTCAGGAAGCAAATTTCGTTGCCGAGCAGAAGATGAAGGAAAGATTCCCAGAGCTCCCGCCAATACCTACCAGCACCAGCGAAGCACGCGTATAACTCCAACCCGAAAACTCCCTCCCTTCAATCTCTCTTTCTATTTTTCAGAAATCAAACTTACGAGGGTATCCTCTGAAACGGAAACATGAAGATGAAAATGTAGACTACCACAGCCAGATAGAAAATCACTACGATCTTGGGAAGCTTGGTATCGGCTATCATATACGCGATTGCAGCGCACACGGCAGGCACCGCAGGTAGGAAATAGAATAGGTACGTAACTCGCTGTCCAAAGATGACAGCTAAGTAAAAGGGCAGGTAGCTTACGGAAAACAGTGCCAGGGAGACAAGGCTAAGATCGTCACGTCTTTGATAGTAGTTGTAGGAGCAATAAAGTAGGGCAGGAATCGTCAGGAACGAGATTGCTGGATTCATCGCGCCCAGGAAACTCACCGAAACGAAACTGCTCGTCGTAGTCCCTGCAGTTTGTTGAACGTTGACCCTCAAGTAAGGAATGGTGATTTGATTCAAGAGCCACTGCCACGGGCAACTTACAATTCCGCTCGGGCAGGTAGAGGTGAGTGCGGATGAGTATTGGAGTATGTATTTGAGATGATCGAGCGGGTTAGAGTACCCTACGAAGTACCTATCCATTATTGTGAGTAGAAAGAAGAAGACGATGACGTATGCAGCCGTGTATTTCTCAAACCAGGAGAAGAAATCTCCCCACTTCTTTCTCTTCGTTGGATCGTTAATGAATTTGACCGCGTGGACACCAACAATTAGCGCGAACCCTGCGATCCCTGTTTCTTTGCTCAACGCACTCAGGGCCATTCCTGCTGCGCTGAGGTATGAGTGTCCGGAAAAATACCAGTAAATTCCAAGCAGCATGAACCCTAGAGTAAAGATATCCAACGTAGCGATTCTACTGTGGACGAAAGCTAAGTTATCGAAGGAGAAGAGAAACGTGGAGATTATCGGAATGGTTTCTTGCTTCGATAACCTCTTCATTAGAAGGTAGAATGCTAGAATTGATATCGAGCCGAAGATTACACTGGGGATCCTCCATCCATACGCGTTGTTTCCTAGAATTGACATTGAGAGAGCGATCAGTAACTTGGCTAATGGGGTATGTTCGTGGTTAGGGTCTAAGCCCTGTGGAACATTAACGTAAGGTGGCTGTCCGTTTGCACCTACACTTTGAGGAAGGTGCAGAATGACTCGGGCCACGTTTACGTAGTACCATTCATCAAAGATCAATGATCCGGGCGGTTGATCCAACCATATGACGCGTAAGATGATGTCAACGACGAACAGGATCAGGAAGATCCGATCGTAGAGATTGCCTAAACTCAAATCTAGGTGGAGATAACTCCTGATGTCAGGCATAGTGATTTTTGAGGATAACTTGTTGGACAATAGTCTACATCCTTTCACTTAGGTTAATTCCGAGCAGCTCCATCGAGTTCCGAAGCACGACTTGGACGGAGGCGACTAGAGCGGCTCTCGCATTCTTAACTTGCTCGTCTGCATGTATAACGTCCACCTTCTCGTAGTATTCATGAAACTTTTCAGCGATGGAAGTAGCGTACGTTGCTAACTCTTCCGGTTTCAACTGGTCTGCTGCTTCACAGAAAGCCTCCGGAAGCTGAGCTATCTTGAAGAGTAGAATGTGTTCCAGTGGGTGGGTGAGAAGAGAGCAATCGGGGTTGTCTGGTGTCTTCCCCAGCTTTCTAAGAATACTTCCTGCTCTTGTGTATGCGTAGTTTATGAACGGTGCACTGTTCCGTTCTAGGCTAAGGACCCGATCCCAAGTGAACATGAGGTTTTTCGCGCTGTTGACGCTGAGCATTGCAAACTTAACCGCACCGTAGGCGATGTCGCGTATTATACCCTGAGACTCACTCGAACCGATTTCCTGCTTTCTTTCAGCCAGAGTTTGATCCACTCTGACTTTGGCCTGCTCGACCACTTCATCTAGGGTGATGAAATGTGCTCTTCGCTTGGACATTTTGACGCCGGGCAATTCAACGAGGCCGTACGCATAATGAACCATATTAAACGCAGCATCCTTCTCTCCGAGTGCATACAGGGCGAGTCGAATCTGAAGTTGGGGCAGATTCTGCTCGGTCGCGATCACATTGATAACCCGGTCGGAGTCGTTGAATTTGACTAGGGAGTAGGCTATGTCGCGTGTTGAGTAGAGAGTTGTTCCGTCGCTTCGTACGAGGGTTAGAGATGGGACCTCGTAGTTTGGGGAAAGCCCAAACTGTTTCCTGAGGCTATAAGCCTCCACAATCGCGTTAGGATCCAACACCAGGGAAGCGTCTTCCGGCTTAGTGAAGGGTAGTCGTGCAAGTCTGCTCAAAGTTTTCTTCACTAAACCGTCCCAGAGGAGCTGGCTCTCCCAGTCCCATTTGTCAAAATCTATTCCGATCTCATGCAGAGATGCCTTGATTCCTTCGACACAGCGTTCGACCATTGTGCGAATTAGAGTGCTCACTTCTTTGTCGTTTTCCTCATACTTGCGACCTAACTCCTGAATTGCCCTCTCCTGGTCAGCCTCACCCTGAACCAATTTCACAACTTTCCCCAGCAGTTCCTTGTCGAGGGATTCAAGTTCTGCTGCGATGCCGACCCATTCGTCGAGATTATCCTGAAGCTTCGTCCGCATATCCGACTGATCTGGGCTAATCATTTTCAGTTTGCGTTTGGTTACTTCGATCTGGACCGCGCAATTTGTGCATGCGTAGAGTCGGCCGAACCAATGGTCCGGCTTCCCTTCGGGTTCGGGCCGGTTCAGTAGGTTATAGCCGTAAGCTAAAATCGAGACCTGTCTTCCAACATCGTCAACGTAGAACCTCCTGATCACATAATGACCCCTAGCCTTGCACAGGCGGGCCAGTGCATCTCCAAGGATTGAGTTGCGTGCCGTCGCCATAGTTACTGGCCCAGCAGGGTTTGAGCTCGTGTGTTCGACCGAGATTCTTAGCGGTTCGTGAACTCTCACTAACCCGTAGGTTTCGTTATCCATACCGACGGCATTGAGGATCAGGGGTCCGGCGATGGTGTAGTTTAACCGGAAGTTGATGTAACCCGCAGCATCCTCCACGGCAGCGATCAAAGTTTTTCCATCCAGTCTTATCGCAGCACGAATTTTGCGCGCGACATCTTGAGGTGCAAGGCCTTCCTGCCGCGCTATCTCGTGCGCTACCGATGATGCCATTTCGCCGAATTCCAGAGACCCCGGGACCGCGGGACGGTGCTGTTTCCCCGATGATTCTGGGTAGGTTATTGACAGCGCAGCATTCAGCGCTTCAATACACTCTGCTCTGAACTGCTGGATGACGTGTGGCAAAGCGACCAGTTTTCCGATCTAACCTGCTGACCCACCAGCGTATATTCATAGGCTTAAAATTAGTTCGCTAACACGGCGGAGGAACAAAATAGCCAATGGGTGGGTATTGATGGTCTCTGTTACATAGGCGCTTCTCGCAACAACCGCATGGAACTCTAATTCAGAATGGGATTATCACGACCACTCGAAGAACCGATCTTGGTAGACTCTGAATCAGAACGCTGGCGGCAAACGAAACGGATCTCATTAAGGGTTGTTTGGGAAAGAAGAAATTCCTCTTTGAGTTAGGCGTATTACCTAAAGAATATTGCAAAAGCATATTTGGTCATTTGTGAAGCATCACCTATTCACTTGGCCTTAATTTGAAACCAGAAGAAGTTTTCGCGGTTCATCCCAGAATCAGGTGGGCGGGGTTAGCAACGAGAAAAGGCGCAGTCATCTTCGCACAAATGAGAGAGGGCGTGACAAGTCTAACTCCCAACAGTAACGACCTAAGCGATCTTGAGATACGAACGCAATACATCGTCGAATCCGCAGAGCTGGAAAGCAGGTGGGCTGGAGGATTTGATCATGTAACATTCTGCTTTGAGAGATATGTCGAGCTTGTCGTACCGCTCAAAGACTGTTACGCCTTGATTACGTTAGAAAAAGACGTGCCTCCCGAATCATATCCAAGAATCTCTAAAGCCATCCGCGAACTCGAATAAGTTGAAATGTTCTTGCGTCTGCTGAATTACTGGCTTGATTCTACGGTCTGCCCTTTGTATTCAGATGTTCTAACGCACTGGTGCCGAAATGCTGATCAACTCGCCTAAGTAGTTTCAAGTCACCCATTACGGTTGATGGGCTGTAACCTTCCTTCTGCAACCAAAATCCATAGTTTATAATTTCAGATTCATGCAGGGCCTTAACGCTAAACCCTGTAACATTCCAAACTTCTTGTTTCTCCAATCCTTATTTCCTATTGACGGGGTCTTGTAATTGGGGCGGGTAGCCTAGCCTGGATAGGGCACAGGCCTCCGGAGCCTGAGGTCGGGGGTTCGAATCCCTCCCCGCCCGCTAGAACTAATCCCCGTCATTGCATCTTCACCGCTCGGTAGACGTTCCCCTTGCCGTTGTACTTCTTGACGACTTCCAAGAACTCCTTGGCTAATTGCTCATCAGGGGTGAAGTAGCAGGAGTATGTGGAGAACTTCACATCCTTACCTAGCTTCTTTCTTAGCATCCTATGGATGGCCTGATAGAACATTACTCGGTTAGATTCGACCTTGGTTCCTTGCTTCCCAGCCGGAATATCATAATCCACAACGTACACCCAATTCACGCTCTCGACGGTTACTAGAGACATTGATTACGCCCGTAATCTATAATGTCATCGGTCCCTCTTATAGTTAGTTACGACCGTAAGGCTTACGCCCGTAAGGGAAGCCTAGGCAAAGAGTTAGGAGCCTAGTTTCGGCCAGCCAAGTTTTGGCTTCTTGATAACCGCTACAATCTTGGATTCCTCGTCAATGCGACGTATATCTGCAAGCACCTTGGCGAACACCGCTCTGTCCAATGCTTTTCCTTCCGACAGTTTCCTCAAGGCGTCTTCGATTATGAGAGTTCTGTTACGGATTTCAGACGTTCTATGAAACAGTGGTACCGTAGCAATCACTAACATCATGATAACGAATGCGCCCAAGACTCCTCCAACCACTGCTTGTCCACTAACTATCGCCCCAATAGCTCCCCCCCAAACCCCCTGCGAGCCATGGCAGCCAAATTGTCACTGCCTGCTCCATGAGCGAAGTGCCTGCTTGGGAGTATTCGCTAAGGATTCTAAGCTGCCAGTCGGCTAATTCATCTATCTGAGGCTTTGAAGTCTCGTGCAACAGAGCGTACACCGGCGGTGTTAGAATCAGCTTCAGACCGATATATGGTATGAGATGGGATTGGCCTCGCCACGGCTCGGCCACCCACGCCCCCACCGACTGGACGCCACGCATTAATCCTCATTGAAGCGGCCAATCCAATAACAAGAAAAAATTTGGTCACATGACCTTAACGACAACGATAACAGAAAAGTGAAAGATGTAAAATAATTACGTTTAGAGAGATACATAGAATCTACTATCTTACATTCTTACTTACTTCATACTACTCCCTAACCCTACTCCGAACGCTTCTTGTTATTCCAGCCGCAAAAAACGGGATTTCTAGGGCGGACGGGAATCAGGTGGATAACGTGGTTCCATCTGCTAGGAAAAGTTGGAAGTTTTTGGGCCGACCGAAATGAGTTTCCGACCCCATGAAGAAGAAAGAAACACCAGCAAAACCCAAAGAAGAAATAGTACCACAAACGAGAGAAATGCAACCAAAATTATGTACATCGGCAAATTGAGTAGAGCACACACTGTATCAAGGACGTAACCACCTGCAACTAAGATACCGCCGGTTGCCTCACTGCGGGGTATAATGCAGACTGAGAAAACATCGCTCGCCACACCCCCAGCAAGACCACCAATCAGAGAGGCGGCAAGCAACGACAGAAACCGACTACCGAGTATACGGTTAAACAATTATGTCACACCCTGTTAACTCGGTTCCATCGTTCTCATGCTAACTGTTTTCCGACCGAAATTAAAGGGGGAATTAAACGATGTTAGGGGGACCCAAACTGCGATTCTGCTTCGTCAACGAGTTTCTCTACGAAATCGATTGCCGAACTGAGAGTATCGAGTACCTGTTTAGTTTTATACGACGGGAAGAAGACCGCTGTTCTGTTACCTGGGACTGCATGAATTTGTTCAGGTGTCGGGAGGCGGCTTCCACTCGACGAAAAAACGCCCCTAGGACTCATGACGCCGTACTCTAGCTGGTCCGTAATGTCCACCTGGTCCAAGAGGCTCACATCAAACAGGAGTGGAGGACTGCCCCTGTGTATCTCCATGGTCCTTGCTTCAAGAACTGCTTTTACCTCATCATTCTGTTTCATTCGGCCCCAGAGTTTGTTGTACCAGCCAACAAACTTAGTTGCTTTCTCATTGCCTGTTGCTTTGGCTAGTAGGGTCAGGTGCTCTGCGTCAACATATTCCTTGGCAGTAATAGAGGGCCAAAATTTTCTGGCATAATCGTACAAGAGATGTTGAGTTGAGCTGTAGAAAGCAGATACGGAGGCAGAAGCATAGAAGCGGAACTCTGTCGAGCCAATTTCTGTTCTGCTCATCTTGTCTGAGAAGAATCGAGCCTCGGCTAGTTTGTTTCTGGCGGTCATTTCAATCTAGACCTGTCTTGTTCCACATTTATTGCAGAACTTTGAACCAAGCGGAAGTTCGTTACCGCATCCTAAACAGAATTGCTTTCCGAGACTCGCCTCTCGTAAAGTTGAACTTTGCATCTGACTTGGTCCTCGTGACTTAGAGGGGCTTTTCCCACCATAAACGTAAGCGAATACCGTTCCTGCTATGATTAGTGCAATGATTCCAATTTCAATTGCAGTAAGAAAGGGACTAACAGACCCTGAACTTGGAGGTTGCGGCATTTGTAGAGGGGATGTAACTGCGCTCGAAGTCGAAGAATAAGTGTATGGCGTGAAAGACGTAAGAACGTTTGAAGTTGTGGAGTAACTGTATGTAGTTGAAGGCGTAAGGCTAACTTGTGTCGTGCTAGTAGATGGATTTTGATAGTGAGGACAAACCCCATTTACAAATCCACTGCTCGAACATACGTAAAGGTCAATGGATAGATTCTGATTTGCATGGACCGTAAGTTTTGAAACGGCCAAAATCATTGGGAAAGCATTTTCAGGACCGACGCCAGTACCGGCATATAAGTCATAGATGCCTGGTTCCACTCCTTGAAGTTCATATCGGCCACGGGCTGTGGCATCGAACGATGTTTGAGCATTCGTGGTTGGTAGGTCTGGTCTCGGCTGGCCAGTATACGGGTCTAAAGCCACATCCATCCATGCGAGAATGTGACCTGCCACATCAATCGGTTCACCGTAAAGAAGACCGACCGTATCGCAACCGCCGCCGCATCGGACAGTCCCTGAAATTGTCGATGTGGATTGACCCGCCACTATTGCATATGGCATTGAGGCTAACATCACTGCGATGAGCAGAGAAGTAACCATGGCTGATTTTGGTATCAAGATTCTCACGACTCATGAAGTTTGTTTCGTTCCACACTTATTGCAAAACTCAGAGGCAGGAGGTAAAGCTGCTCCACACTTTATGCAGGAAGTTGGAACATTCACAAATTGGCTTAACGTCGCTTGTTTAGGTCTATGCGTAGTTCTTCTTTTTTGCAAGGCGAAGAACAATACGACGATAACCAAGACCCCGATTATAGCGGCGACTACCCAACCGCCATAGGTTTGCATGAAGGGTACTTGTAGTGTGGTTGCAAATGTGAGAGTTCTAGTGAGAGGTGCGGTTGATGCTTCTGGAATCAGTGCTGTTGCCGTGCCAGTATAGACTCCCGAAACTGGGCTTACAGTTTCTGTGGCGACTGGTGGCGTATTGGTCAAGGGCGCAATGACAAAGATTCCATAAGGGTTCTGGCTCGTATCTAGGTTCACGGAGAAGCTTCCAGAACCCGTGATGTTAAATCGACTGGCGAGGGGATTATACGATATATCGATGTAGAAGTTGCAAGCTGCGAGGGTAGGTCCGTAATTTGTTTTTCCAGAAGTTACGTCAGCTATGAGTCCTTCGTAGTAAGGTGACCACGAAATATACATGGTCATTGGGCTGCTTACTGAGTAGCTTATCTCGGTAGTTCCCGTGGAGTTGAAAAAGGGAAGCAATCCAACATAGCATGAACTAAGGCGAAAGAAGATGGCAGATTGTGTTAATGTGTGGGTGCCTATCGTAGTGACATTGTAGTAACTTGGTGAATAGCTCGTCTTCGTTTGAGTAAGCGAACTCGTAAGAAATGATGTAGATGTGGTGAATTGCTGACTCGTAGCCGATGGAATGGAAGCTAATGCAAGAATTATGATTAGAAGTAAGAGAACCGTCGAACAGATACCTTTGGCGGGTATCATTGAATTTGACTAGCCAACTATAATCCTAATCGAGACCGCTTAAGACTTTGCAGTTTTATGGCTCGCATTTTGGATCATGGTAAGCCATATGTTATTGTCAAATTTAGTTGGCCTCTTCGAGGCCACTACGAAATGCTCTAGGGCCGAAAGGCGTATTTCTCAAGTGAACACATAACTTACATCGGTCATTTTGACGAATCGTTATCGCAAATTAATTGTTCCTGCGTTCGTTCTATTTGTGTGGCTATGCGGTATCTTAGCAACAGCACCTTATGGTGTTGCTCAGAGCGCTGAGTGGCAAACTCCCACTGCCCCCGTGGTCTCATGGACCGACGCAAGTAACTACGTTGGTCAAACTGTCGCCGTCCAAGGAACAATCGTTACACCCACTATTCGTCTTATAGCGGCACCAGCTTCCTCGACTTTCATTACCCATACCAAGGATATTTCTACGGCGTAATCTTCTCAAGCTCCACTGCAAACTTCGCTTGTTCGATAACAAGCTTCTACCTTAACAAAGAAGTTAGAATAACGGGCATGGTCCAACTTTACAACGGTGCTCCTGAGATAATTGTTAGCAGCCCATCGCAAATTGAAGTGGCCTACCAAGGATTCCCCTGTTCTTGACCGATTATTGGATATGGGGTAGTTAGGCGTAGAATTAATTACTAAATTATGATTGGGCCTGCGCTCACGCTTCGGCCCACCGCCGTTTCAACCATGATGCAACAGTGTGACAATGAAAAGGGTCCAGTCAGATGGATATGCGAGTACTCGTGCAACCTCGTGGCGCACCTGACCGAACCTTTTCGTATGTAATGTAGTTGGGGCGAGTAGGATTGGAAGTGGGAGAACTCGCCCCTGTATCATAGGCCGCCGCTACTAAACCAGCAGAATCCAAAACCGGAGAAAGACAGAGGCGGCCCGTGACTAGGAAAAAAATTAGTTAGTTATTTACACATGCTCAGTTCGAACACCAAACGGCTGGATAGGAGGGCCAACCTCCTAGAACCTGAATCAGTCGAACGATTCCTAGCCAACTCAAATTGGAGCGAGGGCAGCAAGGAACGAGTAGCCGAGGACCTGGACACGTTGTAGGAATTCAAAGGCATTCACCGGTCAGCTGGATTGTAGACTGAAGTTGCAACCCGACCCTACGTACGTGAGCGATTGAGGATTGAAAGGTTGATAGATTGAGGTCGAATATGTGAAGTAGATTATGCCGGACATTGGGTCTAAACCATAAACGCTTTGGACGTTGCTGATGAACAGTTTGAATGAGTTCGTTTGGTTGTCAGGGATAATATAGAACGACCAGGCGAACGAATCCTTGGGGTGGATTAGCAGGAGTGCTGTGGCTGAGGTACCGAATGACCCATGTTGACTGGTCGAGATTATTGCATTAATTGCTGACAATGTTACGTCCGTTACGAGCGTCGTATCCCCCACGTTGTCAACTGACACTTGGACGTTCAACGGCGGTATCGGTGGACCGATGCCGCAATAGTCACATAGTTAGTCTGGGACAACAATTCATACCTGAGTTGTGGCCTTACTGTCCAACCCCAACCGTAGCCGCTTAGGATGACAACCAACACCGTGACAACAATGATCTTTTGACCGTTGTTCATGGGATGATTTTTCTGTTAACAGTCATTTAAGTTGTGGAAGAGCAGTTCAAATCCATTGCCGAACCTCGAATCCTCCGGGCATTAGTTTCAAACTACCTCAGTGACCGGGTTCACAGTCTCCCCTTTCCGATGATTCGTGTTTTTTTCGCATTAAGGTCCAGCAAAAGCATTGTCTCATGAGGGGCGTGAACTATGGGATTAGTTGAATCTATGACTAGCGAGTTGGCACTTATCTCGGAGATTGCTATGGGCATTGTTTGCATGCCGATAGTTGCGTGGAAAGCGCCTTCTCTGACCTCTTCAGCGTAGAATGCACTTTTCTGAAAGTTAACCTTCAATTTTGATTCAGCGTTTATGTCGCTTGAGGCGGTGAGGACGGAGCCTCTTCCGAGTTCGTCTAGCGTTGCGCCTTTGATGGCTAGGCCAACTCTCGTTCCCGCTTCAGCTGTTTCCCAGTCCTCGTCCTGAATCTGTATCGACCGCACTATGACCTCTTTCTTGGTGGGGAGGAGGTTGAGTTTGTCGTATTTTTTCACAGTTCCCTGCTTCACGAAGCCAAGTACAACCTCTCCGACGCCTTTGACGCTGAACGAGTGGTCGACGACGACTACTGCCGGTGAAAAATTGTCTCTTGGTGGGTTGAAGGTCTTCAAGAGGTCGAGGAGTCTGCCGGGGTTGTTTGGCTCCACTTTGAATGATTTGAGCGTAGTGTTTTTGGTTACGGCGAATATTTGGTCAGGTGTAGCGTAAGGTGTCGTGATGGAAAGTCCTTCTTTAACGCCCATTAGATCAAGCATCAGAATTGTCTCACCCAGTTCTCGTGTCATTTGGGAAAAGGCGACGACGGCGGTATCGATGGTTGAGATTATTTCGCTCTTGGCTGAGAGCTTGTCGGCTACTGGCGACATGAAAGTGAATATGTAATCATCCATCTTCCTGCTGAACATGAGAATATCACTCTCAGTCCCCTTCTTTCCCAATTCTCGACTTAAGGTCTCATCGTGAAATACGCCGACCGTGAGATGATGCATACGGCTAAGGATTACTTTGTACCATATCAAGTTCAAGCTAATGGTAGATTTGCCCGAGATACAGCAAATGGAATCCTAATACCAATGACGAGAATAGTCGCCTGAGGATCGTGAGTGGTTTGGATCCAGTGGTAATCGGTGAGAGCGCAGCAGTCGCTGCCTCATTCCTCTGGACTGCCAGCTCGATCTTTTTCACGTCAGCTGGAAAAAGGATAGGTTGGCTCAGCATCAACGCGTATAGAACAGTTATCGCGATCGCCCTCCTGGCGGTCACTCAGATAATCATTCTAGGAACCGTGATGCCGCTTGCTAGTCTTGGGCAGTGGTTTTGGATGGGGTTGAGCGGGATCGTTGGATTAGGAATCGGCGACTCGGGATTGTTCGCTGCCTACCTCACTATCGGCCCTAGACGCTCATTACTGTTGATGGCTTTAGCTCCGATATTTGCTGCAGTAGGCGCGTACCTGATGCTCGGAGAGACGATTCCCGAGTTAGCTATAGTTGGGATAATCATCACTTTGATTGGGGTAGTGATGGTGATATTGGAATCTGAGGAACGATCTGGTGAGCCATGGATCTCGAGTGGGCTAAGGGCTTCTGGAGTAATGTTCGGGCTAGTTGCAGCGGGCGGTCAAGGTGTTGGATTGGTGTTGGCGAAGAAAGGCATCGATCTGATCCCGGGGGTTACGTTGAATCCGGTGTCGGCGACATTGATGCGGCTCTTTCTAGGAGCGTTGTTCATTTGGGTCGTTGTGCTCGTCTTAGGGAGAATGCCTGAAGTACTTAGGGCGGCAAGAAACATGGCTGCCATTCGGGACACGGCTGCGGCATCGCTTGTGGGCCCGTACTTAGGTATTATTTTCTCAATGGTGGCAGTAACTCTCACCGAAACTGGGGTCGCGCAGACTCTACTATCTCTAATGCCGGTAATGATAATTCCCGTAGTCTGGATCCTGTATGGCCAACGGACGAGTTGGCGAGGTATAATGGGTGCAGTGGTGGCAGTCTTGGGGGTAGCACTCATTTTCATTAGTTGAAGCTTGGAACGGTCACAGTCGCGTCAGTAATTCTGACGAAAAAAAGAATGCTTAACTATCCTTTTGTTTGGTTGCGGGTCGATATGTTTTGACACGTAGCGTTGCATTGATCAGAGGAGACGGAACAGGGCCAGAACTCACCGACGCAACCCTCAAGGTTCTGAAAGCGGTTGATACGGGCGTCAAGTTCATTGATTGTGATGCAGGTTTTGAGTGGTGGCAAGCGCACGGTGGGTCGACGCTGATTCCGGACGCGAGTTGGAAGATTATTGAATCATCCGACGCATGTTTGAAGGGTCCTACGACCACACCTGCGGGACCAAGTACGCCTAGAAGCGTTGCCGTAAGCATCCGTCAGCGAATGAATCTCTACGCGAACATTAGGCCGGTTAAAACGTTCGAGGGAACGAAACGACCCCTAGGGGACGTGGAATTGGTTTGTGTTCGGGAGGCAACCGAGGGGCTCTATTGTGGCATCGAGCATAGACTTTCTAACGACGTAGCAATCGCTTTTCGCAAAATTACGCGGCCCCCAAGCGAAAAGTTGTGTCGCACTGCCTTTGAAGAGGCAAAACGCCGCGGCTGGAAACGCACCTACGCCATAACTAAGCAGAACATTCTGAAGGAAACCGACGGGCTATTCATGGAGGCCGCTAAGGCGGTGCACGCAAACTACCCCGAGATCAGCATGGATGAATATTTTATCGATAATTTTGCGCAACAACTTATCAAGAACCCGCAGCGCTTCAACGAGAGCGTGGTGTTCGGAACGAACCTCTTTATGGACATCATCTCGGAGGAAGTCTCGGGCCTAGTTGCCAGCATTGGCTGCATCTACTCGGCGAACTTTGGAGAGAAGTATGCAATGTTCGAGCCCGCGCACGGAAGCGCCCCTCAGTACAAGGGGAAGGATAAGGTGAACCCAACAGCCACCGTCCTAGCAGGCGCCTGGATGCTAGATTACTTAGGAGAGAAGAAGAAAGCTGAAGCGATTTTCAAAGCCACCAGAGAAGTGATCGCAGAAGGAGAGAAAGTCACGTACGACCTGGGCGGCAGCGCAGGCCTCTCAGAAATGGCGGACGCCATCGCTGACCGAGCCCGAAAGCACCTTTGAAACCTCAATCCTGAACTATGGATTAGAGCTCGCCGCCGAAACTCCAGTTGCCGTGGTCATTCTAGCCTGCGCTATGGTAAGGGTTGTTCCGAAGTAGGCCCACAATTCACTGCGAAATCTCTTTTCAACCCGAATGGTCAATAACTAACCTCACAGACTCCTTCGAATGCATTCATCGATGTCAGAAGGTTAGTTGGATGGATGGACTGGAAGAAAATACATATCTGTTGGTGTAGCTCATACCCGAATTGATCCATATGGCATCCACTGAAACTGAAGAAAAAGAATACTCAGACGAAGAGCTTGAAGAAATAATGGATATGAAGGCCCCAACACAGTTCGTTAAGGAATTTGAGGCAATTGTGAAAGAGAGGCCTTTACTCGTTACGGGCTTAGTGTTCGCTTTTGGAATCCTCATAGGGGCTTCACTCTCATCCGGGCGTAGAAGGCGCTGAAAGCTATTCTTTTATTGATTGAACATTGAATTAATGTGTGGCGAAGATTTTGCCGAAAAAGAAAGAACCAGTTAGAGAAGTCCCTGAATATATGAAGAGCCTTAGGAAAGACGTGGACAGTCGACTGACTGATTTGAAAGCAGAACTGGACGATGTCCAGAAGAAAGCGGCGAAGACGATGAAGGAACGGCCGATGCTTGCGCTGGGAATCGCGTTCGCCCTTGGAATGGCATTCGGCATCGCTCTAGCAAAGTCCGGAGACTAGGCGCTCGCATTGTCCGAATCCGAGAACCCTACCCTGGCCGAAAAACTCGTGAAGTTAATCCTACGCGAAGCCATCAGTGGCGTCGTGAAACCTGCAGAACACTTTGTCAAACGTTTGGTCCGATCAGTGGCCTTGATTCTGGGAGGCATCGTAATCGCCTTGATCGGAATTGCGTTTGTCGCGGTCGGCGCCGTGAGATGGCTCAGCGGCCTAATGCCAACTTGGCTAGCGTGGGCAATTATAGGAATCATGCTCCTGCTGATCGGAGTGACCGTAACGACAACGGCTTACGCGAGCGGACGGAACTAACAACCATACGAGTGTTCGACTTATCGACCGAGTGCGTCACTCGAGTTATCGGCCTTCTCAGCAGATAGAAACCGTAGGATCTTTCCGGCCCCAAGTTTCTCGGTAACGATCTTCTGCTCCTCTCCGTTCAAGGGTTTGTATTTCAGATGGGTCTCAGTGAAACCCGTGTAACGGCCTGCAACTAGGTATGCGTTCGTGCCCTTCTCTTTGTATATTGTTATGGGTTTATGGACGGCGGCTGCGTCCGTGCCAGCGTAAAGGTATGTTATTGCGTCGTCATACTTCGCCTTGTCTTCAATCTTAAGCAGGACCACGTTAGTCTCGTCGGGCTTCATGCGGCCTTGACTCACTAACGAGGGTAAAACTGTTACGGAGTCATGCAACACCGGGGTGGCCGTAGGTTAGCATGACGATTTGTCCAAAAGCCAATTTCTCGGTAGCGATCATCAACGTTCGATCGAGGATTAATTGGTATTCCTTCTCGATCCGCTCCCTGCCGCTACGCGTTATGTCCGGTAGTGTATCGTCGAAGCGTCTGTCTCCCAGCGATGATCCTACGCGAAACTGATTTTACTCTTTCCTCTTCGACAATGTAACGACCATGACACGAGCTTGGTCACACGCATCTTCGCAACGGTCCGCAGTATTCTCAATGGCTTCTAAGAATTGGCTGAGCAGAATAATCGAGCCCACGTGTATCCCATCTGTCTCGATATCCTTGAGGATCCCCCGTGCTTTCTGGTGTAAATCGTCAACTTTCTCCTCCAACCTTTCGACTTGATCGGCCGCTTTCAGGGACGCGTCTAGATCACCATCCATAAGTTTCTGCACAGTGTCCGTTACATGTATTGTTGCTTTGTTCGCTGTGGAACACATTTCCACCAGAACCTCTTGCATTTGTTTAGGTATCTTGGACAGATCGAACATGACGAGTATCCGGCTTCCTTCATGTGACCAGTCAGTTATCCAATCAAGCTGCCTCCCCAGCCGCATCAGGCTGACACGCTCATCGGTAGGCAACTCACCTCGAGCAAGTTCATCTATAATCCGACGCCGCAAAACATCTGCTTCATGCTCCCTCTGCTCAAGCAAGTGGAAGTCCTTCTCTAACTCCTCCTTGCCCCCATTGATCGCATCCTGGATACATTTTCCAAGTAATTCAACGGTAACTGTAGTCATCCTGGAATGCTCAAGAACTAAACTCATTGCCTTCACGGTTCGACGCGCCAACAACCAACTCTCTAGTGACATCTCATAACCCCCCAATCATCATGATACACTGAATTATTACTCCAGGCTGATCTCTTTCTCTAATCCTTCTGCGGGATAGTCGAATAAGAGCATATGTACATCATCAAAGGACACCATAACGCTCTCACCTACTCTGAAACCAGTACTGTATTCTGCAGTGGACACTTCAGCAATCATTTCAAGTCCACCCTCAACCTCAACAACGTAACGGTTCAGGTTACCCAAGAAAGTGACCTGCTTGATTTCCCCATTCCATCCGACCACAGTTGGTGGGGTCAATAGGATGTATTCAGGGCGAATCGATACGATTACCCTCTGGCCGACTTTTTTCCCAAATCCCGAGACTTTGAATCTGTGGCCTTTGATGTCCACCGTGCACTGCGAGCCATCCGTTTCCAACAACTTTCCTTCTAGAAGATTAGTCTCGCCAACGAAGTTTGCTGTAAACAGATTCTTGGGTGAAGCGTAAATTTCGGATGGCTTACCGACCTCTACAATTCGGCCACTTTTCATAACAATCACAGTGTCCGCAATAGACAATGCTTCCTCTTGGTCGTGAGTCACATGGATTACAGTCAGGCCGAGATCCGAGGCTAGTTTCCGCAGTTCGTATCGTAATTCCGCCCTAACGATGGCGTCTAAGGCCCCCAGTGGTTCATCCAGTAGGAAAAGGTGAGATCCGGTTGCAATGGCTCGGCCTACCGCTAGCTTCTGTTGCGCACCGCCGCTCAGCTCCCTTGGATAGGCCTTCGATCGATCTCGCATGTTAATGAGGTCCAACATTTCGTTTGTAACGGTTGTTATTTCAGTTGATTCTGCATGTCTAACCGCGAGCCCGTAGGATATGTTATCCCTGACTGACATATGTGGAAAGAGGGCGATATCTTGGAACACGTAGCCAATCCGCCTATCTTCGATTGGGATTTGTTCAACGGACTCCCCGTCGATGAGAATCCCGCCGCTGTCCGGTTTGTTGATGCCAGCGACGCACCGGATCAGTGTACTTTTCCCGCAACCGCTCGGCCCGAGTATGCATACGTACTCTTTGTTTTCAACATGGAGTGAGATGTCGGTTAACGCTTGAATGTTTCCGTAGTTTTTCGACACTCCAATCAAGTCTAGCGTCGGCATGTTATACTACCTCCAACTCCTTCCTCAAGCCCTCCGCTGGATAGTCGAAGACTAGGGCATCACTCTCAAGGAAGCCTACTAACACTTCCTGACCTACCTTGAACACGTCGTCCTCGCTTTCCGCGAACTGGCGTGAGGCAATTATGTCACCGTTCGAAATGCGAATCAAGTACTCCTTGGAATTTCCGAGGAATCTGACGCCACGAATCTCGCCTTTGAAGACGTTATCCATTTCAAGCCGGTCGCGTGATATTCGAATCCGTTCCTTTCTCAAGGCTAGGATAACTGGCGCGGTGAGTGTCAGGTTTTTTGAAGGTGCTTGAATTGTGAGACCGCCCCTTAGGTTAATCAACGCGGTCTCCCCCACCGTTGTGTCTACTATGCCTTCCAGGAAGCTTGCCCCTCCAATCATGTTGGCCACGAAGATGCTCGCAGGCTTTCTGTAGACCCTGCGTTGTGGCCCATAATCTTGGAGTTTTCCGTTTCTCAGAATCATAATTTCGTCACCAACGCTCATGGCCTCATCTTGGTCATGGGTCACGTGTATGGCTGTGAAACCCGACTGTTTCACGAGATCTCGAAGCTTATGGCGAAGGTCTAGTCTCAGTCGCGCGTCCAGTGCTCCGAGGGGTTCGTCGAGAAGCAGTAAGCCTGCGCCTGAGGCTAACCCTCTTGCCAAAGCGACCCGCTGCTGCATCCCACCACTAAGTTCGTTCGGTAACGCTTGAGCGCGCCACGACAATCTCACCAGATCCAATGCTGCAGATGCTGCCTCTAATGCGATTGAAGCAGGTTTGCCTTTAGCTAATGGACCGAAGGCTACGTTCTGTATCACGGTCAGATGCGGAAAGAGAGAATACTGCTGTGGAACGTAGGCCGCGTTGCGATCCTGCGCCTCTACATTGTTGACAGGTTTTCCATCAAAGTAGATCGTGCCTTCGTCAGGTTTTAGGAGGCCGGCCAAAAGCTTGAGGAGTGTTGTTTTGCCACTTCCTGTTGGACCGAGAACGCACAGGTACTGGCCGTCACTGACGGCAAATGAGACTCCGTCCAAAGCCACAACTTTGCCGAACTTCTTCGTTACGCTTACGAAGTTTACTCTGGGCATGCTCTATGCAACTTTCTTAGCTGAAGCGCGGGTAGCGATGAGTCGAAGGATGACCAATGCAAGAAATGAGGTTGCTACGAGAAAACCAACCCCCAGCGCGCGTTCCGCCGGGGTCACTGCCACTGTTCCCCTAATCCAGCTAACTAGTAGTATGGGTGCGGTTTTGAGGTTTACAGCAACTGCGGACGTTGCACCTGTTTCGTCCACACTCCTGGTGAAGACTAAGATGGCTCCGGATAGGAGAGAATATTTTGTGAGAGGTAGTGTTATTTTTCGAAAGACTCGGAGAGGCTGGGCGCCTAATGTTTTTGCAGCGTCCTCAAGTTCTGGCGCTATTCCTTGAATCGAGGCTGCCATCGTCCGAACGAAGTAGCTGTAGGTTATAGTGATGTGGGCTAACAAGATTACCACAAATTCTGGCAAAGTGCCCATGGTGCGCCAAAAGAAGTTCAACGAAACCCCAAGCGCAAGAGAAGGCACTATTATGGGTAGGTCAACGAGAGCATCAACAACCTTCGCCATCCTTGTGCCGAACTTTTTCCTTGCAATCAGGATGGCTACGGGCAGGCCGGATACGATGTTAACAATTGTAGCTAGGGTTGCTATCACATAGGAGAGGAACATGCTAGACCAGAATGCCTTCCAGGGCCCAACTCCGGCGAAGGCCTCAATCGCCGTTCCGCCGGCAGCAGCTTGTATTGCTGGGAACGCTAAGAAAAGGCATGGAAGAAGGACGAAGACTAGAAACGCAATCAGGGTAATGGCATTTCTCGTTGCTACGACGGGTGGCTTGCTCAGTTTTCTTTCAAGGTTAGGCCAAACCTTCAACGGGAGAATCCTGATTCTCGGCGTGATGATTTTAATCAGTCCAAAAACTGCGAGCGACGAAACTATCATGATCAAGCTCGCGATAACAACGGCGGACGTTAAACCTGATACTCGAGCGTTGTTGATGAACACCGTTCCGTTCTCGAACGCTCCGGCTACAACTATGGTTGCCCCTGTTTCTGACAGTGAACGCGCTAATGCCAACAGGAATGCCGCCAATATACCGGGCCTGAGAATAGGTATCGTCACAGTTCGCACCGCAGTCAAAGGTGAGGCGCCAAGCGTACGTGCGGCAACCTCGTAGGACTCACGGTAATTCAGAAACTCGCCCACCATGACACGCACAATTACTGGAAACGAAAATGCGAAGTGAAGAAGCATAATCAGTATGACCCCAGGACTCACAATGCTCGTAGATCCGAATAGTTGTGAAATACCCACCGGGCTACTCCAGAACTCTAGAATTGAGAAACCTAAAGCTACGGTGGGAACTATGAATGGAATATCAGCAAGACTATCAAGAATTGTTGTCCATTGCCCGCGGCCTCTGACAATAAGCCAAGCTAACGGGATGCCGCCTAAAACATCTAGAGTTGAAACGACCAGTCCAATCACGAAGGACCATTGTACGGCTGCTTCCATCCTCTTCGCAATGTCGGGGCTCAAAGCCAGGCTAGGCAGTGAAAATAGTTGAACAACTATGCCTGCGATCGCGGGGGTTATCACGATCAATATGAAGAAAATGATCGCAATCGAGTATACGCCCTTCGTGACGCCTGTCTTAGCCGAGAAGCGTTCCAAGATGAGAAGAAACCGCGCAGGAAAACCCATTGAGTTGGCCCTGGGTCTTGTGCCCTGCACCGTTCACTCAACCCACCGAGCTAGACTTCAGACCACTTATGAACATGACGCGTTAAACCTGACATTAGAGATGAAAACCCGTCCTCAACGTCGTTACATCAAATGAGGTTGACTAGGACCGGCGTTAGCAAGCTAATGTGTGTGCGCGCAGCAGCATACCCACAAATACCAAAACCACTAATCTGCTTGAGGAGAGAGGTCTGGTGTGTTCTCATTACCGAAGATTCCGAACATCGAAGACTTGACTAAGGAACCTGTTCCTCCGCCCAGTTGTTCGTTTGTCCGTTGATCATTCATTGATGTTTGGTGCTATGGGTATAGTGATAGTTCTAGTGTCCATCTTGGAGTATTCGGCAAGGTTCACGATTCGTTGCTTTTATAGAATGCCAGCCATTTCAAGAGATGCGCACGAAACGTGAACGGATCTGTGCTGCGCCCACCATCGAATTCGATAATAGGAACTCTATTTCTTGTGACTATTCTTGTCGTCCAAACCTTAGGATTTTCTTATGGTACGACGCTGACAGCGCAGACATCGATCGGACAGCAGCATGCCGTTGTGTATCAAGACCCATCGTCTGATGATTCACCCACCTATCATAGGGACATGGCCAGATCCGGATACGATCCTTCAACTCCCCAACTCACGGCGGTCAACCTAAATTGGATGTCAACCGCACTAGACGGCAACGTGTACGCAGAACCTCTGATCGTTGGAACGGAGGTTATAGTCGCGACGGAAAACAACTCCCTTTACGAATTTAACGCGACCACTGGACGGCCATTATGGCGCATCAATCTAGGAACACCGGTAAATGGAGCGGTGCTTCCGTGTGGGAACATAAACCCGTCCGGCATAACTGGGACACCAGTGATTGATGTGCCTAGAAGAACCATATTCGTCGTCGCGTTCTTACAATCTCCACAACTACATCATGAATTGTTCGCAATCGATCTTGATACGGGAAACGCAAAATTCCAACTCGACATCGACCCCCAAGGCACCAATCCTACGGTCCAACAGCAGAGAGCGGCCTTAGCTTTGTCGAATGGGTACGTCTACGTTGCTTACGGTGGCCTAGCTGGAGACTGTGGGCAGTACCACGGTTGGCTCGCGGCGATTAACGCCACTGGCGTGGGCCCAGTAATTAGTTACCAAGTTCCAACAGGCGACGCAGGGGCAATATGGGGCGGTGGAGACGGCCCAGTTATAGACGGGTCGGGCGATGTGTTGGTTGCTACCGGTAACAGTTTTTCCACGTCGGTGTTCGATTTTGGGAACGCCGTGATGAAACTCTCCCCAGCTTCAAACGGTCCTATTAGCCTGGTCGATTGGTTTGCTCCCTCTAATTGGATCCAACTGAACGAAGGAGACCTCGACTTGGGTTCCACCGAGCCAGTCATACTGAGCTCAAACTACATCTTTCAAATAGGGAAAGCAGGGGTTGGCTACTTACTTAACGCAAACAATCTGGGCCACATCGGAGGACAACTGTACTCCTCACAGGTGTGCACCAGCGGTGGCGCGTACGGCGGCTTGGCATACTCCTCTCCATACCTAATAGTTCCATGCACCAATGGCGTCGTGGCGCTCAACGTCAATCTCGGATCCAACCCCCCATTCACGGTTACCTGGCGTGGCCCCAATTTCCTCGCCGGCCCACCAATTATCGCTGGCAACGCCGTATGGACTGTGGATGCAGCCCATGGGACGATTTATGCACTCAACCTGACCAACGGGGAAACAATCTTTCAAAGCACGATTGGTTCCACACCCACACATTTCAACTCCGTAAGCGCTGGCGACAGACAGATCTTCGTCACAGCGAACCGCCACCTATTCGCATACTTACCACAAGCACCAAGGACCATCATATTTCACACGACGCCATCGACGTTTCTTGGTGCCTCTTCGCCCGGGTCAATTAGTGCGTGTAGCGGTACCTTCACGGATGGCCAATCAACTGTTTGCACTGCCAGTTTCTCGACCACAGCAAACCCACCTTTACCATCTACTGGTTGGCAGTTTGATAATTGGACTTGGAGCGGTGGAGTCGCATGTAGGACATCGGGGGATATGGCTAGTTGCTCTACCTCCGCGGTTGGTGGATCATTAACTGCCGTCTACGCCGCTCAAGTGACTTTTCAAACAAATCCAAGCTCTTCAGGAGCACTGATTAGTTGGGGTTCCTGCGATGCTTCTGGCGAGGGGGACGGGCAATCTGTCTACAGCACTAGTTACGGTTCGACCGCCGCATGTTATGTGCCATCCGGTTACACACTTTCCAATTGGAGTTGCTCCAACGGCCTTACCTGTTCTGGTTCGAATGATCCGACTCTGGTTACGTTCAACGGACCAGGGAATATCACATTGAACCTCAAAACTGGCTCGCTAAGTAATCCCCTTTCAACGTCGCTAACCGCGTTCTCCACGCCGAACTCGACACATGCGGGAACAACGTTTACTGTTTCAGGTAAGTTGACGTTGACAAATGGGACCGCTCTGGGTAATGAGACTATTGTGTTAGTGTTTGGATGGAGCACGAACATGATTCCTGTCACTACTCAGCCCAATGGATCGTACAATTACACAACGACAGCGCCCGCCTTAGCGGGTTCATACAATGTGGACGCATTCTTCCTCGGCGACTTCTCAGGAAGCGCTCAGTATCTCCCAAGCAAGGCAACAGCCATGATCACGGTTGCTTGACTAACCCATCGGTCAAAACAGATTTGGAGTTTTGATGTGTGAGTATGCTGGTGCGCACACACACATTTCAAACGAACGACAACGGTTCCTGTTTTTTAGGGGAAATATCCCCTATCAACCCCTCCTCTGCAGCACGCGGCCCTCCCGCGTACGCGGCGAGATCTCGACGCATCCACCCTTCTTGGATGAAACGCGTGTGCCGCGCGTAACGCTCGCAACACAAAAAACCTATTCAGAAACCCGCTAAACACACGTAGCTACCTGAATAGTGAAGAGGGTGCATTAGATCAATTACTTCTGCAATTACTTCTGCGCAATTGCAGAGTTCAAATTTGCCCGCCTGCACCATAAGACACACACTTTTTGACGACGTACGATACTGGTCCGATTCTGCACGCTCAGTCGAAATTTCTCTCTCTGCGCGCACTACCACGGATTCTTGCATATTGACTGACTATTGGGCGCCTAATGTAGCATTTAGACCGCTCTAATACGAGATTTAGACTGACCGAAATCCTCTTAGCTACGGTTCCCTAACCGCGTATGCGTCATGTCGATTCATGATGGGTTTGACTTAATCTGAAGATCGTTAGTCGAAGCGCTTGGGTTTCTGCCCTACTCTTGATAGTTACCTTCCTCGCGCTAACCCCAACTTCCCTTCTTCCTATGATATATGGTGGTTCATCTACCACTTACTTCACTTACATGTCTGCCCATACTTACATGCCAAGCTTCACGTCGAGTTCGAAGTCGATCCATACTACCTTAATCGGGATTACAATACCATCAATGTATATCTTTGAATACTCAGCAACGGTGAATGCTCCCCCCGCTACCGGGGGTAACGAGTATCCTGGTACGGTGGACGCGGGTAAATGTTACAATTCAACATCATGCGTAATCACTATCGATACGATCGACAGTGGCCAAGGATCTGGATGTGCCGAATACTGTAGTCAGGCGACGATCGCGATATCCGTCAACTTCCCAAGTAGCGAAGCTAGGTCCGAGCCAGTAACCCTTACTCTCTCAGGCCTTCCGACGGGCTCTACATTCAGCTGGGGGAATGAACTGCCAGCATCGACACTAGCACCCTATACCGCAACACCACCGTACACTGTGGCTCTTACAATTTACACCACTTATCTTTACACACCGAATTATGGCTCCCCCTTTACCTCGGATGGACTGCCTGCTCATGGCAGTAGCCCGCCAGCAGACGTGATTACCATAACCGGCTCGTCCCACGATAGCTTCCCTCACACACTTGCAACAATCACGCTCACCGTTAACAAATTTTTGCCCGAATGCATAATGTTCGGGACGAATCCGGATACGAATCCGAATTATCTAGTCGATTGCACAACGACGCAAACTTATCCGTAAGGGCTATAGTTTCATCGTAATTTCCCTCGTGTGTGGTATAACCGGTGCGCGCACAGACACTAAATTAACCCGCCTACGGTTCGAATTGCGACGGCCGCACCATTGGTACCACACACAGGTATGCTGGTGCGAGTGGTAGAAATTGAACCGTAGATTTCCATGGAAATAGTATTAATGAACTTGGTCAGTCATCAAGAGTAGGTTAAGTTTGGAAGCACATGCTGCACCGTCGAGATTATGCCCTCTTTGTGGAGAGCCTTCAGCCTTTGACGAGGTTACAGAGTTCTACTACTGTAACCATTGTGACCAGTTCGCTCAATGGCTACCAGATAGCTACACGATGATGATCACTGGTCCACCGGGTGCGGGTAAGACACCGACGCTTCACCATTGGATGGACTTCTACGCCAGAAACCGCAGACCGTCCGTCTTGCTTGCTTTCGATGATTCTCCGTCAAATATGCGTGGCCCTCTTCGAGGCTATACGCAAGAGAAGCTTGCAGAGTATGAGAACCAAGGCATCATCACGCTTGTGGACTGCTACGCCTCAATCGCTGGAGTTCCAAGCCAAGAGAAGTATGCGTTGAAGAATCGAACGGACCTGAATGAACTCAGCCTCCTAATTACGGACTTACTCAATGAAAAGGTCAAGCTTGGGAGTCCTAAAATAATCATAGACTCCGCGACTCCTCTTTTCACATACAAGGACCCACAACTGGTCGTGCAATTTCTATCGAGTATGGCGGTTAAAGTGAAGTCGAAAGGCGGCGCTTTCATAACCTCAGTTGCCAGCGGAACGGTGAGCGAGGAGAACCTTAGGCGCCTGCAAACCCTGATGGATTTCGCTGTAGAACTACGATTGCTTGAAGTTGAGGGCCGACAGAAACGCCAAGTGAGGCTGGCGAAGGCTCGTGGCCAACGAGCATACGAAGAATGGATCCCCATCTACATTGGAACGAAAGCGATTTCGATAGACGTCGGGGACGACCCTGTGAAATATGAGAGGCTAAAGAAAGCTTTCCAGTCGAAACCTTCCTAGCTAATCTGCTTCATCTGGCAACACATGCCCGGCGAACGGCACTCTGCCATATGCTTCACATTTGTACATAGCCAACAGGATATTCATCTTCGGAAGCACGGAAAGCGAAGTTGCAATTACCCGAAGAATTCTTTCGGAGTCACGGCGACCTCGTAGGTGTTTGCGACGAAGGGCAGCTTCAGCTTGGCGACCTCTGCGTAGAAGATTCTGCCGGCTTCGTTAAGCCTCTCGTATTTGTCGACGTGGAATATGTAGAGGACTGTGCTTGACTGTGGGAAGTATGGCCCGTCTATCTTTCCTTCCACCGCCTTCTCAATCTTGGAATGGATTTCGTTCATTTTCGCCAGGTCGCGCTGAAGGTCTTCGCCTTCGTAGTCTAACCTAACCAGAATTATCAATTGACCGAACGCCTTCTTTTTCTTCATTTCACTTGTTTGGCGTAGTCTATCATGCCTTGGAAGTCTACCACAACAACAGGCTCATTGCCTACGACCCACGCGTCGTGGCCAGCGCTGAGGAGTGAGACGTCTCCTGCTTTGCAGTCTTTCTCGGTGCCATCGTCCATTACAACATGGAGGACGCCGGTTAGGTGGTATTGGAAGTGTGGTGCTTGGCAGCTTTTGGTCTTGGCGATGGGTTTCACTGATGTTGACCAGCGCCATCCAGGTTGGAAAACTCCACGTCCAACAACGGCGCCGCCAATTTTCATAAGATCAAGCTTACCTTTCTCGAAGTTCCTGACTTCATCGGGAGCATTGAAACTCTTTACTTCCATACTTGCCATCATGTATCAACTGTCACAACAGATTACGAGCTATAAAAATCAGGCGAAGTTTGGCTTAATCATTCTGAGCATGTTCCATTGAGCCGTAGACGAGTCGACCCTTCTCGAGACCATCCAGGCAAGCTCTCCAAAGAGTCATCCAATAATTGTGCCGCGAAAGGAAACAGCATGAAATGGTTGGTTAAGATTCTATTGTGTGCATAGCATGACGTGAACACGCAAATCTGAATCGCCCCGTTTCTCTGTGAGCTGAAACCACCACTCTCATCACGAAAGGATTTGATCCGTCAACGGCGTCTCGTTCCTAGTTGCGTCTAAATCCAATTGGTTCAAGAAGTCCTGACACATCAGAAAGTGTTTGATTACGGCTGTCGGGAAGAGGATGAAGATGAACTTCAGGCAATTCAGGTATACTGACTATTCAGAACTGAAAAGTATGATCTATGCGCTTTACGTTGAAGACCCGGTCAACGAAAGGATTACAGACAAGAAGATCTCGAAAACAGTCATAGAGCTACGCAAGAAGCCGTGCAAAGGTAAGATAATCATCTTCGAAAAAGACAGCGTAACAATTGGCTACTCAATCCTGATTTTCTACTGGAGCAATGAATACGGAGGAGACGTATTACACATCGATGAGTTGTATGTCAAACCGGAACATAGAGAACGTGGTGCGGCCACCTGCTTCTTCAAGCATATTGCTCAGACGTACAGGGACAAGATTGTGGCAGTCCAGCTTGAGGTAAGCCCATCAAACACAAGAGCCAGAAATTTTTACCGGAAACTGGGGTTCAAGAAAGCGAGAAACGTGCACCTGACTCGGACAAGATGATTCACTCAGTTTTCGCATATGCTTGAGAGCTTGTCGGATAATATGCCGGTTTAATTTCGAGAACGACGGAGTTAATCTTACGTACCTGACGGTCGCTGAAGGATCCGACAGGTCACTTGGGCACTATGCAGAGGAACTTGAGAGTCTCCGCCCCTGCTTGGAACTGATGTTTCTTGTCAGGTGGGATCAGGATGGCGTCCCCAGGTTGTATAGCCTCCTCTCTGTCCTCGTATCGGACCTTTCCTCGCCCCTCGAGGACGTACACTTCATGCTCCCAATTATGGTTATGAAATGGTGTGAAACCACCAGCTTCGACCGTGAAATGACGCATGAGAAAGCTAGGCGCCCCGTCATTCTCATTGATGAGCCACTTGATCCTCGCCCCTCTAGACCCTTCTTCCGTAACAGGAGCATCTGCCACAGCCGTCACGTTCACCTTATGCAAGCCTGATCGTAATACCTCGAGACGAAACGGGAACATAAACGTACAGTTCGATGGTTACGGCATTGGCCTGACCTCATCGAAATCCGCCTTTCGCATGGGGCACGTTATGATCACAGCCTCAGGGGTAATGATTTACTCAAACCCAATCCCATCGCAGTCCGGCCCTTGTGATCGCGTAACGTCGTGACGGTCACTCTGATTTTCACGCGTTTCGGTGCAGAGGCTATCACGTCGAATGTGCAACACATGTGTAACACATGCCCCCACGAGGAGTAACTTCTGTCAGAGCGAGTTGAAGCGTTACACACGATTATACTACAATTCCGGCTCAATTGTACTACAATTGCGGCGCTGTGCAGACCAGTGGAGATGATTGTGTTCTGTTGAACAAATTCGGTTCGGCGGCCGCCTCCCACTTTAATGGGGGGCACTCTGGGCAACATGGACGGTTTGGCCCATTTTGGGTCATGGCGATTCTGAACTAAAGGTTCTGGCGCCGGGAGAGCGTTGGCACAAATTAAATCGTTGATCTCACGCTAGGCTAGTTTAGTTCCGGATGCTTCTTCGTGTATCGGCAACCGCAGACTGCACAGCCATGAAATCCTGAGTGAAATTGAAGCAAATGATGGCACACATCACAGCACGATTCTCGATGAGCCGTCCAATGATGTTCATGCAGTTGGTCGTTTGATCGAAATCTCTCAGTTGGTTGACACAGCTTACAATAGTGGCTCATTGAGTGAAACCAAACCTCAATCCAAACTCAACCCGCCATCTGCCTGTTTATCGTTTTCGCCAATTAGACGCGATAGGGGTCTAGGGCGTTGCGGAATGTAACGTCGGTATCAGTAGCATCATCAGATCAGATTATAACAGCAGCCGCTGCCAACGCCGCCGGGAACTTTAACGCCTCATTCTCCTCGATTCAAGTTCCCGCGCGGAAACGCCCTCCTAGACCTTATCCCGGGGCAAGCCCCGATCCGTTGCCCTGAGACCCTGCAGCTTCATGTTCGAGGTAGTTCGTGATTCCTTTGAGGAACTGCATGTAACCGAAGCGGTAGCAGAATATGCCATCCTGCAGGAACAGGTTTAACGCGTCGTTGCGGCTGCGCCCATGGCTACGGGCATACGAGTCCACATGTTGGAGGAAGCCGGCTGGCAATGAAACTGTCATCCATACGCCCTGTCCGCTAGTACGTCGACTGTACCGACGGGGAACGCCGCCAGCGAAATGCTTCTTCAAGGCATCCGTTGCGGTGATGAGGCGCTGAGTTGAACCCACCTCGCTCTCCGCCTCATAGAGGTGGCGGAGGGCTAATCCTACTAGGATCATGCAACGGGCGAGGTCGGCGATCTCCCAACTCTCGGATTTAGCGAAATCCCTAAGGTGAGAAGCCAACCGGTAGTCTAGGTACAGGGTTCGGCGAAGATACTTCGGGCCTCTAGGTACGGGTAGCCAGGTTGTGGGCTCCAATTTGTTCCTCAGGACACAAACATTTACCCAGGAATTCTTTGTGCACTGGTGAACAAATTCAGTAGCGCCGGCGCTGTCGGGCGCGTTTTTGTTTGGGTTTATCTTTGACCTGGTAGAAGCGGAAGCGCTGGTCTGGGTGATAGGAGTCTAGGATCCTCCATACGCCCCTACCAACATAGCTGTCGGGTCCATAGCTGTCGGGGCCATGGGTGGCTCGTCCGAGAAGTTGGGTTAAGGAACCGTATAGCTCTCCAACCGACACAGTTGCCTCTTCATAGCCACAACGTGCCCAGTACCCGTCTGTAGCCTGTTCAGGCGTATAGGGTGGGACGTGCCTTGACCGTACCGTGATTACTTCGATCGCGGCTTTGGCGACGTCCTTGTACTCGCAGATCTTAGCTACGGCGTCCTCAAGCTGGACAAGAAGCTTCTCCGCGTTCATGCGTGACCATTTTGCAACTTGCCTCTCTTCTTCTTTCAGGAGTTGCAGGAGTGTCTCGTCGGTCGTGACCGTTTCTTCTGTCATGTGAACCGCTAAGATGCTCCGACCCTGCAGCAGATTTAAGGGGATGGCGTGAAATCATGGTTTAGCAGATTGCTGCTAAACGGGTGTTTGAAAATGCGGAAGCATGGAGTTAACGCTGAAAATATCGTTACGTCGACACTTCAACGGCGTCGTAGGGAAGCCCTGACTCAGCATGAAATTGTATCAGACACGGGGTTAGATTCGTCCACTGTATCACGAGCTCTCCAACGCTTGCACCAGAAAGGCGTAGTCCTGCGGCAAGCAGCATCTAATCCAAGGAACCCGGCGATCTTACAATGGGTCTATCGACTCGTAACGATTTCTTCACCTAACGAACCTGGTCCTCAGGTATACGACAAGTTCTTCTCTCCACAGGAACGTTCGCTCGAACTTGCTTACCAAGCTTCCTTGCGTATTGCGTTCCTTGTTGAGGTAAGGGAGGAGGTGTTTAAGCAAGGAGTTGCGCCTGAAACATACACGATCGCAAAGACAGACCGAGCTTTGGTCGACAAATTGGCCGAACATTATGAGAGAGAAGTGCAAAGTAGAATCGGTGGCGTAACTCGAGACTCAATTCGCAAAGCAATCAATACCCTAATGAAAAAGGGCATGTTCAAAACCCAACAACTAGTAGTGCTATCTCCAACAAACCAACTCAAAACCAAACAAGAAGCAATGCTCAGGGAGTTGAAGGAAGCCGTGAAAAGAGCTGACTACGAGGCATTATACCCCGATCAAAAACGTTCCTTACACTGAGTTTGGAGCCGGGGATGGGAGCCGAAAATAATGTCCAACTCCCATCACGGCCGTGAGCTACCTGAGATTGGCGCCCATCTAATCTTTAATTGCTACGTAGTCGTCGTATTGCAGGGATAGCCCTTGGCAGAAGCAAAGCTTGCGGAATTGGAACGGAAAGTCGACGTGATCATGAAAGGGCTAAACCTATTTCTTTTCGGCGAGAGCGAGGTTCTCCCAGAAAATGAGGTTAGGGACCTACAGAAGCGACTGGAAGATTACGTGACATCGCGGACTTCTGAGTTCGTGAACCTTGACGACCTCCAATAGGACAACATTCAACGTCCTAATTCACAAGAAGGCTTTGAAGGAGATCGACGGACTCCCAATCGACAACAAGAAACGTATCCTCAGTTCCTTGCGGGACATGGCAAAAGACCCGTTCAGCGGCGACGTCAAACCCATTAAAGGCGTTAGAAGCCTGCTAAGGCGAAGAGTTGGCGACTACAGGATTTCGTTCACGGTGAACTTCGAGAAGAGCGAAGTCGTAGTACTCAAAGTAGGAAGAAGAGAATCGTTCTATTGAATTGGATCTGCGCAAAGATTGTCGACCAGTGATACTACAGAATAAGCGCGACTTCTATTTCGTTAGGCCACACTGCTTCCTGAGTCTCTCCACCAGTTCTAGGTATCGGGGGTCGGCCCTTGCCTTCGCGAGGAGGGGCGAGTACATCATCACTGAGGGGGTTATCGCATGGGCTTCGAGGGCCCTGTTCAAGTATTCAAAGTAGGAGTCGAGATCTCCCAGGGTGTGGTAGACGTACGCCATGAAGTTGAAGCCTACCGGACCCATCTTGGCATCCTCAATCTTCCTGACTGCGAGGAGCGCCTTCTCCCTGTCGCCCTCCATGGCCGCGATGACCCCTCCCATCCAAGTGACCCGAGGATTGGTGGGATCGATCTTCTCCAACTTCGCAAGGAGCTCCTTAGCCTTCTCAAGATCCCCCTTGGCTAGGTAGTACTCCGCCATACCCCTGTACGCGAACGCCGGGGCCAGCTGCTCATTCTTTTTCCAGAACTCCAGCGCCTCCTGCTCCCTCCCCGTATAGAAGTATGCCACGCCGACCCGGTTGATGAAGTCGGGTCTGATGGGGTCCAAGCGGTAAGCTGCCTCGATCTGCCTCACCATCTCCTCTGGCTCTCCCTTGACTGCCGCCAGTTCGTACAGCACCCAGTAGGGGTCTGGGAGGCTTGGGTTTAGTTCCAGCGCCCTTCTCGCCTCCGCTTCCGAAGCCCCGACGTCGTCATCGTTGAAGAACATCACCGCGAGCGACGAGTGGACCTCCGGAAGGTTCGGGTCTAGGTTGAGGGCGCGCTCCAGTAGTCGCCTCACAGTCGTGACGGAGATGTCCATGGGCTCACTTCCTTTGTCAGCAAGGAATTGGTGACATTCTGCCTCGCCCACATACGCTCTCGCGAATCTGGAATCCAGCTCGATGGCCTTCTTGAAGAGAGCTATGGCCTTCTTAAGCGAAGCCTCGGTCTGCTCCCTCAACAGTTCCCTACCCCGCAGGAAGCAGGTGTACGCCTCCGTGTTCTCAGTATCCTTCTTCGTGATCACGCGTTTCTCCGAGTCCACGAGCCGAATCTTGAGCTCCCCAGCCACCTTCTCCGCTATCTCCGACTGAATCGCGAAGACGTCCTCCAGCTGCCGGTCATAATTCTGGGCCCAGAGGTGACCTTCCGTTGATGTGTCAATGAGCTGGGTCGTGATTCGTATCCGGTTTCCTGCCTTTCTGACGCTGCCTTCAATCAGGCTGCCAGCGTTCAGCTCCTTCCCCACGTCCGAGGCACCCTTCTTCGATCCCTTGTACTTCATGACGGACGTTCTTGCGATGACTGTCAGCTGTCTCACGCCCGAGAGCGATGTGATCACCTCCTCAGTCATGCCGTCCGCGAAGTATCCATCTTCAGGGTTGGAACTCAGGTTTGCGAAAGGCAGAACCGCAATGCGCCTCTTGTCCAGGCCCGCTTCGACCGGCTCTCGTCGCTTATCTCTCGTCGCCTGTCTCTCAGAGGCTAATCCTTCTAAGAGAAACTCTTTCTCCGCGGTTTCGACTCCGTGCATCCATTTGATCCGTAGATACTTCCGCGTTCCGCCTTCAGATTCCTTCTCGAAGATCTCAACGTTACCGTCGAACAGGTCCACGATAGCCTGAACGTCCTCGGATGAATGCATGTAGGGGTTTAGAACGGCAAGCGTTGTGATACCCTTCGACCGCAGTCGTTCGAGGAGTTCTGTGAGCCATTTGCGTGTCTGCAACGCCTTATGGCGGAGGAGAATGTCGGAGAGGATGTCTATGACTAAACGTTTCGGTTGAGCTGAAGCGATTACTTCACCAATCTGCAGGTTCACGTCCGTCAGGTTCTCAATACCCTTCCCTGGGATGATGTTTCTCGCGGGTGAGACGGGTTTATCGCTGCACACCAGTGACCTGACATTCTCGCCCATATTCTGGGTAATAGTTTCAGCGGAAGAAAGCGTGCGACATATCAGTAGGCACTGTTCGTTGGAGGCTCTGAGGAAGTTTCCGATGAGTAGCGGTAACTCATCACTTGCGGGCGCGCTTAAGACAATCGTTGAACCGACGAGGAAGTCACCTTGGAGGGCCTCATCCAATCTCTCGTAACCGGTTGATATCTTAGTTCGAACTGCTCTTGCCTGGACGCCCTCCGACACAGCAACACCACATATGAACCCGGACACTTCTTGTACTGGGAAATAAACGAGTTTCCTAAACGCCGAGTTTTCCGTTGCTGTGTCTCTTTCAGCCTTGATCTCGGCGTATTTCGAATTTCTATCAGACGAAGATACTCGGAGCTTCAGCCCTGCTTGCGATCCTTCCCACAGGCGACCAAGTAACCGTCTACTTCAGTTCTTTTGGAGTGAGGTTCTGATTCTTGGAAGGGTTAGCAGGTAGACGAGGCGTCGCCGTTCGCCAATTTGTTTGGCAGCCAGAAATTCATCGAACGCGAATATCTTTTGTTTCTCATTTTCGGGGAGAGTTTGATTTCTCCTGATCGATTCGTAGGCGCGTTCCATTCTTCTCTTGGTGTCATGAACGTCTAGCTGCATAACGGTCGATGTTGGTCGAGACGTTGGCGGATATTTAAGTCAGGATGGGAGTTGGACATTTTATTTGGAGCCGGGGATGGGATTCGAACCCACCTCAGCGATAGTAGGCTTCTATACTGCGGGTTGCGGCAAGCGTATTCTTCTGCAGCCCGCCGCCTGAACCGTTCGGCATTCAGTGACCCCAGGACGAAATCCAAAGGTCAACCCCGGCACTAGCCCCGGCGAGCGAATCGTTGCGGCTGTAGCTCTAATAAACCTGCACATGCACTTCCCAGCAATCCTAAGGTGGCGCATATGGAGGGAGGGGATCGATCAGATAGTTTGTTCTTCAAGCTCTGTTCTGACCACCTCTCTATTGAAGCGATACCGAGGAGAGCGATTTGCGTCGACATTGCCAACTTGAAAGATCGAGCGATATCGGGTCTCGAGCTTATGCTATGGACACCACATTTTGTCGTCCTAAGAAATCACGAAGGGCAGGAAATAACTCTCAGAAGGGATGGGAGGATGATAATAAGAAAAGCTGAATCGGAACCGGCTGCAAAACGTGCAGCTGCCGAAGTTATGAGCGCGGTCTGCGTGGTTTCGAAGAACTAGAGTCGAACGTTGAGGATTCGCGCTTCTTCCAGGTCCCTCTTCACCATGGCGTCGACATCTAGAGCTGTTTCAACCTCTTTTAACCGATCCCGTCTCGCCGAAGTGCTCGGGTTATCTGTTGGTACTCCGCACGTCGCGACGCCGGGCCGAATTGAAATCGGGTAGGTTCCTATCTTCTTCGCATATTGTTCAATCTTCAGCTTGTTCATTCCAACCAGCGGCCTTAGGACCTGGACCTTGTTCAGCACGCTGTCTGCAGTGACGATATTCTGTAGAGTTTGGCTGGCCTTCTGGCCGAGAGCGTCACCGGTCACAATCGCTTGACATCCTTGCCGCAACGCAATCTCCTCGGCAACTCTGAACATAATTCGCCTTGAGAGTATGCACGCGTATTTCGTGGGGCAGTTTGATAGAATTTCTTTTAGGTCGGGGGAATGAGCCACTACATAAATCCGGGCATCTTCGATTGCAGCTGCTTGGCATACGGTTCTTATGGAGTCTAAAGCTATGCTCTCGGCCGCTTGGTCACAAAGCGGATAGCTGTCGAAATAGGCGAAGACTGGTTCCACACCTTTCCGTATAAGCAACCACGCTGCAACAGGAGAATCTATTCCACCCGAGACGAGGAAGAGTGCTCTTCCAGTGAGTCTGGGTTGGGGCTCCTGGTTGGAGATGCTGGTAGCTTCAAGGACCATATCGTAATCAGCCCATAGTGACTATGTCGAAGATTCTGCGTGAGATCTCGAGTGCTTCGGCCTCGTCTTTCACATTCTTGATGAGCATTCTTCCTTTCCTAAATAGGCTTACTTCATGACCCATGTAATCGAAGACAAGAACCATTGGCGTAGTCAAAAGTAAGGTGTGTTTTCGGCCGATTGACGTTGCAATTTTCGGCAAATCCAGGCACAGCGGTGCTTCTGGGTTTACGTTCGCTGTGTTTGAGCCGCATAGCCAAGCCAATTTTGATGGATATGCAGCCAAGCTTGGCGTTTTGATTTGACAGACATTGCAGTCCGTCCTAACCTTCAATTCGATGGTTCGAAATTCTGATTGTGCAAAATCGAATACCATTAGCTTGCCTTTCGACTGTGGTTCAATTTCGGCGAGGACTTTTATCGCTTCTATGGCTTGAATCGCCCCAATTATTCCCGTCGTCGCACCCAACACTCCCCTTGTATCACATGTTGGTAAGTCAGTGTCAACGAGGTCGGGTAGGAAGCATTCTAAGCATGGAGTTTCAGGAACTTTCAATGTGGCCACGTTCCCTTCCATTCCAATCGCGCCACCGAAGATCAGCGGAATTTGCTTCTCGGCACAGAACCTGTTTATCACATAACGGGTCTCCATATTGTCAAGGCCGTCGACAACGCAGTCAGAGCCTGTAAGGGCAGATGAGACGTTTTCTGCGCGAATGTTGTCTGGTATCGGATTGACCTTTACTTCGGGGTTGATTTGTTGGATCCGGCGGGCCGCAGCTTCCACCTTTGGGTATCGCAGGTCGGACATCGAGTAGAGAACCTGTCTGTGAAGATTATTCATTTCCACCGTGTCTTGGTCTACAAGGGTTAGTTTGCCGACGCCTGCGAGGGCTAGGTAAAGGGCAGACACGCTTCCCAAACCGCCCAAACCAATGACCGCTACCTCTGCGGCTCTCAATTTCTCTTGTCCGCGAGAACCAAGCTCAGAGAGTATGACCTGCCTACTATAGAACCCGGCTGCATCAAATGCGGCTGACATAGAGTGTTCGAGGTTAGAATAGGTGTGGCAGGCTTTCAGGCTATGGGCCAAATTATGAGTAGAATGGGAAACCGAGTTTGGCCATCCTATATTTCATGTACTGCCAGGCCAACTTTGCCTGCACATCTCGGTAGCGCATGGTTCCCTCCAATAAACCGACCATGCACTCCTGCACTTTCTTCTCCGAGAAGAAGAACCGCGCAACGCGGTCCATATCATACTGCTCCAGGTAGCTAAAGCAAGCTACCCGGTATGCAACGTCGAAGTCCGCTCCAAATTCCTTATGGCACCTTCTTGCGTAACTCGCAAGGAACATCCGATCAAACCTGTCGGCGCGGGAGGCCTCTTGGGCAACTTCGGCGGCTATCTGTCCGGCCAGGATGGCGAAATATATGCCTTCACCCAGTAATGGTTCTGCAAAGCCCGCAGAGTCGCCTGCAAGAAGAGTCCTGTCGGCAGCAAGCGGGACGTGGGCGATGCCACCCAGGGGGATCAAGTGCGCTTTTGGTTTAGGTATATCTCGTCCTTCCAATTCTGGAATTCCATTCACGAAGTTGCCGAAGAGTTCTTGCGCATCTCGGAGCTTGCTTAACCTACAACCGACTCCGACCGTTAAGTGGTCGTCTTTGGGAAATATCCAGCCGTAACCTGCTTGTGATACACCGAAGTAAATATCGAAATATTCCTGGTCCCCAATAAAGTCGAGTACGGCTTTTTGTCCAACTGTGACTTCAGCCTCAATTGCGTAATCAACCTGATGCGGATCCCAACTTTGGTACAAGTGGCTGCTCCTTGCAGTTGGGCCTCCCATTCCGTCGGCGCCAATCACCATCTTTGCTCTGAAAGAGCCATTGGGAGTTCCAACCTCGTTGTAGGTAGGATGTGGTTCGATGCTTCGGGCTGGAGTTCCATCCCTAACCTCCGCTCCCGCCTCGGCTGCTTTCTGGTATAGAAGGCTGTCAAACTTCGAACGAGAAGTCATGTAGACAAGGGGGCGTGGGGTTTGAAATTTGAAGCAGCTTTGGCCGACATGAATTCTAATGGATTTGGGTGCACATTCGATAACTTCGCCGGGCAGTTGAAAATCTAACAGCTTCAACACTTTCGGGGTGACACCTCCACCGCAAAGCTTGTCCCGAGGCATCTTCTCCTTCTCTAGTAGAAGCGTACTCAGCCCAAGCTGGACTGCTTTTCGAGCGGCCGCTGACCCCGCCGGGCCCGCGCCAACAACGATCAGGTCGTACGTCTAACTCTCAACTGCCGAATTGTGTTCGCCAATCGAATCGACAAGCGCAATCCAACGAACCTTCAGCAGGGGCCTATTGTTAAGGGAACTTGAGGCCAAGAGAACCGTGTGGGCACGCGTCGATGCACTCCATGCACATAATGCATTCCGGATCGTTGAACTTCTCCCAGGACAAGTCGAGTATGTTGATCTGCATAGGGCATTTGATCTCGCAGTGTGGGCACTTAGTGCATTTTACGGGATCTCGCTTGATGCCCGTGAAACTATACTTCTGAAAAACCGCCATTAATGCTCCAGTTGGGCAAACATATCGGCACCAAAACCTTGGAACCTTCCAGGCCGCCCCGAAGAAACCGATCAGAATCAGTATTCGCAGGGCGAGCAGAGGGGGAGTGGTAAGTAGCTGGCCCCAAACTTCTTGGATCGTCGGCGGTTTGGTTAGGAATGAAGCGAGGTTTTGACTGGCCATTCCGATTAGAGTAGGGATGGTGCCAAACAATGTTCCGTCAGGGGAAATTGCGATGAATGGCCCCGAGGCGAGAACGCCCAACGCTGCCTTGTAGGCGGCGCCTCTGCCCAAGGCGAGCGCCAAAGCCAAAGTCCCACTGATCAATAACGTTCCGGCTAGAAGGAGATACTTGAGTCTCGTTGAACTCTTGTGCGTTCTAGGTGAAACGAAGTCCAACTTGCCCTTAAGGGTCGTAATAATATCTTGAATGAATCCGATAGGGCATATCCAGCCGCAAAATGCACGACCGACCACTGCTCCGATGAGTAACACGGTCCCAAGAACAATCCATGGGAATTCAGGCTGGGATAACTCCAGCTGAATCAAATCCAGGGAGCTATAGACAGTGGAGAAATGCGAATTCACACTAACTAGTATAGGGAGCCCAAACGGAATAGGCTGTACCCGCAGGTTTGGAAAGATCGTCGTCAAGAAGAGAGCGTTTACCGCCACGAGGGCGATTAGTTGCACGATCATTCTGGGTAGGGTCCATTTGAACTTGAACCGCCTGAGATCCTCCTCCGGTTTCGCGGCGGGTTGCGTTGCTGGTTGCGTCTCTGCCAATCCCATCACTCACGGGCTTAGAATCACATATGCGTGAAGTATGTCGGCGATAGTTTTGAATTCGTTCAGGTAGAGACCAATCATCACAGCCGTCAACCCAACCAGTATCGTGAATGCGGCTGTTGTACGTTTCAAGGAGTCACTTCTCGTACCTTTAACAGGATTTTCGGTAGCGTTGAACCCAGCTCGTAATTATACCTTTGCTAGGGAGAACACATTTTCTGAGACCGCTCAACGAGAATCAGCGCTGATGACCCATCAGATCCGTTCCAAAAGCTAGTATCCAGAGTAATAACGGATATACAACCATCCTCTCCATTCCACCCGGACCGATTCCAAAATCGTTGTTTAATCGTATGAAAGGTCCGCTGAACACTGCGGGGATTAGTGCAATGAGAACTAAGACTCCAAGTATCATCGAAGCATACCGGCGGATTCTCGACATCTCAAGCCCAATCCTAGCAGAAACCAGGACGGCTATTCCTCCAGAGACAAATGCGAGTAGGGACGCCAATTGGTGCACTGTACTAACCGTCTCAGGGAAGACACCTGCCAACAGCGTGCCAAGTCCATACAGGCCGAAGAAGGTAGGAAACAGTCTCCTTCCAAGTGCACGATAGACTAGGTAGGCACTCGCGAGAGACATAGAACCCAACAAGAAGAGTACTGAGTTGAAAATGATGGATGCACTATGAAACATGGAGATGTACCCGCCCCATAATGGCATGTTGCTCCTAGATCACTCAAGAAGTTCTGTGACACACTATATTCCGGGTATGTGGCCTCAGCCAATATGACTCCAAGGATCCATTGAACGACTGCAACGAACGCTAATGCTAATGTTTCTGTAAGCCCGTCATGCCCAAATCCTTATGCCCCGTGTGTGTTCCATTCTTTCTGGTTTCTGAATCTCCGTGCGCGAGCCGCTAAAGCCAGAGTCTTTCCAGTCTCACTTCTTCCAAAACGTGAGCAATGCAAGGATGACTATAATGTACGCAATTGCCCGGACTACTATGAGCTGAACTGTTAGAGTGGCAGCAAGGTCAAGCAAGGTTGCCATGTGAGAGATAGCGAAAAGGCCGAAAGCTATGCCGATGTAGAGAGTCATGACGTTCTTCTTCCTACCATACAACGCAACGCCCAAGACGAATATTATGATAGATAGGACGAAGTTCACTACGGTTATGGGATCGAAACCCATCGCTCATCGTTCGGCTAGTAACACGACGAATCATTATACGTTAATCCTTCATAGATTCTATTTTGTATAGACCCGGCAGTCCGCGGTACCATTAAACTGGTTGAGAAGAGACCTTAGTTCGATGAAGCATCAGCCCTGAACCAATTACCAAAAAAGTGTGTGTGCGCACCAGCAGATCCACCCCCCAAAGTCCAGAAAACTTTTGAGAAAGAACCTGACTTTGTACCAATTGCTAACAAGTCCCGAGCTCCGGCCAGGGCGATGACGGAACCAACTCTAAAACAGAATGTACCAAGAATTGAACAAGACTTGGCCCTAATGGCTATAATGATTTAGCAGAAAACTCCTAAATCACGAATTTCGTTGTGAACTCTCATTCGTCGTCGTAAAAGTGTGTGTGGGCTACGAACCATCTAAATCTTCACGAAAACAAGACTCTAAACCGGACTAGATACATAGGTTACGGGAGATCGGGGAGGGAAATATGTCGATATATTGGGTATGGAGCTATTTTGGAAAACCAGGGAAAGTTACAGAGTACGTAAAATGGTTGAAGTCAGACGAGGCAAAGCTATTGGCTTCTCAAATAGAGAAGGAAACTGGCATCAAGTACCTCAACACCTACACCACGATTCAAAGCTTTGGCGACTATGATGCTGAGGATTGGTGGGCTGCGCCCGACTGGGCCTCCTTAGACAAGATGCGCGACTGCAAGGCTTTAGCGCAATGGACTCGCCAGACTTGGGACATGATCGACCAGACAAGACCTCAAAAGTCAAGGATGATGCGAACGGTCAGCGAAGTCAAGGTCATAGAGAAAACAGAGAAGTGGACAGAACTACTATAGGGCGGAATCGTGTCCGGAATGCGGTGCAAGACCTTTAGATCTAATGATGGCAGGACTCACTTACGGAAGAAGTCAATCGGTCTTGCAATCCCCAGAAACCGGTCGCAATCCGGACAGATGTAATGTTCCGAATAAGCGTCACTAGCATAGAAAATCATTTTTCCACCGCAGCCGGGACACCCAGGAACAACTCTCTCCATTCTTACGCGCCTACCAACTACTTGCAGTTCCCTAGAGATGGACCTTTTGCTTGACCCGCCACTAACTCGAAGCAGGCACAGGAAGAATCTGTAGACACTTGGATTTCTTGCGGAACTGGTTCAAGAATTGTAATAATCCCTAGGTCGTCAGTTAATGGCTTCATGTGTGTGGTATAATGATGCGGGACGACGACGGTTCAAATTGGTTCATGCGGGCATTGAGAGCTATCTACGTCCTCTATGTAGTGTCTGCCACATTTTGGACATTTAACCTGTCGTAATGTTTCCGCGTTGTGTCAGGTGAGAGATGAAGGTCCGGATACTTTTTGCTTGTGGTTGTAGAGGAACATTTGCGTGTGCGAACCAGAAGACCAGCACACGTCACGCTATTTGGTTCAGAGAGTCTCAGACAAGATCAGTTAACGTTCAAAGATTAAAGAGCAAGGCGAACGAACATACCAGGGTCTAATGAAACACTTACCGAAAGAGATCATGGACTGTTGGCGAGGAAGACCCCGCGGTGAAAGGCCCTCTCTAGCTGAATTCGCCACTTGCTGGTATTTGATATGGATTTCGAAGAAATATGGGCTTGAAACACGCAAGTTCTTCACCCTTTTTCTAGACGCGTGGATGCGTGGGAAGTCATCATGCAAGAACGTGTCGATTGAATGCCGCCAGAAGACGGAGACTGATGGTGTCTTTCTCGTAACGCAGGATCAAGATGTCATTGCCCAAGTGAGGATGAGTGAGATCGCGTTGAACCGCCTGTCAAACGTCGATCTTGCAAGTTTTCCATGGAGTGAAATCACTTTCGTTGAGAAAGTTGAAAAATATGGGGTCGCCGATTTGCAAATCAAAGATGTAGATGCGAGTACCAAATGGGTCAATCTGAAGGCAAGGGTCGTTGAGAAATCGGTCACCAAGACAGTATACTCAAGGGTTGGCGGTTCTTACACTTTATCAACGGCAACAATTTCTGATGACACGGGTTCTGTACAGTTGCCACTTTGGGATGCTCAAATAGATTCGGTATCTGTTGGTGACACGGTTCGGATTGAGAACGGACGAGTAAAAAGTTTCAGAGGAGCACTCCAAGTGAGCATTGGCAAGAAAAGCAAACTTAACGTCATCGAGATAGCGGCCTAACGCTTTACGGATTGGGTCAAGATTCATTGGTTTCTCGCCGATTGCAGGTGTAGTGTTAAACTTATTACACGAAATGAATCATACTCTCATGATACCATTTGACTAAGATGAAAACTCGAAAATGTCAGGAGTGCGGAATGACATTCAAACGGATGACTGACGGCGTATGGGAAAACGTGAAACGTGTACATCGACCGTCACTGAAACATAAGCGGAGAAAAGCTGCCAAGTCACGAACCTAATTGGCACGATGTTACGTTCGCTCCATCAGCAGAAAATCAAACTTCCAAACGAAAAACGCTTAATTATTCCGTTTATCGGTCATTTACCGCTGATTCGTAGGTTATGAGTGTCTTCTCTTCAAGCGTTTCTTGAAGTTTTGCGACGGCTCGGTGAACCTCCGTCTCCTTCTTCCCTCCAGTGCAAACTAGTTTTCCACTGCTGAAAACCAGAAACACGACCTTCGGATCATCCATTCGATAAATCAGACCCGGAAACTGTTCAGGCTCATACATGGTGCGTCTTAGTGAGTAGGTAACCTTCTCCAAGTCAATATAAGCCCTCTTAGAAAACACCAACTCGATTTTGTTGCGGAAACGGGACGTCTAGGATGAGTGTTGCATCATCGCGGCATTCCAGTTATCGACGCTGCTTTTCCTCTTCTTCTTCCAAAGACCGAGTTTTCTTTCGTCTTCGGTGGCCTTTGCGTCTGTAGACTTTGGCTTGTCTTTGTGCACTCATAGGCCACATCTCCATTTATTCGGGGGCACTCGTTATTCAACTTAAGCGATGATCGTAACCTAACAGCATTTGAAATAGCTATCAGATCTGACCTATTCCTCTATGATCTGATTCACCCCTTGTTCCTGAACAGTATGGGTGAGATAGGTATGCAAAATCGTGTGCTGGCACTCATCAGGAACAATCCGTGGGCTTTCAAAATGGACCTGATAGAGAAGGCTGTTACTTTTCGTCAACTATTCGTTCGATCTCAAGTTTTCTTGTTCAGCCAGTCTTTGAGAGCCTCTTCTATGGCGGCGCTAAGATCGCCTTTCTTGCCACCGAGTCTCTTCACAACCTCAAATCGAAATCGCCGTTCAACCTCGTCTGAAAT